>FTCU01001996.1_pt1 | contig 13375 bp, 21 predicted proteins | sample 1639521 | NCBI WGS metagenome assembly FTCU01 (sample SAMEA3914864, study PRJEB12502) | metagenome | biome: forest; material: soil | place: USA | collected 2012-03-12 | depth 0.3 m
CCCCCTCCTCACCCGCATATACCTCTCCACCGAAGTAAAATAAATCAACGGCGCGCTCACAAACGGCAACGCCACACTCAGCGCCACCTGGCTCCCATTCAAAGCCTTATCCAACCCCTCCCTCCCCACCGCCCCCGCAATAACAATACTCGGCAGTATACTAACCGACCTTGTCACCAGCCTCCGCAACCACGGGCGCAGCGCCCAGCGCAGCGCGCCCTCGCTGACCATCTGGCCTGCGATGGTGCACACGATGCCCGCGGAGATGCCTGAGAACAAAAGGGCGAGGGCGAAGACGGTGCCGGCTGCGGGGGCGATGGAGGTGGAGAGGAGGGCGTGGATGCTGAAGAGGTCTGCGTCGAGGGATTGGGGGTCGGTGGTGGGGGTGTAGAGGGAGGCGCCGGCGACGATGAGGATTGCCGAGTTGACGAAGAGGGCGAATGTGAAGAGGGAGACTATCGAGCATGGGCGAGGATGGTTAGTTGGGTATTTTTTGGTTGGGGTGCGATGGGGTGGGGTGGAGGTTTCAGTGCTCCCGAGACAACTGGAAGGGGGGACAGCTTGGACTTGACGTACGGGCTAGCTCGGTGATGGAGTATTTGAGGCAGTGGCGGATGGCTGAGAGGGAGGGGATGTATTCTTTGCGGGAGTCGTCGCCGCTGCTGCCGTTGAAGATGGACGTGTCCGGGGTTTCGGGCGGGGTGGGCGGAGTAGGCGGGAGCAGGCCGGCCTTCTGGTCGTAGTCATACAGACGGGCTTGGACAATGCCCGAGCCGAGATACAGGCTGTGCGGCATGACGGTCGCACCAAGAATGCCGCAGGCTTGGTACAGGGCGGTCTGCTCGACGAGGGTGCCCGAGGGCAGGTAGCCGCGGAAGACGTCGGCGGCGGAGGTGTCCTTGATGAGGGACAGCTGGATGCAGAAGCAGATGACGACGGCCAGCACGAGGAGCATGACAAAGTACTCGAACGCTCGCAGGCCCCGCATCGGCCCGTTGGGGTGGTAGAAGAGGAGGATGAACATGACCTCCAGAATGGAGAGCGCGCAGCCGGCGACTAGCGGGATCTGGGGTATCAGCAGATTCAAAGCGATGGCCGTGCCAATGACCTGCCAACCGACGGTTTAGCGACCTTCAAACTCTTCAGCAGAGCAGAAAACTCACCTCGGCAATGTCGGTGGCGATGATGGCCGCCTCGGCCATGACGTACAGAGCATAATTCAGCCAACGGGGCAGAAAGGCCCGGCAGGCCTCGGCGAGGTTGAGCCCGCTGACGGTACCCAGCTTGATGGAAAGGCTCTGCAGAAAGATGGCAAAGATGTTGCTAAGCAAGACGATGAACAAAAGACGAAACTGGTACGAAGCGCCAGCGGCAACATCAGTAGCATAGTTGCCGGGGTCAACTGTCAACGGCGTCAGCCAGTTCACTGGCCGGGTTCATCCTCGGGCTGGGAAATCTGCCTACTGTACGCCACGGCCACCATGAACCCAGGCCCGACAAACTTGCCAAAGGTGAAGATGGCATCCTTGGCCCGGACCAGCCAAGACCTCTGTGGTAGAGTGCCGTCAGGGTGGTCACCTCCACCCCCGACACCTGGTTGCTCGTGTTGCTCGTCTGGTCCCTTGGGTCCCGGCCCGGGATTTCCAGCGTGCAACACCTCAGCAACCACGCCGTTGGCGGAAGATTCCGTCCCAACGGCCACCACACCGCCGACGTTGCTCAGACCATCGGGAGGGGTGATGTCTGGTGGGTCTGACCCGGGCTTTCCCGAAGCCGTGGCCGTCGAATGGTCTTCCCGCAGGAGAGCCCTCGTGTTCGAGATGCCATTGAGGTCCTGATTTGTGGTCAGGTCGTTGGAGAGTTCGGGCGGGCTCTGATTGTACCCGTCGCCGGGCTGCGGCTCGTCGGTTCTTGAAGGGCGGTTCATTTTGAGGTTGTTGTTGGGTGGTGATCGGCTATGGAATGAAGAGCCGTCCCGAGGAATTGTGTTGCCGTCTGAGCACTCGTCCACGGACAAAGGCAACGGCTAAAGAGGTCCTTCCGTGGGGAAATGGCTGGAGAGCAAAAAAATGGAGATCGGCTGCCCTGGTTCAAATTGTGGCAAGATCCAATGCCAAGCTCTCCAGACTGGCAGTGATGAGAGTGACAGGAGAGCAGACGGAAAGAACGTCGCCGGGCAATTGGCGACAGCGGGTGTGTTTTGAAACTCGGAAAGAGGGGAATGAGTTCAGGGTAGCAATGGCTCAATGTCTAAGTTGCTTGGCCGTCAGGGCATCTGCTAACAAGCCCCAGGCCTGCTGTCACGATATGAAGAGCGGTCAGTTGACGTCGTTCTCGTGCTCGGAACGAGGCCGGGATCGGGTGATTCCGTCATGGGCCTCTGCGATTCGGTTACGGTACCTGGTTGTGCCCTGACCAGTCAGAGCGCCATCCCGTGTTTTGTGGCGGTTGCGCCGAAACCCTGCAGCGGCTTCAATTGGAGCCGATCCATGATGCCCCGGATCGGCGGGAATCGCTGCCTTCCGCGTGCTCGGCCGGGAGTTGTTGCGAATCACCGGCAATGAAACGAAAACGAAAAGCCGAAACCAAGTCTATTCCATCTACCTGTCTGCATCTGTCTGGTTTTGGCTTGTTGGGCCAGTTGATGACCAACGACATCGGACGGAGCTACCTCGAACCCTCGCTGTGCCGATCCTCTGTCGGGTGCCTCTGCACCACAACCACCGTCGTTGAGGGGAGAGCTTTTGTCGATTGCCGCTGTCGAGATCCCGTTCGTCTCCTTGGATCTCGCTGGGAACGCATGGGCGGCGGCTGTCAGCCAGCCGACATCGGCGGTGGCACGGCCGTTACGGGCCACATGCGGCCGAGCGCTCGGCGTGCCCTGCTGGATATGGCCCGACTTTCATTCGCGGCCCAGCGCTTCTCCCATTCCCGAAACTGCGCGCTTGTGGTCCGAATTTAGAGGCCCTTCTTGCCGGCGGCCCTCTCCCTGTCGCGCTTGGCGTAGATGCCCGCGGTGAAGGGGTTCTCGAACTGGATGGCAATCAGGTACACCACCAGGACGTGCAGCGTGATGAGGATGCCGGCCGGCTTCCCGTACAGCAGGGCGGTGCCTAGGAAGCTCATGGTGGAGCCGTAGTACATCGGGGCGTTGGTGACGTTGAACGGGAAGCCCGTCACGATGCTGTCCATCAGGATGCCGAAGTAGTCACCCAGGAAGGTGCCGGTGATGCCCAATTGCCATGTGGATGAGATGACGAAGAGGTTGCCCACAGCCAGGAGGGCGTAGGCGGCGTAGTTGACCAGCGGGCCCTCGAGGGCCGGGTGCGAGGGCTGGTCGCGCAGGGCGCGCTCGTAGAGGAAGTCACGGACGAGACCGAGGCCGAAGATGGTCGCGGCGAGGGCGTAGCATGCCGCCTGGCGGTTGCCACCGAAGGCGCGAGTGAGGAACTTGGTGCGGTATTCTGTGGGAAGACTGGGTTAGACGGTGGACGGGCGAGGGCCCAAGAGCCGGTGCAGGCGCGAACCTCTGCGGGCAACGATGCTGGAGAGAGAAGCAATGGTTAGCATCCGTGTTGCAGCGTCCCACGGCTTTACGAGACTACCTACTTCCAGAAGGTCGGGTTGAAGGCGATGGCAGCAGCCGAGACTGTCGTGTGAGCGGTCAGCAAGCCCCGAGTCGGCAAGGAGACCCGGTTTTGGCCGGGCTGGCTGGATGCAACAAACTGAAGAGGCTGCGCTGGTCAAAGTCGACCAGCTCGACGAGCTCGGACAGGGACGTAGGGAGAGACATGGCGGGGGTGGAGGGTGCGTGGTGGACAACAAGGTCTTGAGGGTGTGGTGTTGCACGGACAGGGACGGAACACGCAGCGGACCTCGAGATGGAAGCGGATGGACACGCAGCGGTTCGGGCGACGAGCGCTGGCTGTGGAAACCAAAGCTTGCTCCAGCCGGGGAAGCCCCAGGAAATTTTGGAGAAAATGTGTGGAACGTCATTGGCAACCCCTGCAACCGGCAACCAACCGGCAACCCACAGGGCCACACCACCGAGACCACCCACACAACCCACAGCGGGCACAGCGGGGCCCGGGCACAGGCAACGTCTGACCCCACTAACAGCTCTGACAGGGATTCAGTTAGCGTCAGTTGCAGCAAGCTGCCCCTGTTGGCTGCTGCAGCGCCTAGCAAAGCTCCTGTGTCGCATCCTCAAACCAACCAATGGCACGAAGATGAGACCACCTTGCAGCCTCCGAGTGTGACATGTTTGACATCCAAAGTTGAGTGTGAACAGAATAAACTCACAACACCTCAACCTCACCTCCCTCACCCAACTCCAATCCCAATGACCCTACCACGGCCCATCCCTCATCACATCCCTCACAATGGCGCCCTCCAGCAGCACCAACAGCAGCAATAAGAAAAAAACCACCAAACCCACCCCCAACCCTCCCACCGACGACGACGCCTTCACCCCCGAGCGCTTCACCCGCGAACTCCAAGCCCTCGCCGCCAAAGCCCAAACGGAAACATGGACCGCCCACTTCCGCTCCCAAGCAACCCTCTACAACCGCGCCGCCCTCCTCCTCACCCTCGCCTCCCTCTCCGCCACCGTCTCCCAGCTCGCCCTCTCCCCCGTCTACGGCGGCATCCCGTCGGCCCAGCACCACACCCGCCTGCTCATGGCCGCCTGCTTCGCCGGCTGGTCCGGTAATCTGGCGCTGAACCGGGCGCTGCCTTTTAGGGCGGAGAGGTTGTTGCCGCTGGTGGCGTTTTGGGTGCCGGTTGTGCAGTTTGCGTTGGGGAAGTGGAGTGGGGTGTTGACGGCGGGATGGGGGCCGGTGGTGACTGAGGCGGTGACGGTTTTTCCGATTGTTGCGGTCGCGGTCGCGTGTGTCGCGACGGAGCTGGATGGGGCGGATTTGGGGTGGTTGCCTGGGTGGGTTGCTGATGCGGCGCCGGGGTTGGGGGCGTATGGGTTTTTCAAACTGGCGGAGAGGGTTGTTGGCGGGGCGGTGGAGGGGTGGGTGGGCTGGTCGGGGTGGAATACACGGATGGGGATGGAGGTGGTGCTTGGGGTGTCGTATGCGTTGGTTGCGCCGTCGAGGTTGTTGCTTTGGGCTGTGCCCGCGCTGTTGCATACCGCGTTGTTGAACACGCATGTGCCGACGGAGATGGCGCTGGCGAGGCTGAATAGTGGGTTGGCGTCCGCGGGGTATGTGGTGCTGGATAGGGCAGAGTCGATTACGGGCTATGTCTCGGTCGTGGAGAGCCCCAAGGAGGGGTACCGTGTCATGCGGTGTGACCACAGCCTGCTGGGCGGGGAATGGGTCAAGTTTCTGGGCCAGGGGCAGTTCAAGGGGAACCAGGTGGCCGAGCCCATCTACGGCGTGTTTGCCATGCTGGAAGCCGTCAGGCTGGTCAAGACGCCGAAGCCTATTCTTGACGAGGAGGCAAAGGCGCTGGTCATGTAGGCCGCTCTGAATGCTGCTCTCTTGTGTGAATATTGCTAACAGCCCGCAGCGGACTGGGAATCGGAACCACGCCGGCGGCTCTAGTAGCCCACGGCATCGACACCACGGTGGTGGAGCTCGACCCAGTCGTCCATAAATTCGCCTCCCAATACTTCCAGCTCCCCAGCAACCACACGGCCGTCATCGAGGACGCCGTCACCTATACTTCGCGCCTCGCCGCCGACGAGACAGAAGCCCGCTTCGACTACATCATCCACGACGTCTTTACGGGAGGCGCCGAGCCCATCGCGCTCTTCACTATCGAGTTCCTGCAAAACCTTAACACCCTCCTCAAGCCAAACGGCGTGGTCGCCATCGTACGTTTCCCCCCCCCCATCACCCTTTTCTCCACTCTCTAACACCCACCCCAGAACTACGCCGGCGACTTCGCCCTCCCGCCACCGCGTATCGTCGTCAACACCATCAACACCGTCTTCCCGACCTGCCGCATCTTCCGCGAGCACCCGCGCGACGAGGACGACTTTGCCAAGGCCGGCCGCGACTTCACCAACATGGTCATCTTCTGCACCAAGCAGCAGGGCGAGATTGCGTTCCGCACACCGACCGAGCGGGACATGCTCAACAGCCCGTCACGAAGGGCGTTTTTGGTGCCGCAGCATGAGGTGAGGGACCAAGACTTTTTGCAGGGTGAGGAGGGGGAGGGGATCTTGAGGCGGAATGAGACGGAGAGGCTGGTCAAGTGGCATGCTATGAGTGCGTTGGGGCATTGGGGGGTTATGAGGACTGTGTTGCCTGAGGCGGTTTGGGAGGCATGGTAAATTCGTTGTGCCAAGTGGATGTGGCGTGTACATTAAGAAAAGTTTGGACATGTGGTGCGGAAGAGGTGGAAGGGGCGTTTGTTTGGAAATTGTCTGCTTTGTTTGGTCGTTTCTGGTAGCATGTTGAGCACGGGAATCTCGCACAGCGGGCTTATGGGAAGACGATTTGAGTTCCTTCCATCAGTGTTTGGTTTTGAAATCCAGCCCACGCTTCCTTTCTGGTGGCCTCCTTTCATACCGACCGTGTTGGAAATTTCGCAATAACCTGACCGAATCCAACCCACAACAAAAACAACAACAACAACAACCCGCTTGGAAAATTTGGCACTTCTGAAGTGTTGAGTAAAGCTCCCACTTCCTAAACAAACGATCAGAAGCACTGACACCTCTGGAGTGTTGCTGGGCAAGAGTCTCTCACCCAACAACAGCCAGAATCTGTTCCATCGATCAGCCCGCCCTTCTCTCCTCGCCTCTCCTTTTTCTTTTGCGAATGATCGATCAAGATGGTTGATCTTCAGCAACGCGATGAGGAGGATCCTCCCCACCTGATGTTCCACAACCGACCGGCCGATGATGGCTTCGACTATCTGAGGCATCCGATCCCCACAATCATGAAGCTCGAGGGCGAAGACAACTTTCTGAAATGGAGAGAGACTGTTCGCAAGTGGTTTGACGAATTCGGGTTGACGCGCTTTATCGACAATACGGATATTATCCCAGCCGCCGACGCCACCCGCAAGGAGCTATTCCAGTATCTTTGGGAACGTTCGATGGCCTACCAATTACTCCGTAATTCGGTTGGGCCAGTGATGGATATCCTATTCGCACATGGCTGGAAGGATGAGGAGGATAAACCACAACTTCTCTACGACACCGTCAACGAAGCGATTTGGGTCAACGAGGAAACTTGGTGCGACATCGCCTTTGACCTCATGCCCCTCAACGCCGCAAACTTCGACACCCTGCAGGCATTTCTGGAGCACTACAGCAATTGCGTTGCGAAGCTTCAGGACATTGGCATTGAATATCAAGATCGGGCCAAACTGGCCATCATCCCGAAGGCGCTGAAGCCCCATGTTGAGTTCTGGGAAAACACCCCAGCGAGGTCTACACAGCTGCCGCCCACCTACGACGTGTTCCTGCGGTACCTCATGGCAAGGGCCAGAGAGGAATTGAACATGGCAAGGGCCAGAGAGACAATGTTCAACATGTTGGCTATCACCAACCCCAAACAAGTTGGTGAACAGCCCAAGAAGCCTGCCAACCGCAGCCAAGGTTCCAACAATACCGACATCGCGGGGGGCGTCGACTGCGGCGACCCAGCCTGCTCGACGGTGCACTTGACAATGCCCAAGCACCCGTACCATGCCTATTGCCAGCAACACCACGGGGGAGGAATGGACGCGTGCTGGGTTGCCCATCCAGAATTGAGGAGGGCCTCCGGCCGACGAAGGGGCAACCAGGGCAACCAGGTCAGCCCGGGCATCCTGGACCACCTGGGTTTTTAAGGGAAGTTTGACCAACGTCTTCATCAACAACAGTGTCTACCTTGGTATTCACAGAACAGCTCACCAAGCTTGTTCCGGCTGGGCAATTCTGTCGCAGTGACATCTGATAGCTGCCACATCTTGCTCATTCACAGCGAATCTAGCCAGTAAGTACCCCGAATCTCTTACTACACACCGACTGGTGTTGACTGAAAATGCCTAGGGGCGATGGAATGGAGGGACTGGATGGGGGACTGGGTGCTCAACAACACCATGTGGGATATCACGACTTGCTGTTCGAGTAACCTCTTTGTTTGTATTTAAATTCCGCCTGGGGTTAATCAGTGTAGTTTGGGGCGTTGGGCTTCAACACTTGGCCTCCCGCACCTCACACACACTCCCACAGACCAGCTATCACATCGCCACTCTCTCCTACCCTCCTCAATGCAGTTGAAACCCTCACCATCTCCAACCGCACCTCACTCCACCACTTTCTTCCTCCCCCCCTCCCTCCCAACTGCCTCCCTCGCATACCCCTCAGCCTCCTTATTCACCTCTCCCCTCCACCCCTCAATATACCCCGGCACCTCCCCCAGCACATTATACCCCGACGCCACCGGCTCCCCAAGCACGCTATAAACCGGCACCACCCCAGTCCACACCCTCTCCACCAACCCCCCATCCTCCAAATCCCCCCTCTCATCATGCGGCCCCCCCTCGCGGATCTTAGCACTCCCGGTACTAATTCTCACGCGCAGCACGCTAGTGGACTGCATCTCGGCGGCGTTGGGCGGGGTGCGTGTGTTGCTCCAGCGCTGGGGCACGATGGAGTTGGTGATGAGCTCCATGGCGTAGAGCTTCTCCTCGACCGAGGTGACGAGGGTGGCGTGGCCGAAGAGGATGGCGCTGCGGTAGTTGTAGGAGTGGCTGTTGGGGGTGAGGGAGAGGACCAGGCCGTCGAGGTGGGTGGCGGCGACTGTGAGGGGGAGGCCTTGGTTGGTGTCGGAGTTGTTGTTGCGGGTGAGGTTCATGACGCGGGAGGAGACGTAGCTTGGTTGGGGTGTTAGTGAGGGGTCGGGGAGGAGAGGATGTTACGGTTGGATGAATGGAGGGACACACCCGTGGAGATACAGATCCAGCACGTCCCCGAGGTCGGCGCTGGGCCGGTCGAACGAGCCCATCTGGCCGATCATGGGGAGCACGGCCGGAAAGGGGCTGTCGGGCGGCTGGAACGAGACATGCAGCATGGGACACGAGTTCACGATCTGGTGGATGGTCTCGAGAGAATAGTCCCCCCGGTCTTTGAGCCGGTTGACCTTGCTGTAAGGCTCGACGGGATACTGGAGCTCGCGGATAGGCATCATGAGAGGAGTGAGGGGAGCGGTTCTGGGGCGGGTGAAGGTTTGGGGGTGGGATGGAATGGGACGAGATCCCTCGAATCTGGGAAGACGTGTGGTTTAAAAGGAGTTCAAGCTCGCAGATTGTGAGTCACGGTCAATGAGTCGTCCTAGGAGGAAGGAGGATGACATGATAGGAGTAGCGTGCGGAGCAAGACGGATTTGGCCGATGCCCCACGGCCGGTCTCTGGCGGCCCGCGACGGGATAACCCCCGCTCGGCACGCCGCGGCTGCCCGAAAGACGGCCTCCTGCAGACCAACACGGCGCGCCCTTGCGCCGACAGGTCCCACCGGGCCGGGAACACAGCGGGCGACGGTGACGGCGCTGCCAGACCATCACAGTCGGGTCCACCGCACCCTCTCACAAGCAGCACATTGGTCATCATTTCCAAGACCGCGTGAGGCCATCCGGCCCATCCCGCATAGGCGGCTGAATGTCCTCTTTCTGTGTTTGCGGCAATGTTTGCGGCTGTCGACGATCGAGGGCATGCGAGACGGCCGTGTTTTGACTTGTCAGGCAAGAACGGATAAACCGTGTTCCATCTTGCTGCTGGCAGACAAGCAACCCACATCGGACCACCGGCAGCTCCTGGCAATGGATTGTGCTGTGATTTTCCAAGCCTTCAAACAATCTTGCAACCCCAAGTCGAAGCGACGCAACTGCCATGGAACTGGCGAAGGAGGCAAAAGACGCCAGGCTGCATCTGGAAATGGCGGGGATGCCTGCTGAAGCACGAGCCAAGACTCTGGTGGGCTGAGGTGGGGAATGAAAGGAGATGGAAGCTGCTGCACTCAACTCTCGTCACTATCCAATTTCCTTCCAGGCTCAAGCTCGAAACGCGAAGGTGGCATGGGGGCTTGCTGCTTCTCCAATCTTCAATCTTCAATCTTCAATCCTCAACTCGAACGACAATTTAAACCCCCTCAGCACGCAAGCAGGCACCTCCACGCCGTCTGATCCCCCCTTGCTACCCCCACGACTCAGGACCGACCGATGTATGGGACCACCAAGAACGGTGGCACACCCCGACGAAATGCGAACCCTTGAATGCAGATGCACCTTCACATCATGATTGCAACCTCGTGGTGGGCTGGGTTGGCGAGGATATATTTATCACCCTCACCTTCCTGAGCCGCCGCCCGCAAACCCCGCGGGGTCAATTCGTCGGCCACGGTTGCATCCACCCGCCAATGAAGCCGGCCACGGCCCATTGAGCACGCGCGGGCAGCGAGGACGACACGCCTCTTAAACAGGGATCGGAGGCGCCTGTTGAGATGGGGTTTGGCTGCTGCCCGCCAGTCAAAAAGCCTCGACGGGAGTCCGTGCTAGATGTAACAACTGGGGTTTCAAGTGAAACACCACGAGCTGGGGTGCGATGCAACCCACAAGAGCAATGGCCTTGTCAGCCTTGCATCCCGCCCAATCACCACCGCCGCCCGCCCTTTCGCATGAAGATTGGGAGCGGGGTGCCTGTTTGAATGATCGCCCGCTTAACGTTAGTTGACATCGGAGTCGACGAGAAGGGCTGACGAAGCCGGTGGCTACCGCCAGGACGGGGATGCCTGGCCGGTGCTCGGGGTTACGAGCATCTTGCTTCCCCATGGTCGCCTCCCGCGCCGTCCTGACAAGCTGCCTCTTGGCGCCGATGCTTGTCCACGCGGTCCGAACCCCTTCTCCACCAAAGGCCGCCTCTTCGTCTCAACCTTGGGTTGGGTGGCTCCGCCGGTCCATCCGCTCTCTCTCTGTGGCGTCCTGCTCTCTCGAGTTTCTCTCCTCCACCTCTCTTTGTTTGGTGACAGGTCAGGCATGGCTGTATGATCACGACATCACGGCGTGACCGACGGGAACCTCTCACTATGATACGCTCCTTCTGTTGATATCCCGTTTCTCTTCTTCTAATTGCCCCATTGACTGGGCTGGTTTCCCTTTTCTTCTTCTTTTCTTACCCTTTATTTCTTTTTCGCCGGCGCCAACATGGCGGCCGAGGGTTCGAGAGAAGCCCTCGTCGCGGCCTTCTTTTTGTCAGTATCCCCCAACTCCTATCCGTCACCCCCTAGGCTAACATGCCGAGCAGCGGAATCGTGTTGAACGCGGCATCCGCGGCCCTCGTTCTCTACCTCAGGGGCTATGGCCTCGCCGCGGCCTTCCGGGACAGCCAGAGGCTGGTCCTCGTTCTTTTCCTTCTCAGCGCGGCCCTGTGGGCTCAAATCGATTTCATAGCCATCCTTCTCGACATCACGTCGTCCACTCCCTGTCAGATCGGCACCATCGTTTCCACCATCTTCGACCAGTTTGCGAGGTTTTCGATCCAACAGTTCCTCCTGTGGGCCCTCAACACTGGCAATGGAGCAAAGCTGCCGCTCATGCAGCTGATTCCACAGGTCCTGGTCCTGGTTAGGTTCCTCGCTGGAGCCGTCTTTATCGGTTTCACCAGACCTCAGACCGATACCTTCTGCGTCGCCACGACCTCCGCACTTCCCGTTGGGATCTTGGTTACGGTTTTGGACGGCGTCATCATCCTGCTCCTCGTTGTGAGGGCGTATTCCGTGGGCGGAGTTGCCAAGGAGAACCGCGGCGGGCGGGGAGTGGAAGCAGAACGAGCCAGGGCGCTCATGTCTGTTTTGTTGGGACTGGTATTCTGGACAGGGGTACGTTCTACACCACGCCGATGTTCAAGGCCGGAGTGACTGACGCCGCTGTAGACCAGCGTCCCATTGCTTCTCGGTATCAAGACTATAACCCTGGCAATCAGGACAGCTCTCCCCGCTGGTGGCTTGCTGGTTGTTCTCAGTACGTCGAGCGTCTCCGTTGTCGAGTCTTTGCTAACAGATCTGTAGTTTTTGTGGCTGCTGGAGCTGAAACCTTGCTCACGTCTCGGACAAGCAGCTCTAGGCCGCCAGAGGCACCGTCACCAAGGCGACTCAACATCAGCCGCGATATTTCGACGTCCGACACCGACTACCCTCCGAGTCGCTTTGAAGACCTCAAGGAAGCGGCCATTCGATCCTCAACCACATTCGTCAATCCCAGGCAGGCACCTTCTGTCAAGGATGAAACGAGCGTTGCCTATGCATTTGGGACGGAGAGGTCATTTGGCGAGCCCGTCCCGCCTCTCCCGGCCATGACGGCTCCCGTATCGGCACTGGCGCTGGCGCGATCCGCCTCCAACAAGAAGAAGGGACTCACCAAAGGAAAGATAACCATTAGTCGCCCGATTCTCCAGGAGAACTCCGGACAGAATCCCCTCAACAAAATTGCCGTCATGGATTTGCAGGAGGCAGCGATGGCAGACAGGGAGAGAAGGGTCAGGATGCAAGAAGAGGAGGAAAGCATGGCTGTCCCCCGCGTCGCTGGGCCGTTGATGGGAATGAGCCCGGAGGAAGTCCTGAAGCGCGGCGTCAGCCTTAAGAGGAAAGAGATTGCCTCGGTATCCGTGCGGGCGAGCGTATTTCCTGGTTTCCCTGGTTCTCTTCAGCCAGAGGACATGGCCGTGGCGTCAACTACCTCGGCACAGCTGTCTCCGGGGGGAGAAGAGACTCGCAGGAGGTCGCCACGCCCATCGCTGGGGGATGAGTCGATGCAATTCCGGACACCATCGCCTGTGCGGGCTCCCGAGCCCACCAAGGTTCGCTCTGAATCGCCGCAAAACCTCCCATCAGCAGTACAGAGGCCTCTGTTGAGAACTGATATCCGGCCCTCGAGAATGGCACCTCCGTCCCCAGAGGCGCCGCCTCCGGAACCCACAAAGACACCTCTCCAGAGACGCCCAACCATTGGACTGCCCTCGAACCCGAGGGCTCGCGGTCTCAAGGTCGCCGATGAACCCGGCTCGCAGCACAAGACGATTCTTTTCGTGAACAACATCGAGTACAACGACCCGCTCGCAGTTGAGGCCATCATCAAGGGGGCAGGCAACATGTCGAAACCCGACTTTGATGATGAGCCTCTTGGCACGGCAAAGTCGGTTGTCAATCGTCCGCGCCCCATCCCGCGGAAGCCCGCAGAGTCACCAGCTCAGGCGACCCCATCTCCGGGTCACAGGCGCAGCAGGTCCGGCGGCTCTTTGATGGGGAGAAAGTCGCTTCTTGCTTCGACCGCAGGGAGCCCGACACAGCTTCCTCCTCTCCCCTCTCTTCCGAAGAGCGCGGCTCTGCCATCCAGGCCGCAGCCGAACGATACCAAGAGCATGACTTTTGAGGAG
>FTCU01003078.1_pt1 | contig 13358 bp, 8 predicted proteins | sample 1639521 | NCBI WGS metagenome assembly FTCU01 (sample SAMEA3914864, study PRJEB12502) | metagenome | biome: forest; material: soil | place: USA | collected 2012-03-12 | depth 0.3 m
GTGCGCGCAGCCAGAGTCGCATCAACGCTGTCGGCGCCGTCGCCGGGCTGGGGGACAGAAGGCTCCATTGCGGCGGACTGACGCAATGAAATACTGCAGTTGGTCTTGAGTCGAGATGCCCGGCGCGTCCAATTCGTTCCCGCCGATGAAAATGGATGCGGAATCGACGTGCGATGGTGGTCAGGTTGTGTCAGGACTCGGTGGGTGGTGCAGACAACTGCTCAGGTTACCGTAACTTATCGCACCTGGGCGCGGTAACTTACAGATCGCGGTGCTGCAGGGGCCCCACGCACACGCACAGCAACCACTTAACGCGACATCCCATATTTGGCTTAGCGTATCACGAAAGCGCGTCGACACGCTTCGGCTGCGACGCGAAAAGCAGGGGGGAGCAGCGGGCAATTGCCGCCCAATTCCTGTCATTTTGCACCCCCTCCACAACTTTGGCTGGACTGTGTTCTCTCCCGCAACCACTGCAACCCCCTCAACACCAGACTTGCCCTTGACTCTACCCTTCGGCGGTCTCCTCTCCGAACCTATTTTCGCTCTTCCTGCGAGACACCACAAATCACAAACCACAAACATGAGGTGTGTTCCCCCGCAAAGCTTGGCCCTGGATCATGAACAGTGTCCTAACCACAACCCGCCCTCCAGCTCCCCGCTCCGCGAACACCCGTCATCGGCAAACAGGGGCACGGCCCCTGGCAGGGCCGGTCGGAAGCGTGCGCGCACTAATGGTGACGATGCTGCCTCCTCGGTCGGCGCTGCCTCGAGTCCCATCATGCCCTCCTCCCCGCCCGCCTTCAATATCGCCCACGGCGGCGACGAGGAGGACGACATCGACGAGGAGGCCGAGATCCAAGACGACATCGACGAGCTGGACGAGATGGCCGAGGACGACGTCGACCTGTTCCGGGAGGGCTTCGAGCGCGATTACCGCGACCGCGCCGACGACACTTACGAGGGCATAGACATCGACGATGATGGCGACTTCGACGACATGAACCTGGGCGACAGGCGTCTCCTTGAGGCTCAGCTGAACCGCAGAGATCGCGAGGTCGCCAGGAGACAGCGCATCCCCGCTGCATTCCTTCCCGGGGAAGACGACGACCGCGACATCGACCTCGCTGCCCAGCCCCGTCGCCGCAGGCATCGCTACGACGAGGACCCTGACGAGGACATGGACGCCGACATTATGGACGAGGAGCTTTCGCTGGAAGCCCTGCACGATGTGAAGGCTTCCAGCTTGACCGACTGGGTCGCCCAGCCCGCCGTGCAGCGGACCATCAAGAGGGAGTTCAAGGCCTTCTTGACCGAGTACACTGACGACAGCGGCTCCTCCGTCTACGGCAACCGTATCCGCACTTTGGGTGAGATCAACGCCGAAACCCTGGAGGTTTCGTACGAGCATCTCTCTACCGCTAAGGCAATCCTCGCCTACTTCCTCGCCAACGCCCCTGCCGAGATGCTGAAGCTGTTCGACGAGGTCGCCATGGACGTCGTGCTGCTCCACTACCCCGACTACGAGCGCATCCACGCCGAGATTCACGTCCGCATCTTTGATCTCCCGGTTCACTACACCCTCCGCCAGCTTCGCCAGTCGCACCTCAACTGCCTGGTGCGCGTCAGCGGCGTCGTGACCAGGAGATCGGGCGTCTTCCCTCAGCTCAAGTATGTCAAGTTTGACTGCAACAAGTGCGGTGTCACCCTCGGTCCCTTCCAGCAGGAAGCAAACGTCGAGGTCAAGCTCTCGTACTGCCAGAGCTGCCAGTCACGCGGCCCGTTCACCCTCAACTCGGAGAAGACGGTTTACCGCAACTACCAGAAGCTCACCCTCCAGGAGTCCCCTGGTACTGTCCCCGCCGGCCGTCTCCCCCGCCACCGCGAGGTGATTCTGCTCTGGGATCTCATCGACAAGGCTAAGCCTGGCGAGGAGATCGAGGTGACGGGCATCTACCAAAACAACTACGACGCGCAGCTCAACAACCGCAACGGCTTTCCCGTCTTCGCTACCATCCTCGAGGCCAACAACATCGTCAAGTCGCACGACCAGCTGGCTGGTTTCCGCATGACGGAGGAAGACGAGCACAATATCCGCCAACTGTCCAAGGACCCTCAAATCGTCGACAAGATCATCAACTCGATTGCGCCCAGCATCTACGGCCACACCGACATCAAGACGGCTGTCGCCCTTTCTCTCTTTGGCGGCGTAGCCAAGACGACCAGGGGCGAACACCACGTCAGAGGCGACATCAACGTGCTCCTCCTCGGCGACCCTGGCACTGCCAAGTCGCAAGTGCTCAAGTACGTCGAGAAGACGGCCCACAGGGCAGTCTTTGCCACCGGCCAGGGCGCCAGCGCCGTCGGTCTCACGGCTAGCGTCCGGCGAGACCCGCTGACGAGCGAGTGGACGCTCGAGGGCGGCGCACTAGTGCTCGCCGACAAGGGCACCTGCTTGATCGACGAGTTTGACAAGATGAACGACCAGGACCGCACGTCAATCCACGAGGCCATGGAGCAGCAGACCATCTCCATCTCCAAGGCGGGCATCGTCACCACCCTGCAAGCCCGCTGCGGCATCATCGCCGCCGCCAACCCCATCGGCGGCCGCTACAACTCCACCATCCCCTTCTCGGCCAACGTCGAGCTCACCGAGCCCATCCTGTCGCGTTTCGACATTCTCGTCGTCGTCCGCGACACGGTCGAGCCCGAAGAGGACGAGCGCCTGGCCCGCTTCATCGTCGGCTCCCACAGCCGCAGCCACCCGCTGACCAACAACACCCAGGGCGGGCAGTCGATGGAGGTCGAAGCTGACTCGATGCGCGTTGACACGCAAGCCACCACCGCCAACGGCGCCTCTTCGGCCACCAAGGAGACCGAGATCCCCCAGGAACTCCTCCGCAAGTACATCCTCTACGCCCGCGACCGCTGCTCCCCCAAGCTGTACCACATGGACGAGGACAAGGTGGCCCGCCTGTTCGCCGACATGCGCCGCGAGAGCTTAGCCACCGGCGCCTATCCCATCACTGTACGTCCCCCCAAAATACATCATCCCCAATGTCAAATATCAAAGCTAACATTACTGTGTGTCTAGGTCCGCCACCTCGAAGCCATCATCCGCATCAGCGAATCTTTCTGCCGCATGCGCCTGTCCGAGTACTGCTCCGCCCAGGACATTGACCGCGCCATTGCCGTCACGGTTGAGAGTTTTGTCGGTAGCCAAAAGGTCAGCTGCAAGAAGGCGCTTGCTAGGGCGTTTGCCAAGTATACTTTGGCGAGACCTGGTCGGGGGAGGGGAGGTGTTGCTGCTGCTGCTGCTGCTAGGTAAAAGGGTTGTGTTTGGGTTAGAGGGTTGTGGTGGTTGGTGTTGGTGTGGGAGGGCGTTTTGGGCGGGGTGTTTGGCTGGTCTTTTTTGGTTGTGGTTATTTGAAATGAGATTAGGAGGGTGTGCTTATTGATGAAAGGTGATGATGATGGGATGGGGTTTCTGTGTTTGTCGATATACTAGTGCTAGTAATTGTGCTATGTAACGTTTCTCTGCGTGTGGTTCGATTGGAGTGGAAGTGACTCTGGCTGAGTGACGGGACGGGTTGTTGAGTATCATGTGGTTAACCATCGTTCAAACTCGGTTTTTTTTGGCGAAGGGCCTGTTGGCGACACTCAGACGGTGACGGGGAGCAATGCCGGAAGGAGGGAGTCATCCGCCGTCAGTCATTGATGTAGAAGTCTCGCGTTGCTCAATGTCACCGGCCACCGCCAGAATGGCCAAACGGTCACTGGCGGTGGTCGGCGCTCCCGGACCATATTGGAAAGGTTACTTCCTTATACAAGAGGTCGCTGGTTCGAGCCGGGGTGAAACAGTAAAAAAGTAGCTCCTCCCCAGGTCCGAACTGGGCTCCCGGTACGGGGACACATACGTACAACCGAATCGAAGCAAACCTGGGCGCTAGACCCGGGTTTCGTAGCCGGCTACCTCCCTCCGACCGGCGGAGGGGGCTAGCCGGTGAGCTTTTGCCTCCTTTTCCTTGTTCGTTTTCCTTGGTCATTAGTTCGAACATCTCGAGACACCTACATGAGGTGTATCCTGTTTGAGTGAGCAACCTCTTTAGCCCAAGTCACATTGCGGAACAGTCATTTCCTGGACATGGATTTGCCTGGTGGAGTCTTGTTGAACAAATTCTGGGTATCAATACATGGCTACGGACTACATCTCGCAGTCTAAGCTGCCTCAAATCTTGGCTTTGCTGCCCTTGAAGTTTGGCTTCACGGGTATCCTCGGATGATCACCAGCCAACTGCAGCCCAGTGACAGCTTCCAACTGGTCCACAGCCTCATACGCCCTCCCCAAAGGCACCTTGATGGTCCCAAACCCAGCTCCCTTGGCGGCTTTGAGATTCTCCCCAATGTCGTCCAGAAACACGATGTCCCCCGCGCCGACCCCTTCAGCCCAGCCGTCGGCGCGGCCCCTCTCCGAGTCAGCGTTGGCCCGCGCATACTCGTCGACCTTGTCCAGCGCGAGGCGGTAGATGCGCGGGTCGGGCTTGCGCAGTCCGACGTGAGCAGACGATACAAATACGTCAAAAATGCTCCGCACGGGGTCGTCGAGGAACGCGACCTTCGAGTACTCGTGGTCGGGCGGGAAGATGACGGTGTTGCTGAGGGCCGCCACAATGTACTTGCCGCTGGCCTTGAGCGCCTTGAGCGCCGGAAAGATCCAAGGGTCCGGGAAGCGCGCGGCGGCCATCATGTCGAAGAAGAGCCACTCGCCGTCGAGCTTTGGCAGCGGCGGGATGGTCTTGGGGAGGGAGGGGTTGCGGGCCTGCTGGGCGGTGTAGAAGGCGGCCCAGCGGGCGGGGTCGTGCAGGTCTGCGTTGAAACCGGCGAAGAAGGCGGCATCCATCGGGATTGTGCCGGTTTCGAGGCGGTGCCAGAACCCCGAGGGCGCGGTGCGCGAGATGGAGTAGTTGACCCAGCCCGGGGGGATGCCCAGGCTAAGCTCATAGTCGAGGATCGCCTGGAAGGGGGAGACGACCTGGGAGGGTTTTAGCTTTAATATCTGAAAAAGCAACGGTGGAGTTGGGTCGGGAGGCATACGCAGACACCGCCAATGTCAAAGAGGATGACCTTGGGCCTCTTTTGCTCGGAGGGCGGCGCCATGTTGTCGAGGGCTTCGAGGATGACTTCGACGGGGAATTCTTCAGAGAGCATCCCGGTCGGGGCTAGTGTCAGACGTCAAGTGATCCCGCGACCAAGTGTAAAATAGTAATTGCAATTATAGAGCATCATCAAAAGGATGGCGGCCCTTCGGGGGCGTCGCGTTTAAGACGCCGGGCCGGGCCAGAGACCGAGTCCGGAGCGGCTATGGAGAACCTCGGCTCGGCTTCCCTGCAGTGTGCAAGCCGCCAGGGCCGCTGGGTTCTGGAAAAGACCCACTGCAGCAGTGCAGAACGGCCCTGATGCCTTACATAATCAATCGGCGTCCCCAACCCTGCTGTTGCCCCCGCCCCGCCCTCGTCCCCCACCGCCAATCCAACTTAGGGCTGTGGGGTGGGATTTTTGGCCCACGAAATATTCGAGGCTCGGAATTTCGCTCCTTCGATTTTGCATCCCGTTGATCGACCTGCAAGTACGCATCGCCCGCCGACAAGCAGACAAAATGGTGAGTTGACACGCCGCCGCAATGCCTCTACGGCAGCTGCCCTTCACGATGGATTTTGAGAGTCAATGCAAGATGCTTCGGAGAGGGGAAAATATCTGAAGCGCAAATTGCTGACTCGGGGATCGTGACACCCACCAGCCGTTCACCAAGCTGGTCAAGAACAGCGCGTACTACAGGTGAGAGCCAAAAACCCCAGTTTGCAATGGTAGTGTGGTGTGTATGCTGACTTTCCCGCAGCCGCTTCCAGACCAAGTACCGCCGGAGAAGAGAGGGCAAGACCGACTACTATGCTCGCAAGCGCCTGATCACCCAGGCCAAGAACAAGTACAATGCGCCCAAGTACCGCCTAGTCGTCCGCTTCACCAACCGCGACATCATCACCCAGATCGTCTCGTCCGAGATCAACGGTGATAAGGTCTTCGCCGCCGCTTACTCGCACGAGCTGCGCGCCTACGGCATCGAGCACGGCCTCACCAACTGGGCCGCTGCCTACGCCACCGGCCTGCTCCTCGCCCGCCGTGTCCTCACCAAGCTCGGCATTGACGGCGACTTCGCCGGTGTTGAGGAGGCTGACGGCGAGTACACCCTCACCGAGGCCGCTGAGACCGACGATGGCGAGCGCCGCCCCTTCAAGGCCAACCTCGATGTCGGCCTTGCCCGCACCTCGACCGGTGCCCGTGTCTTCGGCGTCATGAAGGGCGCCTCGGACGGCGGCATCCTGGTCCCCCACTCTGAGAACCGCTTCCCCGGCTTCGACGTTGAGTCGGAGGAGCTCGATGCCGAGACCCTCAAGAAGTACATCTTCGGCGGCCACGTCGCTGAGTACATGGAGACGCTCGCCGACGACGATGAGGAGCGCTACAAGAGCCAGTTCGTCAAGTACATCGAGGACGACGTCGAGGCCGACGCGCTTGAGGAGCTTTACGCCGATGCCCACAAGGCCATCCGCGAGGACCCCAACAAGAAGTACGAGAGCGACGCGCCCAAGAAGAGCAAGGACGAGTGGAAGAAGGAGTCGCTCAAGTACAAGCAGGTCCGCCTCACGTACGAGCAGCGCCAGGAGCGGGTGCAGGCTCGCATTGCCGAGCTGCGGTCGGAGTAAATTGGTCTTGTCTTGTGGACGGGGGACTGGTCGTATCGTCTAGGCTCATGACTGCTTGTTCTTTAGGAGTTTCTCTTGCGCATTCACACAATCGGGCGGGGGCACATGGGGGTCAATCGACCAGGGTTCAACAAAAAAGCCAATCAACTTCCGAGAGTCTGTGCAGATGATCCTGATGCCTTTGCTGTGTGTGATACCCAAGAGCCGCTCCAAGCCGGGAGCCGGCTGGTTTGACGGCCGGCCCAGTCGGCGGCGGCCGAGGTGCGTAACATGTGCGGTGGCGGTTGGCCAAGAACCGAGCCTTGAGAGCAGAGGTATGACAGGGTGTGTAACATGGGTGATCGGCGAGGTCGGCCGCGGTGAAGGATGGATTTGCGTTCGACGGCTCGGACGGGAATAGGTACGGAAGCACCGGTATACACAAAACAACCTGGAAGCTTGGTGGGCCAACAATGCGCTGGTGATGGTGAGGTCATGCGGACTAAGTATACTTGCCGCATTGGGAGACGAGATGGGACCAGTGTTGCTCGCAATCCCAAGTCCCGGAGGAATCGAGCGTCTGAGCAGACGAGGTCCTCCGGAGGGACAGAACAACGTTGCACAGTGCATATTTTCTCTCGCGTTCGTCGAGGAGGTTTCTTCTTTTTTTCCCGTGGCTCTCGAGCACCGCCCATGGCGTGAAGAAACCTGCGGCTCGCTGACGGATGCCCGTCCTTGGCTTCCCGTGATCTCATGCCGAGCCCTGATGCGAATCCTGGCTTGGTTGGCTTCGCTTCGCGGCTTGGCTGAAGCCGCAAGCGACCGTTTTTGGGCTTGGTGCTCGGGACGATCCGGGGGGAGGGCTGAAGCGCTGCTAAAGGGACTGTCAACTTACCGGAATCCGGGGAGGGTCCAGCAGCGGCGGCCCACTGAGTGACTCCGGCGATTGGAGGATGCATGAATCAATGTAGCCATATGCATAGTGTACTTAGTGATGTGCCCTCGCTGTCCCCTTTCCAGCACCCCCGCCGCGAGCCGCCACCGCAGTACGGACCAGTGCGGTCATGCTGCTGTGGGAGAAGCGGGAGACAGTGGGAGACAGACACCCGTGGACCCAATTTCCGGACTCCGATCTGCAGCCCAGCACTGACATGAGATAATCGCTTCTCTTGGCTTCTGGACGGGCCCAGTCGGCCTCTTATTTTCCCTCTCGCTGTTTTCTTTTTTGTTCGTTTTTGTTTTTGTTTTTTTATTGTTGCTTATCTTGCTGTCACACCCGCATTGCGCACGCAGTGTTGCAGCTGATCTGCGGCATCGGGGACGGACCTTACTGAGCACCGTCCATCCCAGGGCCCCAGGTTTCCAGCCCGTCATTGCATCGACACATGCCCAGAGCCCCTCCGCCGCCGCCACAGACTAACCATTACCAACCTGGAACTCTCCTCGCTGCAGCCAGTTATCTTCCGCTTCCCGTTGCGTTATCGATCTGCAGTGAACAGGTCTCACGCCAGCTCTCAGCTCCCGGCTCTTAGCTCCGCCGCGGGCTTGCGACAAACGAAGTAACCCCCCAATTATTAACAGTCAGCTCCGGTCAAAAGAAAGCGCCGGCCTGGGCACGCAGTATTAGAAATCACAAGCACGCGAGCCCACGCCTGTCTCGAACCTTGCCACACCCGCCTACTACTGCGAGCACTGCCTCCAACGACGTTGACTGCCCGCCCTCAGCTCGACCAGGACCATGGCTGCTTCGAGTGCCACCAGATGGCGTCAGTAACGGAACCCCGCCGACAAAGAGCACACACCGACACGTGCAGTACCTGACTTAGCCTTTGAGCCGGGAGCAACAAACGACGACGGCCGGATCAATACACCTTGGACTCGGCCCTTTCCGTTCTCGGACGCCACGAGGGGCATACCGTTGCCGCATCGTTTGATTCTCTGCACGCCTGGAGACCGAGTCACAGGGCTGCGTGACGCCGAGTGTGGCGCGACGACAGCAAGATGGAGCACATTCAGAGCTTAGATGTGAGCTGGATGACGCACGGGAATCCCAAAGGTTCGCAATCCACATCCAGCCTATCAGCCTGGGAGAGGGGAGAGAGAAGCGCGGTGGCTCAGAGATGGGTGCTGGGCTCAAAAAGTACCAGGCTAATGCATTGTGAACCTTCCAGACAAAGTTGCGAGAAATGCGATATCCAGGACAAGGTCGCTGTCCAACTCGGGCGGCCGTGACTCTCCCTCGCCCGCTCCCGCCTCCGTTCCCACCCCGGCCCCGGTCCCCAGTACTCCCTCGTCTCCGGCACCCAACGGCAGCCAAACAGAACAGGGGAAACAAACCACATTGACCCGATCGAACTCGGCAAGAGCGAGTCCAGACGAGAAGGGAACACCACCCTCGACGCCCACCCCGCAACGCCGCAACTCCTGGTTCACCAACATCTCGTCCAAGTTCACCTCCGGAGGCGGCACCGCCCACCAGAGCCCGCCGCAAGCGACCGCCGTTTCGCCCAAGCCCGCCGAGTTCTCCGTCCCCAAGGTCGTCCCGGCTAAGAACGCCGTGCTTCAACATGGGTCGAAGCACGCAGGCGAAGGGCCCTACACTCCAGCCCCCCCGAAGTCGTCGCAGACCGGCCTGCTACAGGTCTTCAGGCGCTTATCAACTTCCAGCGGCACGCTCAGTCCAAACATGAAAACGCACAACCACGGGCTGGTGGAACGGTGCGTACTGAATGTCGACCGCCAACGGGAGCGCTGCGGCATCGCCGGCCTAAACCAGGCAAAGCTCCGCCGGGTTGCCTTCTGTGTTGATGTGGAGATTGCCCCCATGCCAAAGTACGCAGATGGGACGGAAGCCAAGGACAAAGCGGCGGCCAAGCCCAACCAGAAAAAGAAGATCGGAGAAAAAGGCGAGGGCGAGGCCCTGAAGCAGCCCCAGCCGGTGGAAATCCAGAAGGAGGTAAACCCCGGAGAGATCAAGGTGACCGGCATAGATACCCCGAATGAACCCTCAAAAGGAAGCCTCGAACCTAGCAACGGCTCGAAGGAGAGCTTAGACACCCCGCCCGATAAAGCGGGCCCAACCGACAAGAAGAAGGAGAAGAAGAAGAAGAGCGAAGAGGAGAGGAAAGCCAGGAAAGACAAGAAGCGAAAACAAGCCGAGGCCAACGGCAGCATCCCGATGGAAATCCACTACGACGGCAGCGACTCCTCGTCCAGCGCCGCAACCCCCCGTCCCGGCACTCCCAAGCTCCAATCTGTGCCGACCACCAACCCAGTTAGGATATATCGCCGCTGTTGCCAGCTCAGGGAGACGCCCATCCTCCGAAAGATCACGGAGCAGCTCACGGACCCGGCTAACTGCTCGGCCGAGCCTGGGATGGTGGAGAAGCTCGACCTCAGTGGCTACTGGATGCAGCTGCCGGACTTTGTCACCCTCGGCGACTACCTAGCCGTCGTCCCCGTGAGGGAAGTCATCCTCGACAACTGCGGTTTGACCGACGAGTGCCTGCGCGTGGTTCTCGCAGGGCTGCTCGCCGCTAGGAAAGGCAAGCTCCGCAGGCGTAAGGTGCTCGGCGGGCTCGACGGCGGCCTGGCGGATCAGGGCGGCGTCGTGGAGCGGCTAGTGCTCAAGAACAATAAGATCGGGCCCGAGGGGTGGAAGCATCTGTGTCTCTTCATCTACCTCTGCCGGACGCTCAAGTCTCTGGATCTGTCCGGCATCCCATTCCCTCGACAGGCCACTCCGGCGTCTGGAACTCCAAATGGCACTCCGCCTCCGGGAGCCGGCCAAGCGCAGAATCTATGTCAGTTACTGTCCAAGTCAATTGGGGAGAGACTCGGGGGGTCGACGCTCAGCATGATCAGTTTCGGCGGGACGGGCATCAGCATGGAGCAATTGGGGGCTATCGTCGACGGCGTCATCCGGTGCGGGGTTACGCGGCTGGGCCTTGCCAACAACCACATCGATGCCGAGGGCCTGGGTCATGTTGCGAGGTTCTTGAAGACTAACCTTTGCGAGGGGCTCGACTTGGGTGGTAACGACCTGCGTGATGCCCTGGCTGCCCTGGGCGATGCCCTGACGGCGGAGAATTCTCCGCTCTGGGCGCTGAGTCTGGCTGACTGCAACCTGACGCCGTCGTCGCTGTGCAAACTCCTGCCGATGCTGGCGAAACTAGACCAGTTCAGGTTTCTTGATCTGTCACATAACCAGGAGCTGTTCAGCTCGAGCCCGAGCGCGGTATGCGTGCTACGGAGGTCAGTACCATCACAAGCATCGCTTCTCCCTCTGTAATATTGCTAACTTTATTTGCAGATACCTGCCCAAGATGGCAATGCTGAAGCGCATCCATCTGGCAGACTGCGCCATGACCCCGGAGCAGGCTATCGCCCTCGCCGAGATCCTTCCCGAGGTCGTCGGTCTGGCCCACATCAGCTTCCTGGAAAACCCGCAGCTGGTCGAGCTGGCGACGAACGCCATAGCCGAGGAGACCAAAGAAGAGGCATGCGCGCTGTTTGCGTCGTTACTAGCCGCGGCCAGAGTGTCCCCTACCCTCGTGGCCATCGATATCGAGGTGCCCAGCGAGCAGTCGAGCGACCTCGTCAAGGCCCTCGCGAAGCAGGTCGTTGCCTACTGCCTACGCAACATGGAGCTAGCGGCCGTCACGGCCGCCGAAGCGCAGACGCAGGCGATTGCGAAACCGCCGGAGCCGCAGTACCCACACGCCCTGCAGCGGCTGGTCGGCCACGACGTGACGGTGTCATCGGACATGGACGCCGACGTGGATGCCGCGCCGGACGAGGACTATGTCATCGGCGGGACGGGCGTGGTCAGGGCGCTCGCGTGCTGTCTGAAGAATCGCGGCGACGAGTCGAGGCGCCAGTCCGGCGAGTTTATCCGTGATGTCGAGAATGGCGTGGCACAGCCTCCGCGCGCCGTCCCGAGCGGTGGCAAGGCCAAGGAGACGTCTAAACACCTCCTGCTGAGCGCCAGGAAGATTAGGCTTCGCCTGCAGCCGGCGATTGACAAGGCCAGGGCGACGGGCAGTGACACCCAGACCTATCGTATGTCTCCCCCTTTCACCGTTCTAAAAAAGATCTCCTTACTAACCGACCCCTCTCCCAGACCGCCTCATGTTCCTCCACAACACCCTCAACGGCATAATCAAGCGCTTCGAGGACGAGTTCCCCGACACGCGCGTCTCCCCAACGGCAGGCGACAGCGCGATCGAAATCCCCGACTACTACGACGACGACGACCAGGACCTCGACCTGGAAGAAGCCGAGAGCCCCAACGCGCCCACCACCCAGGAGGACCCGTCGGACGCCACCAACCCCTACTTCCCCGACGCGGACCCCGACTCGGCCACGGCCATCACCAAGCCCCTCTCGCGCTCCAACTCGCAGCTCTCCCTCAGCTCCAAGGCGCTGGCGCACGAGGAGGCCCGCGTGCTCCGCGCGGGGCACAAGTTCCGCGTGGGCGTCGTGCGCACGGACCCGGACAACATACCCGCGTACGCGGCGCTGCTGACGCTGGGCGTGGAGATGGTCGGTGCCGACCCGAATCATGCCAGGATGCTGCATGAGTTGCTGGACGAGCTGGGGGATGAGGATATGAAGCGGGAGGTGGAGGTTAAGGGTGTGGTTCCGGTCTTTAAGGAGCGGAAGGAGGAGATTTTGGAGAGGTTGCGGGCGGCGGATCCGGCGCATTGGGATCGGTTTGTGGAGAGTCAGGTTATGGCGAGGGCGAATGTTAATGTTGAGGGGGAGGGTGCGGCGACGGGGGCTGTGGTGACGGGCGGGGCGGGGGGGGGGGGGGAGGGGGGGGTGGGTGAGGGGGGGGGGGGGTGCGGGTGAGGAAGCGGTTGTGGATGAGGAGGCGGTGGTTGTGGAGGAGTGAAGTTTACTTGAAGGAGTTGGTTACAGCAACAACTCTGTGCTGTCTTTTGGTTGGTTTCTGGAGGGGAGGAGTTATCCATTTCTATAAAGGAAGGAGAAAGGGAGGGGGACATACCACTGCATACGATGTTGGAATGGCCTGCCTAGTTCCATCACGAGGGGAGCGTTTTGCTTGGATTGAAGCGGAGTTGGTGTGATGGACGGAGTTTTGAAGCCCCATGGGGTGGGGATGGCGATTTATACATACACGGGTCCTGATCTATAGCTGTCTTGCTTTGGACGGACAGAAAGGTTGAAACATGTTACTTGGGTTCTTGGCGATACGGTACTTGGTGTGCTGGTGTGGTATGTATGAGGCGTCTGAGAGAGATAGTGAGATGTTGGGGGTCGTGACGGTACTGCCTAGTACCTGAGCACAGCAAGTGTTTTTCAGAGGCGGCTAGCCTCTCAAGATATTACAGCTTTCTCTTCCTTCACAATATTGCTGAAAAAGGTGACTGAGCTAGAATGTTGGGTGAGGTAACGTTAGATTAATTCTGTGTAAACATGTTTGAACTTAGTTTCTTGATGATTCGAACGTCGTTGTAATTTGACACTTTATCAGATCTGCTCTAGATTGGAATATGATAACGTGCATGATAAGCGAGCGACGCAGATAAGCGAGCGACGCACTTTCTCACGCGACGCGCTCCTCTACTCTATTCAACTCAAATACTCCTGCAA
>FTCU01002171.1_pt1 | contig 13352 bp, 8 predicted proteins | sample 1639521 | NCBI WGS metagenome assembly FTCU01 (sample SAMEA3914864, study PRJEB12502) | metagenome | biome: forest; material: soil | place: USA | collected 2012-03-12 | depth 0.3 m
CTCTCCACCCGATCCAACTCCCCCCTCAGCAAAATACCCCCCTCCTCCCGATTCCCATCCAACACCAAACACTCCGTCTCCCCGTCACGTTCTCTCATAACAGCCCTCAGCACAGCCCAAACAGGTGTAATCCCACTCCCCCCACAAACCATCACAAACCTTTTCACCTTCCTCTCCCTTCCATTGATCGCACACACCCCACCACCGAGATACACAAACTTCCCCACGGGCCCCTTAAATTCTACTGCGTGCCCCAGCGGAAGCGAATTCAGACCCTGAGACATCGCGCCGTCGGGGTACAGCTTGATCAGCACATTCAGGACCCCGGTGTCGGTGCCCTCGGAGAGGGGCGTGTAGGCGCGGATGGTGGCGTGGCGGGTTACCGGGTCGCGCAGGCGGATGAGGAGGTGTTGGCCTACGGGGAGGCCGAGGGGTTGGGTGGGGTGCGGGAGGGTGAAGGTGAAGAGGGTTGTGTTGGGGGAGAGGGGGGTTTTGGCGGTGAGGAGGGCGCGGCGCCAGGTTTTGGGGTGGAGGAAGGTTGCGGAGGGGGTGGTGTCTTCTTGTTGTTCTTGTTCTTGGGTGTCGCTGATGGGGGTTGATAGGGCGCCGAGGTGGTAGGTTGGCATCATTGCTTTGGCGTTTTCGCTGTCTGTGATTGGGGGGGTTAGTTGGGGTGGGTGGGAAGGGGGGGGAGGGGCTTACGGATGGCGAGGAACTCCTCGCTCACGTCCTGGCCTGCCGCGTTGATGATGGAGGCTGCGCCGCCCGGGTGGCCGTCGAGGAACTGGGTGCCGTCGTAGACGTGGCCGTTGACGACGAACCACGGCTCGTCGTCGCCCGAGTGCTGGCGGAGCTCGTCGGCGGAGATCTGCCGCGTGTTCTTGTCGTCGACCATGCTGATCTCCCTGGCGGGCGCCTCCTGCACCGGCGCCGCGGCCTCGCCGGCCATCTTCTCGCCCCAGAAGCCGTTGGTGATGTCGCCGCCCTGCTTCTTGACGCGCTCCATCCAGCCGCCGGGCATCAGCGCCGGCTGCGTCGGGTGCTCGAACCGCAGGGCGTGCGCCTCCCTGTGAACCACCACGCGGTACCACGGGTTGTTCATCATGCCCAGCACGCTCCAGTACATATCCCGCGGCTGCACCATCATGGAGTCGTCCATGGCGCGGATCATGACGTCGCCGGCCGCCTGCAGCCGCGCGAGCGGGACGTCCAGCTCCCAGAAACACCAGCAGAAGCAGCTCTCGCGCCACGCCACGTCTAGCCGGCCGCCGAACAGCACCTCGCCGTCGGGCGCCAGCCGGTACAGGTCCTCGGGGTACGACACGGGCGCCAGCATCCACGTCCGGCCCTGGTCGAGCGTCACCTCGAGCCGCGTCACCCGCTTGCCGCCGCCGGCGTAGGCGTACCCCCGGAGCTTGTACGACCCGCCGGCGGCGGCGTCGCCGCCCGCTAGCGGCACCGTCTCGTTGTGCGCCGGGTAGCAGATGGCGCTGTTGGTGTTGAGGTCGTAGATGGCGTAGCGCTCGTCCTTCCACGTGTCGGGCAGGTCGGCGCTGTCCTCGGGGCTGACCATGGTGGGCAGCACGCGGTTGTCGTAGATGTGGTACCAGTTGTCGCTGGGCGCGGCCGTGACGACGATGCGCTTCAGCCACTTGACGCTGCGGCCGCCGATCTGGCCCGGGATGACGATGCGCAGGGGCTTGCCGTGGTCCGGCGGCAGGGCCTCGCCGTTCATGCGGTGCGCGACCATCATGCCGCGGTCCGGGTCCATGGCCCAGTTGAGCTTGACCGAGGTGCCGTAGTAGCCGTTGGGGAGCCTGTCGGCGCCCTCGAAGCAGACGTATCGGGCGCCGCGCTTGGGGCCGGCGCGCGCGAGCAGGTCCGGCAGCGCCACGCCGGTCCAGAGCGCCGTCGAGACGCCCGCGGCGCCCCAGGAGAAGCCCTTTGTCTTGCGGACCACGTTCTGCTCCTTGCGTCGGTTGCCGGCGCACACGAGCGTGATGGGGTAGGTCACTTGGTCGTAGGTCTGGATGAGGTCCCGCAGCGTCATCTTAATCGGGTTCGACACCATGCCCTCGACGGTGAACTCCCAGTCGAGGATCTCCGAGTCTTCGACCCGCGGCACTGCGCCGTGATTCCGGACATAGTGTAGGTCCTTGGTTGTGAGAAACCCTTCGTCGTAGAGTTCACTCAATGGGGCTTCGACGTTGAAGGGGTGGACGCCGGTGAGCCTGATGAGCCGTGGGTCCCTGGGCACGTAGTGGTCGGGCGTCTTGAGGTCTTCTGCGAGGGTGGTGTTTTCCCTCGACGATGGTGGCAGGGGGTAGAGCGGAACCGCGCCTTCAGGGAGTGTCGGCAAGACAAGGCCGGACTTTTGGTACTCGTCAAAGTCCTGTAATGGCGGTGTTGGAGGAGGACGTGAGCCAAAGGCAGCACTGGTAGGAGATGGCTCAGGGGAGGCGTCTGGTCGTGATACAGCTTCCATCCTGAATGCGGCAGGGGGCAGCTGGACCAAAAAGAGGCAAATCACACACAGCACAAGGACTAGACTGGATGCCGGGGGCTGAGACACAGGCTGCACAGAAGAGTTGGCGATGAAGCATGAAATAGCAGCAGGACATGGGATACTCGGAATAGTCGAGTACATAGACGAACCCCGTCTGGTGCCAACTTGGCTTCACTCGGGTCCCCCGAAGCAGAACGATCCATGCGGCATCATGCCGAGCAGTCTCTGTTTCTCCGTGGGTTGGTGGAACCTGCATCTGCATGATAACCTTAACGACAGCCGGCAGTGGCTTGATGACGAGAAGGTTATAAAGTTGGGGTCCCACGGCGGGCCGGCCAGCTTCCTCTTCTTGGGCTTGGGGGAGTGGGAACTGGGACCGAGCGACCAACCAACCACTGGACACCGGGAGCACCGAAGGAGTAAGGTGGACGGGCATAGGTCCCGTAGAAGGGGGAGACTGGCGAGACGCCGCCGAGGAGGCCGGAGATGGACTGGACTCGGCACGCGAGACGGTCTCCCTCCGCGGACATGGCTGGATCAGGGCCAGGCACAGAGCCGTCTTATCAGCGATTGACCATGATGTCGGCATGCGCGGGTCGGATCGTCAGATAAGGCGGCCCACTCCCAAGGGTCCAACGGAGATGCTCGATCCAGGCCTGAGGGGACATCTAGGGCGGGGAACTATATGGTATTGTATCTCCCGCGCGGTGGACTGCCCCTCGGCCTTGGGGTTTATTCCCGCGAGCATCTTGGTGCCGTCGTCGAGTTCTGGGTTGTCGTGTTGTGCCGGAGCATGGTCTGTTGTTGGCATGTTCTGCCCTTCCCCCACGCCCCACGTGGAAGTCTTGTGTCTGGTGTCGGGTGTTATCAGTGGGCAGACGGGACGAACAGGGGCCGCTGAGAGGCCCAAACCCCTCCGCCAGGGGTCCCAGGCTTGGCTCCGGGAGTCTGGTCGGTGGCTGCCAAGGCCGGCCTCCGGTGCATCCCTCTCGGTGCTCTCCGTCGGTCGGGTGCCTTTCGGTGTCTCGAGGCTCGCCGTTGCTTCCGTACCTCCGTGCCTCCGTGCCTCCGTACCTCCGTGCCTCCGGGCCGCTCACCGGCTTTCTCTCCTTGCTCTTTACCTGTTTGGTTCGTAATAACTGATGAATGATTCAAGAAAACGATGCTTCTGCGATCCCTGCAGTGGCCAGTAGTGCAGCAACGGTGCCGCTTGATGAGAAATGTTTATTGTTGGCGCAAGTGATTGTTCAAGCATAACCTGAGAAAATGAGACGAGTGCCATCTTCCGTCCCAAGTGTACTTGTTAGTTTGCTGTGGATGGGATGGGTTGGGATGGATGGGATGGGTGGGTGGAATTGGTCCAAGTTGGGACGACGCTGTGGACAGGTGCGCCGAGTCCCGCCATTCCCGGCCATCGCGGGGCATTTGCATCTGTGCCTGCAGCTGCGGGGCAATCCGTGGTGAGCGCTAAATCGCGCCTAATGACCCAATCCTGGGGCGCACAGCCAGCAATCCACCACAACCCAGCGCTATCAATTCCGTCACCGAACTTGGACTTTCTACGCACCGAGAGGTTCTTGCAACCTGCAGTCCGCAGTCCGCAGCCCGCAGTCCGACAGCACAACGACGTTCTGGCAACCTTCTGGCCTCGCGCTCTCTCCAGAGCCACCCCGCGATTACGAGTGCCTCGAGCGGCTGCTTATGCACGTCACATCACCCATGCCTCCCATTGCTGATGGGGATTGTCGCTTTCGGTTCCTCAACCCTTAGCATCTCGAACTTCGAACTCGAACCAGGTCCTCGAATGCGCTGCCCTTGCGATTATACCCTCACTGCACACACGAGATAACCGCCCGCCATGGATCGCCCAAGGAGACGTACGTGTCTCCGGAGACGCACCGTCACTCCTCTCGATACTAATGCTGGTGCTAGATGAGCTCCGCGAGCTGAACCAGAGGGCCTGGAATGGGGAGAAAGGTGACCAACCACCGCCGGACTGTCTAGGGGGTGCGTGTGGTGGCCATTGCTAACACAGACTGCACCGTCAGACCTCTTTCCCGTGGGCAAGTCTCTCGACTCGACCATGAAGAAGAACACGGCCTTCATCAAGCGTCTCCGCACCGCCATATCCCCCGCGACCCAGAACACCTTCATCCAGGAGATTAAGACCGTCAGCCTGTCCAAATACCTCTCCGAGATCGTCTCCGCCTGCCACGAGGGCCTGTGCAGGCTCAAGTCCCCGGGCGAGATCGAGGCCGGCGTCGAGATTGTCAGCGCTCTGCACCAGCGCTTCGGGCCCGACGAGTTTACCTCGTACCTCGGCTGGTTTCTCGGAAGATCAATGGCCACGCCCGACAAGAGCATCCTCAAAACTCTGTCCCCGGAGGCAAGAGAGAAGGAGGAGAGAGATCGCCTGGTCCGCCAACGGGTCCTCCTGCGAGTCGTGACGGAGCTGTGGCTCGTCGACGTCCTCCGCACCCTCGACGACATCAAGCGCCCCGACGATGCCACCAACGGAAACACCACTAAGCCCACCGAGGTCAAGTCCCGTGCGTCCGCCAAGGGAGGCGCCGCCGAGCCGTTTCCCCTCGAAGTGCTCAAGGACCTCCTTGGTCACGACAGGGAGCATACCAACCTGCCGCTCCTGGTCGTCTTCGTCAAGGCATTTAGCTGGGACGTCCTTGGCGTCAGGGCGGCCGGATCCGAGGGCCGCAAGACCGTCGAGGAAGATGGCGGGACCAAGACCGCCGACGGGGCCGTAGACGGGGCCGACGACCACGAGGGCGAGCCCGCTTCGTCGTCCGACGACCCTCCCTTCACTCCGCCCGAGCTACAGGAGCGATTCAAGAGCGTGCTGAAGCGCTACTTTGAGGACCTCAAAGCCCATCTCGTCCGAGACCAGAAGGCCATCTACGCCCAGTCCCGCAAGAACGCCGAGGCCTATGTCAAGTCGGGCGAGGTTTTTGAAGACCGCCAGGCCAACTTCGAGAAGCAGGTCAAGGCTCAGGAACGTCTCGTTGCCAACGCGCAGGCCATTGCCGATGTCATTGGCGCCGACATGCCGGACTTGAAGGACAGCGATGACCCTTCTGCGGGCGCAAACGGCTCGATTGGCATTGTCAAGGTTGGAGAGTATCTCCGTGGCCAAGGCGACGGCTCTGGCATCTGGGAAGACGAGGAGGAGCGCCGCTTCTACGAAAACCTCGTTGATCTCAAAGGCAAAGTCCCTGGTATCCTACTCGAGGAAGTGAAGAAGAAGAAGGCCGATGCAGACGAGCAGGTGGGCAAGAAAATTGACCCTGCCGAGGCCCCCGAGACGCCCAAGCCTGCCGACACCACGGCCGACGATCAGTCGGTGGCCATCGCGAACAAGACCATCGGGGCCCAGGTCGATGCTCTGCTCTCCCGGCTCCCGGACCTCACGACCAAGGAGACCATTGACCAGACGGCCATCGACTTCTGCTACCTCAACTCCAAGGCGTCGAGAAACCGGCTGGTCAAGGCCTTGACAGACGTTCCCAAGGGTCGCGGCGATCTCCTGCCATGCTGGGCGAGGCTCGTTGCCACGCTTGGCCAGTACATGTCCGACATTCCCAAGGGTCTCGTGGAATACCTCGACGCCGAGTTCCGCAGCCTGCAGCGGCGCAAGGAAAAGGAATTTCTAGGCCAGGTCAGGCTCAGCAACATCCGGTATCTTGCCGAGCTGACCAAGTTCGGCATTGTCCCGGAGCATGTCGTTTTCCACTGCCTCAAGGTCAGTCTGGACGACTTCTCCCGGATGAACATTGAGATCATCTGCAACCTGCTGGAGAACTGCGGCCGTTACCTCTTGAGGAACCCTGAGACTTCGCCCCGCATGTCAACCTTCTTGGAGACGCTCCAGCGGAAGAAGTCTGTGCAGCACATCGGACAGGCTGAGCGGATGCTCATCGAGAATGCCGTCTACTACGTCGACCCGCCGCAGCGCCCGGCCATCCAGCAGAAGGAGAGAACGCCGATGGAGCTTTTCATCCGCAAGCTCTCCTACACGGATCTGACCAAGCGGAACTATAGCAAGGTCCTCAGACAAATCCGCAGGCTCCACTGGGAGGAGAAAGAGGTATGCTCGCTCGGGCAAGGTATGGTATGGATGACGCTCTAACGATTCACAGGTTGTCGCCGTCCTTCACAAGGTCTTCTCCAAGCCCGGAAAGGTCAAGTATGGCAACATCCACCTCCTCGCGATCTTGCTCAGTGCCATCCACCGGTACCACCCTGAATTCGTCATTGGCGTCATCGACTCCGTGATTGAGTCCGTCGCGTTCGGCCTCGAGCAGAATGACTTTGAGTTCAATCAACGCCGTGTCGCTGAGGTCAAGTACCTTGGGGAGCTCTACAACTACAGAATGCTTGAACATCCCGTGATTTTCGATGCCATGTACAAGATCATGACTTTTGGTCACGGTACGTGCTGTCACTCCTCGCCGATATGATCAAGCCCCGGTTAACTTTGTTGTCCAGGCGGGCCGCCGATGCCAGGCCGCATCAATCCCTTTGATCAGCCCGACGACTTCTTCCGCATCCGATTGATTTCAACCATCTTGGAGACGTGCGGCATGTTCTTCAACAAGGGCGCCGCAGGAAAGAAGCTGGACTACTTCCTGTCCTTCTTCCAGTACTACATCCACACCAAGAATCCTCTGCCGATGGACATCGAGTTCCTTGTGCAGGACATCTTTGCCCTGACCAGGCCCCAGTGGAAGCTGGCGTCCAACATAGAAGAAGCCACCAAAGTCTTTCAGTTTGCGGTTGCTCAGGACCAAAAGACATCCGGTCTTGGCAAGGTTGCTGAGCAAGACGACGCCATGAGCGAGGTCTCGAGCGACGACGAGAACGGCGACGACATGCCGCTAGCGGACCAAGACGATGATGACGAGTCGAGCGACGAGGACGGGGATGCCGAGGCCGAGGTAACGCTTCAGTCACCAACCTACTACTCCCGCAGATTGTAGCAGCTAATTGTCTCGAAACTGGACAGGACGTGGAACAGGATCCGTCCTACAGCGCCAGCGATTCCGAGGACGAAGCCATCGTGGTCACCAGGGAGGAAGAAGAGATTGACCCCGAAGACGAAGCTGACTTTGACCGTGAGTATGCCAAGATCATGGCGGAAAGCTTTGAGACACGCAAGTTCCAGCCGAAGCAACAAGTCGACATCCCGCTCCCCGTCCGGCCCAAGAACCGCGAGGCGGCGGGCGGCGCCGAGGCCCCAGAGAGTGGGCCGGCCGCCGGACCGGCCACCCCCGGTGTCACGATGGCCTTCTCCCTGCTGACGAAGAGAGGAAATCGCCAACAAGTGAGTAGCGTCCAGGTTGCACGACTGATGTCGTCGCTAACATCGCAGACCCGGACGGTTGAACTGCCCTCGGACTCTAACTTCGCCGTGGCCCTAATCAACCAGCGGCAGGCGGCCAAGGAGGAGCAACAGCGCATCAAGAACTTGGTGCTGAACTATGATCTCCGCGAGAACGAGGAGCATGATGGTGAAGAGCACCTGATCCCCCTCAACCCCAACATCAATATTCATCACATCTCTGCAGGAAACGATAAGGCCCCTTCCCATCACCACCTCAACCGGCTCGACCCCCGGTCGGGCAAGGACCGCGGACAGCGAGTCCGCAAGCTCCAACTCAGCGACGTTGACTGGTATGAGAACCCTGCGAAATGGTCCCGGCGAGCGAGAGAGCAAGTGCCGCCCGCTGCGCTGGGCAACCGCCAGCGGCGCATCCTGTGGCCCACCCCGCGCGAGGCTGCCGAGAGAAGCGCATGACTAGCACATCATCGCATGCGCTCTTTGGGCAGCGTCTGGGCGCCGACGGCGGCGTCCGGCAGACTGCAGCGTTGGGGCGAGCAGCTACTATCAGGAATATTTCTAACAGAGCCCGGTCGGGCGTCATACCATAGGACTTGATACGGAGCCACCTGGCGACTCATTCATTCCATCACATGGACTGCGCCAGAGGCAGCGAAGCCAGAACCCTCAGTTAGGTACCTACCGGCCGTCGCCTTCGACAGCAATGAAAGCAGTCCGACCGAATGTCTGCCGACCCCGACTCGGCCGCCTCGTTAGCCCTTCCGGCCGTTATCAACCCATCAGATGCAAATCACCTGAACAGACCGGTGCCGACCGTGGGTGGATAGGTAACCTACCAAACAGCCACGGCCAACGCACGAGACAGCAACGACAATGGCGAAGCGATTCTCGAGCGAGAAGAAGAAAAGGAAGCAGATCACACAGCCAGGCGCCCTTTCCCCAACCAGCTTGAGATGGCGCACGTCAACAACGACAAGAAAACTACGGGTTAGTGGTCGAGGTGATACCCATGAAAAGAAAAGCCTCCCGGAGGCCAGACAGACAGACAGACAGGGCCAGATAGCGCGTGCGTGCGTGCGATGCACACCAGATTGCAACAATCCCTTTTTTCTCGTCTCTTGGCTCTTTTTGTGCTTTTCTGTGGTCCTGACCTTTCTTATCGCACCACTTCCCCTCAGCCCACGGCAGTTCGTGTTGGGTGGGATCGACAAAACCATGCCCTGCCTTTGGCTACTGCTGGGGGGGATTGTCCTGCCGTGTCAGGGTGCTTGTTCTGCGGTGCCTTGTAGAACGTAAGTGTGGAACCGAGGGGGGCGGCAATGTTGTTTATTACTCCGTGCACAGGAGACAAAAAACTTTGTTAAGCTTGGGTTGTGTTGTGGGTGTTTACCTACCTAGGCCAGGGGGGGCTATATATCCCCGTTAGTGATGACGACGACTGCCGCGGAGGCGGGAGTGTCCCCTTGACTCCTTTGGGCGGGTTTGTGGTATTGTTCCTGGAATTTGTTTGGGCTGGGAGTGGTGTTGGGACCCGCTGGTAGCTGTAGAGGTATGTTCCGCAGCGGGAGATCTCCTGTTCCTTGTTGTGGGTGGTTGGTGCAACTCATCTTCCCTTGTTCATGGGGTTGGAGTTCTGGAAAGAGTCTTGTTGGCCCCCACATTCTGGGTTCCGGATTGGTTCGGTTCCGGGGCGTGCGTGGCGGGCTCGGTAGATGTGCTTTCGCTTGTTCGGGTCGGCGCAGGTTGGACTTGTACTTCCATTACTTTTCGAGGTCCGGATGGTCCTTTTGGGACGGGATGAGGTTTTTTGCAGCTTTCATCTCCTGGGTGGATCATGGATGTGCCATCCTGTATGTTCTGTACTTACCCAGGACACAGCCATGCAGCACTGGACCACCGACGACGACTGACTGACCGGGCTCCTACGTCAAATCAACACTTCCTTCATCCAGTTTGTGGGCGGCCGCTGGTTGGCTAATTGGTGGCCGCGCGTTATGGTAGCTGTTGCGACGCGCTGGGGGATGAGCGGGCTGGGTGGATGGATGGCTTGACGGCTTGTTGACGGTTTACCCCTTCGAGCTCGGACAGAGTTGTCTCTTGCGCGCTCCCGACTTGGAAGTCAGCCGGTTGACAGTTGACTTTCAGAGCGAGTGCTCTCCCACACAACACACACCTGAACTGTTTCTCTGGGTAGCTAGGTATGTATGCATGCACGGCTTCGTCTGGTGTCTGCCTCGCTGGCTTACCGGGAAATGGCCCAGGGCAAATCATGCTTTGTCCGTTTCAGTCTGCCCCAAGCCTCGCCTTGGGGAGGGCGACGCCCTGTGTGAGGCTGGCTTTCCCGGGTCGGCTCGCATCCCTCCCTCCGTCGCCTCCCGTGCTTGGCGCCGTCCGGTGTTGGGATCAGGGGGCGGTCCAGAACACCGCAGCTCGGGACCAGCCATGGCGACACAACACCAACTCCTGTGTACGCACACCATCTTTTGCAGCTCGCCATCGAATGCTACTCTGGGAGTTCGGCCCAAAGTCTGGCGAGAGCGCCCCAGACCCCAGCGTACCTACATAGTATGTCCGGGCGGCGGCTGAGGCCCTCCACAGGAGCAGCCGGCTAAACTGTCTTCATTTGTAGATATTGGGTTTCTGCCGCCATGGCCCACTGCACTTGCGTCGCTGGTCATTTCCTCTGGCTGGCCGGCCGGATGGCGTGAGTTCTGTCAGGCTGGATGACCAGTGCTGGTGTCGTGGCAAGTTGCTGCGTGTGTGGTTGTGTGGTTGAGGCGCTCTCTCGGATGTGTAAGACGGAGAGGTCATATCATATCATTCTCAGCTGAGGACCTACTTGCGGTTCCCCGGTTTGCTTCTACCTACCCTTTTTCGCTCCTTAATTCTTTCAGCTCCCTTTTATTCCTCGTCTCATTCCATCCACCGGGCGGGGAGGAAGAGCACCGCACAGCATCAACTGGGCAAGCCTGCCGTCACACAGCGCCAGCCTGCCTGCTGCTCAAGCACAGATAATACGGCCGATGTCCGATTGCCATAGCCGGACAGTCTCTTATACGAAGGGAGATCTTCCCGCAACCCTGGGCTTGGAAATCGGGTGGACGACCACGGTGCTGCAGGTAGCCGTTCGTTTGTGCACCCTCCCGTCGACCGCCTCGATACACGGTGCGCTGGCGAGCAACACCAGACTTCGGGCCGTCCTGGCCTAGATATCTCTACCTCACTGCGACCACCGCCGTCGGGTGGTTGGTGGATTGCTTTGAGCCTCACACTTCCTCGGCCCCTTCTTCAAGATGGCCGTGGACACGGAAGACTCCTGGCCGGTCAGCGAGGTGAGCGAATGGGAAAGAGAATGGAGCCGGAGAAGGGAAGAAAAAACTGATTTGCTTGCAGATCGTCTACACCTCCATCGTGGGTGTAGTGATGCTGGCCGCCCTGCTCGAGTGGTTCCTCTGGATCGCCGCCTTTCTCTACTGCCTAGGAAAGGTCTTCGTCAAGGCCGAGCACTGGACAGTCCGGGTTTTGGCAGTCCTGGTGGGGACTGTGTTTACGTTGCTCCGGTATGTATTCCAACAGGTGGACGGTCAATGGTCATGGGGGCTGACCTTTGTAGATGCATCTTCCTCCCCATCATGATCGTGACCCTGCCGCTTCCCAGCCAGATCGTGCGTATCTGGCCGCCCGTCATGGTCTCGTTCCTGCAGTGGTTCGCCTTCTGGAGTTTCGCCGGGCTCCTGACCATCCCCTGGCTCTTCTGCGTCTACCAGATCGTCACGCACCAGCTCGGGAGGACCAAGCGCATCAAGCAGGTGCTCGACGAGGTGTCGGCCCCGAAGGTGGTCATCGTCATGCCCTGCTACAAGGAGGACCCGGAGATCTTGGTGACCGCCGTCAACTCGGTTGTCGACTGCGACTACCCGCCCTCGTGCATCCACGTGTTCCTGTCCTTCGACGGCGACCAGGAAGACGAGCTGTACCTCAACACCATCGAGAAGCTCGGCGTCCCCCTGACGCTCGACACGTACCCCAAGAGCATCGACGTGTCGTACCGGGCCGCGCGCATCACCATCTCGCGGTTCCCGCACGGCGGCAAGCGGCACTGCCAGAAGATGACGTTCCAGCTCATCGACAAGGTCTACCGCGAGTACCTGCGGCGGAACGACAACCTCTTCATCCTGTTCATTGACTCGGACTGCATCCTGGACCGCGTGTGCCTCCAGAACTTTGTCTACGACATGGAGCTGAGCCCGGGCAACCGGCGCGACATGCTGGCCATGACGGGCGTCATCACGTCGACGACGCGCAAGCACAGCCTCATCACGCTGCTGCAGGACATGGAGTACATCCACGGGCAGCTGTTTGAGCGGACCGTCGAGTCCGGCTGCGGCGCCGTCACCTGCCTGCCCGGCGCGCTGACCATGCTGCGCTTCTCGGCCTTCCGGCGCATGGCCAAGTACTACTTTGCCGACAAGGCCGAGCAGTGCGAGGACCTGTTCGACTTCGCCAAGGGCCACCTGGGCGAGGACCGGTGGCTGACGCACCTGTTCATGATCGGGGCCAAGAAGCGGTACCAGATCCAGATGTGCACGTCGGCCTTCTGCAAGACGGAGGCGGTGCAGAGCATGGCGTCGCTCATCAAGCAGCGGCGGCGCTGGTTCCTCGGCTTCATCACCAACGAGGTGTGCATGCTGACCGACTGGCGGCTGTGGAAGCGGTACCCGATCCTCATCGTGGTGCGCTTCATGCAGAACACGATCCGCACGACGGCGCTGCTGTTCTTCATCATGGTGCTGGCGCTGATGACGACGACCAAGACCATCAACGACCTGCCCGTCGGCTTCATCGCCATCTCGCTCGGGCTCAACTGGCTCATGATGATCTACTTTGGCGCCAAGCTCCGCCGCTTCAAGATCTGGCTCTACCCCATGATGTTTGTGCTCAACCCCTTCTTCAACTGGTACTACATGGTCTACGGCATCTTCACGGCCGGTCAGCGCACCTGGGGCGGCCCCCGCGCCGACGCCGCCGCGGCCGACGCAACCACCACAGCCCAGGAAGCCATCGAGCAGGCCGAAAAGACCGGCGACGACCTCAACATCGTGCCCGAATCCTTCATCCCCGCCGCCCAAGAACGCAAGGAACTCGAAGCCGCCCAGCACAACGACGACGACGACACCACCACCACCACCAACCCCAAACCCAAACCCAAAAAGAAAACCCCAAAACACCCCCCCTCCCCAACCCCATCCTTCCAAACCAACAATCCCTTCCCCACAATCCCCACCTCCCACCTCCTCCAGCCCCCCGACAAGCTAATCGGCAAGTTCGCCTCGCCCGAACGCTCCCCCTCCGGCTGGTACCAGCACCCGGACGACTCGATGGCCTCGATCGGCTACAACCTCACCTCCTTCTACAACAACAACAACAACTACCCCACTGCCACGGGCAGCACCAACCCGCGCACTACTGGCGGGCATCGTGACTCGTTTGATA
>FTCU01002913.1_pt1 | contig 13340 bp, 16 predicted proteins | sample 1639521 | NCBI WGS metagenome assembly FTCU01 (sample SAMEA3914864, study PRJEB12502) | metagenome | biome: forest; material: soil | place: USA | collected 2012-03-12 | depth 0.3 m
GGCATGCAGCCCGTTTCCCAAGTGAACACCGAAGCAATGAGATCGTCAACCTAGCATCCGTCCGCCCCGAACCAAAACCAAGCCAATTTATTTCTTCTTCTCAGCCTGGCTCTGCTCCTTCAGCACCTTCTTGACGATCTTCTGCTCCTCAATGAGGAAAGCACGGACGACGCGGTCGCGGACGCAGTTGCCGCACCTCGAGCCACCGTACGCACGCTGGACGGTCTTCTTGGGCTTCGAGATCTGGGCATACTCGCGGGGGCGGAGGGCAGGGACCTGTAGAGCGCCAAAAGTCAGCACGCCGTGGCCCATACATCATGTGCTTCCCCATTTCCCAAAGTCATAGTGCTGTCCCAAGACCGCGACAAGAAAGGGGGATGCGTCGGCGCGTGTGGTAGTAGACGAGGGCGTGGCGAGCCGAGTCCCTTCTGAAGCATTCAGGCTGGCTTCTCGGTGCTGGCAGCGTCGCAAGATCGGTGTCGTCTCGTCGTTTGGTCGGTCGTTGGTAACCCTCATCTTCCAAACCACCCACCCCCCCGCACGCAGCGTTCAAATCGCAAACCAACTTACACCGGGGAGCTTGATGCCGCAGTCGCCGCACTTGGGGGCAGTGCCGCGCTTCTTGATGTGGAGGAGACGCAGCGAGCCGCCGGGAGTCTTGACAACCCGCGTCAGGTTCGACGTGGTGTTGTAACTGCGAGCAGGACCGTGTTAGTCGGTTTCCTCCTCTCCCAATTCCTGACCGATCGGCTCCAAAAAATCCCAGCGAGAGGGCGGGCAACTCACGGGTTCCGGCGACGGTAGGTGACTCGTGAGGAGGCCATTTCTGCGGTGTTGTCGGCGCTGACGTGATGGTTTCCGTCGACTCGATCACGGTGTGCGAGATGGGTTGAATTTTGAGATCTAGTTTGGAAATTTCTGTGTGGGTGCCAGAATGCATGCCCCACTCTCTGTCTCTGCGGCGTGGATGGCCGACAGACTGGCACTTGGCGGAAAAAAGCGGCAGCTGGCATAATTCTGCTTATGTCATTATCACGAGACAGTGGAGAAGCTGAGCCAGGGGCCTGAGGGGACCGCTGGAGCGCCACACGGCATTCACCGCACGCCCGGCCCCTCTCCCGAACTTCATCGGACTCTTGAAGACTGGGAATGTGTCTCGCTTCTCTCGTATCCCATCTGGGCCCCAACAAGAAGGCCATGGCGACCATTGACCCTGAGCAGCCGAGGGCCACATGATCTAATCTCCAATCCCCTGCTCCGACTCCAAACGCCCAGCATCCAAAAAGAAGGGAAAAAGCAAAATGTCAAAACGTCGCGGTTGCAACTCAAGACTCGCGGCGTCGCTTGTGGACCGGGGTCGCCCACTCTGGGTGTTCGCTCGCAAGCCAGTGCTTGAGGCCCTTCGGATTTGCCTTTTGGCTGGCGCTTGCTTTCGCGAAGACGCCGTCGGTCTGCAGGCCGTGGACGGCTTCCTGGAAGCTGGCAATCTCCTTGTTGGTGCCGTCGACGGACTGCACGTAGGCGGCAAAGGCAGCCTGGGCTGGGGGGTTGTGTCAGTTGGTTGCGGCCGTCCTGATCGGGACCACTTACGCGATGCGTGTTTGGCCATGAGCGGCTCCAACATGCGCGGAAGCGCCGAGCGAAGCTGCCGCAACTGCATTGGGGGGGTCAGCCAGGCAGGAAACCACAACGCCCTCGGGGCAGGGCAAACTTGCCTGGACATGCACCTCGTCGAGGCGGTCGAGCATGTCCTGGAGCTGCTGCTCCTCCTGGGGCCCGCCCTTGACCACTGGCGTCTTCTTGTTGGCGTTGTTGGCGTTGTTGGCCATGGCGGGCGGCGGCGTGTCGTCCTGCAAGAGCGCGACCGGGACACGGGATTCCCGAGATTATATGCAGCTGGCAGTGCTGAGATCACACCGTCCAGGGCCGGTGGGAGGATGGCGGCAGATCTCGATGCGATGAATCTCAATTGTGACGCCCTGGCCAGGGTCCCAGCAACGAATGAAAAGAAAAGGCGGGTCTGTTGTTTGCTGGGCAAGAGGCTCTACGATTGGCCCCCTGCGGAGTGTTGCCGTGCCCCGAATCAAATCGGCCACTGCAGGACTGTGTGGGGGGGGGTCACCCGGAGACTTGAGCGAGCGCCGCAGCGGTGCAGGTGCTGCAGCGCAGCAGGCAGGAGCTTGGGCCAGCAGCGAGCCGGATTTTCGGTTGGTGCAGCAGCGCCAGATGCAGCAAACAACAGAAGGAAAGCAACCAAGGTCCCTCTCTTCCCTCCCTCGCTCGCAGCCTCCAACAACAATCCAAATCCAACAAACCCGGGTGAGCGCAGACAAGTGCAGGTTTGCACCGGCCGTGTCTCCGGAAAACCCGGTCTTTTTGCCCTCCTTTTCCTGTGCGCGACGTGAAGCAAGCGCATTTGCCCGCATCGCATCGCATCGCAATTCTCGGCGCCCGCCAGGATTTACTGTCTGCATTCGGTCGACGCCGTTAGGCGATCGCGCTGCACACGCGCCGCTCGGCACCAGGCCCCAGGCCCCAGGCGCCGTTTCGCCTCTCCCAGTCCCAGCTGCTACCACGCCTGCACCTCCACCTCCACCGCAGCACAGTACCTCCAGCACCCAGCACTCCCAGCACCCAGCACTCCCAGCACCTCGCCCACCCCCCGACCCCGACCCCTCGCAGCACAGTGTTTCCCACTGGCCGGCCCGTTCACAAATCACCAATCACACCATGGATGCTTCCGGTGTTACTGGAGGCCCTCCGCAGGCCCAGCCGCGTCCGCGCAAGCGCCCTCGCACCAGCCGCGTGACGGACGCTGCAAATGCTGCGTCGTCGGGTCCGCTGACCCCGGCTGCACAGGCGGCCCAGGGCTGGGGCGGCCCCACCACCATTCCCAACGGCCAGCATTCCCAGACCGTGCGTGCGCCCGTCGACACCGTGTCGACCCAACAACAACAACCGACCTTTCCCTCGCAGCAGCTCGACAGATCCCACCAGGTCGCCGAGTCCGACGGATTGATGAATGGCTACAGCGCCCCGCAGCACACCCAGTATCCCGATCCCCAGCCGACACTCGCCCCGGCGCCCCAGCCCGACACCTCGGGCCTGACCAGCCTGAGCTCGCTCGCCGGCGATCACCATCACCACCACCAGCACCAGCACGCCCAGCACCATCACCAGACCCAACACCTGCAACAGCAGCAACGCGGCGCCGGCAACAAGCCCGACCGCATCATCTTCCAGCACCAGTACGGAGCCCCCCATCCGTCCGACAATCCGTCGCCGACCTCCGTGGCGAACTCATCCTCGGCCACGGCCGGCTACGCCAACCTCCCGGCGTGGACGGTGCCCGATTCTGGCACAGCACCGCCGCAGCCGCCGCCCGCCGCCCCGTCGTCCTCAATGCCTCCACAGTCGCCCGCGATGGGCTCCACCGGCGCCGGCCTGGCGCCGCCGCCCGAGGGTATCTACCGCTCCTTCGAGGAGCTGCTCCCAGCCGTGCAGCGGGCCGCCAAGGAGCAGGGCTACAGCATCGTGAAGCTGCGCGCGAGCAACTACCGCGACGGTAAGCCGACACGCTACGATCTCGTGTGCGACCGCGGTGGCGTCAAGTACAGCAGCACCGCCAAGAAACGCAACCCCAGCACGCGCAAGGTCGACTGCCCGTGGCGCGCAAAGGCCGTGTGCGAGGTGAACCTTGGTCACCAGTGGCGCTTCGCCGTGCAGGAGGCCCGCCATAACCACGAGGCACGCATCCCCGCCGCTGCCCCGGGGCAGGAGAACACCCCGGTTGCCCAGAGCCTCCGGAGCCTGACCAACAAAGTCGACCGCTTGGCGCACGAATTCGCGCAGGGCATCAACCGCCTGGAGGCCGCCATCGTGACGCGTCTCGATACCATCGAGAAGCGGCTCGAGGTTCTAGAAGGCGGACGACCCGGTCTGCTCGGCGGCAACGGCGTGTCCCAGCTCGGCGCCCCCAGCATGCCACCTGCCAACATGGGCGGCAGCGGCCTTGGCAACGGCGCTCTGTCTAACGGCGGCATGCAGCCGCTCGTCGACAGCCGGCTGGGCGGCGTCGAGAGCCGGCTCGCCCACATGGAGCCGCGCACCCTGGACGGCCTGCCCATGATGGACGATGACACGAGGGGCCTATCAATGATGGTCAACTCGTAGTCTTGGAACTACTTCGAACCCACATGGACCTGGGGGCAAACCCGGTAAACCCATCGCGTCGGCTCGCCAATCTCGTCAGAAAAAAAAAACAAGGAAACAAAAAACATCTCGAGCGGAAACGCGGGCGGAAAGGATATCAGGCGCAGGAAAGGACTGGACCGGACAGGACAAGGCAGGCAGAGCAAATTGCAGGTTTACGGACCCATCGACAGCCGGGGAAACGGCACATCATTCTCATTTCGTCTACTCTTTTTCTCCTTCCACTGTATATGTACTCAACTGTTTGTTTTCTCGGGGCGTTTCTGGGACCGGGACAAGTGTGCAAGTGTGTAGATTTTTTCACCCGCCTGGTGTTTGGCTTCTGACTTGGGTCTTTTCTTTTTCTTTCCCTTTTTCTCTCTCTCTCCTTTTCCTTCTACTTTTACTCAATGGTCTGTTTTGCTTTTCACATGGCCTGTCTCATTCGAGACACACGGGCCTCAAACTACGGGAGTCTGGGGGCAGCAGAGAGGGGCTACTGGGATTGGGGCGTGGCAGGAAAGAGGAAGAAGACGGCAGAGTGCGCGAGCGAGGATACCTTATGGAAAAGCTGCCTTTCTTGCTGCCCCTTATTGAGAGCCGTTCCCAACCAGCTTAGTCTTGTCCCGTCTGCTTGTCTGGCAGCTCGTTCGCCGGGGCCTCACCACTTACTTGTACCCGCCCGCAAGTCGGGTACCGCTCCAGGATGGAATGGGGCCTGTGGTCAGCATTTGGCAGGGACTGAAAAACGGGGAGACACCCAACCAAATGTCCAACTTTGTACTGTACGATGGCATTCGCACTTCCTCTGAAGTGGTTGTACATATAGGCATGCACCAAACCAGAACCATGACAATACCAAACGGAGGCTCTGTTTTGGTCGGATTTCATGCAATTTCTGTTGGAGGAATGTGTGTGCCCACTCGATCTCGTTCGTGTGAGGTAAATCATTCCGGCTGGATACGAGTCGGTCACCACATGGATCAATCCGCCAAGCGCTGCGTCAGAAGAAGAACGATGACAGTTTCTCACTGTGATATTTTCGACAGCGGAAAGTATTCTATTCACGGCTGCTTAGCTGCTAAATTCATATCAGCCGGGCTGATGAAGCGCCCGCGCATGACCGGTTGTGACGAAGCGAGAACTCGGAGGGCTGTCGACCATCGTGAGACACAGACACTGAATGGACACAAGGCCATAATAACACACGGCAGTGGAGAATTGATTGATATCAAACCCCTCTCACATCATCCAAGATCCCTCCGCAGTAACATCCAGCCCGATTTTAGTCTAGGGGTTTCTCCCTCTGTTTTGAAATCCTGTCCAGCTCCATCTTGTGGACAACAAAATATACCAAGAAAAGGAAACAAAAAAATGCATGACAAAACGAAAGGGAAATGCAGCGGGGAGTACAGGTATATTATCAACGCAACTCCTCGAGGAACAGACAGACACAACCCCGACTGGGGCGCGTCCATTAAACCCAGCCCCTCCACCAACCAAAAGCCAACGCCGCTTCTCCGTGGGTTTCCTGATAGTTATGCAAAAAATACCATATGCAAAAATGGTGGCTGGATGCTGGTGTTGAATCGGCTGAGCCAAGGCAGCCTGAGTGATTCAACAGCAGTCCAGTCCGGTATAAAATGAAGAATATTGTGGTCATATACGGTGGGTGAGGGCTGTTTTTGTGTTGCGGGCGTCCATCATTAATTCGTAGCCAAAACCAGACGTCGGCGCGCTGGCGGGGGGGTATAAAACAGGATGCGCATCTTCTTTACCCGCCGGCGTCGTTTATAGTTCTTGAACCCAGATCTGGAGGTTATGTCAGTATGTTGCGTGGGGAGATGTTGAATGACTACTTGACTGACCTCCATCTTCCCCGTCTCAGTTCGCTGCTTCCTCGCGGCCTGCTTGACCGACGACATGACCATGTCGAGATCGTCCTGGTCGCCCATGGTGATCATCTCGCCCTCCGGCGAATCCTCGTCCCTGATCTTGATCTTAAACCGGCGGCGCAGACCAAACTTGTCCCGGACTCGATCGACGAGATCCGGGAACTCGATCGCGGGGCCGACCACGATGTAGCGCACTTCATCAGCATGCACCTTGACACGGACCGTGCGGAGGGCGTCCCGCCTCGAGGAAACCCTCTTGGACCCGCCGGACACGACGGAGCCCGGACCCGGCCGGCGGTTGGACACCATCTCAAACTCGCCCTCATCGAAGGAGGCATCGTCGTAGTCGGAGCCGTCATCTTCCTCCTCCTCGATGTACCGGTTCTGTGTCCGGCTGTTGCCGCCTCTCTGTGACCTGCTGCCCCGGGACCCGCCGCCGCCGCCGTACATGTCGTAAACGTCATCCGGGTAGGCGTCTTCCTCCTCGTCCCTCCTCCTCCTCTGGGGTGGTGGGTCGCGTTGTGAGAAGCCGCGGGCGGGAGCCGCCGAAGCGGAGCGAGTCGGTCGTGGCCGCCCGTCGTCGGGCGACGTCTTTTCGTAGCGCTCGTTTGACCGGACCTTCTCGAGGTTGAGCCTACTCGGGATTGGTTTGGGCCCGTTGCGGACGGATTGCCCGCGGCTCATCTGCGCCGGCTTGTCGTTCTCGGGCGGCGGGGTCGGAGGGAAGACGTTGCGGCTATTCGGGGGTTCGGATTGCTGTCTCCTGCTCTGGAGGCCGGGTTTGACGAGGTTGCTGGCGGCGAACGAGAGGGACTCGGCGGGCCTGTCATCCTTGGCTTCGATGGGACCGGTCTGCTCAAAAAGTCAGCAATGAACACGCGAAGGAATGGACGGGTCGGTGGCAACTAACCCCCTTGTTCAGCTCGGTGCCGGCAAAGCCTGTGAAGGCATTGTTGCGGTCTGATGCGGCGACCAGACGTGCCTTGCCGAGATAGTCCTTCTGTTGCAGGTTGCGCACCTTGGCCTCGTTTGGCCTGTAGACGACGCCGACGGGGATGGAAAAGACGGTGTAGCCCTGTCAAGCGAGTAATGTCAGTTACGAAGCCAACGCGACGGCATCCCCGAGAATACACACCTTTGCCTCGTCCCGGATAGCATCATCAATCACATTGTGGTCCTCCACCACCTTCTCCTTGACGGCGTACTGAAGATCCTGGATACCAGCATCCATCTGCTCCAGGTAGATGTAGCAGAGGCCCCGGTTGAACAGGACCTCGCAAGAGTAGAGTTTGAACAGCAGACCCAGCTGCGAATAGTCGATTAGAGTGTTGCCACGGAGGTAGAGGAGGGTGTCGTTGAAGTTGGCGAGGGCCTCTTCGAAGTCGCCGAGTAGGAAGTTGGAGACTCCTTGTTGGAAATAGGCGACGGCGAGGTACTGGTCGAGCTTGACTGCGCGCTGGTAGCATTCGACCTGTGAGAAGCAAGGATGGTCAGTTCAGTGCTCGAGAGACTGGAAGTGGCGGTTGTTTCCTACCGCTTGCTCGTGCTGGCCGAGGGTTGCGTTGATGACGCCCATGTTGAACAGGATCTTGGAGGTGTCCGAGATCCTGTCAAAGGACTTCAGCGCCTCGTCGAACTCATTGTTGTCGTAGAACTTGAGGGCCTCGACCCATGTCTCGATTTCCTGCGCGGGCGCGTGTAAGTCACGGGGGCTGGTTCGCTGCAGAGAGGGCCTTCTCTCACCTGTTTGAGCGACATGCTTTCTCAAGTGCGGCAGTTGCAAAGGCTGGAAACGCCAGGCAGTGTTGCGGCCCTTGGAAGAAGCAGATCGCGAGATTGTTGCCCGTTTTTGGCCGCCAGCTGCAGGATCTGGACCTCGATGGGGGACTGTTTCGGTGGGCGGCAGGTGGCCGGGCGTGCGTTGAGGGGCTGGAGTGGGTTTTAAGCGTCCAAGGGATTTTGGGGCAGGCAAATCAGCGGGGCAGGGGTCCGTCGGCAAGGGCCTGGGCGGGCGGCAACAAGGGGGCTGGCTGTTCGAGTCAGCGAGCGGCCTTCTGGGTTCGCGCTGTGGACGACACGGGCTCGAATTTCCCCGCTCTTTTTGGAGGCCCAATTGCCTTGCTCTGCTGCACTTCGGCGCTGTCCGAGGCCCCGTCTGTCAACCAAAATAAACTGGGCCAAGGGCACGCCTGGCTGAGTCGATGGCAAGATCGCAAGGTTCGTCCGCGGGCTAGCGGCTCCTCGGCAGGTGACGGGAGGCGATAGCTTCGGCTCCGTCTCTCGCCGTCCGAAGTTGTATACGAAGCGGTTGGCTACTGTCCTACAGTCGAGAGACTGATGAAAAAGAGTGAATGTCGCCGTAAACGTCAACCGTTCCTGACGATCGTCTCGATTTGTCGGTAGTACTTGTAGGTGCAGCCAACAGCACCCCTCGCAGCGTCTGGAAGCGAGCCCGACGGTTTGGTTTGCCCCGGTCGGATCGAGGCAAAACGGTCTTGATGGTATTAGCGGCTGGTGTTGGCCGGGCGTGGTATTATTTCTTTCGACTGGAGGAAAGGACTGGCCAGAGGTCGGTTCAGAAGGAAGGGGAGAGAAGGGGAAAAAAGTGGTGTGGGAGCCGGCGAGACGGGAACAGGGAGGAAAAGAAGATCGGAAACCCGGGAGGGATGGCAAAAGGCCAGCAAGCCAACCTGTCTGAGTGTGTGCGCCGACCGAGCAAAAAAGAACGAAAAGAAACGGAAAGGCCTGTCCCAAGTGGACTGGCTGCGCCGTCTCGCTGTCTAACAACCGAGGAGTTGATTCTCTGGGCTCGTTTGGGGACGGCCGGGACTGGGGGAGATGATCATGCAGGCCCACTGCGAGACCAGACCCAGACCCAGACCCGCCACGGGCCCACGGCCGGGCTGGATTCGCCGGCCCTGAATGAATGAATGCCCTTGTTGGTGGAAGGGGTTTCTCAAAAAGCCTGTTGTTACAGCCGACAGGGGATGCCCATGCCAGAATGGGAGCACTGGGTCTGGGAGTGGTACGGAGTCGGGGCTCCTGCGGGCCCTGGAGGGGTCACGCTTTTTGCTGTCTGGCCCATGCTTGGGCATCAATGGCCTAGCCCGTGATGAGCTTGTCTTGCTCTTCGCTTGGTATTGTCCAGTCAGCCCAGAGATCCTCTCGGGGGCTCTCAACAGGAAACACGGTGGTGTCCCCGGGACAGTCTTCCATCGAACGTTTTCGACCCCGAGGTCGAACCACCTCGTCTAGGCATCGTGCGCTCTTCTGGAAGGCGGTTTGGCAGAGACGGGGAGCATGGCGCAAAGCCGCAAGGGGACCGAACGGGTCCAACGGCCCCATGTCGATGGCTGCCGGATCGACGCGAGACGGAACGTCACTGCACCGCGCCTGTGCTGCGCCGCTCTCCCTCCTCCATCGATGTGTTCGATGCCATGCGCGCTGCAGGTGGGGGATGGGATGAGATCACTGCATGCAGGGCCACAGGGCTAGCGACAAACGCTCCGGTTCGCTGCCTCTTCGATCTGTCCGTCCAGTCGAACGAAGACCGCACGTCGCAAAGGCGCCGGCGTCGGGGTCAGGCGTGCACAGAGCACAGAGCACGCCGGCAAATGGATCCTCTTCAAAGGGCATCGAGCCGTCCCGCGCATGAGCTCCTTTCGGGCTGCAAGACGCAGTCGAGCCAGTGGATGCCGGGCTTGGCTCGGCGGCAGGCGTTCAGTGAGACTCGCGGGGTCAATGCGAGGCAATTCGCTGTCACAGACGTCACGGAACCCTTGCGAATCACAGGCTTGCGTTCTTCATGCACCAAGCGTTTCCAAGACGCCAGATCGGCCCCTGATTGGGCCAGGCCCCCGGCCCATCGAGCCCCTGCGTTGCAGGGCGCCTACGCCGTATCTTCAACGCCCACCGCCGCACCAGTCAACCTCCATCGTCAACCGCACCGAAGCCGCCGTGCGACCCTCGAATCATTTGAATGTGGCTGGGACGCCTCACGGTTGATTCCCAGGATCGCCGCCCGGCCTGCCCGTGCGGTCGCCGCTGGCAAGCAGCAGCAGCAGCCTTGCTGGACGCTGAAGCCGCGCGTTCCTGGCGGGTAATTGTCGCCCTGCGTTGGCGCCGCGGCCATCGGTTTGACGCCGGTGCTGGCAGACTGCAGTGCAGTGCAAATGCCCCGGATCGCCAACAGCTTTTTTTTTTCCGAGACGGGCTGGCACGACCTCGATCCAAAGGATCGTCACGCTGGCGGGTCGGCAGTCAATGGCGCCGGCCAACTGGACGGTCTGGGTCTGTGATAGTGACCGCTGTTTGTCGCTTGCGTACTGTCTGTCCCACACCCATCACAGGTCTATTTCCGGAAGTGAGTGCTAAGCTTGATCTTGATGGGTTGACGGCTGTGACAGCAGAGGCTCTCTCTCAATGATACGGAAAGAGCTCCGGCCCCGTCCCAGGGCCTTGGTGACCGTGCCATGTGGGATGGCGTTGCAGCTCGCCGCACTAGCGCGCGGACGCTAACTGCAAGCGGGCGGCCCCCCGCTGGCATCTCGACAAGCCGTCTCGGCCGTCCACCGATACCAAGCAAAACCAACGTCGACACATGCCGTCGGGACAAAGCCCTTGTTGCTGGCTGCGCAATGTGGGCCCCAAACCGGGTCTTGGATCTGGGCTCGCTGGGAAAGCTCGCTTCGGGTTCACATCCAGCCCTTTCCCACTTCTCTCCGATCCTGGATCTTCACCCCGGCTTTCACCCGCCCAGAAGAAGAGACCGACCTCGGCGTGCTGCACTGGATGCCGCTCACTGACTGGCATGCCGAATCAGGTCACTGCAGCAGTACTCCGTAAAATCGGGTGTTTTGTGCGTCCTGAGTTTGAAGCACAGATCCGAGTCCAAGGCCGCCGCCAGAGGCTTCGGCCGTGAATGGTCCCAGATCTTACTTCTGGAATCGTTCCGGGCACAATGAGTGGAGCTCTCCAACCTCCTTTGTCCGTCTCATGTTGTGCTCCTTGGCTCTGGTCGACACACTCCCGCCGTGCTTCCGACAGTGCAGAGTGGGGGCGTACCCACTCCCGGCAGTGTTTCTTCCCCTACATGATCCTCGTCCAACAGGCCGGATACACAGTACCTTGCCCAGGCGTCATCCGAAAGGCCAAAAGCAAGGCTCGCCGAGTCCTACCTTGCACACTCTCTGGGCATCGACAGACATACCAGACCGGCCGCTTCTCGGCTTCCAGCATGGGCTCCGAAACAGGCAGCCTGGCGCTCCTCTCTTGCTCACCTCGGACGACAAGCCCAGGTCGGGAACACCTCCCGCCTATCAAGCCTTCACGACTGCCGCGGTGCTACCTTGACGGCAGTCTCAAACTGTATCGAGCCTCGGAGGCAGCATCCGGGGACGGGTTCACCCACTTTGTTGACTGGTTCGTTCGGCATAGCTAATCTCATGTCACCAAGGCACAGATCTCTTGGCCGATATGCCTGGCGTCCGAAACAGCTATCATAACATGCCCTTGGACACTTCATCTTTCCTCTCCTGCCATAGCGTCTTGCCCGTGCAGGAGCACACGGTCTTGTCGTTGTCCCACACCCCGGCGCTCCGGGCGATGACGCCAACAACCGTGTCTTCCTCGTTTCTCAGCGGTGCGCCGTCGCTCTCATCTTGCCGTGAGACGACCAGCGCATGGCCGATGACCTCCCATACCTGGAAAGGGCGGTTGATAAATGCATTTCCGTACCCGTTGGGCCCAATCTCCACAGTCCCCAGGACGCCGCGGGGAACGCCGCCTTCTTCCTTGCTCTGGGCAGACCAGACCGGTCCTGCCGATGACGCGCCGTCCTGGAGGTTCCCGTAGTCGCGGATGGTGGCGCGATACGTCCCCGGAGGCACGCCGCGGACCGTCAAGTCGACCAGGGTCTCGGTCGGGCTGACCTGCACCATCCGCACCAAGCCCCTGACGAGCCTCTGGTTCACCCAACTTTCCCCGGGCGTGCCGGCCGGCGTCACTTCTGCGTCAGCCCTGTGGTAGTACGTCTCGAGGATACTGACAGCTGCGCCTGGAGCGGGAGAGAGAAACAAAACGAATCAGCGTCGGTCGTGGAAATATTTCAGGATCGGCGTTGGCGGTGCAGTTCAGGCGATGCAACGCCAAAGGCACGTCTATCGCGGCACTCACTGTTTGAGGTCCCGGACCCTCGTAAAATGGCGTCCCTCCCGGTGGCTTGGATGGCCTCGACAATGGCCGATGGTGCCACTGCCCCGTTTCAATGTCAGTCCATTGCACACAGATTCCATACGATGGACTGTGAAGATGGCATCACCGGTTGAACAAACCTGTCCCTTCAATCGACACCAACTGCTCCTGGACGTTCGGCTCGACTTTGATGATGCCTGGCAGCTTGTGCAGGGCATCCGAGACGTCCTTGGCGCAGCCGTCGCAGGTCATGGGCACTGCGAAGAGCGTCTGTTTCAGGTTTCATCAGCCTGGTTTATTCGTCTCTTGTTGGTCCATGCCAAGAAGTGCAAAACAAGCACAAAAGGGGTTTGAAACAACAAAGGGGGTTCAATCAGGCAGGCAAAGAGTAGCAGAAGACCTAAACTGGATACTGATGAGCCCCCCTCACTCACATGAAAAGGGGTTAGGACAGCCATCTTGCCAGGATTAGTATTTTTAGATGGTGGCTCGAATCGTTGTTGATGGCTCCTTCGTCGTCGGTCCCAGGAGTATGCGCCAGCAGAGGCAATGAAAGCTAGGCCAGAGATTATGGTGATGGATCTTAAGTTAATTCGGCGATGATGCATCAAGGGTCCAACGAAGGTCCGGTCCCCGATCTTGGGATGAGAAAGACTGGGGCTGAGAGAGGAGCTCGCGGGAGCAGGATGCGGTGGCGAGCACGGCGGGATTCGTTCGGCGGACTATCAGAATGATTCAAGATAGAAAGAGAAACAGGCTTTGTAGTTCAAATCCCGTCGATTCAAAAAAGCCCGAAGCTCGGCTTGACTCCTGCTTTGAAATCCGACCCGATGCTGGAACTGGAGCTCGCTCCGCGACTCGGCTCATGGCGGGGCAGCTGGCAGTTGATGCGGGGCGGATGGCAGATCGGAATGCCAAGCCCAGGGTCAGTGGGTCCAGCTGCGATGCGGCGCGGGTTCGTCGGGAGCTGGGCGGGTGTGGCGCGTGGGATGAGGCGCTCCAGCCAATTTTTCCAAACTCCGAGGCTTGGCCCCGTCAAAGCATCACGACACCCATCTTCGA
>FTCU01000724.1_pt1 | contig 13339 bp, 10 predicted proteins | sample 1639521 | NCBI WGS metagenome assembly FTCU01 (sample SAMEA3914864, study PRJEB12502) | metagenome | biome: forest; material: soil | place: USA | collected 2012-03-12 | depth 0.3 m
TGGGAGTCTGGGACTCGGGGTCCAGTGGCCACCGCACCGGCCGGCATGGAGCAATCGCCAGAATCGCAACCTGGAAGGAAGCAAAGGCAGGCCAAAGGCAGGGCTTGCGAGGCCTGGAGGCCGCGTGTGTGAGCTGTGCAGGGCATCAGACTGCCCGGACCGGTGCGGTGGCCATGCCCTCGCCCGCCCCGCCAGAAGAGGGGTCGCTGTGCAGGCAGTCCAGGGCACCGCTCCACTTCTTCCCAGTGGACTGTGGGACCCCTGGGACCCCCTGGCCGTCCCAACCCCGGCGACCTCCCCTCTTCGGCACGGTTGCACCGGCTGCTTGGCTCACTGGGACGCTTGGGACGACGAGAGCCTGCCGTGGCCTGTGGTGCCCCAAGTGGCCCGTGGCGTTCGAAACAAGCGTTCGCCCACCCAGCCAATCCGGCGCTGTCACCCAATCATTAAGGGACGAACGGGGGGACGCAGAAACACCACAGGATAAAGGGAGCCCTCCCGCCCTTTGTCGTCGTCCTTTTTATTCCACCTCTTCAACCACGGCATCGCGCCTCTGACTTTCCTTCAGCCAACAGCTCTCTCTTTTCGAGCTACATTGTCTTCTTCCCTGTGCATTGTTCTTCAGGTCCTTTGGTACCGCTTCCCTCACATCAGCCTCTTTAAGCCCGGTGCTTCGAACAAGTTCTTGTGATTCACAGCAAACCCCTGTTGTGCGGACCAGCTTCCACAATAGCGACAACCCCCAACCAAAGTCCCATTCATTCTTTCCGAGCAGTGCTCATCCAAAAAAGACCTCCGGCCGGTCTGCCCCAGAGACCTTTTCGCTCCCTGCAAAAAATAAAAACACCAGCCTATCCGGCATTCTGAGCGCGCGATCGCACGAAAAAGCAACCACTTCTCTCCCAACACCAACAAAATCAACATCAACATGTTCGCCAACGGACTCGCCACCGGCGTCCTCGCCGTCCTGCTTGCGGGCAGCCAGCTCGCCTCGGCCCACATGGAGATCTCGTTCCCTCCCCCCCTCCGCTCGCGGTTCAACACGCTCGCCGACCCGGCCACCATCGACTACACCAACACGGCTCCCCTGGCCGCTTCCGGCGCCAACTACCCGTGTAAGGGCTACCAGGTCGACATCGGCACCGCCTCGGGCGCGAGCGTGGCCACCTTCAACGCCGGCGGCTCCTACGAGTTCACCGTGGTCGGCGGCGCCCCCCACGGCGGCGGCTCGTGCCAGGTCAGCCTGAGCTACGACGGCGGCAAGACCTTCACCGTCATCCAGTCCATCATCGGCGGCTGCCCGCTCTCGTCCAACTACCCCTTCACCATCCCCTCCGACGCCCCCGCCGGCGCCGCCATCTGGGCCTGGACCTGGAGCAACACCATCGGCAACCGCGAGCAGTACATGAACTGCGCCTCCATCACCATCGGCGGCGCCAGCAAGCGTGACGTCGCCGAGAAGCGCGCCACCGCCGCCTTCTCCTCGCGCCCCTCCATCTTCCTCGCCAACATCGGCAACGGCTGCTCCACCACCGAGGGCAAGGACGTCGACTTCCCCAACCCCGGCCCGGACGTCGTCCACGGCGGCTCCAACCTCACCCCCCCGGTCGGCAACTGCGGCTCCGGCTCCGGCTCGGGCGCCGGCAACGCCGGCAGCGTCGCGACCTCCTCCGCCGTGCAGGCCACGACGGCGGCGGCTCCCGCTGCCACCTCCGCCACCTCCTCCAAGGTCAACCTGCCTGGGTACGTCTCCCCTTCCTCCTCCCAAACCCCAAAAAACACGCAAACTAACCCCCCTCCCAGCGGCGTCTTCGTAACCGTCGCGCCCACCACCACCCTCGCCACCTCAGTCGTCAAAGCCACCCCGACCTCGGCCGCTGCTGCGCCCGCCGCCACGGGCGGCGCCTCCACCGTCGCGGGCGCCCAGGCCGTCGGCACCAAGTGCACAAGCGAGGGCGCCTGGAACTGCATCGGCGGCAAGCAGTGGCAGCGCTGCGCCAGCGGCACCTGGTCGGCCATCCAGCCTGTTGCGCCCGGCACGGTCTGCGCCGCGGGGGTGTCGGATAACCTCAACATTTCTGTGGCTAAGCTGCGCAGAAGGTTCAGGGGTGTGCGTGGGGTGCAGGTTGCTGCTTAAGCTTGCTTGGGCTTGGAAGCTGGGGTTTCGTTTTCTTTTTCTTGGTGGGAGGGGTGGTGGTTCTAGCATGGCATTTTGTGATGGGGATCTCTTCACTTCCACGGTTTTTTTTTCATCGTGCACAAAACTTGCTTTCTATACCCCGTCGGAACAGCCGCCGCCCTTGCTGGCGGGTGGGCTTTTCGACTTTGATGTCACTCGTTCAGTGAGCACATAGGGATAAGAGGTTTTCTTCTTCTACTTCTTTTGAGGATGAAGGCCTTTTTGGGCGTTTTTGTTCTTCTTTTCTTCTTTTTGGACCCTTTTCCTGCTTTCACCTTGCGGTGCTTGGTGGAGGTGGGGTGTGTAACAACATGGATGGTGACGGCCGCTCGCTAGAGAAAAGATGGGAGGATGGATGGATACATGGCACTTGGTGCGGGATCAATCATATGCATACCTTGCCCTACTTACTTTTCGCTCGTGTCTTGTGTGATGGTGTTTTTGAGGTTTGATGTGTGGCTGTTGTCAGAGTTGCGGTTAGATTAGAGGAGGCCGGCTCAATGCTGGCTGGGTGTGCCGTGAGCGGTGTTTCGTTTCATGGAGGTGGGAGCCGTTCATTTGCTTGTTTGATGGTGTGGTGTGTCCTCCGTCTATTCGTTGTTTCTGTATCCCCGGCGCGGCTGGTAGGCTTTCCGATGTTGGAGTTCTGAGAGCTTGCTGAGAAGCCCCGCGATCTGCCTTAGCTGAACAGTCGAGGCAAGGCTGCGTCTCCGCTGGCAGCGAACACCTCGAGCGAGACGCCCGTTTACCCCGCAACTCCAAGAAACAACTGACATGTCAAGATTGATAATCACGTCGTGATGGCCGCCACCACGTCTTCGGAAGTGCCGCCGCCGCACGCGGCGTTCCCATACCAGCCCTTGGACAAGGCCACCCGCGAAATTCGCCTCATCATCTTTGGGAACTCCAGGCAGGGCGTTGAGATCGAAATGGAGACTTTCCCGCTCGACAACGCCCCACCATTCATGGCGCTCTCGTACGTCTGGGGCGACCCCGGCATCACAAGCCCAATCCTTCTCTCTGGCCATCCCTTCCAGGTGACGACCAACCTGGCCAGCGCCTTGGCCAGACTGAGCACGCTGCCCTTCGACAACGACAGCACTGCACAAAAGGGAGGGCAAGGGACCGCATACGCCGAGCTGATACAAGAGCTTCGGCACCGCAGAGTCGCCGGAGACACAAACCCAATGATGCCTCACCACGTCTGGATCGACGCGCTCTGCATCAACCAAGAAGACCTGGACGAGAAGAGCAGCCAGATTCCCATGATGTACGACATCTACGCCAAATCAAGACATGTGGTCATGTGGCTTGGCGAGGAGACTGCTGATAGCGGTGCTGCCATCGACCTGGTGTCGCAGTGGGCGACCGCCGCGAGAACCGCCCAGTCTCTCGTCGAAGAGCATATTCCAAGCGCACGCGTGACGAAAAGCCGCCTCGAAACAATAGCTGGGCGCGAGCTGACCTTTACCGACCTCGTGATGATATTTGCGCAGCATCAGGCTAGCCACCGTCAAGCCCAAAACAACCGTCCTGCCGGCGATCCCTTTGACCCAGCAAAGTGGAAGGCCATCAGTACCTTGGTCAACTACCGGCCGTACTGGCGCCGGCTGTGGATTGTACAAGAAATAGTTGCCGCCGCCTCGGCCCTCGTGCTGTGCGGGGGCAGGGGCTTCCTTCTCGACGACCTGGTGGCTGCGAGCTATTGCTGGAGCAGATTGACCCAGGACATGGTGTTGGGGCTGGAGAAAAGGGACATGGTGATTCAGTCGGCGTGGTGGAGCCTCGATATGCTGTTGACCTTTAGGCGACGCCTCCCGCGGACGCATGAGGCCCCGGCCTTCTCCTCGTTCGAGCGTTCCATTCCGAACTTGAACGACCGAGCCTCTCCGGACGAGAATCTCAGCTTGGAGGAAGTTTTGCAGCAGACGGCTGGGTTTGAAGCTAGGGAGCCCCGCGACAAGATATACGGGCTCGTGGGTTTGATCCAAAGCTTCACTGCCCCGATCTTACCCAACTACAAGACACCCCTGGCAGATGTTTATGCCGAGTTTGTGAGGAACCATGTCGAGCAGACCAAGGACCTCAGTCTTGTTGCTCTAGCCGGAATTGGCTGCCGCAAGTCGCCACAGACAACAAGACACCCGTGCTGGGTGCCCGACTTCGAGGACACCAAGTGGGGGGACAGATGTATCCTGGCGACAAAACTCGGGCAGTACGCCGCGTCCGGGAACACAAAAACAGACTGCCTGTTTAGCCTTGACTCAAGTGGCTTTACGGTGTCAGGGATTCTCTGCGACGAGGTTGACGCCGTCGACGCCGCTGAACCTACCGCCGAAGATATCCCCGACGAAAACAGCTACCAAGCAGACATCCATTTGTGGCGCTGGGCAAAGCTGGCGGCCAAACGCCGAGGATCATCGCAACCCGGCGGTTGCGGTTGGTTACACACGTTTCTCGGTGTGTTACTGCAGGACAGCGTCTTGCCGTACTTTGAGGGCCCAAACTTCACCGTGGAAAAGACCGAGAGAGAGCGCTACCTGGGGTTTGCGGGCGCCTTTAACGACTTCATGTCCGACCTGTTCCTCTCATTCCCCATGGACGAGCACAAGAGATCCCACGTCAACCAGGTCGGACCAATGATGATGGCCATGGAAGAGAGTCCCTCTCATAACGAGGACTTCAGCAATCTGGGTTTCAGCCTGATGATGCTCGCAGCAGCTTTGACGTCGGACTACAGCCTCCAGAGCGAGACAGAGGTTCTCAAGCAGCTACTGCCGATGAGCCTGATCGCTCAAATCCAAGTGGCATGGCGTTTACACGGACACAAGGAGTTTGACGCGATGTACAACCACGTCGAGTTCCTGCTCGTCCGCAAGCTGGCAAGGGCGAGAAGCTTTTTCGTCACCAAGGACGGGCTTATGGGGCTGGGGCCGCTGGGGTGTCGCAAAGGCGACAAAGTCTGTGTGCTGCTGGGCTGCCGCTGCCCACTCGTCGTGCGGCCTGTTGAAGGGGGTTTTGTCATTGTGGGAGGCGTCTTCGTCCACGGTATGATGAACGGTGAGATGCTGTACAAACTGCGTTCTGGGACGTCGGACTTGAGGCTGGAGAAGCTGTCTTTCCTTGCCAGTCTTCCGACTTGATGTGTGGGTCGGTCTCTTGGTTGGGGAGATGAGTTTACAGCAGTAGTTACTTGTGTTAATTGTGCCCATGACTGTACAATACCTGGCATACCCAGCTTGTATTACAATGCCACATGTATCCTGTCACGAGAAGGGTACGTGCTTTGAAGTTGGTGGTAGTGTTATCCTTTCACATCCACAAACACAAAGGAGTTGGCTGGGTCGTGCCTATTGTGTTATGGTCCAAAGCCATTGTCACTCGTCCACGAGGCCCTTTCGTTACAGACACAACCAGCGCACACGGAACGCTCCTTATCCTGCTTTGGCTCACGGGACCTGGTTTGTAGCCTGTACAGTCACTATGGTGTGACTAGCATTCCACAGCAATAAGGTTGTGTCCAGAGAGCCACAGCAAGCAACATTCCTTGGGACACATGGTTTGAGCAACCAAGTCGAATCTTTTTGACTCCCAAACTCCAGCCAGACGGAAAAAGCCATCGAGATGTAGACGCTAAATTCGAAACCAGAGTCACCACTCCCCTTTCCCTCTGTGTCTATAACCTCCCTTCACACCTCCCACCGCCCGGTAACACAAACCCCCGCCACCCCCTACTGCCTAGTAACGCGAATCGCCTCCTCCAGAATCCCCAACCCCTCCCGAATCTCCCCCTCACTCATCACCAAGCTGGGCACAAACCTCAGCGTATTCGTCCCCGCCGTAATAACCAACAACCCCCTCTCCCTCGCGGCCTTCACAATCCCCGCCGGGTCCTCACTCAGCTGCAAGCCCAAGATCAACCCCTTCCCCCTCACCTCCTTCACCAGCTCAGGAAACTCCCCCCTCAGCTTCTCAAACCCCTCCCGAAACACCTCCCCCTTCCGCACGACACCAGCCTGCAACCCGGCATCAGCCAGTCGCTCAACAATCGACACCCCCAACCGACAAGCCAACGGATTCCCACCAAACGTCGTCCCGTGATCCCCAACCTTGATCTTCTCTGCCACGCGAGCATTGACCAGCGTCGCGCCGATCGGGAACCCATTACCAAGCGCCTTGGCGGTCGTGACAATATCCGGATGAGCCTCCTCAGGCAGGTGACTGTGCGCCCAGAAGGTCCCCGTGCGCGACAGCCCGCACTGGATCTCATCAAAGTGCAGGACCGCGCCGACGGCGCGGCAGCGCCGGGCCAGCGCGAGCAAAAACTCGTCCGACGCGACCTGCACGCCGCCCTCGCCCTGGATGGGCTCGACGATGACAGAGCAGGTCTGTTCCGTCACCAGCGACGGGATGGCGGCGATGTCGTTGAGGTCGCCGACGCGGAAGCCGGGGACCATGGGCGCAAAGGGGGCCTGGTACTTTGGGTTGGGGGTCGCGCTGAGCGAGCCCATGGTGCGGCCGTGGAAGGCGTTGCGGAAGGAGACGATCTCGTGTTTTGCGCCGGACGGGTCGAGGACCTTGCCGACCTTGCGGGCGAACTTGATGCCTGCTTCGTTGGCTTCGCTGCCTGAGTTGCAGATGAAGACGGCTGCGGCGTCGTGCATGCCGCCGGAGGCGAGGGTCTTTTCGACGAGGAGCTTGGAGAGGGCGCCCGTCCAGGGGTTGTAGTAGAGGTTGGAGGCGTGGATCAGGGTTTGGGACTGGGAGGGTGGTTAGCGTGTGCGTGTTATTGTGAGAAGCATGGAGGCGTTACCTGCTCCTCGATCAGGCGGGACATCTCCGGGTCGCAGTGGCCGAGCGAGTTGACGGCGATGCCGGCGGTGAAGTCGAGGGACTTCCTGTTCTCGATGTCCCAGAGGTAGGAGCCCTCGCCCTTGACAAAGACGGGCGGCGGGCGGGCGTAGGTGGCCACCATGTAGGGCGCATGCTCGGCGACGAGTTTGGCGCTGACCGAGTCGTCTGTGGGGTCTGGGTTTGGCACGGCCTGGAGCCGGGCAGCCGTGGCGAAGGCGGCACGCGGTGCTGAGACCCGGGAGGAGAACCGGGCGGCGGCCGGGCGGGCGACGGCGGCGAGCCGGAGAGGTGCGCGGAAAGCCATGGCTGGTGAGTGTAAGGAGGGTGCGTGTAACAAAGTGAGTGGAGGACGACGGATCGACTTGGAGTGGTGTGACTCGGCCGAGAGCAGGAAAAAAAGGAGAAAAAAAGACGGCGACGGGGTTCACGTCAGGCAACTGGAGAACCAATTGACTTGGAGAAACCTCCTGGAACAGATGCAATATAACCTCACAACAAGAGCTGCGACCTGGTGTTAGTCACGCAAATCGATGATTCAAGCCCGAGGAGTCACGGTGGGATTTCACTCAAAAACCTCAGATAAAAGCAGTCAAGCGATGTCGGGATGCAGATTTGGCCCCACAGAAAAGTCTCGAGCCACTCACAGCTCGGCGTTCGACGGAGTTATCGATAAGCACCATCAGGGTTCTCAGAGAGACTCAGACTCCATGCAGTGAGCAAGAGTCACAGGAGAGGAGAGACGAGGAGAGAGGAGGGTGGGACGGAGAAACGGCAAAGCAGCAAGCAGTCCAATGTACGAATTCCAGACAAAACATCCAATCATGACAGACATGCAATCCTCAGCGTCAACAGCTCCCGCCCGCCCGGCAACTCCAACCCCGCCGTCGTAGCGACCTGTCCTCCTTCCCGCGGCCGCTGGCCCCGTGAGTGTAAATCGTCGTCCCCACCAGTTCGACCCTGACCGGCTCCCGCCGCCCTCCACAACACGCCTCAGCAAATGGCATGGGTCTTTCCAGTCTTCCCCTGCAGCGAGTGCTTCTCCTTCTGTAGCCGTCGCTGTCAGCACCTCCACACCAAACAAAAAAAGGACGGCGGACCATACCTTATACTTGGGATGATTATGCGTAGCCTTGCCACTGTGTGTGTGGTGCTTGTGGATGAACTCCTCCTGCTTCTTGATGCTGTCGCGGTCCATCTGCTCCAGCAGACTCTGGCTGAGCTTGATGTCGGCGATCAGGCTGTCGCAGCGGCTCTTGGTGAAGTCCTCGCGCACCACGACGCGCAGCATCTTGAGGTTGTTGGTGTGCGGCGCCATGGTGTAGGCGGGCACCACCCAGCCGCGGACGCGCAGCTGGTGGGCGAGGGCGAACTCGTCGTAGTTGCGGTCTTCCTGTGGCGGCAGGCGGAAGGCGACCAGCGGCAAGCCCTCGCCGGAGCCCTTGGACATGATGATGAAGCCCTGGTGCTTGAGTGAGGTGGAAAGGTAGTCGGCTGTGCGGGTCAGGTTGCTCATGATGGCGCGGTAGCCATGCTTGCCCAGCCGGATGAGCTGGTAGTACTGGCCGATCACTTGGCTCGCGCCCTTGCTGAAGTTCAGCGTGAATGACGCCTGGTCGGCGCCAAGGTAGTTGATGTTGAAGACGAGCTCCTGCGGGAGGTACTCGGCGCTGCGCCAGACGACCCAGCCGACACCGGGGTACACAAGGCCGTACTGCATTCGTCAGCAAATGAGACTAGAGCAGACAAAAGGGAAGCTACCTTGTGTCCCGAGACATTGATCGAGACCACATTCTGCAGCCTAAAGTCCCACTCCAGGCTCGGCACGACGAAGGGCGCCACAAACCCGCCGCTAGCGGCGTCGACGTGGATGGGCGTGTCGAGGCCCTTCTTGATGAGCAAGTCATTGACGGCCTTGACGTCCTCGTACTCGCCCGTGTAGGTGCTGCCGAGGATGCAGCAAATGCCAATGGTGTTCTCGTCGACCAGGTTGACCGTCTCCTCGGGGTCAATGACGTAGCGGTCCTCGGTGCAGTAGACAAGCTTCTCCTCAACCTCAAAGTAGCGGGTGGCCTTCTCCCAGCAGACCTGAACGGCCGATGACATGACGAGGTTGGGCCGGTCGGTCGACTTTCCCTCGGCGACGCGCTTGTTCTTCCAGCGCTTCTTCATGGCCAGCACGCCCAGCATGATGGCCTCGGAGCTGCCGACGCACGAGGTGCCGACGGCGCCCACCGTCTCGCCGACGCCGACGGGCGCGTTGAACAGGCGCCCGATCATGGAGACACACCGGTTCTGGATGTCGGCCGACTGGGGATACTCCTCGTAATCGATGAAGTTCTTGGAGAAGGACTCGGCCATGAGTTTCTCAGCTTCCTCTTCCTGGGAGGGAGTCAGCAGCAGGCGTGGAGTTGGGAGCAGGGGAACCAGGGACGCACCATGTAGGTGGTGACAAAAGAAGCCAGACTGTTTTTGGGGTGTCTTGGTCAGCATCTCGACTGCCTCAAGCGGGTTGGCGCGGGACGGCTCACTTCAGCATGGGGTTGCCGTCCAGACTCAGCTCGTCCTTGATCATGCGGTAGGCGACCTCCTTGGGCATCTCGCACTCGGGCATCTCATGGCGGGGAAGGTCCTGGGCGGCGAAGCGGGAGCCGTAGACGCCGGTGGTGAAGCTGTCTTCATCGTTGGCGAGCTGGAGGTGGACCTTGCTCATTCCGTGGGTGAGCTTGGACACGTCGTCCTTGCTCGGGATGGACGAGAGATGGACCATGTTGGCGGATTCTCAAACACAAGAGGGATGATGGTTTGCGGGAGTGACAGGCCAATGCAGTGCTACCAGCAAGAAGAGGGGGAGGAGCGAGGTTTGGGACTTTTGGGTTCTTTTATAGACAGCAGGAGGACAGCGGCAGGGTGCAAGTAAGCCTTCGGGGGTTCCCTGTGCACTTTTATTCGGTCAGCTCCAGCTTCGGTGCACAGACTGGGAAGGGTGGTGGGTGGCATGGAAGAGTGGGTGGTGAGTGGGTGGTGAGTGGGTGCTGAGTGGGAGGCTTCGGCCCTGTCTATCTCATGACGCAGTGGTGGGGGTCCGCAAATGGAAATGAGTAGGGACCAACTGACACCAACTGACCTGACCGGCCCAACAGATATTACAGAATGGTCTGCCGCTTGCCGAGGAGTGAGGCCTCTCAAATCTCAATTCAAGACGCGCGGTCGAGTTCAAGTTTGTCAAATATTTGTCACTGGAAACAAAACCCGAGCACGGTGAGATGAGGAGAGGGGAGGGAAGGAGGCCGCCCCGCGACATCAGACACGGAAAAAGAGGGGTTGAGCTCCGGGGTGTGGTACAGCAGGAGGGGCCACAGCTGCAGCTGCTGCATTTGCTCGCGTTGAGCAAGCTGGAACAGGAAGCCCTCCAACCAGGTTCCTTCCACGCTCTCCATGCTCCATCGGACTCGCTGAATTGGGCTCATCCAACGCAGCCACGCAAGCCGATTCATGTGCCTAACTTCCAAGGCGCGCTGCAGGGCCTTGCCGCTAACCCCGGCCCTTGCCCGCGGTGGCACGGCTTCCCGCAAAGCTTGTCATCTGCACTTGTCGATCCTGTCCTGGGCAACCAGGAATTCATCCGAAGGATGCACCATTGACACGATGCCAATACCTTGAGCATACACTACATGGACACTGTTTAAGTTCTAGCTGCCGTCTAGCTACCTATCCTATCCTGTTGCAGTCTCCAAGTCGTGGGCTTTCAGCTCAAATACTTCGTGGTCTGCGGTGGTGATGGAGGGGTCAATGACATCATTGGTGGAGCTCGGGCAGAGACGCGCTCAATCCCCGCCCTGGGCAGGACCGGGGTCAGCCAGACCCAGACCGCGCACCCCAAACTGCATTTGGTGGAAAGTGTGAGAAACGTTCCACCAAGACTACGGCAGGGACTCGGCAAGTACTCCGTAGACTTTGATTCGCAGAGACACAACATGTTTTGGAATATAAGCCCAAAGCCACCCCAGCCTCGACCTACTGAGTTCCCAGCCTGACACTTTGCAAAACCAAAAACATCTCTCTCACCTGGCAGTCCAGTCTCTAGAAGACGGCAACGTCCACACTCAACTCTCACTCCTCCTGTCCTCCACTGGGCAGCGGTGGAATGCACCGGCAAGCCACGAGCCTTGTCTGCTGCAAATGGTCACAGCCCAACCTGTGAGTACATGAGTCGGGCCACGACATGTCCCCCAATCCCATTGAATGCCCAGCGACTGCCACATCCGGTAGAAATCGACCCGAGCCCCAAGACCGCGCGGGTTGCGCGAGGTGTTTCGCCGTTACAAGGACGCCGCCGGTTGCCTTGGGGATGGCGTCGATGCTCTGGCGTGGCTGGCCGCCCTGGGCTCGGACAGAGGCTTGATTGGCCTTCGTTTGGTGGAAGACACCGGCAGCGTCAGCCCTTTGGAAAGCCTTCGCCGCATTCAAAGTGCCCGATTTGTTTCCTTGCCCACTCCGCGCATGCGTAGCCAGCAACAACATGAAGCCGCCCGACCTCCGACCAGTGAGCTTCAACCACGCGTCGCCGTTATCACATGGGCCCTCGACACAAGCCGCCGACGCGGGCCGCAGATGAAAGCTGAGATGTTCCTAACTAGTCCCCTGATTTCCCCTGGGAGCCCAGGGCTGAGAAAAGCATCTGACCCCTTCCGGTCTCTCGTTTCTCGCTCCTGTCTGTTGACCTGAGACCCTGGCGTCTATTTCTGAGACTTCACATCGAGACTTTTTCGGGACGATGCGCGATGCGGAGCAAGTCAATTTCCTCTGGGACCATTTGCGTCGAGATTTGGACGACGGATGCTTCTTCTCCAGCAGCTCCGACGACAGCTCCGAAGACAGCGACAGCTCTTACGACAGCGACAGCTCTTACGATAGCGACAGCTCTTACGACAGCGACAGCGATGATGATGACGATGACAACCAGTACCACAGGTCTAGCATCAAGAGTCTCCCACACATCGCTCCAAGAGGGGTGATGGCGGATGGAATGGCGGAAAACACCCGCCTCTGGCCCTGCAACAGGTGCCACCTCCGAGTGCGCTTCCGCAACGGCACCACGGAAGAGAGAGACACGGTCAAGCGTCTCGTCAGAAAGCACTACAACACCATCCCCATGCGCATACGGTTCGAATTTCTCGACGACGACGACTCCAAGCATTCAGACATCCGCATCCGGTTCAACACGGACAAGTCGGAGAGCTGCGTCGGGCGTGACGCGGAGCGGCACCGTGGAGAGACCACCATGTGGCTCAACCGGCACGAGGCCATCCGGGACCCCGACCAGAGACGCCTGCAGCGGCAGGCCGACATCCTGCACGAGTTCGGCCATGCTCTCGGTATGCTGCACGAGCAACAGCATCCCGACTGCAAGGCCAAGTGGAATTACCGGGTGCTTGGGGAGAGGTGCGGCTGGACGGCCGAGCAGGTGTGCCGGAACTACAAGAAGGCCGATTCCCGGACGACACGGCTTGGCCCGTATGACCCCAAGTCCATCATGCACTACCCCATCCAGCGGGGCGATACCCTCAACTCGGGTGCGCCGATCCCGCTGAACACGGTGCTTTCAGAGGGGGACAAGACGTTTTTGACGGCGGTTTATCCCGCCTCTTCCCCTTCTCGACGAACCAAGGGGCTGAAGCCAGAGCTACCACGCCGGGAACCTCCATCAGTGAAGCCAAAAACCAACAGGCGCAAGCCCAAGGCAGACGAGAAGAGACTAGACACCCAAAGCAAACACAAAACCGGGGCAGACAGGGACAACAAGGCCGTATCCCGGAAGTGTCGTGGCTGTCGTCGTCACACCAACACCGTAAGAAACGTCAACGTCAACGTCAACATCAACATCAATGTCGTCAACGTCGGCAACGCATACATCAACAATACATGCCTGCGCTGCTGCTAGCAATGGCTTTGCCAACGCGGCTGGTACATGCTGCAGAATGTGTCGGCTAGACACCGGAAGAGCACTGCCGGGCTGAGAGGGATGGTTTTCGTATCTTCTGGAAGACTTTTGGCACTGATGTTTCCAGCCTAACATGCTCTGCTTAACCTCGGGGTGGATTAGGCCGCGCGGGAGATGCAGTGATCCGGCGGCTCCGCTCATGTTTTCCGTGGCTGAGCGCCCACTCGTGGTTCGAAAGTACTGGGGCGGCTCAGCCGGGTACCTAATAACGTGCATTATCAGCGAGCGGGCCATATCAGCGAACGGGCCACTTCTCCACACGACGCGCTCCCTCTCTACATAACACTGATTTTCTCAACAACCAA
>FTCU01002817.1_pt1 | contig 13338 bp, 15 predicted proteins | sample 1639521 | NCBI WGS metagenome assembly FTCU01 (sample SAMEA3914864, study PRJEB12502) | metagenome | biome: forest; material: soil | place: USA | collected 2012-03-12 | depth 0.3 m
CTGATGCTGATGATTTCTCAGTCCTTAAGGATATCCTCCTGGCTTTTATGCTTCCTGCCCTCACGGTTTCGACGAGACACGAACCCCTCACTCTCTCTCGGCTGCTCTCTGATGGCTTCATCACCCGCCCCCTCACCGCTCCCATGTCCTCGTCACATCTGATGAGCCGTTCTCGGATCGGAACTGCTTGGTGACAAATTCTCAGCCAGCCATCGCCACCACTATCGTCCGAGATCATGTCCCCGTCCCCATCGGTGCGCGTTCAAGCTTGAGTCCGCAGCTGGGAACTTTCGTGCACACTGCAGGAGAGGAGCCCGCTCCGTAACATCTGATAGGTTGGAGTCGTTGGCGTCGGTAAACTAATGCTGGTGCTGCCTGTTGACTCCGGGTGTCGGGGTTGAAAAGACAACATGGTCTCGACTCAACACACCCCTATCACGCTATTCCGCTTATGTCGACACAGTCCGAGCTGCAGCATGCAATCGGTGGTCCAGCCGTCGGCCAAGATCTCGCGGGAGGGGGCGGGCCGCCACCATCCCCTCTAACTCCTGACTAGTCCACAAATGCAACCCCCCTGCCGTTGGCTGGGAGTCGTCAGCTGCATGGGTTGACGTGACTAACAATAGTTGTTCCAGAGCGAGGCACCCTGCCTGCTTCCGACAACCTGCCTCCTACAACCATGCACGTCCGGAACTGAGAGCACGTCCTTGTCACCATGTCTCGCTACATCATCACAATCAGCAACAAGTACGGCAGCAAGCAGTCGTACGCCATCTTCGCCGAGGCGCCCCTGATCCAGGCCAACAGCCAAGTCCTGACCGCCATCACACGCCGCATCATTACCAGCGTGCATTACGTGCCGAGCGGGGACGGCCAGGCCAACATCTTCCTGCCCAAGTCGTGGTACGCCACCTGCGGGACTTACGATGTCGATACCGACTCCACCCTCCGCCAGGTCCAGGCCGCCGCCGACAAGAACCACCTCAAGCCCATTGGCTCCGGGTGCGAGGTGATTGACCAACGCGAGGTCGAGCTGGGCACGCGAACTGATGCTGGGGTTGAGGTGCCCGGGTCGACGCTCGAGATCGAGTGTGACCACGGCACGCCCTGCTTCGTCAAGCCGGACACGCCCCTGAACCGGTTGGGCACTATTGACGGCTTCGCTATCCGCACGCGAGCCGATTTCATCTCGCAAGAGGCCAAAGCTAGTGCGTATCTTCTTGCCAAACCATTACCCAACCAATTTTCCAACCAGTACCCAGCTGACAAGAGGAATGAAGACAAGTACATCGTCGGCTTCACCTCGTCGGTGCGTCCGAACATCGGCCCCTACGCGAGCTTCGTGCCCCTGCCGGGCAGGCTATACCAGATCAAACCGTCCAGCACGCTGTACGTGGCCGTGGGGCACTACCACTCACGCGACCTGGTCACTCCCGGACTGCAGAGCGAGGACACCACTTACAAGATCGACTTTGAGAAGCTGGCCACTGACCACGTGCACCTCGTGCACCGGGCGGATGGTGTCTTGACCATGGTCAAGACGCCCGCGGACTTTGAGACCGTCAAGTCCACTGCTACATCGGTTGCTGGAAGCCCCTCGGCCAGCCCGCGGCCGGCGACCAGTTCTGCTGGAGCAAGCCAGGGGTCCCGCCTGTAATCTTTCAATCAATGAGTGGCATGGAGGAACGAGTACATGTGGCTAGATACGTATAGAGCAAGCAAAGTCAAATTCCTTGTCGAATTCAAGTCGTTCTCCCACTGGGATTCCAAAACTGCCTCACAAGTTCATCGTTGCCGTAGGTCTCCCCTCTGACCTTTGCCGCAACATCCTCCAGGACCAGGGGCGTCTGGCGGTCCCGCGCAACGATCCGATACATCTCCAGCTCAAATTCATTCCACAAAAAGAACCCCCCTTTATCATCGGCAAGCAGAAAGGTGTCTCCGGCGCCGACATCTTGCTTGACTAGCACAGGCGTAAGATTCATGTTGAACTGAGAACCGACGCTGGGAGTCTCTGAATGGTTCAGTTGCCCGTCAGTCCGTCATTATTGGGGCAAGCCTGAAAGGCCGAAGGTCTTTTTGGGGGGTTTCAAATGTACCTGCGTCAGCAGAGAAGTATCCTTCCAGCTGCATTTTCTCGGGATCGTTGGACCAGAGGGACCAGCTGGGATGCGAGTCACCGAGATCAACGTAGCGGTTGCTGTAACCACTCTTGCCGCCGAGAATCGCCGTAGGATCCAACTTCGGGGGAAGGGATGAGATCGCCGGGACCGGAACCGCCGTGACCGGAACCGCCAAGGTGGGAGGGGGTTGAGAAAGGGGATTAGCGTTGTCTGCAGACATGGCTCTGCGACACCCGTCTCAAGCTGAATATGGAGACTCAACAATTGGCAGAGGGGTCGGTTCTAGAACATGGAGTAAGCGGGGAAGGTCAAGCTTGAATCGGAATTGCTTTGACACTCGAAACAGGTTTACATACTTGTTCGGCGGTGAGATCGGAGTCTCAAGATGCGCTTCAGGGGTTCCGTCCAGTTCATGATGCACGTGGATGCTGCATTTCGGGAATAACCAAAAACAGTAATAACTCACCTAAGAGCAAATGCAACTACTTTGTTTACCTGCTTGTCAAATCTCAAGATTGGTTGACCGTGGCCTGAGAGCTCCGCAAGGAGCAAGCCCGCGCTAGCCACTTTGAACGTCTCAGCTTGCACGCCTCGATGAGGCTGGCTGATCTCGAAACGGCGGCGGTTCATTCCGCGGCGGTTACCCACCGGACCGCCCCCCTGCATGGGTCCCCCTGTGCCCATCGCCCACGCGTGCCGACTGCCGATGAACGACGCCACCAACAACATCTTGAGCTGAACTGCAACTTTAGTCCGTCGTCAAGAACTAGTATCCACACACAGCTTGAGGCCCAACCACGTCTCATCTCGATGTGGCACGGACACGATCCCAGATATCAAACTTTGCATCCTTTCACACCGCCTCCACCATCGCTTCATGAGAACAGAATCAGTGACTTCCCTGAGACAGACTGGAAGTACCTGGTGCTCTGTGTGTGGTGTTCCGTCCTCGGAGACATGGCGCGTTCCCCATCATGTGCATGCATGTCCACGAAAGGATCTAACGATGTTTCCGTGTTGATGATCCTGACATTGACTGGTGTGTCAACGCTTCGGCCATGGCCAGCTTCCTCCAACGTCCCGCCTCTCAGGGCTGCCTTGCGGGTTTCCCTCAACTCAATCAATCCCCCTCAATCCAGTCAGTCCTCCGCCGGTCCACGCCCAAGCAATCTCCATGCTCGTTTTCTAGCTATCACGGTTGAACACTCCTCCAGCCCACAATGTCTCCTCCTGAAAACCACGACTGGGCGACCTTTCAGGTTTTCGAAGACCCTTGCACCCTGGACCGAGCCATTTTCGCCGGCGGTAAACTCGAGGACAACGTCCGGGGCTTCTGCCGCTGGGTTGACAAGTTGCGCACGCAACTTCAAGAGAAGAGCTCCGGCCTTGGTGGGATCCCAGGCGAGCTTGCCGACGATGTTCTAAGCCTGCTGGATCACTTCTTCCTTCCATCCAACGACGTGGATAGCATGTATGTGGACCAACTCTGTCATGGTTAATGGTAAATTCAGAATCAACGTTGACGTCCCTGACTTCGTCCTTCAGTGCTCCTTCATTCGTGGACATCAGCTATAACCAACCGTCGCTTTACACCCCAGTATGCGTGGCCCAACCCATTACCGTTTCGTTCAACAACCACCCCATCGAGATCGCAGACGGTCCGACGGCCTTGGGCTACATCTTCAGCGTTGCCCGCATGCCATCTCAGATTCGGCCGGCACAGTTGACCTGGAGCAACTACGCCGTGCCTTTGCTTGCAATCTACAGTCGATGTCTCTACCTGGCGTTCATCATGAACCAGGACTGGCAACCACGCTTGTTAAACGTTCCCTGGATGGCCTGTGCCATGTACTTCAACGATGCTGGGGGCCGTCTTTCCCTGATTCTCGGCAGCACCTACGCGCCGTTCTCCGCTGACTCGGGCCAAGTTGCGGCTGCGAATGAGACAAAGCGGAGCGCGATGGCTCTCTGGAGAGGAGATCATGCCCTGGCCCCTGGCTTGTCCTTCTACATGCCGGCCAGGACCCTGAAACCCCCTCAATACCCGCCTGTGATGGTCGACTCCATCATTGACGGGCTATTTGCCCTCCTAAGGGGCCAGACGCTGGAGTGTCCTGGAGGTGTGCTCGTGGACCCTCCAAAGTACCAGCGGACAAAGGACGGCGACTGGCGGACCGTCATCACGGATCAAGCATCTGCCAAATCCAATTTCGACAACCTCGCCACGCAGCACACAACCGCCTGGAAAGCGACGCAGCCACCGCCGCCCATCGACATCCTTCCACTGCCACTGGACCAGGTGTACGCCCATCCAGACATCCGCAAGAGCATCCGTGCCGCCCTGGCGGACATCATGAAGATCCGCTGGACTTCAAGCTACCGTGACAACCGCGACGCTGCGAGCCCAACCCCTCTGGACACAGCCATCGTCAAGGCCATCCAGGTCTGCTTCTTGCCTCACATGTTCCCTGCCCTGCCGCCCATTCCGCCCGCGACAAAGCCCACGCCCAATGCCTCATTGCCTGAGATTCCAGTTATCGCCATTCCAGGCCAGGCCCTCGCCATAGGGGCCGCCGTACTGGCCATCTACACGCCCGACTGCCGGACCCGTGTCCTCGACATGTTGGAGCGCTTCTATCTCTGGACGGAGGCTGGAGACGACGGCCTCGGCTTCGGGCAACCATACAAGGCGAGGTTCGGCCGGTGTTGCGAGACGTACCCTGTTGCCGCCTTAACGTACGTGCAATCCTTCTTTTCGCGTTGCGCTTTATCCAATCTCTACCGCCCTTCCGTGAACTGACTCGTTCAAACCTCCATCAGGCCGACTTACTTCCCCTCGCGTGTCCTTCCTGTCGCGGGAGATAACCTGCAGGAGCAAGACCCAACAAAAGTCGTCACCCAGGTTTACGGGCTTGCCCTTCAACCTCGTTATTTCAGCAATGCCATGTGCAAGACGTTGGCGGGCCAAGGGACACCAGAGGTATGCCTCCCTGACATTCCACATCCCCAAGGAAAACCAAAAGGGGTTGACTTGCTAATCACGCTGTTGCATAGAACGGCGGAACATTTGACAGCACGACGCTCAACGCCATGCACGACGCGACAGGGTTTAACCTGTATCACAAGCCGTGCCGTAACTGCGCTGCATTGTTGCCCAGATTGGATGTCACTGTAGATGAGAAGTACCACGAGCACCTGAACGAGCTGTATGGATCTGATGTGGCGACTCGCGTGAGGGAGGATTCTATGTAGCGACCAGGGCGCTATGGGGTCGAAGTTTGAGTTTGAGATGGCATCAATGTTGGTAGCAATGGATTTGATCTTCTTATGGGTCTGGGCCATCTGGTAGTTGACTGTTTTATTGTGATTTTCAGTCCGTATTCTGGTCTCGAAAGTGTGGTCTTTGTTGATGCAAACGACGGAGTGCCTCATCACCGGCTCTTGATCATCTACACCTGAATGTTGCTTGTGGGGAAAGCATCCCCGTTTCTGCTGGGGTTTCTTTGGCAGCACTGTTACTACAAGGGTGACGTTGAACAGAATGGAAGCAGTTCTGGCATGGCGTTCTTTCTGGGAATGTCGGAATCCGTGAAACTCTCGGGACAGGCATGTCTTGGTTCCTGGCGGAGATGGGCCAACCTGGGCCAGCTGAATCTAACCCCGGAAAAGGCAGCGGAGAACACAAGGTTCGGAGATGAGCAAGTTGTCTAGGATGAAAACAGGTGGCTGGCTGAGGGCGTGCTTGGTTTCGGCCCAGGCTCTGCTCGGCTCATCTCGCAGCAACTACTGGACACTAATGCCAGGACAGCAACCTGAACCTTCCTCCTTACCCTGGCCCACCGCCTTCTTCTCTCTTGACTCCGACGGTCGGGCGGCGTCCCTGCAGAGCGCGATGGTATCTTGCCATTGCCATCTCCGAGACGCCCCGATGGATGGCTTGCGGGGAGTACTTCAGATGTACTTTGTGGGAACTGGGTGATCCCGTTCCTTCTTGGTCGAACCACAATGACCTGAATTGCTTGGACATATATTTGCATGCCGTGCTCCTAGAAAGTCAAGTTGAACCTGGTCAATCCACCTCGTTCATCTCTAAGGCTTACCGAATATCTTATATTGTGCACTTGTTCATATCCCCTGCTCCAGCCACCGCACCAGTACCAGCGCTCCCCCCAAGACACCCACAATGGAGACCAACATTGGCGACATATCCACCTTCTTCGGCGCCGTCGAAGCCATGGGCTTCTACGGCGTGACGAACATCAACCCCGACGACATGAGGCAAAACTGCGTCTCGGTCTCGCTCTGCCGCCTGCTCGGCTACCCCGACGTGTACGCGCTGTGGCGCGCTACCTACGGCTACAACCTGATCGACCAACCTCTGAACGAGCAGGGCATCAGGAACCTCTGCGGCCTGACCGGCTGGCTCTTTCAGTGGCAGCGTTTCTACCCGCAGGGCGGTCTCTCGGCCTACAACGTCATGCTGCGCGACATCCAGGTCCGCTTCACCACAATGCGTGTCGTGTTGTACACGCGGGCGGATAACACGGGTCACGCGGTGAATGCGATCTTCAGCAACGTGCTGGGTGAAGGCCCCCGAGTTCTCATGGTGGCTGATTGGCAGTCCCACCATATGGGCGAGCCTGTGGCGGGGGATCTCGAGGCAGCTACGAGCATCATCACGCTCGACTTGGACTGGGGAAATCCCCAGGCGATGCAGGCCTTGATTACGAGGTATCAGAGCAAGATGTAGACCTCTATCAAGTTGGCTGGGGGCAATTTGTGCTGTTTGGAAGGATTCACGTGTAGAGAGTTTTCGTCTTGGTAGCTAGATCTTTCTGAAAAATGGTCAGGGGGTTGTCTTGTGAAGATGGGCCTGTTGGCGTGCCCAGACGCAGAATATGATGCCAACATTGACCCCTGAGAATGCCATCAACCACTCCTCTCAGTTCATGTGCCACGGCTGCAATGCCGTCTTCTCCGTCGCCAATTATGAAGGTTCCCTCGTCATGCTCAAGGCCCAACCCCGAGAGACGCACGCCAGTGACATTGTCGACAGGCAAGATACCAAGACCAACCTCCACGCCTCTCCCCTCTCCTCGAACACGCCCCACGGTGTCCGGGGACTGGAGCCCGTCAAGCCGCGCGAGGACTAGACGGTCGTGACAGATCACGCAAACATGCCCAAGGGAGCGGCGGTGTGATATCGCTGACCGATCCATAATTACGCATACAGCATGCTGTCAAGAGTTGCGGCCACAGCGGCAGCGGCACGTGCAGGACGCATCCGGGGTCGGCAACGACCAATTCTTGCTGTATTCTGCAGAGAGTCGGAGCAAACACGCCGGTTGACGTGGACATGGGACTATTCCGGATTCCGAGGGTGTTGCGTTAGCCAAGGGGGCACTAGCCAGGGGCAAGGGGGGTTCAGCTGCTCCACGCAAGGCGATTCAAGCCCTCTTCATGAATCCCCACTCCGAGGACCAGAAACTTGAGTACATCCCTTGCCGGAACATCTCCGACTGGGTCAACAATTTGACGTTTCGGAGATTTCTCTCCCCTGCTCCCCGCCCCAACTCCTGGCGGCACCAGAAGCAAAACGATAGTCTCGGAAACTGCAGTTAGCTAACGCGCATGATATCGCCACTCCAGAGCTGCACGCCGGGCAGAGACTGAGCCATCACCAGTCTATCCTGAGGAGCATCAAACATCACGTTTACCTATGACGAGCCCAAGCTTGAAAATGTCATCAGAAACGATCGGGGTGACTAGTAAAACGCTAGCAGTGACGCCCTGGTCCAGCCAACCACTTACACCTACCCAAGCGGTGGGACTTACACCCACTTCCGAACATTAGAGGCCTGGAACTTGTCGGCCCCGCACGATCCGAGCCGCCAGCCGCCACAGGGATACGGGGGTGTATTCACCGGACAGGCCTCGTTTGAGTGAGTGCGAGCTCCACCTGACATGACCGAGCTTTCAGGGTCAACGGCGGTCCCAAGAAACCGCCAGCAAGCGGCGGAAAGCTTGTAGTGAGTGGATGGGAGAGAAGTCGTGGACTCAGTGCGAGTGGCCTTGCAGGTCAAGTGTCTTCTGCTATTGAAGTTACCCCTGCCAAACCACCCATCAGCGCGTCCAGACCATCCAACTTCAACCAAATACTTAACTTGAAATAAAAGACCCGTAGGGACAGGCAAACAGAGACGTTCGCCTCAGACACACCCATCCAGGGAACGAATCCTGCATCCAGCATCCGTTGTCACCGTCACGCTATCACGAAGACTGCTACAACCCGCGCAGCACCCAACCCCTCAAGGCGTAACCACCACCTCCTCCACCACCCTCCCAACCTCCCTCCCCTCCGTCCCAGGCACAAGATACCCCACAACCACCCTCTCCCCCACCAGCCTTCGACAGACCTTGATCCTCACCCCCCCCGCCGTCTCCGTTCCACTCGCACGCAGCTGAAAAGCCTGCTCCCGCCTCTCCGCCCCCCTCACAGTGACCTTGACCCCCGCCCCACCAAGCAGCGCATCGTTGCTCGGATACACATCCACCATGCCCGCCCCGGGCCGCGCCACGATGCGCACCACGCCGGGCTTGAGCGGCTTCAGGTCGAGCTGCACGCTTGTGCCCTCGTTGCGCTTGCTGCGCGCCGCGGCGCTGCCTGTGGTAGTGGGGAGGCCGAGTGCCGCTGTTTGGTGAGGGAGAAGACGCGGGGGCGCGGGAGGGCGAGGGTGTAGGTGGTTGAGGAGGTTGGGGTGGTGGGGGCGGTGATGGTTAGGGGTTCGTCTGCTTCGACGGGGAGGGGGGAGGTGAGGGTGAGGGTGATGAGGCCGGTCTTGAGGAGGTAGGTTAGGGGGGTTTTGGTGCCTGTGCCGGTTAGGGTGTGGACGAATGTTGGGTCTGGGAGGTTCTTTTCTGTGTCGGAAAGGGGGTCGAAGGGGCTTGGTGGTGGGGTGTCTGCGTTTGCAGGGTGTGAGGGTGGGGTGTCCGCGTTTGTAGGGTAGTGGTGAGCTTGGGTGAAAGCGCGCGCTTGGAGCCGGGAGGAGGGCTTTCCGTAGGAGACAAGCATTGAGGCTGGTGGAGAGGTGGTGGCGGACCCAGGGGCGGACAAGGTGGGAACGGGGCTGAAATAGCCTTCGATGCTTCTGCCAGCCTTGAGGATAACTGTCGCGGCGTCGCCAGTGGCGTTGAGGTCAGAGCCGTCGGCGGCAGTGATAGCGGCTGACTGGAGGGAGTCGCCAAAGATGGCAATGACGCCGGAAAGAATGAGCGGGATGACATCCCACGTCGGCACGCGAGGTCTCGTGCCGAGGATGCTCATCGGCGTGTAGGTCATCCGTGATCCACCCCACTGCCCGCCAGAGAACGTGAGGGCACTGCTGAATTCGTACTGGAACCACATATCCGTGCCAGGAGCCAAGCCAGGCCAGACAGATATCTTGCGAGGCTGGCGGTCCTTTCCGATATAGTTCGGATCCAAGACGCTGATGGTCCAGGGGTTGGAGGTCGTATCCCAAGCCACGGGGATGACGGTGTGAACAACACCATGGCTGGTGAGGCTGGCGTTCTGGAAGAAGTGAATCAGAGCGTAGTTCCCCTGGTTCCAGCACACCTGTGTTGAGTTGAAAACTTCCCTGGGGTTGTGTGTACTGCCGTCGTAGATGTGTCCCAGGAAGTACCAGATGCTCTGAGCACCAACTTGGTATTGGTGTTTCAGAACAATCGTGGGTTCGCCGACAGGCCAATCCGTGAAGCGGTCGAGCGGCAGCGAAAAGGGGCTGCGCGAAAGTCGTGCGTACAGGGCTTCTAGTACCAGCCCGTAACAATCGCCATCCCTACCGAGCGTGGCCACCGCGGCATTGTAGAACAAAGTGTCGTATCCATCCAACAAGTCCCAATACTCAGGATCCGGATCCACGCCGTCAAAGGCATCGGCAAACTGTGGGCGCGTGATCCAGTCAGTACCGAAATCCCCTCCTCCTGAGCCGTCGGGCAACAGCCAGCCCCAGTACTTTTGGTACTCCTCGAGTCCAGAGATATCTACCGCGGGCTTCACGGATACGCGGATGTTCTTGATCATGTCAACGGCGCCCGAGTCAATGATGCCTTCATTCTCAGCGAAGCCCCAGGCGTTCGTGATGTCCAAGGTCTTGCTCCACGTTCCAAGCTTGTCGTCGGCGCTCAGGTCATCAGCGTCCCATACGTCAATTACAAGCGTGAATACCGCGTCTTCAGTTGGCGTGATGACGCCTCCGTAGGTCCCGTGGACGGTCACAAAGTCCCCGCCGTCGAACGTCCCATCTGATGGCTCCCGCTGGTTGAAGAAGTAGTTCGATGCCCCTTCTCTCAAGGAGATGTTGATGTACAGATCGTTCTGGCCCGAGAACGGGCCCTCATTCTCTTTCGTGTCGATGGTGTCCAGAAAGAAGGTAAAGGGTGTGGCAATCGCCGTCTTGTCTGCACTCCCAAACCAGCAGATGAAGCCACCCTGGAACGCGTTGTAGAGGTTGCCAGCCGCGCCAGGGATGGGCCTCGGGTCTGAGACTGGGAACCCGAGGTAGCTCGTTGGCCCTCCGACCTCCAAGTACTTTGTGCGGATGTCCCCCTGGACCACGCAGGCACCGGTGGCCGCGGACCAGAAGATGGTGGCCTGCTCAAAGGTGGAGGCTCTACCGATCTCTGCACCAGAGGTCTTGTCTTTTATGGTCTCTTCGTCGCTTATGGGAAAGCCCCATGAGTCAGTGCTGCCGGTGGCAAGAAAGTGCTGCAAGATGGCGCCCATGACGGAATGCGCGGTCGGCGCTCCGTCCTTCCAGAACCACGTGGCGCTCTCCATTCGCTGAGAAACCCCTGAGGTGATGTTCTGTGGCGGTTCTAAAGGATATCCGGTACCGACAGGCCCGCCAGCGAGTTCGTAGTTGACATAGATACGCCCTGTCACCTGGAAGGCCAGCTCCGGGCTTCGAGGAGACTGAAAAATTGCCCCCTTGCTGAACGAGGACTTGAGTCCGCGTCCGTCCTCGGCCGGGACGACATCACTCACGAGAAAGCCGAGTGCGTCGTCGCGGACTGCTGAGGGTAAGCCGTTGTAGCACTTGAGCTGTGCTCCATAGATAGCAAAAGCAGAGGTGGCCTCGGCAGAGAACATGATGGTTCCGTTGTCGTAGTCCTGACGCCAGCTATTTGTCGAGGTGGAATACGTGGCGCTCCCGGACGGGTCGCCCAAGTTCTTGGTGGGATGAAGGTTCTCCAGCTTAGTTGTGATGTACCACTGTGCTGTGACGCGCTTCTGGTCCAGCAACGCCTCGAGCTCCACGGGGATGCCGGCTTCCACCCTCACGGTCGCTAACTGTCCCTTGAAGGCGAGCGCGTCGGTGCTGCCGCCGATGGTCAAGCTCCCAACATCGGCCAAGGTGATGCCGCCACGGTCACCAAAGCCGTGAATACCAACGGGGACGCCATCGAGGAAATGTCCGAGCGTGTCCGTATCGTACACCAGGTCTGCGACATGCCACTGGTCCGGGGTAACGAAAGGAGACGAGTGGAGAGGAGTAAGGTCGGCGAGGCCGGTGGTGGCCGCCTGCCAGCCAACGGTGCTGCTTTGCACCGAAGACACAAGCTGAATGAGCCCCGTGGTTGTCGCCCTCAGGGAAAGAGAAAACGGGAGCCGGTCACTGTCAATGAGGTTCTGTTGGCCCGAGGAAATGGCAGGGGTCCAAAACACAACTCTGGCGTGGAACCGATTCTTGTTGAGAGAGGAAACGCCGGAAATATCGACGCTCGAACCCCTCGGCGAAGAGCTCAAGTCGATGCATCCATAGTAGGTGTCTCCTTGGATAGTCAACGGCGAACCAAAAGTCTCAATGTTTGCCGTTGGGAAGCTGATGGACAGGCTGCCGTCTGGGTTTGAGACAGTTGGCCTGTCGAGGAGGTAGTCGATGACGGGGGTGGCCATGTTGCTCGCTGGTTCTAAGTTGCGATACCTTGTTTGAGTTCTATGTGGTCGATAATTTCTTGGCTTCTAGGGCCGTCCTCTCAGGTTATCTATCGTTTGGCGTTTCCATGATGGGAGAACTCAACCGAGGGCGGAAGGACAGGTTTGTGAGTGAGCAGGTGGTTCAGCCTTCGGCACTCGCATGAGAAGCCCGAACACCCACATCTGCAGGCAGAAGCCGCGCGTCTGATGCTAAATAGGCTAGCATCGGCACTTTGAAAACCCTCGGGCTGAAGAAAGGTGTGTGTGATGGGATGCGTGGCGTTTATCACCTGAACATCTCCCGCACAGTCATCTCCCGCTTCGGTGCGGCTGCCACTTCGGACTCTCTGCGGCTTATCAGTGCATGACATCCCCTGCTTGGAGCAGCGGCGCCGAGAGCAGATATCTGATTTATTCCACGTTTTGATAGGAATTCTAGTTCGGTGGATGACCAAGTGTGCAACGAGTTCAATCAATCTTGCCGTCATACTTCGGTCGGTACCTTATTCATCTATTAAGACTACAACTAGAGGATGTCGAGTTTGACATCGTCCACGCCAGGCGCGAAGATATGGGAGCGGCACTATCTGGCGTTGAGAGGGTCGGGTTTGTGTAGATTGTTTATTTCACTCTAAGAAGGATGACTGGCATGAAGAGAACAGAAACCGAGACGAGGATAGCAAGATGAGTTATGAGCGCCCTTGGGAAGGTTGTAGATATTCCTACCTCCCTTCACCCCCACATCCCAATCTTAATCTCGTCATGTCCCTTGCTGAACCCCATCCTTGGCCTCCGCATTCCCTGGAAAGTCTGCGCTGCCTACGAATACCACCAATACAGCAGCATATCTAGCCAGTGCTGGTTAGCTCTAAGAACGTGATGTGAACCTTTCATACCTTGCAAGAAGAAGACCAAAGGACCTACGCAGCAGTCATAGCAAACAGCTCAGCCCGTTTTGCATTCGTCACCAGACCGGCGCAGAGGGCAAAGACGGTGGTGAAGAGTTGGATCAAGCCCAGCCTCTGAAGCGGAGTTTTAGCGAAATACAAGCCATATATAGATCCGACCAAGAGATTAGCGGCGACCAGAATGGTGACGGCTTTAGCAACGGTTGAGATGGACGCCTCGTTAAAATGTCCGATGTAGCTTGCTCCGTCCCGCGTGGGTATTCTCTGTGTGAAACAAGAGGTAAGTAAAGTACTCTGTTCTTGCCTTGTTTAGTCCGCGCTATCAGTA
>FTCU01001010.1_pt1 | contig 13326 bp, 19 predicted proteins | sample 1639521 | NCBI WGS metagenome assembly FTCU01 (sample SAMEA3914864, study PRJEB12502) | metagenome | biome: forest; material: soil | place: USA | collected 2012-03-12 | depth 0.3 m
AAAAAGAAGAAAAAGAAGAAAAAGAAGAAAAAGAAGAAAAAGAAGAAAAAGAAGAAAAAGAAGAAAAAGAAGAAAAAGAAGAAAAAGAAGAAGAAGAAGAAAAAGAAGAAGAAAAAGAAGAAGAAATAGAAGAAAGAAAAGGTTCATTAGCAAGACTCGCTCTGCACTCAAAATTCTTTTCGGTCTCCTTGAGCCTCACCTCCAGTACATCGTTCTCAACGCCGGTCAAACCCCTGCAATATCAATCTCGCCCCTCACTGACAACAAGTGACCTCGCAATTGCGGAAATGCAACGCGTAAGCTGATAACCTCTTCTGGTTCACGCCGCGCCCTACAGTTGGCCAAATCCCCAGATCATTGCCTAGCAGACGTTGCCGTGGTTAGCACGGTCGACAACCGACGTGCCCAGGACCCGGTGCCCGGGCGGGATAGCTTGAGGACCTAGGTATCTTAAGCAAGGAGACGTGAGTTCTATTGGAGAGTCGTTTCAAGACCTTGTAACCAAGCCCATATTCATGTTTATCGTAGTCGTGATTGTGATACCTACATCCATTCTAGCTTCTGCTCACCGAGCTCTCAACGCAATGACCTCGCTTGATAACAGTACAAGCGTACTATGTCCCCGTCTGGCAACCCGTAGTCTGCCACGCGAAACACCTCAACTGACCTTCCCGAATCTGCAACGGCGTCATCGTCAAGATCGTTTGCGCCTTTCAGCATGTCCTATCCCGCGGCGGGTCCCAATCAAAAGTCATTGCAGGTATTCGGGCACGTCCGCGGCTCCGCTGACTGGAGTACGCCGCCACAGCCCACGCGCTTCCGCCCGCAAGTTCGTGCCCCGCTCACGTCTGATGCCCAGCATTTCCCCAGAATGCCGAGCATTGCCCAGCCTGCCCATGTGTGCTTTGCCCACGCCGAGCAAGAGCTTGCCCTGCCAAGGCAAAGCTTAGCAAGGCTTAGCGAAGCTTAACTGGCCAAGGCAAGCCTGAGCTCAAGGCACTGAAACGCCCAGCAGCGCGGAGACGGATACCGTTGCAGGCAGGTTACAATCGTACTCACCGTGCTGGCGGCATTTGGGATGGGCCAGCTCACGTCGATGCAGCGAGTGCTGCTGAACAAGCCACCAACACCTTCCTCGTAGAGAGGTGTGAAGACTGCAAGCTTCTGTTCTGGGCTAGCGACGGCCGCCCTCTGTAGGAACGCCTGCCGTGAGAAGGAATGCGCGGGCGGCAAGTCAAGGACGGGCCTCGGCCTGTCTCCGAACTCTGGCTCTGGGTATCGGGTCTGATTGGGCGTGATTGGCGGTGACCCCCACTTCCTCGAACCCACCCACGGCAGATCCGAAACGTGCAACAGGGGCAGCGCTTGAACGCTGGAGCCGGACGAAAGAGCGCGCACAGCAGCTATTGGGGCGGCCAGTTCATTGCAGGCTTCCCGGAGCAGGGGCCAGGGCAGAGCGGGAGATGAAATGGAGCCTGTGACTGGCGGTCATCTTGAAGGAACAGGAGGGCCATGTGCAGCACAAGTCACCAGGGGCTGACCAGGGGGGGTATATCCTGGGATCCAAGAATCCAGCATGTGTCAGATACGGTCGCCGCCCCACAATCACCGGACTCCGGCTCCCCGGTTGAGAGGCCCAGCCAGCGTGACAGCGCGCGAACCGCACAAGTGACCTTCCGCCTTGGGATCAGCCACCCGCTCAAGTGCCGATCGCCAACTCTATGTCCCGATACGCGATGGCGTGACGGCCCGCGTAGCGCCTGACGACCTCTCGTCTTGTTGGGCATCAAATTGAACGAATGGGCCGCTGCGATAACGGTTGAACCTCTGCTGGGGCCTATTGTGGGCTCTCCTTTCGTAGCATGAAACTTCCCTCGTCGGTGGAGTAAACGGGCAACGCGTCCTGAGTCGCTCCTTGTAGGCTCAAAACGACGTTCCCAATGAAGGGGACCTCCCAAACCAGGAATGGCGATGCCGAAACGCCAATGGGGCCCGGCATATCGTCATCTGCCCCTAGACGCGTGTGCCGGGCTAATGTTGATCGTAGGCTTTGCGGATCAACGTTGACAGGCAACGGTTGCCGGTCCAAGGTTCAAGGTACTTGTGGCTGGGACTTGCTCTCTGACATGGGCTGCGCTTCCAGCCTTAGCGCCAGGAGAAGCGTGAGAGCCCCTATTCTAGAATTTCATGTTGATTCGTTCTCATCGCATTCGCAATGTCCTTACCACGCTCACTTATCCTGATTCCGTACCCGCAACAGCATATACCTCGAACACCTCCCCACCCCACCTCCACACACCGTCCACGCAAGGGTGGTTCCGGTCCCGTCTCATCACCGAGGGTGACGCATATGGTCCCACGCACCGGCGCCTCCTAGAGGAGAAGGAGGTCGAGTTCAACGATTGGACTTCCCGAAACGGGAGTCCGTTCGCAATCTCCTCCGCTGATGTCGTTCGTTTCGTCGTCTACCTCTCCAACGACCAACTTCAGTCTAGCGTCACCTCAACCAAGAGATAAATATCTCGGGACAAGTCCGTTGTGGTGTTGAACTCTTTTCCTCCCCAGCGCCCTGTCCCCAGACTCCAGCTCGCTCTCGCCTCGAACCTCCGACTCAGGACCCAACGAAGAAGACCCGTGCTGCCACGTCTCTCCAAACAACCTCCTACGCCATGGCTGTTCTCTCAACCATGATGGTGGCGCTCGCCGCCAGTGGTGTTGCTTTCGGCTCTGTCCTTCCGCCCCGCATTGGCTCCACCAAGTCGTCGTTCTCGGTCCAGCAAGTTCACAACCCCAACCACGTCAAGCACGGTCCTACTGCGCTGTACCGGGCCTACCGCAAGTTTGGTGCTTTCATCCCGGAGAACCTTCAGGCCATCGTGAACTCGTCGAACGTGGCAGCCGCCGCCAGCAGCACCGGCAGCGCAAAGACCACTCCCGAAGCGTACGATGTAGGTACTTAAGAGGAGCGGCTAGGGTGCCATGACACTTTCTTGAGAAGTTCTCTCCGGGATCAGTCATGGCCCGAACCCGGGGATCGGGAGTTCTGTCTTACGACTGGATGCTGACCTTGGCTTAGTCCGAGTATCTGACTCCAGTTTCCATTGGCACGCCTGCGCAGGTTCTCAACCTGGACTTTGATACAGGATCATCTGATCTATGGGTCTTTTCCTCCGAGACGCCCAGCAGCGAGGTTAGCGGCCAGTCGCTGTACAACCCTACCAAGAGCACGACGGCCAAGAAGCTGTCAAGCGCGACCTGGAAGATTTCGTACGGCGACGGTAGCTCGTCCAGCGGCGATGTTTACACCGACGTCGTCACTGTTGGCGGCCTCACAGTTAGTGCCCAGGCCGTCGAGGCAGCCAAGAAGGTGTCGAGCGAGTTCACTTCGGACACCGACAATGACGGCCTGCTCGGCCTGGCGTTCAGCAGCATCAACACAGTCTCGCCCACGCAGCAAAAGACCTTTTTCGACAACGCCCTGAGCTCGCTTGCTCAGCCGGTGTTTACTGCCGACCTGAAGCACGGCAAGGGTACGTTTCTCTTTTTTCCTCTCCCGGCGTTTCTACGATCGAAATGCTTATGCTTACGCGCGTATTTCAGCCGGCACCTACAACTTCGGCACCATCGACACCAGTCTCTTCACCGGAAGCATCGCTTACACCCCCGTGGACAAGTCCCAAGGATTCTGGGACTTCACTGCGTCCGGCTACAGCGTCGGCTCGGCTGCAATCACCAAGACGTCCATCTCGGGCATCGCTGACACCGGCACCACCCTCCTCCTCCTGCCTGCGTCTATCGTCTCGGCCTACTACAAGCAGGTCTCGGGCGCAAAGAACTCGGCTTCCGAGGGAGGCTATGTCTTCTCTTGCTCCGCCACCCTGCCCAACTTCACCTTCACTGTCAGCTCCGCCACCATCACCATCCCGGGCAGCTACATCAACTTTGCTCCCGTCGACAGCACGGGCGCGACCTGCTTCGGCGGCATCCAGAGCTCGGCAGGCATCGGCATCAACATCTTTGGCGACGTTGCGCTCAAGGCGGCGTTTGTAGTTTTTGATGGCGGCAATACTCGCTTGGGCTGGGCAACCAAAACCCTTTAGGTCGGGGTGGAGTTGAGGAGCGAGTTGTTGAGCATCGCGCAAGGCTTTTGTTCAGATGGCAGTCGTCAGCTCTTGTGCAGCAGATTGCAATTATTTCTTCAATATCAATATGAGTGGATGACGCATTGTACACCTGGATATGATCCCCTTTTGACCGGTAGGGCGGGTTGTCTCTGTCGAGCTCTCGCTCGTTAGCTGTGTCATGTTGCGCCTTCGTTTGTGATTCTCCCTCGCGAGCCCTTACTGAGTATCTCAAAGGAGTCTTTCTCTTCCTAAGCTCATTTTCTGTTCTCGCAGGTGTTTCAACTTGGTCTGCTGTTCGTTGGTGATGGCGTGGGCGTCATACCTACTGGACACGCTTTCTGCTTGCCTCGCCAAGCGGTCAAGAGCTTTGTTTAGGGGTCGTCAATGATTAATACATGGGAAATTGTACCTCATCACTGCGTCCGTTCCCTACGTGCTGCCGTTAGCTTCATACCGGATACCTCATCACCGAATAGTGTTGGTTGATGGATGCTGTCTCCTTTCCTGAGACATGTTCTCATATCTTCTTCGGTCCATTGCATTTTGAAGTGCCCCTTCTTGCGACAGGTAGTGAGTGACGCTGGATTATTCCCAACACCGAGCCTGGGTCTCGATCGTGTAGGTTGTAGCAGTGCGCAAAAGCGATGGCCATGATGAATATCGACCAGACAGATACGGTAGTTAGGAAATAAAGAAAGCCAGGAGTAGGCGACTGGCTTGCCGTGCAGAGAGTCGTCGCCAACGACGATACCCGAGGATATTGGGCTGAAACAAAAACCCAGCTCTTATAAGCCTTTGGGTCCCTTACCCAACTTCAGCGTCCATATGTACGCTACATACATATACAACGCCTTGACAAACGCTCCCCAGGTGCCTAGCCCAAACATTCCAAGCAGCCGACTCGCCAACCACATCTTCTTCCCATAGCCGGTCACCTCCCTCGCCCACTCCTCTATTGTTATCTTGTTCTTCCAGACTTTAGCCAGCCCAAGGCAATGCCGAGCCGCCTGTTCCGTTGCGACAGCAAGGTGCGGCCTAAACGCGGCCAGGGCATCGCCGACGAGCACAACCTTGCCATCGTAAAAGACGGCCTTGTCAGACAGCGCGTCGTTGACTTTGGTCACAAAGGGCTGCTGCGTAGCCGACAGCAGGGCCGCAAACGGCGCTGCCATGGCAGGCAGCGTGGTCGCCAGGTGCTTCTGCCAAACATCGGGGCGCACGAGACCCGAAGGGACGGTGTTGCTGTGCGTGAGGCCGGCCGTGTCGGTCAGCACATCGGTAAGCGCGGTCGATGTGTCTGGCAAGTTGTAGTACCAGACCCAGTTGATCAGGCGTGTACCGGAGGCCAAGGAGCCCGAGTCTGGGGCGATGGCGTAGCTTTGTCGGGGGCAGTTAGTGATAGGGGTGCCGGACAGCAGCGAGGGTGGAGCGGGGAGAATTGATTCACCAGACGATGTAGGTGTTTTTGAGTACGTTGGCGCAGGTGCGGCTTGCAAAGTACTGCGATGTCTCGGGCGGGAGGTCGTTCTCACAGACGGTCCCTCGCCAGGCAACATAGCCCGAGTATTCCTTGGCCGTTTGCGCGTGCACCAAGCCTCGAACCGAGGAGTGCATCCCATCGGCACCGATGACCAGATCGGCTGTGAGAGACCCGCTGGCCCCGTCTTCGCCAACAAATCCCACTGTCACGGCGCCATTCTCATATTGGAGGCTTGTGACGCGCTGCCCAGCCCGATACTCGGCCTTCCCGTCGCCATCCTTTGCCGGAGGCGGACTTGGCACTGCCTCGGAGGCCAGGCCGTCAAAGTTGGCGCGCAGAATGCGGTACAGCAGACCCCAACTGGTGAGATGGCGGACGACCTTGACCTCCTTGAAGTATTGGCGCTTGCGGTAGGCGATGCGGGTCGAGAGTGAGGGCGTGCAGCTCTGCACTCCGGTTAAGTCGTACTTGCGCAGGATCTCTTCCACGGCCGGGCCAAATGCGATGCCGGCTTGGTGGCTGCTGCGAACTGTGCTGGGATCCTGTTCCAGGATGACCACATTGCTGCCGTGCCGCTTGAGGCAGAGGCCGTGGAGCAGGCCCGCGAGGGAGCCCCCAACCTGGATTCTAGTCAACAGTGAGAGCTATTGTTTTACGCATTCCACTTACAATCACGGCGGTCTTGGGTACTGCCATCAGGAGCCACAGCAGGCTGCGACAAGCCAACCTAAGGGCAAGGTACTCTAAAGGGCGTACAATGTCAAGACGAGAGAGAGTGTGGCAATGTGAAGGCGAAAGAGGGCGAAGACGCAAAACAATCGCCCTCGACACACTTTTGCCTAAACAAGCCGTTGATGTTACATGGGCTCAACCAACGGCCCGTGTTGTCCAGGCAGACGCTGAAGCCGCCTCTGGCAACAGGCCACTTGGCCGCGGGCAACAAGACGGGTTGCCTGAGTTACCTTCCCGATCGGATCTCTGAACTCGACGTGCTCGTGTCGTTCGGTGCCGCCTCGCCGTTCCCTTAAAAGCTCGTCCATCGGCGAATAAAACAAGCTCGGTCAATGACCCCATCGCTTCCCGCCTATCCAGCTTATGCAGCTCTGCGGCGCCGATGCGGGATGGAGTACAAGAACCAGATATTTCCAGACTCGCATAACCAACCACCCGGAGTGTTGCACTGCGGCTTGGGTACTGCCACGATGGCCTTGCATGCAACACGAGTGGATTGGATGCTGGTGCGTCGCCGATTACAACCAATGAGAAGGTTCGCCCCCTAAGCATGCGTGGTCTGTATTGTTATTGGCAGGTGTATTACTACATACCGAGGTGCCGAGTGCTTTGCCGTGGCTCGGTGGATGTGTGTCTGGTGGTGGTGGCCCCGTGCTGCGTTACATTTCTAGCAACGAAATCAGGCCAGGGTCTTTTTGAACAGCGGTAGCTGACACTCTCATACAAAGAAGCCTCAAATAGCAATCCAGATCGCTCTGCGGATCGTCTACACGCTGCCCTTGACATCCGCCGGGTTGCGCGCGCCCAGAATCTTATGACCTACCTCGTGCAGAAGCACTTGTCGTTTCTCTTCCCCATAGATACCGCCCAGAGCAGTTGACTCAACGGGGGTGTTGTCTCGGAGGCTACGGAGGTGAGTATAATACCCTCGACGAACCCGCTCGTGTGCGAGTCGCATAGCTCGCAGCAGCCGGCGGCTCGCGAGTTGTTAGAAACGAAGATGGAAGCGAGTAAGATGGCTCCGTGAAAGGAGACATACCAGTCTAGGTTTCGAATATCTTATTTTGATAAGTGATTAGTGATGAGCTGTTGTGTGGTGGTCTCAATAAGAGCCACTCTCAACTGGGAGTTATCTCGAGCCCGTGAGAATAGTAGGTAATCTCAAACCGTGAAGACAGAGGAATCTCCTGGCTCCACGATGTCCAAGGTAGCGACCGAGGGAAGGTCTGATCTTGATGCAGGTTCTCCGGTGCTGTGTCTGGCGAAGCTGTGGGGAGCGACTTGCAAGTCCCAAATTGCATTCCAAACAGGCTGAGCCCCAGTCTTCGGATGCTTGCTCCAAATGTGCCAACAACCTGAAACCTTGATGCTGCTCGCGGTGCTCGGCTACAAGCCTAAAATACGCTACGTCGTTTGCACGCATCGAAAACCGTGATATGGCTACTATCACACAGTTGAGGTTAGAGATTGGCGCGGCAGCCTCATCGGCAGGGTTGTGGCACAAGTCTATGCAACGCTGGTGTCGTTACCTCGCCCACTGCTAAGCCACAACAGCCGAATTGACTGATGTGATGCTCTGTAGGCTCGGCGACTACTTGCACGAGCCCTCGAGCCCGCCATAGCCTCGATCGACCCCAACATGTAAGTAAGTACATTATGGCCGGCGTTGCTTTGTTCCTTGACCGTTTCTTTCATGGCTTGTAGGTGACCATGACTCCTCATGTCTGCCTTAACTGCTGCCCCTTTTTCAGCATTAGATTTGCAATGGCGACCTACTCTATAACGGACTCGGGGAGTCCTGGCACACCCTGTGGGAGTCTGGGCAGTGAAATTTGTCTAGTTGCCCATCGACGTCTCTTGCTTCTTCTTCGTCTGCAGGCTTCGCCGAGCCGTGATAAGGTTTAGAGTATTGCCGCCATTGAATTCTGATTTGAGGGTTTTGGAGCCCTTTCAGAAGAGATGTTTTGGAACCGCCTGATCAAGGGAAAGATGCCGCAGCCCATTTCCCGCTAGGCAGGTTTCAATCTCGCCTTTTCTGACAGAAAGTGAGCGATACACCTCATGCATATTTGTTCTTCTGGTGCCTGACTTTGTCAGATCTGCCCCCAAGGAGCCGGTTTTGTCTAGAGAGACAGAGACCTGCCTAGATGCCGCGTCTTGCCACGGAGGAAGAAGCGGTTGGAACAGATCTGCAGCCATGCAGCCCATCGAGAATGTCTATAGAACACTCGGGAATGGTATCATATAGGCATCTCTCTCAGACACGATTCAAGTCTGCGTTGCGCGGCTCAACAACCGGACCTTCGTTGAACAAGCGACCCAAACCTCGAGCATGGAACAGAACCCAACTGGTTCTCTTGACTCATAGGGCTTTGTAATTTCGTATATGACTATTTTTGAGGCTTTAACGGGTGGCTGGGGAAACCACAGGAACTTCTTGCCATCTGTTTGTTTCAACATCTTGCATGTTATGCGGTCCTCGAGACCCCCTCAACTCGGTCATCTCTCCTATCTCTCCCCTCTTCAAATTGCTATCCAATCTTCTCACCTCGTTTATCAGTCGGGATGGATGCAACACCAGAAAGCCCATCATAACAACCAGCATTGGCACCGCATCAAACAGATAAATGAAGACTTCATGGCTCGCCAAAACCCCATCCACGCCCTCCAGGTACTCCACTCCGCGTATGATGCTTCTGACCACCAACATCACAGCGGCAACCTCGAGCACAATAAGATACCACAACCAGTTGACCCCCGGGTCCATGAGCATTGCTTTCGATGCGGACGGGTCGCGGCGCAGTCGCGCGTGCAGACGTCCACACGTGACGATGAACACTCCCAGCGCTAGGAGTTGCACAAGCAGGCCGATCAGCACAACGATTTTGCTCAGGCGCTGCGCCTCGACGGTGCCACTCGCTGGAAGCACCGTGCCGATCAGCTGGGTAAAGATGGCGGCAATGTCGACGAGCACATAAGCTTTTGTGGGCGTGCACGTGCACCAGCTGGAAATATAAGCGGATGGATTAGCACAGTAGTATCCTGGATGGAGGGTGTACCATCAAGGTTCAGCTGTAGGACATACCACGCGTAGCAGCATCGACCACAGCAGTTGCGTTTACGGCGCGGGCTGGGTCGGTTTGTGCCCTCTAGGAGCGCGGAGGAGATACGCCCATATGACATGTACAGAGCGGCGGCCAGGAGAGGCGGGGAAACGAGGAGGAGCATGTTCTGCAGCAGCCAAGGGTCGAGAGCCGTCGGGTCGAGATGGGCGCGGGCACGTTCAAGGTATCCGAAAACCTGACCTGGTTGTTGAGAGGTCAGATGACGAGCTGGGCTAGCAAGAGAAGGGGCCTCACATATGCCGCCGAGGAGAAGCGGGATGAATGTCCACGACCGGAGCCAGACAAAGTAGACGAAGTGTCCGAGAGTGGCCAGCGCAAACAAGGAAAGAAACAGGTATGCGGCAATGTTGCTAGGCCGGTATTCCCAGAAGACAACCACCATGGTCCCGTTCACCACGGGACCGAACGGCGGGCCAGAGTCGAGAGGTGTCATTGGGTCAATGGCCTTGGCTAGAGGTGCTCTTGGACAGCACGAGGACTCAGAAAAACGCTTGATGGGCAACCACACGGTTTCGTTTCTGCCTGGCATTTGAAGGGAGGTGGATTTATATATCATGAGGCATACAAGCAGTGCCGTCTCCCTCCGCGGTAGGTTCCGAACAAGCCACCCTTGTCAAGATACCTGTCCGAAAAATCAATTTATTTTCGCTCTCTGTGATGGAACTGAAGCATGGTGTGGGTGTCCACAACCCCTGTGAACGAGGCACTTGGGGCGAAGCTGTGTCTTGTGGGGGCGCGATGTGAAGGAGTGGAGTTTCAGCTGGGTAAGGGGTTCGAGCATTTTTCGCATTCGAATCCGAAAACCAACTTCGACTCCAACGTATCACGGGATGGAGCCAGCGCCCTCGGCCAGAAAGTCCATACGGCCGCACCGCAAGTCGCGCGCCGGTTGCAGTAGCTGCAAACGTCGCAAAGTCAAGGTCAGTCACAGGATTCCCTCCTCATCTTGCTCGTGCTGATCGACGCCAGTGCAACGAGGAGAAGCCATGCAGCAACTGCATTAGCTTTGGCCTGCCTTGCAGTCTCGTCTTGGGCACTGACTATCTGCAATCTGCCGGGCCGCCGGTGGCTCGACGTGGTCGAGGGCGTCCTCGGAACACCTGGACAGGCGAGTGTCCACGATTCCCTCCGGTGCCATTGCTGACCGCCCACAGACGCATCGAACTCGGCACCACCGCCCATCGGGGATGTTGAGCCAACACGGATCAACACGGATCATGCTGAGCTGCTCCTCCACTTTGTCAGTACCACCGCCGAGACCTTTGGGGGGAGTAGCATGCTCCACTTTTGGACGCGCAACGCACCGCGCATGGGTCTGAGCCACCCCTTTGTCCTCCATTTCGCCCTCGCCTTGGCCGCATTCCACCTCGCCTACTTGGCGAAACGAGAGATCCGCTCAGATGACAAGGATGGGAGCCCACGTCGGAGCCCCAGCGACTACCTCGCCATCGCCCAAAAGCACTTCACGGCGGGTGTTTCGGGTTTTTCATCGCAGCTCTCAGAGCCCACCCCTGACAACTGTGGCGTCCTGTACTTGGGAGCAGTGATGACGAGTTATTGCACGTTTGCGGATGGACCAACGAGTTGTGACGACCTTTTGGTGTGCGCCGGATTTGAGGGGAGCGCCGGTCGCCGTGAAGCCTATGCTTGCCCGCAAATGCCGTTTGTCTCTGGCGTACGGCTCATGAACCAATCCTTCAGCCCAAACGTGCTGTTTTCTGGGCTCATGAAGCCGCTCCTGCAGGGCCCACCGCTCCTGGAGAATCCGATCTACGTACGAGACGGCTTCCCGCGCCTCGACTGGGAGGATGCGCTGGATGGGTTGCGGGAGTTTGTGGCATCAGCGGGTGACTCGAGAGGGCTGGAAGGGCATACAGAAAAGGTCTCCCTCAAAGCCCTTGATGATGTGATTGGCATTTACGCGGCGGTATACGGGCGGCGCGGCGGGGACGGCGAGATCATGTGTCACGGTCCGCCGCAGAACCAGTTCGTCTTTGGCTGGCTGTACCGTGTCGAGCCCGAGTTCGCGGGGTGTGTGAGGAGAGGCGACCCACGTGCGCTGCTGGTCCTGGCCCACTTTGCCGTGCTGTTGAATGAGAAGACGATTCAAAGGGGGTGGTATGTGGAGGGGTGGAAGCAGCATATCATTGCGAGGGTTGGGGAGCTTCTCGGGAGTGATCGGTATAGCGAATGGATGCGCTGGCCGATAGACCAAGCAGTGCTGGAAGAAGAAAGAGCTCCAGAAGAGCGCGCCTGATTCCCAGCCACCAAAGTTGGGCTTCTTCATTTCTTTCTTCAGGTTCTTTCTTCAGGTTCTTTCTTCGTCCTTTTCTTGATTGCTTCATCATTTTCTCCGCTTCTCCCCCTCCACCTCCCCATTTTATGATCGTTAGATGAGCAGCCAGCCTCTTTCCCAAATCTTTACTCCAACCAACACACTTTGTTCACTTGCGCTAGAACACCGGAGAGAGTGTTTGTCGAGAGCGATTGAAACGGCGGCAGACATGATTACACGGGCACGGCAAGGATGAGATCACAGCGGAATGGCTTCGGGACCTTTAGACTTGCCTACGGCTCTGAATACAGATTTAAATACACAATTTCGTGACAGATTACGCCTCGCCAGGGGCTGCTCAGGGCTCCTGTCTCGTGGCTGGCGGGCGCAGAGGTACGGGGAGGACGTCAGCTAACCCGTCGGACAGCCCGGGCGAGCGCGGCAAGCTGCTGACGGACGAGAAACGGACGTCTCGCGGGTTCCCACACCGCAGATGGATCACCGGCATGCGCACAAGCGGGTGGGTGCAGGGGCGGGAGAGCGATGTTGGCCAGCCCAAGCGAGACTGGCGACCCACGAGAAGCGGGCATCTCGGGGACTGCGGCGGTGTCACACTGCGAACAGATCGTCAGCATGACCGCTGCCGGGACGCATCGTAGACGGGCCAGCTGGGAGGAGGCTCAAGAGCTGGGACCGCCGGGTGGGCACCTGCAGCGGGCGTTGCCACGCTGAGGGCTTCGAACCATTGACGGTGCGGGAGGCATTGAGCACTCGACCGACTGTCCTTGGAACAGGGTGACAGACGGCCCAGCGGGATGAGAATCAACCGCCGAGACCGCTGGCTATGCAGCGGGCATTGCCACGGCGTGGTTTGAAGAGGGCTGCAGACGGCCCAGCGGGATGGGAATCAACCGCTGAGGCCGCTGTTTGTGCAGCGCGCATCGCCAAGCCGTGGTGCGAATGCACGAGGCTGTCCTCGACCTCCGGGCTGGAGGGGGGGATCCGCGGTGCCGGCGCAGCGCGAGGCACCTAGGCGAAGCCAAGAATCTGCCGCTCTGGCTCCGCCTAGAGCTCGGCCGCTCTCATGATGCGGTGGTATTCTTCATACTCCCTTGCCTGCGCGTCGTCGCCGTTCATGAGCGCGCGCCTGCGAAGGTGCTCATCAGAGCCCACCGTGGACATGTCTGACATGAGCATGACGAGAGGCCGCGAGGCAGCCAGTTTCTTTTCTTGAAAAAAGTAAAAAAGCTTAAAGAAAAAAAAAAGTCGGTGTTGTTGAAGGAAATCGAGTCGGTCGAGTCGCGAAGTGTGACGAAGCTGGCGGTCCAGACTTCTTCTGAAAGGGTTCTGGAAGTAACTTGACTACTAGGTTGCAAAGCTTTGGTGAAGCTAAAAGGTTCATAACAATAACAATTGTCTCAACCAGCGAATACTCAGAACTTGCGGTACACACTGGCTTGTATTAACAACTAGTGAACTCCCCGAGCTCACTAACGTACATGATAAGCGAGCGCCCCGGATAAGCGAGCGCCTCGCTTTTACCTACCCTACAACAACTATCCTAAATTGCAAAACAACAACATTAAGAAC
>FTCU01000702.1_pt1 | contig 13269 bp, 10 predicted proteins | sample 1639521 | NCBI WGS metagenome assembly FTCU01 (sample SAMEA3914864, study PRJEB12502) | metagenome | biome: forest; material: soil | place: USA | collected 2012-03-12 | depth 0.3 m
GAGGGGAGCAGCTCGAGGTGCTGTGCTGAGTGCTCCCAGCAGCTGCAGGCCTGGGAAGGGCGTGTCAATATTTCCAGCTTGGGTATGGTTCAAGTGAGAGGACGCGGGACTTACGGTCCGAATGAAGAAGCGCTTCTGGGGAAAGACGTCGAGCTGGAACCGGCAAGTTGAGCGGATGGGCGATTTGGGAACCACCTGAGCAAAATACTCGAGGATGGAATTGCAGCTGGGGCAGTCTCGGTCGGGATTGCTTGGGAAGGGCCTTGGGAATGCCTCAGGGGTCTCGCCGCGGACGGCCCCGAGGATGGCGCCCGAGATGAAGGCGCAGGGCTCGCATTGTGATTTGGGGCCTTTGGTGGACGGCATGTTTGTTGACGTCAAAACGAAGGTTGACGGAGAATTGCTCCGAGGGAGCCCCTTTTGTTTGCTGGCACTGAAAGCGGGGTTGCAGCCAGCCCCGACTTCGCCTCGATCCGCCGATGCCGTGGTAAGGCGGCCTGGCTCAACGTGCGTACTGTGAAGAGAGCAAAAGAGCGACCGACAAGCATTCCGTCTCGCAACACCGGCTCTCATCTCGCACAGTCAAAGGGAAAAAACAAGGCCGCGCTGCACAGACAAAAGCAATGCGTCAGCCGCGAATCGAACGCGGGGCCCATCGATGGCAACGATGGATTTTACCACTAAACCACTGACGCCGTTTCCTGATTGGATGCTGGTTGGAGCATGTTCCCTTGCTCATAAAAGCCACCCCTGCCTCAACTCCCGACAAATCCTCACTCCTGAGCTGTCAAACAAATGACAACTTTCCACCACAAACGTCTTGAGATCGGCCAAGTCGTGTCAACGGCGGACTTGAGACCAGACATGGTGTTGCGCACAAAACGGAAATGCTTCGGTCCTGTGACCACGCCGTGGTTGCTTTACTCTTTTACTCCGGTGTCGGGAACACCGACGGAGTTCTCGGCCAAAACAATCCTGAGTCGAGCAAGGCCAACATGGTCCATGGGATTTGAAACGGATGGATTTTTGCTTCATGGGTGCGCCCAATGACTGGCGGTGAAACCCCAACAACTGGCCCCTGAAAACCTGTGGCGCACGTAAACAAAGGAATTGTCGCCCCTTTGCACCAGCCCGGACCACCACCTGACAGCCAAACCGTCATATCTCATATTCCGTGCCATCATCCTGGGTCCAAACAGCGATGCGATTGGGCTCTGCTGTCAACGTGTTTCAACCAGGGCCACGACACAGATCAACCAAGGTCAACAAAGAAAGGCATTCTCAAGAGGGAAAATGTGGTATAAAATGCGCTGTTCCGTTGCGATGAATGCCAGAGAGGTGTTCGCTCATCCCCTCCTTGCTCCCTTTTTGACAGTCTCTCATCCATATCGTATCTCCCATGGCTATCTCTCCTACTGAGACGTCGGACGACGACCGCACTCCCTCTCCCGACGAGTTGAATCCTGTCACTGGAGCGACGATTCATAACCAACCCTGGAAAACCGAGCGGCCGTCGACACCCCGTCCATTTGCAAGTCCCTCTATTCCCTTGCCATTCCTTCTCATGACAATAACCACGGACCGTCCAGCTAACACTCATTCCAGCAGTGGGTGTGCCATGATCTCCCCTGGGGGCATCCAGACCGGAAGATTCTCCACGAATTCGTCTTGGAGCAGCTCCAACGCGCCCGCTCCCTTACCCGTAACACCCGAGTCTGGACAGCCACGGGGAGATATTATCCGCACGGCTTTAGCAACGTCGAACAACTGCCTCTGACCGTCTCCGGCCCCGGGTTGCAGGAGTTCCCCCTCTTCAAAGACACATATTTTTTCGACGGCAACGACCCCGGTGCTGTCCGGGTTGTTTACAGCAACCAGCCGGGCAACGAGGAATACGATGTCATCTATCACAATCCGCACAGGAAGATCAGGCGCGAGGACGGGACGCTTGTAAACGGGTTCAGCCTTGCCAGGCTTGAAAACTCTCCTCAGCCTGCTACCATGTCGCCTTTTCCCCTTCCGACACCAGTTTCGACACCGGTCCGGGCGGCTGCCCTGGAGGAGCAGGCCGTTGATACCGAAGGCGAAGACTGCGACACGGGCGAGGAGGGAGGCGAGAGTGCTGGGGGGTCGTCGTAAATTGGGCAGCTACTGGACGGCGAGCCTTGGTCGATGGTTTCGTGAAGGAAGCTGTAATTAGAGTTTGGGTCAGGGATTTCGGGTTCTGGGTTTGGTCTTGCATGTTTTGGAGGATATATCATTCGGGTTTCAATGTTTATTTGTACGACAACACAGCGGTGCATTCACAGACATGTGGCTAGCAGTGGTTGCCAATATATTCTAACTCAAGACATGTTCGTCTTTGTTCGTTCCCTTCCTTTTGATCCTTTCCAAACCAACAAGTACGTATCCAACGCCAGAGCTCTCAAGGCAAATACTAACGTTCATAGCTATGATCCTCTCCCTGAGCGGCCCAGCTCCAGTACGCAAGAGTATGTTGGCCACGGCCATGGCGCCCCTTGGACCCTTCATTTCCGAGGGCCGGTGCCGAGGGCGGCATCGAGGGCGGCAATGGTGCTGGCTGCCCTAACGCGGTATGCTGTCGTGAGGGAGAACGGCGGTTGGACGGGTATTGGAGACACCATGCGGCCGTAGAGGGAAGCTTCGGCGTACATGTCCTGAGCAGCGAGGCGGTAAAGTCCATATGAGCGGGCCGTCAGGGGGACTCCAAGGGGAACAGCGGCGGTGTGGGAGGTGGCACTGTAATACGAAAACACAAGAAAGTCAGCAAAGGAGAGCAGGAAGGCAGATAGGCAGACAGGCAGCAACGGGAAGGCTGTCTACTCACCCCTTGCCGGCGGCAGGAGACGTTTCGGGAGCGGGGAGAGTCATGGAGATGGGAAGAATATAGTGTAGGAGCTGTAGCAGGACCAGAGGCTGGGTAGGCCGAGGATGCTGGAATTGTAAGGACGCCATACGGTACGCACCGAAGATAGCGCGGGCAGCCATCGCCTTCTTATACGCTTTTTTCAGCTTCCGGGGAGTAGTAGTGTGGCCAACAGGCCAGAAGAGGCTTTGGAGCAACAGCCAGCATTCCGGGTCCTGCAAGATGGACCCCGGTGGCGTTTCTGATGTGGCAGCCCTGCGGATAAGACGGACAAACAACCACGCATCATGCATGCGCGGCCACGATCGGGCAAGAACCGCGCCTGAGGGAACCGTTCCGGCCAACCACGAGGCAGAAGGAGCGGCACAGGACGCTCGGATGGGTCAAGCCCTGTGGTCCGAGTCGCCAGCCGTCTGCGGGCTGACGCACTAACGCACCGAAGTGAGGACAGTGACTGCAGGATTCCAAGGTTGATTTCATGATTTTCAGCAGAAGAGGGTGGGGGCAGAAATCGCAGCTCGTGGGTCGGATTGCCGAATCGGACCGGCTGCATGCGCGCGGAGCCCTTCCGGGACGCAGGAGGCTTGCCAAGACTCGGGCCTCGAATCGGCGGCGGGCATTCCCAGCGTGATCGGGCTCGAATCTGAATCTGCCCTCACAATCGCGGGATCGGGCAGCAGGCTCAGGGCCAAGTGAACCCAGAATCCAGCGATCGCCCCACAGCCTCGTGCAGAAGGGAGCCATCAAACCCCTGGCTCGCCCCACAACCCATTTCCCACACCTTTTCTTCTTGCTCCAGCCCTATCAGTGAGGACATCGTCAGCACGCACGACAAAAGAACGGACGGATGTTTCTGCCCTGCTTCTAACTACTCTCAGTATATCGGGAGGCTGTGACGCTCGCCGAGGCTTGGGAAAGGCGACAAGCAGGATCCAACTCGCATGTTGACCAGGGGTGCGGCAACATATCCGGTGACGCAAGTATTCGGGGAGGGCCCAGAAGGCAACGAATCACAAACGGCGGCGATGTGATGCGAAGAAAAAAAACAGATTTCACTGACTATCTAATAATCGAGGAGACGACTTGCGGCCCGGCCGTCGCAGCGGAGCATCAGCCAAACGCCTGGGCAGCTGCCACTGCCAGTCGCGGCATCTTCAGCGGGCAGCTGCCAAGTCGCGAGGCAGTCTTCAGCAGGGCTGACCTGGGCGGACCCCCGCCAACCCTTCTCCACCGTGCGCGCCAAGCCCGCAACCTTAATTTTGACAAGGCAGCAGCGCCATCCAAAAATTCCCATCCAAAAACAGAAGAAACCCTAACCCGGCCATCCCATGTCATCCCGCCGTCCAATCATCCCATCATGTCCGCCCGACAGTCCTCAATCGGACCCGGTGCCGTGCACGTCGGCATCGCCAACACTCTCGGGCAGCCCGCGAACCAACATATCCTCGGGGATGTGGGGAGTCCAGATCCCGACGAGCGCATCATTGTCCACGCGAACGACAGGCGTTCCATGTCAACCGCTCCACCATGGATTCCGTCCCCGCCATTGTCGCCGTCGTCGCCGTTGCCTTTCCCAGCGCCAAACTGCATGTCGAAGGCGTCGAGGACGTCCTGCGCGCGCGCCATCGACATGTCCACGGCAGTGTGTTGATGCTGCGGCCCGGTTGCAGCTGGCATTGCAGCGGGGAGGAGGTGCCCCGCGACTTGGGCGTGCACCGGGCCGTCGTGGTGCGGGGATTGGGCAATGCGCCGACGCAGCGGCAACTGGTTGGACGGTTGCTCGCGATTGTTTGCAGCTGGGGGCGACGTTTCTTTGGAGATAGTGGGGGGCTCGCTGGAAGGGGTCAAGAGACTTGGCCTGCTCCATCAGGGTTAGGGTTAGACGCGATGACTTGAATGATGGCTTGGGGAAAACAAGCACCAACCTTGAAGATCCGGCCGAGAGGCCCCGATTCTGGGAAGTGAACGCCATTGTCCCTGATGTTTGGATTTCACTGTGCACGAAAACAAGTGGCGACTGGGTTGGTGGTTGCTGGCAAGGCGGTCTTATAAAGCATTGGCAGCCGCGATGCCTCGATTCGGAAAGTTGGAACATTTGAAGCGTGGGGCACGGAAAATGGACGGACCTCCAAAGTGGACGGGGGTCCAAAATTGGACGGACGTCCAAAATGGAAGAGCCAGGGTCACAAGGCCCCCATAACAAGTATGCCAAGGATGCCCGGATATGCCAAGCCTTGGCTGCCCCAAAGGCCTGGTGATTTGCTGCAGCCTCAATCGAGGTCGCACCTGATTGAGACTCTGAGCCGTTCTGCGGTCACAGGTGATGAACGAGGTGTTGTCTTCGATACGGCAACCACTCCTTTGCAGCCAGGCAATAATTTTGGGGCCTTCTGCTCCGAATCGACAGAACATCTTCCCAGTTCCCAACCCACGCACGCAATGTCGCCGCGACAGATAATGAGCGCCTGTGTCCCCTCTCTTCCCTCTATTACGGCGCATCTCACTTACAGCCATCGACAGACTTGTTCATTACGCTGTAATTATCTTGGCATGTGCCCCTTGGTGCGCTGCGTGTTTCCTGTTGTGGATGGTTACCCGAGGACCACATAGAACTCATTCTCCTCAACGGAACCCACAGATCAAACCCAGTCCTCATCACTGCCACTATGAATCATGGCTATACGGCGTACTGCATCGTGAAGCTCCTCCGTCGGACGCGCTCCAGACCAACTCTAACGCACACTGCGTCCCCCGAGATCCACATCTGTTGCTAATCCCCCCGTGCCTTCTTGAGCAATACCACGCAAGCTAGCAAGGTGACACTCGGGCATCACTCGGCTTCATCGAGCGTATGCGGGCAGGTATCTGTCTCTCACGTTCCGGGGCTGCGGAGGCCCGGTCCGTGCCGTCCCCGCCTCTACACCTGCCCAGGTTGTGCGCGCCGTGCCAGCGGAGAGTGGTTGGAAAGCCATCTTGTATGCGCTGGATGGCTCGGGGCTTTGCCATGGGGCCAGCTGTTCCGTTTCGTCTAACTTCGAATGGTTCGGGAGCCATACGCCTTCTTCGCGGTGGTAGCGGACCGCTCCTGTTGCAGGGTTTTAGCTTTTGCTACTTCTGGGTGAGTGGGAATTAATAGGGCAGAGGCGCACCGATGACGGCAAAGAGGGCGTCTTGTGCGGTGGGAATCCACGTGAGGAGCGCGGTGATCTGTCCGAAACCCCCTGTAACAAGCCCCGGCCGTTAGAAACGGAACGAAAAAGTGGTACGCCGCGGAGGAGTAGGAGTACGTGCAGTCGTTGTCCTGGTAGGCACTGCCGCTCGCCGTGCGCAGGTTTTCTCGCTGGGCCTGCAGGGCCCAAAGTTTGGTCCAGAGCATGACGAGGCTAATAACAGTGAATGCGGCGGTTAAAAGGATCGTCGCGAGCCGCATCGGACCAAAGCGTAGCTTGCGGCATGCCGATTTATATGGACCGTCGTAGAACCTCCTCCCAACGCCAGCGGCGCTGTCCAGGACGGCTACAATGGCGTTGACCACGAGGCTGCGGTCATTGCCCCTCATGATACTCAAGAAAGTCCCGAGGCATATTCCCAATGGGATCGTCGACAGAAGAAGAATCGTCAGAACAGAAAACCGATCTGACTTAGGGTTGGGGAGTGTAACCAAGTTGATATCGGGGACAGGCCAGTCGTGCTGCTGGACGCAATATTTGGTAATGGCCTCGAATGCTGGTACGTAATGATCTGTGCGGAGGTCCGTCCAGTCCTGGGCGATGCGGAACATGACAAAGGTACCGATGATGTAAAATCCGAGGGCGGTCTGCTTCATCTTTGACGAGTCGTGCATTGCCAGATAGGAAAATGCGCACATGACGGCCGTCAGGAACTCGTACGTGATCAGGTGCTGAAGAAAGATGCGCTCTGCCATGGGGCAGAACTGGCGGACTCGGATCAGCGTCGCAAAGAGGACAGAGAAGGCGATGATGATGTTGGTTTGGTGGATACTCTTGGCGACGGGGACGAACAACTCAGACACCCAGAGCTTGGCCGGGAGAACAAAATAGGAGTCCGAGTCTGGATCGGAGCCGGCGTACAACGACAGGACACCGAGCGCAGGCCCAAATACAAGTGAGAAGATGCCTTGGATAACATACGAGGACATGGCCTTTGTGTCAGAGAGTATAAGCATCTCTTTGGTCGTTTCTGTTACCGGGGGATTCTGGCGGCGACTTACACCGATCCCGGAGATGTCGGGATTTCCCGAGCCATAGACCAAGTTACACACATCTGGGCAAGCTCCAACCAGCAGCGATATGTTGTAACCCGCCCATTCGCTCAAGACTCGCTCGACAAGGTCGCTCGCCCCATCAAAGTCGCAGGAGGCTGCCGGCAATGTTGACGAATCAAACGACAAGAGTGTCGACGAACCGTCGGACGCGATCAAGCCGGGGTCAGCTCCCACGCCTATTGCTGATATGAGCAAGGAAATGCAGAGGAGGCGGCTTGCTGGTCGCATCACGACACGTGATAATACTTGATGGGCAAGCGATCTGGACGATCTTGGCGTTCCCGAACTCGGGGGCCAATGTGCAGGTGGAAGGTGACTTAGAAAAGACGAGAAAATCTTAGATGGCAAAAATAACGGTCAATTGCGCTGCCACAAGGAGAGGGGGGATACAGAAGCAGATCATGGGCAACGCTCAAGCTAAAACGTGATTCGGAGCTCAGCCTCGTGGGGCTGTGAAGGAGGGGGAGGGGCGCGCAAGGGTCTAGCCGACGCAGCTCAGCTCTGTGGTGAGTGTGCGGAAGCGCCAAGGACATCGATCGATGTGACCCCTGCCGGCAAACTTTTGAAAGTTTGCCGGCAGGGGCCACCTCTCGATGCCAACCCAAATCTCCCTCGCCCCTCGGGGACCCGACATTGCGGTTCACTCTCAAACGACAGTCACTGTCGAACTTTCGTGACGATGGACATCCCGGGATTGCTCAAAGGCCCCCAGTCCTTTAATTTGGCAATGGTCCGCTCTCTTTTGGATTCTGGGGGACCCGTTGGCTGTCTGCCAGCATTTCTCAAAATGAATCCTCGGGTTGAGTGTTTGAAGCAGGTTTGGTCCAGGCGTGGGCCGAAACAACACAACAAAGAGGGCCAAAAACTCTAGATTCTTCTCGCAGAACAGACACAGACATGCGTCCAGACACGGTGATTCTTTGAATTCGTTCTAGAAATGGTGTCGCGAAGCATCTACGGAGGAGGATGGACGATCTTTACCCGCCTTATAAAAACAATATGCATCTGACAAAATCCGCTCCAACGTTCGTCTTCTTTTCAGGTCGGTAAACAGACGTATGTTGCAATGTATTCTTGCTCTTCTTGCCGACTTACAGCCTCCAAAACATGGGACTGCTGCGTCGACTTTTCGCCAAGTTTGCTGATATCTTCAGCAGCAACCGCCGCAACCCGAGCGGAGCGCCATCCAATGCGACACATCGTGATTTCAATACCTGCGTCTGTTACTGCGTCGACCAAGGACGGAAAAACGGAAGCAAGGCCAGGACCAGCAGTCGCTCCAGCATCATTTCTGTGGTTTGTTCTGGTGCGCTGATATCCACCTCGTCCCGCACGCCGACTGATCTCTGGACTACCAGTACTCGTGCAGCAACATAAACCTCAAAATCCCCGCAAAGAGCGCTCGAGCACAGGTCCGAAATGCCCCCCAGCCGCCACCGGATAACCCGTTTGCGTTTCCGAAGGTCCATCAGGGGTACGAGGACTGGCGGGAGAACAGATACGAACTCCAAGCCGAGCAGCCGTGGTTTGAGTATCCAATCTTCCGCACGTTGAACGACCGCAGGCGGTGGTTTCGAGGTGGTGCCCCTGGTCCCGTGCGAGCCATCTACAACGATCTTGATCGACAGATATTCGACATTGTCTATCACGATCCCACAAAGCCGCGACGTGGCATGTCACGTTGCCATCCCTTCAGCCAAGCCGTGTACCGAGGCGGGCTTCGCAGGGGTGTCAAGGTGGAAGTGCAGCATTACCAACAGATGGTCGAGGTGTTGGAAGTGGAATATTGAACGATTGGGTAGTAGGAATGGGCAGGAAATGAGGGTGAAGAGGTACGGGGTCCGGCACATCGTGAGAGATATGGAAATAGTTGGCGTAATCACAAGGCTTGACCATTGGTACCTGGTTCTATTATCTCATTTAATACAGTTGGTGAGAAGAGTAAGTCCAGACGCTGTTGTGCGGTTCTCTGGTGGACACGCAGGCACGCTCGTACCGCTCGCCCTTGACATACTGCTCCGCCCGCCTTTTCAACTCTCGCTCCTTGGAGTCGACCAATTCGCGGGACCACACCACCTCCTCCGAGTATTTTAGGGGCCACGCCAGTTTGGCATAAAACCGCGCCAGCGTGCCGTCCGGCGCGGTGGCCAGGCTCCGCAGGGGATGCAAGATGGCGTTGTAGACGGCCAGCACCTCTTTCCCTTGAGCCCGCGTCATCTCCCGGCTTTCTGTCGTGGGTGGCGAGTCGCTCGCCACCACCAGCCGCAAGGTCAGGGCCGGGAGGTTGAGCTCCTCCCTGGCCCAGTCCAAAGTCTTGGACCAGTCTTGCAGCGCGGGGTGGCCGTCGCTCGGCCGATTGAGGTGGTTGATGGGGGTGAACACTAGCTCCAGGAAGCGGAGGTGGCCGAGGCAATGGCGGGGAACAACGTGCCGCAGAAACTGGCTGGCGGCGAAGTACTTATGCGGGTAGTCTCCCGGGCAGTTCGGCGCGATCGGGAAGTCGCCATCGTCGATGACGATGAAGCGGTTTTTGCTATACAAGACCAGGCTCGCGTCCGAGTGGAGAGCGCGGCAGACGAGGAACAAGGGCGTCGGGGGCCGCCAGCATTTACATCGCGACGAGAAGGCCGTGTGCCTTTGGCGGCAGAAGCACCCGACAGACGGTTCTGGTCGGGTCGTTTCCCAACATTGGTCGAATTGGCATCCGTGGTGGAAGTCCGAGGGGCACACGGAACTGCCGATCAGCAAGTCGCATCGGAATCTCTCTATACGGTATCCGCCAGACTTTCTCGACCATATCACTTCCATCCAAGGGGTTACAAGGTAAGTGTAATTGAGAATCCGGAGCCGCAGTTCACGCGGGAGGTTGGCGAGGTGCGGGCGGCGGAGAGAACTGGGGGGCGCAACCGCTGCGGGTTCCGAGGCGGTGATGGCGCGTCCCTGAAGAACCGCAGCCTCGGCGAGTTGCTGGAGGACAGGCTCGCGGGTGCCGCAAAGCCGTATGTGGCAATTCTTTAAAGATGGCAGCAAGGGGAGGCCATCCACAACTAGTCGGGCAGCTTCGGGGTTGTCGTGTTGGACGTCGCAGACCAGACTTAGCTCCAGTTGGCCGGGCACGATGTGTGACGTGAGATAGGCGGCAATGGCGTGCCACTCTGCCAAAAGAGCCTTGGACAGGGCCGAGGATGGGTCGAGCGGAAAGTCGTGCTTTTCGATGTGCCAGCGAGGACGGCAGCACGGGGTCGACTTAAACTTGTGGTCCGCGCCGCAACACTCGCCCCAATCATCGCACCCAGATTTCGCGTGATGGCAAGTGGTTTGGTTGAGCACGACCTTGAGATAGGTCAGATGTGCCAACGCGTGGGGGGTCAGGGCCTGCAACGGGGCGAGGGTGCGTTGGGGCTGGTAGTGGACGAGAAACCAGTTGGCCGAGTAGAGGAGCGCTGATGCCTCGGCGTAGACGATCCGACAGCAGAGCAGCAGGCCGTGAAAAGTCTGGAATCCCTCCTCAATCTCGTGCTTCGTCCTTGAGTGCAGAAAGCTGGACGGGTCGCTGAGATTGTAGACTGCGGGACACGGCGTCCCGTAATAGTTTTGGAAGGCCACGCCCGCGTGTTGATAGATCAGGCGTCGCGTGTCGGGAGTGAGCCGAAGCAGGCCAGGGAGGCCGCCGGTGTTCGTCGGAGGTGCGGGAGGCAGGGCTGCTGCATGCCGTTGTCCTTGTACCTCAGGGACAGAAATGGCGACGTTGTCCGAAGAACGTGAACCTGAGACCTGGCGCTCGGTCCGGCCTCCGTTCATTACCACCATCTTCGCGTCCCACTCTCGCTGGAGAGGGGTTGCCGAGTTGCCCTTTCTTGTTTGCACAAATAAAGAAGGTACTCCGTACCTTAGTCGGGCATGCGAAGTATTGGCCCATTGGGCACCAAAGACTTGGGCTGACTGGCCACTGACAACGCTGCAATGCTCAGCCCCAATGTTGCGGCTTTACCCCGCCAGTTCCCAGCCCCTCTGCTGTTGGGAGCAATTGCTCCGTAGACCAAATCTTTCCAGCACTTCCACGCATTTTCTTGAGACCAGAGCTATCCCGGAGCTTGCCATGTCTCGCTGGCACACATCCTCGTGCCAGACCCCAGCAGTCATTCTCGACGGAGACGTCCCTCGGTGTCAAGCATGCGGCGCAGCGCCCGATATGCAGAGCCTGATATCGCAGCAGCATGCCACAAGCTCCCCGCCGCCAATCCCTCCCGATGAACTCCCCGGGCGGTTCAACCTCTTTTGGCCGAGTGCCGTTCGCTACTACGGCTCTGTTCAAAACGGCAGCACCGAGTCGCACGGCGATCATATTGGCAGTTCGGACCCTGAGAACAACGACAGTGCAGACTCCCCGCCGTCCATCATCCATGGAAAGCGCCTTGCCCCAACCGAGTTCCGTCTCGTCTGCATCCCGGGCACCGCCGACAACACCCAGCCTCTGCACGTCGACGTGGAAACCTACAACCACGAGCGGTGCCCCGAGTACGAGGCGGTCTCGTACGCCTGGGGCGGCGAGGACGGGGACAGCTCGTCGTGCCGCCCTCTCTTCGTCGGACCTTATTGGGATCTCTTGCTCCTGACGCGCAACTGCTGGTCCATGATCCGCACCCTCCGTCCCTGGAGAGGGGTGCGGATGGTCTGGATCGACGCCATCTGCATCAACCAGAACGATCCACGGGAGCGCGACGCCCAGGTGGCCAAGATGGCGCAGATGTACAAAGAGTGCACGCGGGTCGTGGTGTATCTGGGCGAACAGGTGGCACCCCCAATGCGGGCTGGCCAATACCCGCGGCGGCAGAAGCTGGAAGCGCCTGTTGGTTCTGTCAGTTCTGGTTCTGTCAGTTCTAATTCCGTGCAGCTCCTGCGCAACGGAAGAGTCAACGTGTCGAACTTTCTTAGGATGAGGTATTTCAGCCGCGTCTGGATCATTCAGGAGCTGGTCCTGTGCCGCCAGCTCATCATCCCGGCGGACGACATTGAGCTGCTCGCCGACGCCGAGACTGCCCGGGCCTTGTCCGAGAAGGATTCGAATTGGGACACTACGGCAGCGCCTTGGATCGTGCATCTCGCCTCGTCCCAGGCCGAAGACAGCGACATTTACCGGATACTGCAAAAGACGGCGGGCTCCAGCTGTTCCGACCCCAGAGATCGCGTCTTTGGCGTGCTTGCCCTCCTCTCCCGGTCCACGGCCTCCGGCATCCTGGCCCCCAACTATTCTCTTTCCTCTTTCCATGTCTTTTTGGGCGTCTTTGCCCACTCCATCGTTAATCTTAGGCATCTCGAGCTTCTTTGCAACGCGGCCGGGCTATCCGCTCGGCCTGGCTATCCCTCCTGGATGCCCGACTGGACGAACCCCCATAAAAACTGGCTTTCCAAATCAACCCCCGTCCAGGAAGGGGATTGTATGGCGGCGCTGGAAGAACTGCTCATGCCAAAGCGGGAGAAAGACAGAGAGTCTCTTTTTGACTTTTCTTCGTTGTGGAGGTCTCCTTCCAACCATGCCATGCTTCACGTCAGCCCCAAGGCTCGGAGGTGGAGATCCGCTGAAGAGCTGCGTGAGTATTACAAGGCATGGAACAAGAAGGACACCGCCTATTTCAGCCAGAAAGTCTGGGACCGAGTCCACGCGACGCTGCCATGGCATCGCGAGGCAGGGGTGGATGCGAGAACCGGCGCCCTCTCCATCAACGTCACTCGCCTTCTGCGCTTCTCTGGCGTCCCTCGCAAGATCGCCGGTTCCGTGTCTGGGATGGGCATCTACAAGCTGTCGGCGGCGGGCCGACCCCGGAGCCTCGCCATGTGCCTGGTCACGCAGCTTCCCCTCGACCGAGTGATACGCCCCCGCGAAGACCATCTGTTTGTGATCAAACAGAGCGAGGACCAGCCCTTGTTGTACCTGATCCTGCGAGAGCGCCGAGAACTAATACCCATATCCCGGACCTTCTCCCTCGTCGGCTGCTGTCATCACCTGTGTTTCGACACCGTGCCCCGAGAGCCCTGGATCAGATACTTGGTCCCGGGTTCCAGGCCCGGCGTACCAGCCACATATAAGCTCCGAGGC
>FTCU01003524.1_pt1 | contig 13265 bp, 15 predicted proteins | sample 1639521 | NCBI WGS metagenome assembly FTCU01 (sample SAMEA3914864, study PRJEB12502) | metagenome | biome: forest; material: soil | place: USA | collected 2012-03-12 | depth 0.3 m
ATTGAAGTGGAGCTCGAAGCTACACACTCCAAAAACACCACAACAACCAACCCTCAACAGGTGCTGGCATGCGGTCAGATTTTGGAGAGGAGTCTTCTTCGGGTCCTGATATCTCGCTGGCTAGGCAAGATACAAACAAAAGGAAAAGAGTCCCCGTCTGAACAGACAAAGACCTATCGCGGGCACCTGCGCAGGGTAAGCCACAGGACGGCGAGGTTGGCGGACTCCTTCACAGGAGGCGAAGGACGTGTTGAACAGCAGTTGTTGAAAGAGTGTTGTTGAGCTAAGCTAAGATGGAGGCTGGGCCTCTGATTAAATACAGGGCCGGGCACATCTTGGTGTGCTCGGACCAGGAAAGGAAAAGGGAAAAACTAAATTCTCGGCAGTCAACCATGGCAGAAGACTAAAAGAAAAGAAACAAAAAGTCCTGTCGGGCCACCCCGACTCATACTTCCCCTTCGAGGGCGCTATCAGCTCCCGCGAGCGGCCTCGAAACTCACTTCCTTTAGTCTTTCAGCCGACTTAACATGTACTAGGCAAATAGTTGGATCAGGACGGCCTCGGCGCTATGTAGGAATAGCGCAAATAGCATAAGATAGTCTTCGAGCACTAACCTCCGGAAGTAGGTGTAGCGGATGTAAGACTTGACGGACATGGCTACGATGTATAGCCCAAAGAACACCTATGTCAGGACCTAGTGCTATGTCAGTTGTGTCAAATAAAAGCGGTAAACTCGCTTCTAGTAATAATATTCTCATTAACACGTACGTAAAAGGGCAGAAGAGGGATTTGGTCGTTGCCCGCTAGCGTGAAGAGGGGCGCGCTTGGTTCTCCGCTAGAAGACATGAGAGGCACCGAGAACCTGAAAGCTGATGTGGGCAGGCAGCTGTTGACTAGGACACTTCAGGACAACTGAAGATTCCCGAACTTCGATGGTGTACGCCGAGGGCAACTCAGAGCAGGACGATCGGCGAAATGTTGAGGTCAGACAAGGCTGGATCTCTCGAGCAAGGGCGGCCATCTATGCGCTCAAGAACCAAGTCTTTCTCGTTCTGTTCTACCTGGGGCCGCTTTCGGGCGTGAAGCGCCGTATAAGCCGTCTAAGTGAAGGTGCTAGGCTGCGGCACATCGCCCGCATTACCATCTATCACTAACACGTAGACCAGGCTCGCTAGGATTAGCTGAAGCCGGTGTCACCTGTAGCACGGTTTCGGAGTACTACGTTGAAATGGCGGCGCAGCATTGGGGAACGGCACAGCGTTTAGTTGCGTCCTGCTTGCTAGCATTACCGATCGGCAAACTCCGCGCTGTCTTCTGCGGCACAGACCTAGGCTTTGCCAATAGTCCCGCGGCTATCTGCGCCCTGCTGAACCAAGATTGGCGCGGCGTTGGGGGCCAAGGGTTCTGTATTGGCTGGCTGGACCTCTCTGGGGCGGCAGATCCGGGCTGAGGGTTCTTCCGTATTGCAATTGCAACAACTAACAACGACAACAGCAGACACACGTCTCTAATTTCTTCTATTTTCCACCTACGTTCGCGTTTCGGAAAGCTCTCCTCCCCGTCCCTCGTCCCAGACTTTGTCCCCTACGTCGCCGCGCCACCTCAGCCGGAACATCCATTTTTACGCACATACCCGCCCTCTAAGAGGCCCCCCACTCCCATGGCTCGTCTTCCTAAAACTCTACCGCGCTTATGAGATCGCCGCCAACGCTATAATTAAATACATACGTAAAGGCGGCTATAAAACGGCCTCAAGCCTCGTACGTAAGCGCTTCGAGCACCCCAGCGACCTCTTTAGCCTTAGCCTTAAAGACATTAGCCGCGGCGAGCTAGGCAACACCTTCGCCATGCTAGGCAACACGACCCCCATCGCATTATAGATGCTCTTCCATATCTTCTCCGACCTCATAGAAATCCGCAAAGAACTCACTACCCTCGTCAAGGACGAACCCGCCGACCTAACAGACAACAAACCCGTCAGCTCCATCGATCTTAACGCCATCAAAGAATCTTGCCCCATCCTCCTCAGCATCTTCTAAGAAACCTTCCGCTACCGCGCCGTCAACCCCGGCCCGCGCATCGTCGTCGAGGACGTCCTCCTCGACGGCCGCATTCTGCTCAAAAAGGGCAGCCTACTCATGATCCCTAGCCCCGTGCAGCACATCGACACTACAGCATGGGGCGACGACGCCACGCGCTTCGACCACCTGCGCTTCGCGCGCAAGAGCGGCAAGCGCCCGAACCGCGTCGCGTTCCGCGCTTTCGGCAGCGGCCATATGCTCTGCCCCGGGCAGCACTTTGCGAGCACCGAGATCTTGTCGCTCGCGGCGCTGCTGGTGCTGCAGTTCGACGTGGTGCCTATTGCGAGTCGGTGGGAGGAGCCGACGTTTGAGAACTCGCCTATGCAGTCTAGGTTTCCGGTTATTGATGAGGATATTCCGGTGGAGCTGCGGCCGAGGGATGAGGGGAGGAAGTGGCGTGTGGTGTATACTGGGTCAGAGAAGGCGATGGATTCTCGGAGGATATTGCTGCTGGTGGGAGGGGGGCGATTTGAGAAGATTATTGGTTTTGTACAGTGTGGTACTCGTCAGGGGCAAAGCAGTCTGTGATTAGCTGAACGTCATACGCCGGTGTGCTTGATGCAAGGGATCGCCGCAAGCACGAGGATGGCCATGTACGAAAGGAGGCGGACAGCCAGCTCCGATGTTCTCGGATAATCTAAACACCTAGTTACAGTGGGTCTACAAAAGTGTCAAAGCACTCGCCGTTTTGCACCAAAACATACCACTTTCACTCGCAAAGAAAACCTAAGTACTTAGGTAATTGAGCGGGGACTCAATCATGTAATTCATAGCATGCTTCTAGTGTGCCGCTGCCTGTGCCATCCGAATTGTAAATCTGATTCAAAAGCCTCTGACCATGACTTCGCAACGAAGAGGGCGTGCCTTGTTGCCGTTCGTCATGCTAAGAGCACCACAATCCAGCAAGCCCCACCCCTGACATCGCATTGGTGACCGTGTTGGCTCCAGCCAAGGCAGAGGGAAAACGAAGAGAGACTCTGATGACATGGATGGCTATGATTTCGCTAGATACAGAGTAGGGAGATAGAGGAGCAAATAGAGTCCGATAGCCGCCTACGAGTGCAGCTCAACCACATCGTTGCTGTATAACTTATACCCATTTTCAGACGTAAATTTCAGCACGCCACCGATGTAAAGCCTCCAGGGATTGATGTATAATTTAACCCCTGGGCGATCGCCGTCAATGTTGAACACTCGGAGCAGGATGTAGGCGTTGTTAGGGTCGCCATCGCAGGCTCGCATCTACTCATCGTTCTTTAGTAAAGCGGTCAAGGATAAAAAAAAAAAAACCATCTTCTAAACATACCATATCGACCTGGTTTTGACTCACGAAACAGGGCTCGCTACAAGCACCCGATGTGGTCTTCACTTCTAGATGATACGTCGTGTTGCCGGACCACATGGCGTCTGGTTCTGCGTCGAGCTGACGGAGTATCTTCTTCATGGACTCTGAAGCATCATGATAGGTGAAGTCGCTGAATTCTTTCTCTCGTTGGGTGAACCGGGGATGACCCGCCTCGGATCGCAGCTTGCTGGTCCAGTTCACAAAGGTCCAATCGCCGATTTTGCGTTCGAACAATTGATGAATCTTCCGTCCAGTAAGTCAAATTACTTCGAGTAAAAGAGAAGATGGTCGACAAACGGTGTACTTACAAACAGCTCTCCATGGAAGCCAATCTCCCTGTAACGCGATTCCGCCGCAGGGAGAAGTTGCACGCTATCTCCGGACCCGGGATTTGCTGATTGTGGCGTGCTGCAACGTGCAGTTACGATGGCGGGTGGGCGTGAGAAGTAGCTTTGAGAGGAGTCCGAATTCCCACGAGTTGTCCTTCTCGTCTCTTGCTCCGGGTTATCGGCATTAAGAACTCGTGAAATCTCCCGCGTCCTGATTGGAAAAGACAAGGCCGAGATACCGGTTGACCATCCAGCGGTGGCGGCGGTGGTGGCCCCAGAGCCGACCCTTGTTGGTTGAGTGCCAACGTCCATACCCGTCCCAGTGCTGGCACCGAACCCAGCGCCGGACGGGTTCCCACGAATGCCGCTCGTTCCACCAAGCCCAAAGCCCCCAAACGCCCCTAGACCGCCTAGACTATCAGGCTTTCTGCCTTGGCCGTAATCTGCCAACCTTAGTTCGTCAAGCGACCATTTCTTGTATGCATCCATAAACAGGATACTTTGGAAAGAGTTGCTTTGAGAAGGGTTATTAGGTTCTTTCTCCACCATCGGAGAGAAGACGACAACGGCCGTGCCGGGCGGATCACCGATGTTGGTTCCACTTCCGGGGATGGTCGTGGCGCCAAAGCCCGTAGTACCGGCTACTTCGCGGGACTGTGTTGAAGAACTTGCCACAATGCAATCCAAAATGTTGAAGCTTTTTGCCATTTGAGAGATGTCTCGAGTCCTGGACCGTTGCAAATGGATGGGGCCCTCCAAAAACTTTGGCGATCGTGTTGCCGTTGGAAGGGTTGGCGCGCCTTTATCAACTGCGGTGGTTGATGCGACGGTGACGGGGATAGCCATGGCGCTCATGTCCAACCTCGGAATCATATCGTTTCCGTTCCATCCCTCACGATCATCGCGAGCGTCACCGGCGGATGTGACATCCTCACAATCGGCCTCGCCTTCGGATCCAATATCTGCTCCATCGACCATTCCGCCAGGAGGCAAGATATTATGACGTTGCAGAATATTAGAAAGCTGGCCTACCGGAGCATTCATGAGCAGAGTCAATAAATGCCAGTCTGTGTTTTCGGTGCCTAACAAGTTGGCAAAATGGCTTGCGAGCTCGTAGTTAACCTCAGCTTGCCGTAGCTCCGGTATGACCAATGGCAGGTATATATCGTGCTCGTGGACTTTCACTAGTCCATCATCCGCGCTAATTTCAACGTCGCCCAAGCGTCTGGTAATGGCGATAGTCGTTACACGCCAGACCTGAATCAATGGAGGGTGATCTCCAGCATCTGTGATTTTTGAGAGCCTAAAGACGCAAGGGCAAGTAAGCAGCCGAGGATTATGAACTGAAGCTGTACGCCGAATGGAATGCTTACTGAGAGATATGCTCTACTCGTATCTTGAGATCCGTCTCCATTTGGAGGTCTCTCACAATGTTCCCCCGTAGCTCTATAGTTTGTCGCACGGAACTAGAGACGAGCATAGTTGTGCAACCGAGAGCCGTGAATAATGCCCCAAGGAGCCTGATTGACTTGATGAGCAACCTGACTGACATGTCGAGCATGTCAATCTTGCGCCGAAACAGGTTCTCAAGCATTATTTTGTCGGGGATGTACCAGCCTCCATCTCTGATAGAACGCCACACGATAACAGGATCCTCTTGTGACACTTCTCGTTTTAGCAGAACAGGGAAGACTGAAGCAGTCTGGATCCTCGCCAATTCACTGACGGTCAATCCGCGACCGCTTTTGGACAAGAAATCAGCCAACATAAGAAGCAGCTTTTCGAACCTCTGCACTGCGGATTTCCTGTTTCCCCTGAACTCGGCGCAGAATTCGTGTACGACTTCGTCAAGACCGGCTTGTTTTATTCCTAAAACTTTGGTGAAAAGATTTTCGCAGTCCTGGTAGTGAGGGCGAAGCCTGATAACTTGTCGGAGAAGCGACGGCGCGTTCCAGAGGCAGAGATCGTGTCTTATCCATTTCCATTGTGAGCGACTCCCGTCCGGGATCAACACGGCTGGGTTTTCGCGGAAGGCGGTTCTAGTGATACATGTAGTCAGCCTATCTGGTAATACGGTCTACAAAAATTCAACTTTGCTAAGAGGACAGGGCATCGCCGCAGCATAATCACCGGAACGGCTGCTCACCGGATTTTATCATGATCGGTGCCAAAGCACATGGGCGAATTCAATGCTCGGTAGATTCCATGGATGGCCTCCTTGTCGACTTCATCCGGCCGGAATCTCTCTCTTAGGGCTTGGAGTTCGCGTAGTCGAGCCGTCGTATTGCAGGTGCAAAGAACGCCGAATTGGGACAGAAATCCCCAAGAAGAGTGAATGGGGTGCGGCCCTGGAAGATCAATAAACTCGATGTGTGGGCACTCCCGGATGAGTTCCTCCGTCGGTAGTGCTAGGACGCCCAAATGCCGCAAGTTTCCATCCCGACACCGTACCTGCAACTCCGGCACGGCCCTGACCAGTACAGGAGGCAACGTAAAAAGGTTCGAGCGTTTGAAACGGTGCCTGAGTACGTGGAGAAGGTCGATAACGTTTGCGTCGCGGAGGAAAGCCCACTCTTGTGTCAAACGCCCATTCTGCACGAGCATCGGAACCCTCAAAAAAGTATCTGACCACAGCAGCCAGTCGAGAAACTGATCCTTTCTTGCAGCTCTCGCTATCGGATCACCTTCGTTTGCGCATATCACCGCCTCGTATCCGTCATCCAGAATCCAGAACGGATTTCCCGCCGAGGATCTATACCGATTGACAAGATTTGGTTGTGCTCGGGGATCGTCGCAGTAAATCGGACCGAGTTTCCTCTTCATACGCTTGCCGTCTCTGGTTGTGACGAAGAACATTTCAGGGGGGCCGGTGTAGCTGCGGAGCAGGGCCCGATGTTTGAATATATAGGCCGCGTCGCTGATGAGCTTCGTCGCCGTGCGCTTATCCAGGCCACGGTGTAACTCAATAATCACGTTGCAGACCTGAAGGGGAGTGTACTCCATGATGCCGAGGAACTTGAAAAACTGCCTTCTCGCCCTGTTCTGGGACGCTGTTGGGTCCACGATGGAGATGTCCAAGCCTTCGGGCACGTTGTCCTCGGACTTGAAGTCGAGATACACGCGTCCAGATTCTGCCTTGGCCCATGAACCATCACGCAGAGGGATGATGGGGAGTTTTCTCAGCCGTGTTCGCAAAAACTGACTGTCGCAGAAGAGCTGGCTGATCTGTTCATGCCACAAGAGAGGCCGGTTTTTGAGCCCTGCCGCGCCAACTTGTGCGACCCACTGTTCAAATTCCGTGCACAGCTCGTCTAGGCTGAGGAGTTGCACGCCGAGCTGCGAGAGTTCATGCCACACACTGTCGTACTCGAACGCCAAGTGGCCATCACCGTTCCCGTTTGAAAGCGGGTCGAAAAGAGTGCCCCAACCGTACCGGTATTTATCAGGTACATATCGCAGAGTCCCGGGCGTGCGAAAGTTGAACTGTCCATTCCGTGGTAAGAGAATCGGGGCATGCCTCAGATAACTCATAATGTCCGCGTGGAGACCATCCCAGAACGGGTTGCCACGAGGTGTGCGCCCAAGGTACTTTGGCCAGGTGAAGCATAGCCCTCTGCGTCGCTGTTCGGACCCGATCTTTCGAGGAGGCATGGACGCAAAGCGTTGAATTGCTGCGAGGAACGCATCGCGAATGCCGTGACGGAGGGCCAGGTTCCACGGACATCTGTACTCGAGGCCCTCCCGGCTAGCAACGAGCAAAAAGTCGGCATGGATGAGGAACTTAAAAACGGTGCCAAGTTAGTAAAAATGACTGTTCCAGCTGTATAGCATCAAAGTTTCTGCTAATACCTGACAAGAAGAGAAGGAGACGAACCTTGAATCCAAAATCATCGATAGGTAGAAAAGCAAAAGTCTTTTGACGTTCGATGATCGGCGTGTAGTAGTCTGCGACGGGAAATGCGAGTGTGACTTCGGAGCTGGAAATACCCTTCCTCCTGGGGTCTGGGCTCAAAGCTCGAACTACGTGGCGATAAACGATATATTTTTTCTGCATGGTTGTTACTTGGTTTGTGCAGGTCGCGTCGACACCAGCGGTAGCAGCCGAAAGGGTAATCGTCTCCACATCATCACCGAAATCTTGGTCCGATATGTTGAGAGACCGGTCGAAGGTGCTGGAGCCACGGTTTCCCGGAAAAGAGAGCGCCAATCTTGTCAACTTGCGTAGGAATATCAGGAGCTCTGGTTTCACCTCTCCCAGTTCCCGCGTTATCTCCAAGTAGTCGTCCTTGCGCTTTACCTCCAAGAGAAACTGGGTGTGATCGGGGACGAGATCAGCAGAGGGAAAGGGAGAGAGAATGGGAAGAACCATGCCGATCGGCTGGCTGCGGTCAAGCTTGAACTGATAGCTGCCGCTTGCGACGTGGGCGACGTCGGCCACCTTGAACACGGACTTGAACCCGATGCCCTTTTCGCCGATGTATCCTTTCTGCCCGCTGCTTCCATCGACCGTTTTTGTGCTCTTACCCAACCCCGCCAGGGCGTCAATCTGACTGAGCGTGAAGCCGACTTCGTTGCAATCAGTACGGAAATACTGCCGGCCATCACGCTCGTAGAGCCGCAAGCTGAGACTAGGAGAGACGTGATTTTGGTAGCGGTTGTCGTCTGCATTCTGGATCAATTCGAGGAGGAAGCGTGTTGGTGTCTGATAAAGTTGATCGGAGATGCTACGTCCCGGTTAGTGTCGATGAAGCTGTAGCAACCGGTTTGGCAATTCTCTGTGTGCTGAATTTGAGTGAGAAAGGTGCATACATATCTAAGGCCCGGTCGAGAAAGGATACCAGGGTTGGGTTGGCCTGGCTGTGTCCCTCGAAACCCCGTTCTCTCCGGAGCCGCTCGAGCTGGGAATCTGCCTCGATCTTCGAACTGGCAATGACGTCCATTGGAGATTGTGATGTAGTAGCCAGTAGCGCAGATAAAATTGTAAGGAAATTGGGCATTGTACGGCGAGAGAAAGCGATGAGATGTGGTCAGGGGTTTATTATGGAGGCTTGGAACCGCAAGAGCAGGGGAGCAAATGTTAGCAAGGCGCAGCAGCTGCATCCGAGACGTTTCAGCCTAAACGCGGGGTCTGCAGCTCGCTGCCACATCGATACATACCTCGGTACCTACCAGTAGTTAGTTATTGGTCATGCCTGTCTTGTCGTTTGGCCACTGCCTCTTGTGTTCTAGCTTCAAGACCCTAACAACACGCACCGCTGCTAACCTGGGTAGGTACATTGATCGGTTATAGGACTGGCTCAACTAGCTTCTACCCGCTAAGTGTTGGAACAGTTGGGCTGGATGGGAGCAGGGAAATTGTGCGCGTGTCACAAATGAAGCCAACAACCCCTGTGAGTGCATGAGGCGCGGGGCGTCCCGAGCCAGTCATTACAGTGGGACCAGGGCCGCAGGACGACCACAGTCCCCGAACCAATAAGGGATTGCTCTGTAGTGATCCAAGGCTTGGCAGGCAGAGCAACACAGACCAAGGTCGTTGCTCTGTGGTGATCTCAGTGATCTTGGACAGAGCACTACAGAGCAACACAGAGCAAGGTACAAGGTACCTGGGTAGATAGCACTATATAGTCACTCGTTCTGAGGAAGCTCTGGGAGTCCCTCAGTAAGCAATCAGATCAAGAATTGGACATACCCTTGATTGTACCATTGAGACACTTGTTGTTGTGAACCCTCTGGCTTCACCGTGTAACGGGCTGAGCCCTGTAGAGGCCTCGGCGACCCTCGGCCAAACCCCTGACCATCCCCTGGCCAACGACTCTATCACACTTACCCCCTTTTGTGCATAGTCTCCCTCTGGGCAGACAGAAGCCAACGCGACGCGTTGGCCACTTTCTCTTCTTTCCTTTTCCTTTCTTCAAGCTTAGTTATACTCGTAGAGTCGTCATCAGATAAACGGCCGTAATGGTCTTAACTAGAGCCCCTCGCAGCAGGCGTCCAGCCAATCACGATGCGACTCAACAGATGCGATCACGACCAGGCATGCGATGGAGTCGCATGGCGGCAGTCGGCAATCAGCGAGGGCGGCAGGACGGCGGTTCAGGAACTAGAGAATTTCCCAATGTACACAGCGTCAGGTTTTGTTTCTCAATCTGGACTAACTTCATCTTTTTCTCGTCATCAACTAGCTTGATTAGGCAACCTAAATCGCATGATTATAACGCTGCGAGGGGGCGCCAGTGTCACATTGCAGATGACTAATTCCAGTTTCCCGCTTTTTGTTTTCTACCCCTGCTCGGGCGGGAGGTCGCGCGAGCCGGGTGAGCCAAAAGCGGCGAGAGCTCACCCCGGCTCACCCGGCTCACCCAGCTCACCCGGATTGGCGGGTGAGCCGGAGCCATGCGCGCAGGAGTGCAATATTCCCTAAATTATTTCCCTGGGCAGAGGCGCAACCAGGCTTGGCGAGAGCCAGAAATGGCTTCTCGGAGCATTCTATTCCCACACCCCAAGGTGCTCGAAAACCCGTGGAGTCATTTCTGGTTTCAGCCAAGATAGCAGTTCCCCGTACTAACCGCTTGATGCCTAGGGAAAGGTTACATTGCGACACTTATGTCCGGCCATCCCTGTCAGAGCCGGAAACGGCTTTCCTATGCAGAACAGCGCTTATCACAGGGTATCTATCCCCGAGCCAACTCTGACACTAGGGCACACACCTAGAGCGGGAAACGGCTTTGCCATACAGCACAAACCATTTATCCTGACGAGCAAGGGTTACGACAAGAGTCGCTGGCTTAGCTAGAGCTAGAATTAGCTCTTTAAAGTCCTGACGTCAAGTTTGTGTAAGGGCAAGACGGTCGCCTTCGACTGGAGCAACTCCAAGGACGACGCCAGGGGTATCTTCATTGGCTGGGCCGCCTGCTATAGCGACTGCGAGCACGAGGTCTTGGAGGTGACAGAGGGCCACCGGTTCACGCTCACCTACAACCTCTTCTGTGTCCGAGGCAATGGCCAGCTAGGCGGGAACTGTCCGTGGCTGGATCCCACACATCTGCCGCTGTACAAGACTATCCTCTCTCTGGTGCAGAACGCTCTTCCCATTTTCTTGTAGCCTGATCGTTGCCGACGAAAGGGGGAACCGTTCGCGGGTTTCTGTCGTCTAGAGCTGCCTGAACTGTCGGAGTTGCTTCTCTGTGTCAGGTAACGTAACAGATCTAACATTTCAATAGGAACCCCACGATCACTCTCACATATGAGCAACTTAGGGCCATCTTCCGTAGGGCTCGCCGTCTACATAGCCCGAAAGAGTTCACAACGGAGGATGGCGACGAGGAGGAAAACCTATACGAGGAGGGGCGCGAGGAGGGGCGCAAGGAAGAGCGTGTCAAGACCGAGCGGCGTGTGGCTGAGATGGAGCGGCGTCTGGCGAAGGCGAACGAAGAGCGTATCAAAGCAGAGCGGCGTGTGGCCGAGGCACGCAATGAAGTACTGAAAGAAGCACGCATTGAGATAGACCGGCGGATGGCTGAGATGGAACGGCGTATGGCTGCTGAGATCGAGCGGCGCGTGGCCGAAGGCCGGTTGGACGCCGAGTAGCGCTCGCGGAGATGTACCGACCTCGGAGAGGAGGCAATTTAGAGGAACAGTGGTCCAGTTGTTTGTATCTACGATTCATCGAACATTATCGAAACAGCGTGCTCCAAATCATCATCTTCACAACGCACCTCCTCGCCATCATCTGTGCAGAATACCGACGCCGACGTTGCCGACCGACTTGCGGAAGATGCCAGGCTAGGGACGCTGCCAGGAGGTGTACGAGCGACGTCTGCATATGCACGCCGAACCGAAGGGGCTTCTGGAGCCTCCTTAATGGCTTGAAGTTGCAATTTGGTGTCCTCGAGCTCACGGCGGGCTTGGACGAGCTGCTCTCGTGCTTGTGACAGTTCTCCGGTCAACTGGGCCATCATTTGTCCAATTTGTTGTTAAAGTCACGATCTGCGGGTTGCTCTGGGCAATGGATTTCCTCGCCCACTCCTTCGGCCGCCGTGGCCTGAGCTGTGCGATTTTTGTGATTTCTCAGTGTTCTTGCCGCCTTGCAACAGCCTGCCTTTGCCCAACTGGGGCAACTTATTAGCAAGCTGAGGCAGACCGGCAGGCAGTATTCCTCCTTGGACTCGCAGAGTGCCTCGCAGCCCGCTGCAAACGGTATTTGACCAGAAAAGACGAGTCCGACAAGCTCTCTTCCTTCGTCAAACAGTGTCCTAGACCTCAGAACCCCCATACCACCCATGAAGTAAAATCGGTCGCAAAAAAAACATGGCCACTGTCAAAACGAAGCGGTAAAAAAAAGGCAAGCGTCTGAACTTGTCAGACCTGAAAATCCGAGACTATTTACTTCGTTTTCGTCATTGACATAATGCCACTTTTCCAACAGCCTGGCCCAGCACTACGGCCCACCCCCCAGCCTTAGCATGCGACCGCAACAGCCCCTCGACCCGAGGCACACAAAAGGAGCAAACAGGGTGCGCGATGATGGCAGGGCCAGTCAGCGCGGCGGTCGGGCCGGGGCTAAAACGTCATCCGCCTTCGCGGCCCAGCTCTCAGGGAGCCGAGCGCCCTTGGGAACCAGGACGGCTGGTCGGGTGACGTGCCTGGCTTTGGTGGGGGGGGGGAAGTGAGGTAGGATGGCCGACTCTCGGTGAGTTCGTGCCGGAGATGATGGCGAGGAGATGCGTTATAAAGATGATTTGGAGCACGCTGTCTCGATAATGCTCGATGAATCGTAGATAGAAACAACTGGACCACTGTTCCTCTAAACGAGCGCTACCCGGCGTCCAACCGGCCTTCGGCTACGCGCCGCTCAGTCTTAGCAGCCATACGCCGTTCCATCTCAGCAATCCGCTGGTTCATCTCGAGGCGTGCTTCGTTCAGTGCTTCGTTGCGTGCCTCAACCACACGCCGCTCAGTCTCGGCACGCTCTTCGTTGCGCACCTCGGCCACACGCCGCTCGGACTCGGCACGCTCTTCGTTGCGCACCTCGGCCACACGCCGCTCGGACTCGGCACGCTCTTCGTTGCGCACCTCGGCCATGCGTCGCTCTGCAACCTCGTATGGGTTTGCTTCCTCATCACCAGGCTCTGCTGCGAACTTTGTCGGGTTGTGCAGATGGCGAGCCTCACGGAAGATAGCCCCAAGTCGCTCATATGTGAGAGCGATCGTAGGGTTTCTATTGGCATATTAGATCTGTTGCATTACCCAACACAGAGAAGCAACAAACCTTGTGATACCAGCAGCCACCTCAGCGGTTGAGGGGCGACAAAAGACTGCTGGCATACCGGGTGCCAGACCGACGAAGTCGGAGAGATAGAGAACGACTTGACCAGCGGGTTGTTGACGACCAAGATCATCGTCGTGGAAGATGTCGGAATGTTGGACCCAGGAGCTTGAGGAACCGTCTGCAGCCAAGAGGCTGACCCGTGCCTTCTTCATGCCGGGGTATTGAAGGTCAATGATGAGACC
>FTCU01003405.1_pt1 | contig 13259 bp, 9 predicted proteins | sample 1639521 | NCBI WGS metagenome assembly FTCU01 (sample SAMEA3914864, study PRJEB12502) | metagenome | biome: forest; material: soil | place: USA | collected 2012-03-12 | depth 0.3 m
GGCTGCGCTGGACCCCTTCGCGTTAGCCCGTGCCCTGCAGGGCTGACGGCAGCTGCGGTGGAAGAAAAAGACTCCACATCAACGACGACAAGCCTCATCTTCAATTCAACCCCACTTTCTTTCCGTCAACACAAGACGTAAGACTCTGGCACAGAACATCATGGCTTGATTCAATTTGTCATTCGATCTCGCTGTAAAGCCATTCATCAGACAAGCACCAAGTGCTCTCCAACCACTTATCCAATATACTAGACATTGATCTCGCAAAGCACTCGTGATTCAAGGCCACTCGATGACCTCGAGACCACCAGATTCATACCAAGATACGCGGATGCCAGGTTCTACTATAGCTGACGTGGGATGCAAAAAGCTCGCCGACTAGCCCCATCCGCCGGTCGGATGAGGGTAGTCGGGTACGAAAATCTTTTTATAATTTTTAAAAATTTTGCTTCGCTGGTGGGGAGTCGAACCCGCGACCACTTCGGTTCTTGTTCCACCCGTGACCCCCTCCCAAAGCCGCTTGACCACTCAAGTGGTCCGTTGATTGGGAGGGGCGGTGATTGAGTGCGTGCGGGAAGTTGTATATATACCCTGGGTTGCTGCCGGGAAGGAACACGGACAGGTTGGAAGGAGGTTGGGATGAAAGGGATCGAGTCTGGCACATCCCATCGCCTGGACCATTGGGGTCCCTTTCAGTCTTTGGGCTCTCCTCACTCCATGCCGCCGAGCAACATACTGCAGAGTCCCTTCAAATAGAAAGAAGATGCCGTGTTCCTGCGTTAGACGCGGGCCACTGCAGCTCTTTATCAACCCTCCGTTTGCTGTGAATGTGATCCAGCAGAGTGAATAGCATGCCCAACACCCCAAACCACGCCCAGATCCATGGACTTCAACCCTCTACTCCCACGGCACAGCTTCCGCGGATAGAGCTGTGAGACAGAACCATACCGCAGCCCCTGACCGGCATCCTTCCGTCGCAACCCCTATCTATCCCGTCGGACCACCCACCCAAACAGCCATGGGCCGAAAGAAGAGATCCCGCTCCATCGTCCGGGAGTTTGACGCCTACTTCGGGACCGGCACCCTCGATGACTGGCAGCGTCTCTGTCGGGACGTCGGGTTGACCAGGGACTATCCAAGCATCACGCAATGCCGCAAGGTACAGTACACCCGTGTTGTATCCTCGAGAGGAGAACAGAATGCCTAGATTGTGTGCTAAACAAACTGGAGGTAACGACAGGCTCTTCGTACGGTACACGTGAATATCCACGACTTGATCGACGCCGTCAACGAGGGCGAGATACCTCGCCGGTTTGGCAGCGTCGGGCAGTTGGTCCAGTACACGGTCCAGACGAGGAAGTTCTACCCAAAGCACTTTGCCAAAGAAATGGGACCGGTCAAGGCGTTGATGCGGAGGATCTTGTGATGTTGGGGCTGGGAAGGCCAACCGCCTCTTATGCCGAGTGAACTGGGCAGGCATGCATTTTTCATGGAGGAAACCGGGAGTCTGGCGGGTAGGACGGAGCATATTTCCACTGGCATATCTCACGGCATACTGGAAAATGGGAATATTGACGTACGGTCCTGCATGTTGATGAAACTCAAGACCCAAGTAAATACTCCGCAAACTATCCCTGTTTTTGACAACAGTTGGATATCTCTCATGTCTTCTATCACAGTCTACTCACCACAAAAACACCCACTGCTCACCCCCGAATCTCCCACAGTCTAATCTTGCCCACATCATTCCCCACAGCCAGCACATCACTCCCCGCGCTGAACGCCACGGCCGTGATTCTGCCCAGCGGCGTCTGCTCGGTCGGCCAGTTGCGGTACACGGTACAGCTGGGCAGGTGCACCAGCCGCAGCGCGTCCTTCTTGTGCATGCTGCCAAACGCCAGCAGTTGGCCATCGGGCGAGAACGTCACCACCGACACCGACGTGGTGAGCTGCTCAAACGACCTGGCCGGCGTCGGCAGCTTCTTGACCTCGACCGGCGCATCCGCAGCCGTAGCCGCGCCCTTGGCCTTGACCACCAGCTCATTCCGATCATAAACATTCACAACACCACTATTCCCCCCCACAACCACCCACCGATCGCCACCCAACCCAGGCGGCCCGCCCTTCCCACCCAGCGCCATCACCGTCCCGCCAACAGACCCCTCGTCCCTCCACACCCCAACCGTCCTCTTCCCCCTCAAGCTCCACTCCGCAACCTGCCCATCCCTCCCAGCAATCGTCAGCCCCTCCCCATCCCCCCACCACGCAAAATCCGCCACGCCCCCCCGTCCATCCACCCTCGCCTGCGCAATCCACTGCATCGTCCCAGCATTCACCACATTCACCATCCCCCCGCCCTTCTTATCACTCGCCACAATCCCGAGGAACCTCCCGCACGGACTAGCGCGGAAGCGCTCAAACGAGCGCATCTCGCGCTGGTGCCCAAGCACCTTAGAGATCTTCTGCACGGCGCCCGAGGCAAGCTGCCAGGCGTGCAGGTAGCGGCGGCGGCCGGCGAAGAGCACCGACTCGCCCTGCGGGCCGAGGAAGGCCGCGCGGCGGAGGTCGGTGCGCTGCACCTGGCAGGAGGTGAGGGCGGGGTTGGGGACCGGGTGGGCTGAGGGCGCGATGTGGTGCAGGTACATTAAAGAGGAGGTGGAGGTGGAGAGGAGGATGGGGCGGGCGGGGTGGAAGGCGAGGGAGGAGACGCCTGCTTTGTGGGTGTCGGGGATGTCGCGGGTGCGTTGGATGTCGAGGGTTTCGGGGCGGAGTTTGCGGCGTTTTTGGGGGGTGGTGGTATCTTGGAGGAAGGAGGAGGCGGAGCGGAGGAAGGTGTCGAGGGGGGCGGGGGAGGAGGTGGTTTCGTCGTCGCTGTTGGAGAGGTCCATGTCGGAGGCGGAGGAGGCCGAGCCGGCCGAGGAGCGGCGGCGGCGGCGCTTGGAGCCCGGGCCGGCGGCGTTGGCCCATTCCGGGGCGGGGTAGAGGCGGAGGTATTGTTGGCGCAGCCGCCGGGCGTATTCTGTGCCGCTGACCAGGTCTTCGGCCTCGGAGTTCCTGAGTTTCCGGAGCCGGGTGGCGGTCGCGAGGGAGACGGTCAGGCGCTCGTCGTCGCTGTCCTCCCATGCGGGCGCGTCCTCGGCGTCCTCTTGTGGCGCCTGCTCGGCCTGTGCCAAATCGAGCACCTCGTCGTCTGAGTCTCCGCCTGTGTCGAGCGTGAAGAGCATCGAGTCGGCGACGTGTTCGTGGCCCGTGGCGCCGTCATCGTCGGCGGCTGCTTTTACGAGGGCCTTCGCGTCTGTGACGGCGGGGAGGAAGTCGTCGCGGAAGAGCTGCTCGCGGAATGTCTCCTTGTTCCCGAGGACGAAGCGCTCGAGTTCCTCCTCGTCCGAGTCCTTGTCCAGGACCGCATTCTTCCGTTTCGGAGCGATGTCGTCGCCGTCGTCGTCGGAGGTGGAGAAAGCGTCATCCTCGTCAAAGTTGGCAAATGATCCCTCGTCAGAGGAGAGCTCCTCCTGTTGTTCTCTCTGGCGACGTCTCGACATGGTGGCAGGTGTGAAATGTTTGGTGTTTCTGTGTGGGTGTGGGAGCAGACCGAGGGGCAGAGTCTTGCAGTGGTCAACCAACTTTTTTTTCCAGAGCGCAGCCTTGCAGATTGGGGTCGCTGAGACCCACTAAGCGGGGCGCTGCCAGGGCCTTCAGCCTCGCACACTCAATTCTGTCCACAGGAGAGTCAGTGAGAGCAAACAAAACTGCGATTGGGTTGAATTTAGTTTTCCTGGTCACGATCCAGCCACTTTCACAAGTGGATTCCAGATGACCATTTGGAGAGAAACCGAGAGCAACCTGGAAGCCCCGAGCTTGGAATTATCCAGCCACCGTAAGGCCCCTACTATGTACAGAATACACACCCACGAGAGATCCCCGATGAGAAGTCTCGATTCCTCTCTATCCCACGCCATCTCCCAGCCAAATGCCCCCGACCCTCCAAAAACCCGGGTATCACATCCCTCACCTCCCTCACAACACCAACACCCCAACCACACCCACCAACCCAAGCCACCCCATCCCCCTCCCCCATCCAGCCGCACCACTCGCCCCAGCCGTAGTCTGCACACTCGTCGCATCGCCCGGCGCAAACATCACAGGCACGCCCGCATCCCCCGACGCCCGCACCGCCTCGGGGGTCAGCAGCGGGTTGTTGAGGGCGTCGCACGACGACCGGTTCGCGCTCGCCGGGATGCTGTTGGTGACCGAGATGGGCAGGTCGAAGATGGTGTAGTGGTCTTGGCCGTTGAGGCGGAAGGATTGGCGGATTGAGATCTGTGGTGTCGTTGATCTGTCAGTGAGATGTAAAGGGGGGAGGGAGGAGGAGGGAGAGGTACGTTGTAGACGCCGCGGTCGGTCTTGCCGATGCCGTTGCCCTGGCTGCCGTCGCCGACCAGGCAGTCGGGCCAGACCCATTTGACGTGCTTGACGGTGCTGCCGGGCTCCGAGAGCATGATGTCGCCCAGGCTGGCGTTGTTGGCCGAGGCGGTGCCGTTGGTGATGGTGAAGTTGCGGCCCGTGTCGTAGCTCGACAGGAAGATGGTGATGTTGTAGATCTGCGTGGGGCTGTTCTTGGGGTAGGGTGGGAGCGAGAGGCGGCCGTTGGTGGACACGTCGAGGGCGACTTCGATGAGGTCTGGACGGTGTTAGAGGGGAGGGGCATGTGGCTGCGAGGGGGGTGAGAGACAGACCTCCGCCGAGGGGCGTGCCCGGCTGCGGGGCATCGACGATGATCAGGCCGGGGGTGTAGATCTGGCCGTTGGCGATGGTGAAGTTGACGGCCGATGCCATGCGGGCAGCGCACAACAGCGCCGCGCCCGCGTATGCGGTCAGGGATTTAGCCATTTTGCGAATAGAAACAAACACAGCACGTTGGATAAATGCGGTCTGTGTAGAAAAATAAAAAGGCTAATGTAAATGATCACTACCGTGGTAGAAACACCAAATATTATGTACCAAAGGAGTGTACGAAGGACCAGGCGCCGCCTCCAAGGGAAAGTTCCAAGCTTCTAGAAACCGAAAACAGGTCGAAGAGGATTAAAAGGCAGCGGGATCAGCGTCATAGGAGGCCCTTCAACCATCGATGGCATCGCCGGGCCTAATAACGGAACGAAATTAAGAGGGAGGGTGCTAGCGAGCAACCGGGTTCGCTTCCAGCCTTGTCCCGGATCCGCGGCCATCAGCGTGGGATGGGGTTGGGATGGGTTCCTTGCTGCATCCATCTTGGGCCGGATGTGCTGGAACCGGACTCTCTCAGAGTCTCAGTGTCCCAGAAACCTGGAAAACGGCATCCTTTTTCAGGGCTGGGCATAAATGATGTGCGGTTGGCGACGGCGAGGGCCACAGACAGGGCCGGGCGCCACACCACACGTTTGAAGGTGCAGTCTTGGGGCTTCTCGAATCGGGGCGGGAGCGGGATGGACGGTTCCATGCGCGAGGACGGGACGGGTTTCAGGTTTTGGACGGAAATTCCTGGGGCCCGAGCTAGCACTGAAGCGGTAAGCCTAACGTTGGCAGCGGGGCCGGTCCGCGATGCCGGTCCGACGCTGCCGAGCCGCCGGGGGGAGTGCTCTGCCACAGGGGAAGTTGTTTATAAGTTAAGAACTTGGAGCAACTCTATTCTGTGCTATTCTTCCAATGAAAGACCCAGGTACCTAAAGAAAAGTTGTTAGTTTTTGAATTTGGAAGGCAGGCAAATGGCTGTTAGGTAGGCAGGTCCAGGCACCAGCGTCCTTGATCCCTGATTGGCCAATTCAGTCCCAGTCAACGGCAGTCAGCTCATGTGAGCTCTGTGAGCTTTAAGCTTTGAGTTTCGAACTCCACCCATGTTTCCTCTTGCATCAACCTAAACTCGAGCTCTCTGAGAAAATAGAAACAGATATCTCCAGAATTGCCGCCAGAGAGGCGTCAGTCACTTTCTAGTATCAAAGTTTCATCTTTCTTTTCTTTCCTTTTCTCCATATCTCCTTCAGGTAAACACAACCAGCCCCTCCCTCTCCCCCGTTCCATTTCATCTCAAAGCTCAGCCCACTCAACAACCACTCAGCAACCACTCAACAACCACCCAAAACAATCAATAGGCACACAAAACAATCAATAGCCACCTATCAACCGTCCATCAACCACCCAACCCGGGACGGGCACCTCCAGCCATGCCAACCCTCCCCCTCGCCCGGGTTCGCTCCCTAGCCCGCAAAACCCTCCTCCACCGCCACCTCCACCTCCACCCCCGCACCTTCACCACAACCCCCCACCAAAACACCCACCCCCTCCTACACATCTCCCCCGAAGTCACCGCCGCCCTCGCCTCCAACACCCCCCTAGTAGCCCTCGAATCAACAATCTACACCCACGGCGCCCTCAGCCCCAACCTCCCGTCCCACCTCGACCACCTCGTCCGCACCGCCGGCGCCGTCCCCGCAGTATGCGGCATCCTGTCCGGCGTGCCGACCGTGGGCCTGACCCCCTCCGAGATCGAGCGCATGGTCGCCGAGGGCGCGAAAAAGGTCTCGAGGCGGGATCTGGCGCTGTTGGCTTCGAGAGCCGTGCTAGGTGGGGAGGGAAAGGAGGGAGGGCATGGCGGGACGACGATTTCCGGGACCATGGTGCTCGCACGGCTGGCTGGGGTGAGGGTTTTTGGGACGGGCGGGCTGGGTGGTGTGCATCGCGGCGGGGAGAGGAGCTTGGATGTGTCGGCGGATTTGACCGAGCTGGGGAGGACGAGGGTGGCTGTCGTGAGTAGTGGGTGTAAGGGGTTTTTGGATGTGGGGCGGACGTTGGAGTTTTTGGAGACGCAGGGGGTGATGGTTGCGACGTTTGCTGAAAAGGGGGAGGAGAAGGTGGATTTTCCGGCTTTTTGGGCAAGGGAGAGCGGCGTGGCGAGTCCGGGGGTGGTGAGGGATGAGAGGGAGGCGGCCGCGGTGGTTTTGGCGCAGGAGAGGCTGGGCGTGGAGTCGGGGTTGTTGTTTGCGAATCCGATTTCTGAGGAGTGGGCGATTCCGAGGGAGGAGATGGAGCTGGTCATTGAGACGGCCGTGAGGGAGGCCGAGGAGAAGGGGTTTACTGGCAGCACTAACACGCCGTATATTCTCAAGCGGATAAGGGAGCTGACCGATGGGAGGAGCGTGCCAGCGAACAAGGCCCTGGTAGAGGCGAATGTCGTCCGGGCGGCCAAGATCGCAGTGGAACTGGCCAAGATGATGGACGGCAGTGACGGCACAACGACGGTGAAAACTACGGTCACGACCAAGACGACGACTCTGTGGCATGGCGTTGACGTGGCCGGCCAAACATCGTCAGCCGCCCAGGTTCAGTCACAGACAGAAACTGAGATCAAGCAAGAGGTAGGACGCCACGACACACACAAGACGCGCCACAATCCGGCTGACTAGACCCAGGATAGCCATCAGGTGGACGTTCTTGTGGCGGGCTCAGTCGCTCTTGACCTCAACTGCGACTACGCCGGTGGTGTTGCCTCAGGGCACAGCAAGGCAGTATCACCAGAGCTGCACACATCCAACCCAGCCACCGTCACCCAGTCAATCGGCGGTGTCGGACACAACATTGCTCTCGCCGCACATCGAATCAGCGAGCCAGGCAAGGTCCGGCTCTGCAGCATGGTCGGCGACGACATCGCCGGCTCAACCATCCTCTCGGCCCTGCAGGACGCGGGTCTCGACACCTCGTACATCCGCCGGCTCGGCCACGAATACCCTTCTACACGTACGGCACAATACATCGCCGTCAACGACGCCCACAAGAACCTCGTCCTGGCCATGGCTGACATGGCCATCTTCTCAACTCACTCCTTCCCAACCTACTGGGACTCGGCCGTCGCGGCGTCCAAGCCCAAGTGGCTCGCCGTCGACGCCAACTGGGACGCGGTCGACATCCAGCACTGGATCCACGCCGCACACACCCACGGCGCCAAGGTCGCCTTCGAGCCCGTCTCGGCCGCCAAAGCCGCGCGCCTCTTCCCCGCGCTCAAGCGCCACGCCCACACCCACCCACTCTCCGTGTTCCCCCGCGCTTCCGTCGACCTCTGCACCCCCAACCAGCACGAGCTGCTCGCCATGTACGAGGCGGCCAAGAACCACGGCTACCTGGAGCACGACCTGCCGTGGTTCGGCGTCGTCGACGCGTTCGGCATCATGCGCGGCGCCCGGGACCGGTTTGTCAGTATCGCGTCGTCCGAGATCGCCGACGCGGGGATCCCGGTACAGAGCGTCAATCTGCTGCCGTATATCCCTACTATAATCACCAAGCTAGGCGCCAACGGCGCGCTGTTGACGACGCTGCTGGGGCGGGACGACCCGCGGTTGAGGGATCCCGAGCATGCGCGGTATGTGGTGAGCCGGTCGATGAACGATCATCCGCATGTGGGCGGGGTGTACATGCGGCTGTTTCCCGCGGTGGAGAGGGTGAGGGATGTGGTGTCGGTGAATGGCATTGGGGATACGTTTATGGGGGTGCTGGTTGCGGGTTTGGCGAGGGGCGGGAAGGTGGAGAAGCTGATTGATGTTGCGCAGCGCGCGGCTGTGTTGACGCTAAGGTGTAAGGAGGCTGTGAGCGACCAGGTTGGGGGGTTGAAGGGGGATTTGGGGAGGGCGGTTGAGGAGTCGAGGTGAAGAGTTCGGGTTCGTTCCGGTGTGGTCGGCTTCTTCCCGACGCGGAGAAGATGATGAAACCATTGGGCTAGTTCCTATGATAGGTGCCCTGGTTTCCGTCCCAGATGGATACCGCTGAGTCAATCATCAGACATGGAAGTAGGTGATAATTAACACGGGCCTGCCACGGGTAATAAACTCCACCTCAGCTGGAGCACGAGATTCACACTAACCCTTCTCCAAGTACCACTTCGCCGTTTACACCAACATCGCCAGTCTTGGCGATCCACTGGGAACAAGATCAATGCACATGCAACCCCAAATCCAACCAACACCATGCCTGATCAAGCCGATCCCCGGATTTCCATGGAGCTTCCCCGCATTCACGCTCCAAAAACGAACCTCGGCAGGTTCCCACTTGAGGAGACTCCCCGCATTTTGACCACCCCTTGTGCTTGCTTGGCACAGGCATGGCTGGGGGTCTCCTTTAAGATGACAAGACCATGATGCGACGAGCTGCCACGTCTTATCGGGCTTCTTCCCTCACACATCACACATCACGCCTCACTTGAACACAGACCATCACTATGCCTCTGCACAACGGCTTCCTCCCCCGCGAGGGCTTCAAAAGCGACACGGTGCTCAAGATCATCCGCAACACGGCGCTCAACCCCAAGTTCATCTTGCCGCTGTTGCTGCTGGCCAAGTACACAAAACAGGGCCAGGACTTGGCCATCCTGCACCCCACGGCCTACTCGCGCCTCAAGACCCTGCTCGCGTTTGGCCTGCTCCGGTGGATCAACAACTACTTCTCGTGGGGCGTGCTGAACAACTGGGTCAAGGACAAGTACGACTGGTCTCGCGAGATCGTCGTCATCACAGGAGGCGCCGGCGGCATCGGCGGGCATGTCGTGCAGCTCCTCGCCGAGAGGGGCATCAAGGTGGCAGTCCTGGACATCCAGCCCCTGACCTACCCAGCCGGTAACCACCCTAAGAACTCTCCTCAACAACACCACAACTAACCGACCCCCCAGGCCCCACTGTCCACTTCTTCAAGTGCGATATCACCTCCCCCAAAGCAATCGCCGCCGTAGCAGCCGAGATCCGCCAAACCCTCGGCGAACCAACCATCCTCATCAACAACGCAGGCGTCGTCCAAGGCCGCACCATCCTCGACGCCTCGGAGCGCGACGTGCGCTTCACCTTCGACGTCAACACCTTCGCGCACTACTGGACAACCAAGGAATTCCTCCCCTCCATGATCGCCGCCAACCACGGCATGGTCGTGACCGTGGCCTCCGTCGCCGCCTGGGTGACCGTCCCGAGCATGGTCGACTACGCCGCCAGCAAAGCGGCCGCGCAGTCCTTCCACAACGGCCTGACCGCCGAGCTGGCGACGCGGTACAACGCCCCGCGCGTGCGCACCGTGTGCGTCAACCAGGGGTACACCACCACGCCGCTGTTCACGGGGTACCACAACGACAGCCCGTTCCTGATGCCCGCGCTGGCGCCCGAGACGGTGGCGGACGCGATTGTGCGGCAGGTGCTCAAGGGGGAGAGCAACCAGCTGTTGTTGCCTGGGTTTGCGAATAGTCTGCCGATGCTGGGGGCGCTGCCGCATTGGTATCAGAATCGGTTGCGGGCGAAGGGGCAGGGGATTATGACTAAGTTTGCCGGGAGGAAGGTGGTGAAGGATGTGGAGAGGTATTATGATGATAAGGAGAGGGCGGCTGAGGCTGAGGGGGTGGCGGCCAGTGCTGTTTTGGTGGAGAAGTGAGGTGGGTGGGTGAAGGTGTTTGCGACAGGGTTTCTTTGTTTGGATGGTCTCTTGGGTGGGCTGGCGTTGATTGTGTAGCTGCTGTTGGCTGTAGCTTGTGTCCTGGGTTGGGTATTGTGAGACATGCTGGGGTTTGTGGCGGACGGGTCCCTGAGTAGGGGACCCTTTGGAATGCATTCACATTCCAAAGCCTTGATGCCGCATTCTTTTGCCTTGTCAGTGCTTGTATTCTGTGGGAGCGCGTTGAAGTTGTCAATGACGAATTAGGAGACATCAGATTGAATTTCTTGCTGAAGCAAGCAAAGCTGAGGAGCTCACAAGAGTCTATCACGCGGGATCTTGACTTGCTTGTGTGACAGCGAGGCTCTATTCGAGGAGAGCATTGAGACAAAGAAAGAAGGCAACGATTGTCAGCTTCCCGTACCAAGTGATCACAATGGTAATGTTCGCTCTTAGTCTTTCTCGGTCAAGTCTCTCCTACTTGCTCAGAAGACTTTAATGCACTTGAATCTCGACTTGAGACCGAAAGCACAGACAGTTCTTGTGAACATGTTCTTGAACAACTTACCTATCTCGCTTTGTTCTTTACACTATCAGCATCGCTCACCACAGTTGACAGAGAACAGAAACTTGTCCTTGTGATTACAACAATATTTTGATACGGACGTTGAGGAAGTCATAGAACAACGGCTTTGTCTATCAGCATGACTTACAAAGTCCATCACGAGAGCAATAGTCAATCCTTTGTCTAAGCAAATTCAAGATGGCCTATATTAACCGAGCTCATCCTCTTAGTATTCTCAATTCGGTTCTCTACCAAACTGCTACTTCAGCACCCAAGTTTAAACACCTCCAACCTTCACATCACCAGTTCCACCAAGATGCTGCCATCAAACACAACCACAACCACCACAAGCCAGGTGGGCGAAAGCACGACCAAGGGCCCACAGACTTCCTGTAAGCCTCTTGCCAACACGCAACGCAAGAGCTCCCAAGGCTCAAGCTCTGCTGACCCCCGCGAAGACTACATCACCAAGTCCAGAGCAGCAGCAGCCCGGTGGTCAGGCTCCGACAGAAAGATTGCCAAGACGAGGCAACAGAGCCTTGACAAGACACGCCGCGAGAAGGCTGCGGTGCAGGGGGTCTTTGACCTCGGCATCATTGCTGAGGAAGACGAGGCCGCCGAGGAGAGCATGTTCCGGGATGCTGCGGGTGACGATGATGTTCGGGAGGATCTCGACGACGCTCTTTGGGGCTTTTATGAAGAGGATGAGTAGGGCGCGCAATCCCTTACCGCCATGGACACAACCGACACTCGGAGTCAGTCCTCTTCGTCTTTGGCTCAACGTCTTCTGCTCGACTCTTAGACTTGGCGGGGCCTTGTCTTGTTTTCTTTTCCATCATCGAGTTTCTGGTTTGAGGTGAGTCGATTTTGTTTTTTATTTTATCATTGAGTTTCTGGTTTGAGGTAGATTGGTCTTTGAGAGTTTGTTGGTTAGTCGCTGAAATTGACACCATTTGCATTTCAAGTTTATCTCACAACTTAAAGACGTGTAAGTGAACTCTCTAAGCATCTTAGCAGTGACAATTCGTTTAGTTCTTCTTCAAAACCACTCCTTCATTCCCAACTAAGTCGCCCTAGTAGACTCAAGTCATTGCCGTTCCTCAAGACACAAGAATACACTCAATACATTGCTGTCGTTGTCTCTTCAACACGCAAATCTGTCACGCTCCAACGGCAAATGACACTTGAAAAGAGTAGTTGGACATCATCATGGAATACGCCGACAACAGTGAGCCTAGAATCGTCTTCCTTCTCAACAGAGGTTGTCAGATTGAGAGAGGGTATGTCACCTCTCTTCGGAGGATTACCGCTTTCGGCAATCTATCAACATGGGCATCAACGTTTAGAGAGCTACATATTACTTAGGTAAAAATAAGCGATGGTTCTATCCTCTATTATCAAGAGTACAACCGTGACAAGCTATTACAAATATCCTGCCTCGTCTCTTCAAAAGTCGCTCTAAATCTTTACACTCACTCTCATGTAACACAAGACATCCCTCAAGGCTGCACAGGCAGAGACAGGATGCAGGGGTATATAACCATCGAACGATACAGGTGCCCGGGGCTCTGGAAATGACACCACCGCCTGCCGAGATGTAACTCGAGTGGTCGAATCACAGAGGAAAGGATGCAGGTCGTATGTGCCTCGTACAGCATGGCGCTGCCACAGCATCGCGGCACTGCATCAGGCAGGGACCAATTGTGTGATGGCTTTCGTCACAGGCAAAGCCGCATTCGACATGCGCATCGGGTTCCATGCCAAAGCCATGTCGCCATGGGTGCTGGAATTGGATCTGGGTAAAAGTCGCGTGCTGAGCGCGGGAAAGGCGGCAACCCGTCGGGTGCGTGCGGCCCGAGAAGCCCTGCGACGCCCTGGACGCCCTGGACGCTGTGGAAGCCCTGGAAGCTCTGGATGGAAGCCCTGTGTCGATGGGAGAAAGCACGCACGGGGCTCTTGTTCGTGGTGGTGCCAGCGAGGCCCAAGCTCCTTCGGTGGGCTCGTCCGAGGGATGCCTGCCGAGCGTTCTGGACTGGCCGCACTGCGCGTTTGACAAATGCAGGCCGGAAAGCTGCAGCCAATTGCGGGCAGCTCATTGGAAGCGGTGGTGGGGCTGGCGGGCGGGCGCCGCCCACATCAGATCATCCCCAGCATGGAATCAGCCCACTTGTGCTCGAAAATCGGGGCATCATGGATCACCGCAGAATATCGCCGTGTCTGGTCTCGGTGCGTTGTGCGGGCGCCGGTCGACACCTCCGCAGCAGCA
>FTCU01002387.1_pt1 | contig 13253 bp, 8 predicted proteins | sample 1639521 | NCBI WGS metagenome assembly FTCU01 (sample SAMEA3914864, study PRJEB12502) | metagenome | biome: forest; material: soil | place: USA | collected 2012-03-12 | depth 0.3 m
GGGAGCAAGTGAGGGGTGATGAGTTTTTTTTCCTCTGGTTTTATTCGTCTTTTTGATGATGAGGGGGAGGGGAGTTTGAGAGAGAGAGTGGAGATGATATTCAGTTTGCTTTTTTTTTTTTTTTTTCTTTCTCTCTTTTTTTCATGACATGGAGTAAATTGGCCAATCTTTTTGGAGGAAAACCCGGGTGTCTGTTTGTTTGTTTGTTTGTGATTTTTTTCAATTGCTGTACCAGACAAGATGAGATGTCTTGATGAAACGTGGCGGGATGCAAAGTAGGGAAATGACATGAGACATGACAGTATGATATCTCTCCTCATTGCTTCACAAATCGCTCGATACAGAATTGACTATGCTTCCTACGCCCCTTCACCGTGTCCAGATCGCCCGAGGAGTATTCCTGTGAACCCAACCCATCCCAACCCAGACCCAATTCGCCGAACCATTAATTACTCCGTCTCCATAATGCAGTGTGACATGAAAGAGAAAAAATAGTTTCCTTAAATCAGCTTGAGCATCGTATGCTGCTGCAGCCGGGTGCCGTTGAGCATGGCCCTCGACTTCTTGGGCCGCTGCTGCAGCCGGCGGAAGGCCTCCTGGATGTGGCGCGGCTCGACGGGCGTGCGGCCCTCGCTGGGCGGGTCGAACAGGCCGCCGCCGGGCAGCTTGCGCTTCTTGCCGGCGCTCTCGCCCGTGCGCTCGCGGTGCTGGTCCTCGTTCTCCTTGATCTTGAGCGCCTCCTCCGTCAGCGTCTGCACCATCTCGAAGGTGAGGAAGCCCAGGATGTCGACAATGTCGTCCGACGGCTTGCTGTCCGTCACGATGCCGAAGCCCGCCCACTCGCGGAACCGCTTGCCCTTGCGGTACGTGAAGGACGCCTGCCGGTATTCCGACCACGTGACGTACTCCTCGCGCGTCATGGCCTTGGTGCGCTCGTCGGCCTTGCGCAGCCGCTGGAGCGTGATGTGGTTCATCTCTTCTTCTTCCTCGTCCTCCTCGTCCTCGCGCTCCGGCACCTCGACGGGGAAGAAGGACACGGGCTCCCAGGGAAGGCCGACCTTGGCTTTCTTGTTCTTCTTGGTCGTGTCGTCGACCGGGCCGCCGGCCACCACGCCACCGACGGGATCCTCTCCGGCGCCCAGGTCGGCCTCGCCGCCCTTGTCGTCCGAGTCCTTGACGTTCTTGCGCACATCCTTCCACGAGAGGAACGTGCGCAGCCGAGATACTTTGGGCGCGTCGTCGCGGATCTGGAAGATGAGGTCGTTGATGGTGATGGCGCGCGACCCGCGACGCGAGGCCAGCTCGGTGCAGTTACGGAGCTGAAATGGCTGTCAGAGGAGATCGACCGGTTGACGGAGAGGGACCGCTTACGATTTCAATAACCTGCTGACGAACAATGTCTTCGATGATGCCCGTGGTCTCGACCGAGGGTTCTCCAGTCTCGCCGGAGACATACATCATCTGGTAGTTGAGATAGTCAGCGATGGCTTCTCGAGGGTGTGGCTCGATCCCATGAGTGTCTCTTCCCCTGCCATCGGGCGCCACTGGGCTGTCGATGGGGGGCATATCTAAGCCGTGGGCGAGTTTGAAAGCGGAATGAAGATGGCCGATAGGGACCCCGCGGACGCCCAACTTTGGCTCGAGGAGGCACCGGATGTTGTCCAGCTCCCTGCCCACGTTCAAGCCGACTGCCTCGTCGAAGGCCTCCTGGAACATGGCGGCCGCGTCGGGCTGCAAGGTCCCGAGCGAGGACATTGGCGATGGTTGCCTCGGGTCGAGCGACTGTGCTTGAGCAAAGGTGAAGCGACCTCTTCGGGCATGTGCAGCTTTTTATCCGAAAAGTTGTTTTCTCAGAAGAATGAATCGCAGAACCGCTTGGAGTGTTGTGCGCAAGTGGGCAGGAATTGATTCAGACGGTGCCAACAAAATGTTGAGCTGTCCAGAGAGTTGGCTTTGGTGTTGATGGCGATGGTGCAACCATGCCTTGACCCGCTTCATCTGCCAGCTCATGAAGTGCTGGCTTGACTGTGAGTGTCCCTGGGAGGGGATCACCCATGTGGCTCGTCATCCGGGCCTGGCTGTTTGGTCGCCGGGAAGGTATGTGAAGATGACTTGTCATGGTCGTTGTCACCGCCGGTGTCGTCGGCATGGCCATCTCCATCGCCGTTGTTGTGTTGCCCTGACGGGATGGCAAGCAAGGATCTCTGGAAAAGACCTCTCGCCTGTGCAAGCTGATAATATATTCGACATGGTGTTGGACTTGGCCAGATCGCCACGTACCCCTGCGCACTTGCGCATTGAAGCCCGGTGACAGGAACAGAGAAACAAAACGAAATGGGCTATGTACCTGCTGTATCTCCTGGCGATACTTGAACTGCTTATCCCTGTTGTCCGACATCTTGGGCGAGGGATTGGGGAGCGAAACCCCTGGATATCAATAATGGTGATAGTAATTGAGTAGGAGTGTGTTGTGTCTCGGGGACTTGATGACGAGGATGAAGCTGAAGATGAAGCTGAAGATGCAGATGAACCGAGGTAGATAACGATGGAGATGCTAATTGGAAACTCGCAGCGTTGACAGGGTTATTAATAGGGGCGACGTAGACGGTAATAATCTGGAATGAGAGAAAGAGTAAAAGAGGTCTTGGTGGTTGGCTAGGTCGAGGGCGAAGGAACCTTTTATGGAACTGCTTGGTGATAGTGAATGTCGGATGAGACTCAATCAACTACTCCGTAACGCGTTGGAGTTCAGAGCGTGGAGGAGGGATGGGCGTTCTTTGTGGGTCCTGGCTTTGTTGCCAAGGCTAACTTGCCCTGTTTGGGGGTAGCGTGACTCCAACGGGCTCATGGATGACCCCGCCATCCCCGCCAACCTCCCGACCCCACATGAGCTTACAGCGACAGCCAAGTTCGGGCCTGAGGGATGCACTGCACTACACACCACCTGCCTGGCCGCGCATACGCAACCTCACCTCTTCCCGATAATGGGAGCCTAGACCATCCTGCAGATTTAACTTTTAGTGACAACACCCCCGAGCAGACTCCATCGATTATCCTCCACACACCGTCGCCGCCGGTCACCAAGGTTCACGTTGTCACGGGCAGTGGGACATCCCGCGCCGTCATTCGGGAGTCAAGATGCCTTCTCCTCCATCCACCCTCGTTGTACGTCACCGCATCCCAGCCCCCAACTCAACTCTAGGTTCTTTATACACGACGAGACAGCACCCCCAAACTAACAAACCCCCCACCCTCCTCCAGCCCAAAATCAAAGTCCAACTCAAACTCGCCATCGCCCGCCTGCGCATGGTCCAGAAGCGCGACGAAGCCCTCGCCAAGACGCAGCGCCGCGCCATGGCCCAGCTGCTCGAGCTGGGCAAGGCCGACTCGGCGCGCATCCGCGTCGAGAACATCATCCGCTCCGACATCATCACGGAGCTGCACGAGGTGCTCGAGCTGTACTGCGAGCTGCTGCTGGCCCGCGCGGGGCTGCTCGACGCCTCGCCCGCCTGCGACCCGGGCCTCGAGGAGGCCGTCCAGAGCATCCTGTACGCCGCGCCCAAGACCGAGATCAAGGAGCTGCAGGTCGTGAGGGGCCTGCTGGCCGAGAAGTTCGGCAAGGAGTTTGTGCTGCGCGCCATGGAGAACTCGGATGGGAGGGTGAGCGAGCGGGTGGTGCGCAAGCTGAATGTTCAGCCGCCCAAGGAGGAGCTGGTGCAGGGGTATCTCGAGGAGATTGCCAAGGCTTACGGGGTGGACTGGCCGCCCGGGAGGAAGCAGGATCTTGGGGAGCCGCCCGATTTCATGGACGGCGATAGTGGTGAAGAGGGTGGCGGTGGAGGTGGTGGTCAGAGGCAAAAGGTTGCCGAGGAGCCGCTGTTGGGAGAGTATGAGGAGGTCGATGCGAGGCGGAAGCTCAGCGAGGCCACGCCGCCAGAGAGTTTTGGCCCGCCGAGTCCGCTCCATGTCAACCCGCCGAGCGCGTCGACAGACAACATCCACCCCAAGGTGACACTCAACAAGGTGGAGTTGACGCCGACCAAGAAGCCAGCAGCTGCGGCGGCTGCGGCCAGGAAGCCCGTGGAGAAGAAGGGGGGCATTTCGGATGGGATCCCCGACGTGGACGAGCTGTCCAAACGGTTTGCTGCGCTCAAGAGGTAGAATGTTGGTGACTGGGGACTTTTCTTTCCCGGCCTTGGGTATAGCCAGTCTTGTGTGTCTGCTCTTGGTTTAGCATTTTGGGTGGTCTCATTTTATGGTGGAGTCTGGTGCCGTTGTTTGTGGTGTTTCTTTGCTCCAACGAGTTCATGCCAGAACTTGAAACCAGTTCTACTCAGTGTTCCGCCCTTTCTTTTCTCTTTCTCGTGCATACACACATCCGCTTTGCTATCTGACTGACGAAACAAGAACTGTAGATGGTTCCATGTCAATCACGGGGGCCTTTCTGGGCTTGGGGTCCGAGTGCGCTCAGTCGTGAACTCCTACAAACCCCTAGTCATGGCTGTGTAAACACCACAAGAAAAGGCATCCTATCACAGTCTTCGTTTCCCTCCGGTTGCCGAGATGGCCGGACCACGGGGTTCCTGCTGTTCAGTTTGTGTGCACCGGTGCCGGTACCTGATTCACTCTGGCTGTGCCTTCCTCCTCCGGAGAACTGCTGCCCGCGTTTCCGCCCATTTCCGTCGCTTCTCTCACCCTCGTCCCTGTTTCCCAAACAATCACCATCTTTTCCCTCCACTGATCGATCGTGCACACCACAACTTCAACTTTCTCTCTCCCTCCGCCATCACGGAGACCGGCTTTGATTGACGGTTCCTCACCTCCTGCGTTTGATTCTGCAGGGAACTTGGGTCGAACTTCCGTTTCTCCTCCTCCTTCCTTCTTCCTCCTCCTTCTCGCGTTTGGCCAAATCCACAACACGAATCTAACCTCTCCTCTCTCTTTTCTTCCTCCGAGGTCGAGGGTGTTAAAAGCACTTTCTGCTATTTTGAGGCGAGGTACGGCAAATCTACTGCCATCTTCCACACAGTTTCTCAACTCTGGTCGAATCCCTCTGGCAGAGTGTTACCCAGATCGATGTCACCAAGTCGGAACGGCGCACCAGCGAGCAAACAACCTCAGCGCAACCATCTCTGCTTGCATATGCCTCGAGGGAGCTCGTGTCTCTCCCAGGCAGCCGAGATGGACCACTCGGACAGAATCAAGCAGAACCTCGAGATCTTGGGGCTCGAAAGCCTCGAAGAGCTCTCTCTGGGTGAGTTGTTCACCGCGATCGGGAAGAACATACCTTCAGATGTGAGCAAGAGCCGGATTCTCAACATCTACGTCATGTGGCTTCATTCCCGCCTCGTTGTCATCGACGTCTCGTACGGGCCCGCTTTCGCCGACGAGATCGCGAGCTGGTACCAGTTCCTAAAGGTCTTGACCAACGACGACAGTCTCATCGCCGGCGCCTTCCGCGATTGGCAACGCGGTGAGCTACTCGAGAATCCCACCAGTTCGAGGCGGTTGAGCATCGCCGAGGCCGAGTTATTCAGCCTCATGTCGAGCTCGCCAACAGAGCCAGAGTCTAGTCCGACTTGTCCCGACAGTCCTTACGGCCAGAGGCACCCCGACAGGGTCTGGGAGTCTCAAGACTCTCGCACATTCGTTGGCCTTGATGCTCACTACGGCCATATGCACCCCGACAGGGTCGAGAGGTCCCAAAACCCTCACACCGTCATTGAGATCGAGGATGACGAGCCGGAAGTCGTTGTGCTCTCTTCTTCCCACACCTGGCCGAAGGACCTGAGCACGCCTCAGTCCTACTGTCAAGATGGGCAGCCGGACTTGTCCTTCCTCACGGGAGCCAACATGTTGGCTCTTAGCGACATGGTCAGGTCGCCTCGTGACGGCCAGGACCTCGGCACGCCCAGCCCCGCGCCTATGGACATGTCGGTACAGGTACCTCTGGAATCACGTCTGGAGGGCTCAAAACGCGCAAAGACTGGCAACCCCAAAAAGCCCCCGAAAGGGTATATATGCGACCGTTGCGGGGTGAAGGGTGAGGTCAACTCCTTAACTATCCAAATCGTATTGCGGCTGACTGTTGTAGGCCACGACATCAAGGAGTGCCCGACAAACCTGGACCCATCCTTCGATAGGAAGCCGCCGGCCAACTACAAGTGCAAGTTTTGCGACAAGACCGGCAGGCACTACGGTCCCCTGTGTCCGAAGCATCCTGACCCGAACGCCATCGCTCATCAGAGGCGCAAAGCCTACTTCAAGCATAGTAAAGCCCGCTTGAACAACGGCGAGCGAGGCCGTCGGAATGCCCAATCATCTCGGAGCATTAGGGATACCAGCGAGGAACTCTCGCGTCTTCGTCTGACACCCGTGTGGGATCGGCCAGTCAAACGCAAAGCCTCGCGTTCACCATCTCCGGATCGACTTGTGCCACAGAAAAAGAGCAAGCCACCGATCGGCGATGGAAAAAAGAAGACCGTTCAGACGGTGAGACTGGGCGTCGATGACTTGATCGAGCGATTCAGGCGGAGTGAAGCACCCCTGGCGAGCAATGACATACAGGACGAAGGTGTCCAGGGAGCTCCGGAGCACGGGTTGAGGAAGCACTCTCTCCCGCCGGCCGCTGTCTCGCCGGCCACGCCCTCGCCACCCACTCTCTCGCCACCCACTCTGCCGTCGTTACCTATGTCCACGGTCGTGGAGGTCGACGGGGTAGAGACAACTATATCGCTGGAGAGCGAGGACGCCGGCTGCGCCATCGAGGACCAGCTGTTGGAGTTGGAGCTTGCTCTCACCCAGATGATCCAGACCGAGAGCGTCAAGACGGATCTGCTCCTCTTCGTCAATGGCATCGAGCGCTTGCCGCCCTACCATCCATCCCTCTTGGAGCTGTTCAGGGATCGGGAGAGCGTTTGGGTCAACGAAGCCTCCAGGAAGACGCGCGCTTGCCCTGTCGACTTTTTCTGCTTCCTCGATGAGGAGGAGAAGGTTGAGGTTGTCGACTGCGAGATGGCCATGGAGGTGGGGACTATCAAAGAGGAAGCGCCAATTTGGGTGGTCATCGATGAGGAGGCAGCTGATTCATCCTCGGCGCTCGTGGAGCAGGAGGAGAAACAGGCTGAGAACGTCAACCGCGTCGAGATGGGCGTCGAGGTGGAGATTCTTGAAGACGAACAGCCGGTTCGTGTGCTTCCCGATGATGGGGCAGCTGGCTCGGCTGCGGTGCTCGAAGAGCCTGCTCTCCCAACTGTGGCAACGGAAGGAGAGGAGGAGATGGCCGACGCCGAGCCGGCTACGTCTGTTGATGAGTCTGGTGCCGGAGCAATCTTGGCCATTCGTACCAGCGACCCGCTTCAGACCGAAGAACTTCTTCCGAGTGCGACAGCAGAAGAAGACGAGGAGATGGCTGGCGTCGAACCGACGGCGTTTATCGACGAGTCTGGTGTCGAAGCAATCTTGGCCATGCTTGCCGCCGAACCGGTTCAGATTGAAGAGTCTCTCCCGGCTATGTCTGTGGACGAGTCTGGTGCCGGGGCAATCTTAACCATGCTTGCCACCGAACCGCTTCAGGCCGAAAAGCCTCTCCCGGCTGCGACAGCCCAAGGAGACGATGAGATGACTGGCGTCAAACCGGCTGCGTCTGTCGACGAGTTTGGTGCTGAGGCAATGTGGACCATGCCTGCCACTGGAATCCTCTCAATCGAAGAGTCAACTTCTGGTGAAGCAAAGACGGAAGACGTTGAGGCTGGGACCATTGATGTCCCCACCGTGGATGAGCCCTCCACCGACGGCTTCATCCAGGCCGTAACTTCTGGCGAGTTTGTTGTCGAGGACGAGGGAGATTCAGAGATGGCGGGTGCTGAGCACCCGTCCGTCATCGAGGGCGCCGATGACATGGAGATGGAGGGCACTGAGCCTTCCCCTGACGGTGAGGCAGCACTCGGCAAGCTTGTCACCAAGAACATGCTTGATTTGGAGATGGCAGGTCCCGAGTCCTTGCCTGTCCAGACCAGCCAGATTGGCTTTGGTACCGAACCCTCCGCAAGCTGCTGAGGGATACGTCTCCTTCCTAAGGATCTGGCGGAGAACCTTGGCACAGGCCTTTGGGGGGTTCAGATCTTATGGGCTTTCCGCTCAAATCTCTTCTCATTTGTTATCTGTTTGTTTTGTAATCTGGATTCGGGGTCGGCGTGGGGCAGACGAGGGTGAACCTGGTGCGAGAGAGGTTGAGGACACGGACGCCGTGTTCACGCTTCGAGTGGCTTCGACTGGGTTGAGTTTCTGGTGTCCCGGGTTGCTGTCTGGGGTGGCGATCGGTTGGTTTCTCATGGCTTCTGCGCGTTGTTTCGGCGACTGAGTTCTGCGGACGCTCTTAGTCTTGGCTTCTGTTGTCGTCACTTGATATATTGAGGAAAATTGAAGATGCTCTGCTCGGCAGTCTTCGGATTTCTCTCATCGTAGCTATTAATACACTGCCATGATTTCCGAGTTCTGTCTCCAGGCACGAAAGGCAGTTGCTCCCTTGTGCCACCCATATATAACTCCATAAACCGGTTGCCCCGGGCGCGCGGGCTTACTGGCCGTGTATCAGCTTCTCTTGGGATGGGTTCTGCAGTTGCTCGACGCCAGTCACCCCCCACGCCATGCCGCGCGGTATTTGCCTCCCCTCATCCTGGCCGCCGAGGACCGGCGTTGATCCCTCATGTCAAACTCCATGTCGGCGCTCCAGCTTCGGTCATGCCTGTCTCGGCAGAGGTTGTCGGCACGTCCAGACGACAGAGCGCACCATCCCCCTCGTATTGCTCAAACCCACCACGCCCGTCTCTTCCCCCCTTGTAACCCACATCACCGACCAGATATCCCCCCTTCACTCCAGCTTATCCAAATGCTCCAGCCTCGTCAACACAACCTGCTTACTCGTCTCCTCAATCTCCCCCGCCAGAAACACCTCGTCCAGGATGGCATACACCTTGTAGAAGTTAAACACGAGGTCGAGCTCGCAGACGTTGCCGAAGAAGGAGTCGAGCACCTCGACGAAGAAGTGGATGGCCTCGAGGTAGGCGAGCTCGTTGTCGTTGGTGTCGACGCACGCGCAAAAGAAGAGCCCCGCGTAGCGGCGGTAGACGAGCTTGTGGTTGCGGAACTCGACGAAGTTGGACTGGTACTTTTGGTCGCGCGGGGCGACGAGGCGGTGGACCTTGGAAGGTGGGGGCAGGGAGCGTTAGCTGTGGATGGTGGTGGAGGGTGGGAGAAGAAGGGGTGGTCGGTACCTCGCCCTTGAGCTTGATCTTTTCGTCGTCGCTGTAGGGGTTGTACCACTTGGCGAGACGGGTTTTGCCCCTGGAAGAGGAGGAGGGGTTGTTAGCTGAGCTGCGAGAGCGAAAGGGGGGAGGGTCGATTGCTGGGAAATAATTGGGGGAGGGTTATGGACGCACTGCCGGTTCTGGATGAGAATGAAGGACAACATGGCTGCGGCGCGGGATGCCCGCGTGCTGTCTCGCTGCCGCGCTGCGCTGGGAGGTGGTGGTCGCGAAGTCGGGTCGGGGATAGGAGACGGAGGGAGTGGGCTCGGTCGAGGTCAATTGGTCGTTGTCGTTGATTACAGATCGGGGTTAGGGTTGTCGATTACGACAAACTGCCCCTTGGTCGTGTGGGCAGCCATCAAGGTGCACGGCAGATTTCAGGGGAACTAGTTGCCTTGATCAAGGCTTGTCATGACAATATATTAGATATTTGTACCATCACCCATGCAGTACCTCTGTAGAACCCCAGACGACCCCATTCTGGTTGCCTCACCCGCTTCTAAGTGCCCAAATTACTAGTAAATGCTGCTACCGTGGTCCGCCAAACGCCTTCCCCCCTGCTGACCCACAACCCTCTATCAAAGCCGTTGAATGACGTGTTATGTTACCTCTTCAGACATCGCCTCTGCTGAGCGACTCAGTCCTCAGCAGCGCCCTTGCCCTCCTCCCTCAACCGCTGGCGGTACTGATGGCGAATCGTCGACAGCGTCACAGCAACCCCCACCCCGCACGCGGCCAGGGTCACGAAATAGGCATTCTTGTAGCAGTCCAGCCCATCCGGGCAAGTCCGCTCGCCCTCGGGCCCGACAATGCTATGGCTGTCAAAGACCACGCCATAGAACAAGTTGAAAACGTTGCCCGAAACAACGGGGCTGAGGGTCATGAACCCCCAGTTCTGGCTGAGGCCGTGGATACCAAACGACTCGGCGACGATGGAGGGAAAGACTCCAAACAGGAAGCCGTAGCCGAGGCCCGACAGACCCGAGACGAAGCCCAGCAGGTGAGGGTTTTCGATGCTGAGGGCGCAGAGTTGGGCGATGCAGAAGACAAAGCAGGCAATGACGAGGCACCAGACACGGCTGGCCTTCAGGACTTTGACCAAGAAGTCGGATCCGACGCCTGGGGCTGTTAGAATCAAGCTTTCGAGGGGGTGAGGGTTCCATCATCTTACCGCTTAACAACCTGCCAGAGAAACTGCCAACCGACAGGATCGAGACGTGCATCTGCTGCCGATGAACGAGAAAGGTCTCGTCTACCGAGTCGTCGTAGCGCTTCCAGAGAGCATTGACATCGTGTCCGATGTTGCTGCATCTAGGGTCAGCCAGATTCCATCTTGCAGGACTAAAACGATGAAAACACCCACTTGATAGTCATCAACCCAATGCCCGCCAGGATGCCCATGATGCAAAAGAGCTGCCAGAAGTCGATGTTGCGGAGCAGGCGCCAGCCGCGGATATCTATACGATGGGAGCGATCCAGATTAACACTGCTCTGGACATAGACGTCGCCCGCCAGCGACGATGACGACCTGGACACGAGGGACGACGTCTCGTCCGGCTCAGCCTCCTCAGATGGGCCATCCAGAGCGGGAGAGAGAGCAGCCTCGACATCGGCCTCGTCGCGCGCCGCGGCGGTGGCATCGTGGGGCGATTCGGCGGTCGCGGCGGGAGTCGTGTAGGTGGTGGTGGTCGACGTACCGGGTTCTACGTCGTGGGGCCGCCGCCCGCCGGGGCCTCCATTACGGCGGGGGGCCGCTCTGGCCTCCTCTGACGGCGTGCGGTGCAGCTGCTGCGAGTCGGACAGTGTTGGACCGCCGGTGGGGAGGCTGTGATACGACGTGTGCGGGTAGACCTTGAGGAAGAAGAAGCCCGCAAAGATCATGATAAAGGTGCCGGCGGCCAGCAGGGTGAGGAAGGCGCTCGTGTTGCCGGGAAAGAAGACGCTGCCGAAGAGGGAGAAGAAGAAGGCGCTGAGGCCGAAGGCGGCAAGGGGGAACGCGGTGGCAGTGCCCCGGTGGTGGGGCCAGTTCAGGGCCGACGTCTTGACCGACGCTGCGAATGCCATGCAGCCGCCCAGGCCGGTAAGGAAGGCGAAGAAACACAGCATCGGCACGGAACCGGAGGCCGTCTCGTAGGCGGCGCGGAAGGGGGTGTAGCCGATGCCAAGGCATAGAGCGCCGGCGATGACGGCCGGACGAGGCCCGCGATGGTCGACAAACAGGCCGACAGGAACTCCCAAGGAGTACATGCCCATGTTGCCCGCCAAGCCAATCAGATTCGTCTCGGTGGTGGTGAGATGTAGCTTGTCGGCGAACTGCGGAGCCCAAGCCGAGTAGACATACTGGGGGATTCCATGTCAGCGGCCATCACCGAGCATCAGGGCGGTACATAGCCTAGAGACGGAGACATACGTTGGTGCCGCACGCCAGCGAGATCAGGGTGGCGGCGACGCTCGACACGAGCCGGGCGCGGTGTAGCTGTGCGTCCCTCATCTTGGGCGGTTGCTTGCTTGGTCGATTGCGTGCTGAGCTTCGGGAGCGATAACGGAGGTGGTTTCAGGGGAGCAGCTTCAGCCGTATTGAGGCATCCCGGCGAGGCGTTGGATGCAGGATGGCCCGAGTCGCAGGAGGGAAACGGGGAGTCCTACTTCGCACCTCGACGAGAAGTGCGGATGAAGGGTAGGTTAAGGGCAATTGCGTGGCGCGGAGGACAGCTCCATCGTGGGTTGGGTGAAGGTGGATGACCGGTGGGTTTGGCGGGTTTCGGAAGCCTTGGCTCATTGGGGCCTCGCCAGGGTCCCCTGTGACATGTGTCTGCACCTCTGAGAGCGAACTGCGGGTCTCGGGTCTCGGTTGGTGCCGCTGCGAATGCTTTTGCGGGCCCGCTGATTGGGCGACCGGAAGTCAGATGCCGACCAGGGATGCGAGGCTGTCGGCCAGTGCGCCGTGCAGCGCTGGTGACGGGACAGTGCTGCGTTTGCTGCTGCAAGCCACAGCTCGTGGTGGATGTTGCTGGCCAGGCCCGGCGCCGGATGATGGACGATGGATGATGGATCGCGTGGCCTCAGAAATGAAATACGAAAACGACAACCCATGACATGTCGGATGAAAGGGACAAGCAAACTGGTGCAGGCCAAGCGTTGGAAGAGGGTCTGTTACCTAACAGCAGTCACGTGGCGTTCTTGTGCTGGGGTGAGTGCTACTGGAAGTGCTGCCTGTGGCGCAGAAGCGCAGGCACACAGGGCTCGGCGGCTGGAGGATTTGCCTTGGCCCTTGGGCCCTTGGCACTGGCGCAACCGGCCCTGCAGCAGCCCCAGCCAAAGCGCGGGCAACCGTCGTCATCCAACGTCGGCGCGGCCAATCCATCGAACCTCGACCATCGAACATCAACCCTCGAATTTCAAAACACCCTCACCATTCCCGCTCCGAGAGCCGGAACCGCGCCTTCGCCGCCGAAACGCCTTCCGAATAATCCGATAACACTTTGACTCGAGGAGGCCGAGGGCTTCCAGTCGTCGTCGCCATGGGCGCTCTCCTCTCGCTTCCGCTACTGGCGGTCCCCAGCCTGGGCACCGTATGTCGTACCCGGGATCCTGTGGAATCACCTCTTGCTGACATTTTTGTAGATCCTGGGATTCGCAGGAAGTTGTTGCGGCGCCGCGACCTGCTCCATGGTGTGCAGCGCGTGCGGAAAATGCGGCAACAGGTAGGCAGCCCCTCCCTCACGAACCTCCCTCTCCCACTCGACGTCGCTCACCTGTCTCGTCCGCCGCTAGTGTCGCTACCCGTATCGCATACGCCCTCCTACTCCTCGTCAATTCCATCCTATCATGGATCATGCTCACAAAATGGGCCGTCGAAAAGCTGCAGCACCTGATGCTCGACTACGTCAAGATCAAGTGCGGCGACGGAGACTGCTACGGCTGGCTGGCCGTCCACCGCATCAA
>FTCU01000566.1_pt1 | contig 13250 bp, 12 predicted proteins | sample 1639521 | NCBI WGS metagenome assembly FTCU01 (sample SAMEA3914864, study PRJEB12502) | metagenome | biome: forest; material: soil | place: USA | collected 2012-03-12 | depth 0.3 m
AAGCTCGGCGTCCGGCGTTGTACGACCGCAGAGTCCTCAGCGCCTTCTCCAGCACCTCCAGCTCGCCCTTGTCCTTGTCACGCCTTATGGCCTGCGACGGCGATTCCCCCGCAATCCTGGCAAGCAGGGACGGATCCGCCTTGATGATGTGGTCCTGTGTGAGAATGGCGGTGGGCAACTCGTTCAGGATGCCGTTTTCGATGACGAGGGCGTTGACGTAGCCCACAAAGGCCACCATACTCGTCTGCGCGGTTGAGGCGATGGGTCAGCACATGGCCACGAACGAACCCCGTTTTGGGTGCAACACCCTCGTTGCTCACCTCGTAGTACATTTCGACATTCTGGACCAGTCGCGCCGAAAGCCCCAGACCGAGCTTCAGAACGCGCCGCTTTTTCTTGACGCCGCCGTCCGCTTCCACATGGCGCGTCACCACCGCACTCAGTGCCGTCCGAACAGCGCGGACCGCCGCAACGCCACGCACCAACTCGGGTCGAATGAGCCCGGCGGTCTGCATCAACGCCAGGTTCCGGCTCAACCCTCCCACAAACTTGTTGAATCGGCGCGACGAGCCAAGGACCTCTCCCAGGGACCCTATGGAGTCTAGAGCCGGGACAGCTTGGCGCAGATCGCGAGAGACGTCGGCCGCGCGTTCCACAACCGCGCGGGTCTGGCAAAAGCCATCGTAAAACCCCGTGTTGCCCCGCGCATGGCATTGGAGGAGGCTCTTCAACGCACCGTCCGATGCCTTCTTGAGGCGCTCGAGCTTCGAATCTGTGAGGTGGTCGCGCAAGGCCAGGCGGACGTGCTCGTCGGGGCAAGCCGCGGCGAGGGCGGCCTCGACAAACCAGTCGACGGCTTTCCACACGGCTGCCAGGTGCCGCTCGGCGATCTCCTGCCACTTGTTGGACTGGTACTCGAAGAGGCCGTGATAGGCCGTCTCGCTGGCCCCCCCGCTCGGGCCGCGGCCCGCCCAGCAGTCGATTTGCGTCGCAACCCACACCTCGAATTCGGTGCGCTCGACGGCCTGCGGGAGGGCGTGCGTGTAGTACTCATCCACTACCGCCTTCGCCAGGAAGCTGTCGGCCTCTTCCGTCTTGCTGCCCTCATTGGGCTGCTCCTCCTTGGCCGTTTGGGGCTCGCCATCGGCTGCAGATCCGGCTTCGACTCCGGTCTTGCCCTCGCCAGCCTTGGCACGGTCCTTACCATCTTCCTCTCCTTCCTTTGTGACCTTCACAGTCTTTCCGCACTTGCCCATGGCGGATGCAAACGTCCTGTTGAGAGCACGAACCGTAGCGCGCAGGTTCTTTCCATGGTCCTCGCTCGGTCCGTCCCCAAAGGGCGGGAAGAATCGCTTGCAGTCGCCGCACTCCTCGCGCGCCTTGTGCGACTGGTTGCAGTTGTCGTTTTGGTAGATGCCCAAGCATGCCTGTTGCGTGAACCTTTCGAACGCCCTCGCAACGGCGTGGAGATATTGCAGGCGGGCCCTGTCCGTGTCTCTCGCCTTGCCGTTGGCTGTCACTAGAGCCCTGGCCTGCTCGGTTCGGCTCTCGACCTCGGAGATGAGGCCGGGGAGGGCGGCCTTCGTGTGGAGCCAGAAGCCGTTCTTAATGGTCCCCTTGAGGGCCCCAATGCCCCGCTGGGCATCCGGCACCGCCTGCCAATCCGGTTGGTCGCGGAAGAACATGGCCTCCCTCATATCCCTCTGCTCCAGAGAATCAGCTCGCTCGGCCTGGCTTTGGTTCCTGACCACGTGCCACCGGTAAATCTTCAGATCCTCCGAGGTGAGAGTGCCGTTCAGAATCCTTACGAACTCTTCGTGGAACTGGGCGTGGTCGGGGTTCGTGATCACCCCGACTACTCGATCTGCAAGGCCAGGGTCGTTCTTGGCAATGTCCTGGACCACCTCCGGCGCAGACTGGTTGTGCACGCTGCACCGAGCATGGACCACGAGCAGGACCAGGTTTTTCTTGTTCTTAACGTGCTCTTTGGCGAGTCTCTCCACTGTGTCCCGGCCCGGTCCGCCCTGTTCGTTGCTCGCGACCCGGAAGATGCCGGGCAGGTCGATGAGGTTGACAAGAGGCAGGTTCGGTCCCTGTTTCTTGACAACCAGGACATTGTCGGCGAAGTCCCTGGTGACGCTGGGGCCGGTAGTGGACGGGGACGACGGCACTCCCAGCGCGTCCGACGCCCTTGCCATCCATGCTGCCAACTCGTCTGGGCTCGACGGCTGCGCATGGAACTCGAGCAGCCTGGTCCGGTCCGCCTCGGATCTCGACTTCCCGGGTTCGATCGACAGCTCGGTCCGTTCCGTGGCGGCGCGCCGCATGATGAGCTTAGTTGGGAACCGAGTGCAGGTCCCGGCATGGACGGGGAAATGGAAGCGCCCAATAGCCTCGAGCACAGAGCTCTTGCCGCTGCTCTGGTCACCAACCACAACCAACTGGGGCGATTCGATGCGTCCCTTGCCGCCGAGCCGGGAGAGCTGATCGAAGACGTCAAACAGGGCGACCTGCCGTTCGTCAATCAGGTCCTGTATCCCATCCATCATGGGTTGAGTTTCGGTGGGGAGAGGGTTGCCAATGTCTAGAGCCTCAGCAACTAGGCCGGGTGTGTCGGGGACGGAGCCGTTCATGGTCACGGCAAAGGGAGGTCCAGGGAGTCGTTGAGAGTTGGATTGGTGATCTCGCACAAAACCATACGAAGTGTGAAGCGACAGTATGGGTTGATGAGCAAAAGCATCATCTTGGACGGGGCTTTTGCTGTGATATTTGTACTTCCAGGGACAAGACTCTCGTCTCTGAGTTTCAGCATCGGGGCAGACCAGTCGTTGCTGACTTCAAAACAAATCGTGGACGATTGGTACTCATTAATAGATACAAAGGTACAAAGCTGCTGGTGTGCTCGGGCGGTTCTACCACGCGTGGCGCTATCAGCGCCCCACATGCACAGTTTATGCAGGAAACTTAGCAGGCTAGCCAGTCAGCGTGAGCCAGTGGACATTGGAGGGCAGGAAACTTAGGATCGGACCACTAACAGGCAAGTGGCGATGCACTGAAACCTAGCCAGATCCGTCGGGTTGCGACAATCGCTCAGCTCCGAAGTTGGGCATCATCGAATACGCACCACCACTAGGTGCAAAGGTCTCTTCCTCTTCGTCCGGCCCGAGCTTCGCCCGATTCTGGCCACATCGTGTCGCGCAATGGGTAGGTAGCCACTTCGCCTTCTGAGGCTATGTGGGCACCAAAATCCGCAACAACAATAAATTCCCGAGGATTCAGGGACAGTGTACCCAGGAGCCTACAGGTACTTAATCAACACTGATCACCACCGTCCTTCAAAGGCTCCCAGATAGAGCAGAGCACCACACTACAGTTTCTTGTCCCGGTACCTCTTTCACAGCCCGTGACCGACACCTGCCCACTCTGTCCCGTCGTTTCTGAATCATGTCATCTGAATTCGAGGACGTCCTAGGCCACGAGCCTCATTGCTTTCAGGATCGTCGCGAGACTGACAGCCACGTCTTCGTTGCTCCTTGGATGCTTAGCTCAGGGGCAGTCTACTCCCTTGACAGCATGGATGCCCACGGAGTGGGCACACAACACCTTTCTCCAGAACTGGAAAATTCGGATCACACACCAGTCCCTCCTCGCTCCGCCGTGGGCACGCCGCTTCAGCTGCCTCCTGACAGGCCACACTTCCAGACAGCCAACTTGTCCTCCTTCCTTGCCCATCCCTCGCGGCTCTCCGCCAACCGCGACAATCCTCTGACGACAGCAGACGGGCAGCACACTCTGTCTGACCAAGGCAACCTTGCTGCAAGCCTCAAGGGCTCACAGCCCCTAGGACGCCCACGTGCCATCCTGCCAGGCGTTGTGAATCTTTCGTTCCACACTGGCGTGGCAAACACGTCAACCTGGAGTCCACCACCGACCGATTTGGTTCCCCAGCCATCGTTGCCGGCCAGCGCCAGCGGAGCCGCCAATCCGGCGCTCCCCAGCATCCCGATCAACAACAGCCTGACTCCCATAGTCGCTGTTCCGGACGGTTCAGTCGCTCCAAGCCTCGCCCCCCGAGGTTCGACTAGTGCATCTTTGATTACGTCCGCGTCCCGGGCCAAGAAGCGCTCCATGCAAACCAGTGAAATGAATGGCCAGGGACCGCGCCAAAGTCCAGAAAAGAGGTTGTCGGAAGGGGTCAAGGCCGGTGAAGGACAAGTATCCGCAAGTCACCTCCAATCCTCGGGCAAGCAAACCGGAATAGACTGGGCCACATGGACGGAAACCATATCTCACTTCTTCATTATGGAGAGCCACACGGCGCCGGAAGTGTCGTTCGAGATGTCGGCTCTATACGGCGTACAGATATCGTAAGTTCCAATCTCCATGTTGCTCCGGGGTTGTTCCTCTTCTTTTCTGTCCTAAGAAGCGCTGACAAGTGTACCTGTCCGGCATTACGGCGGTAATTGCAGACCGTCGACTTTGTATAAACGATTCAAGAAGAACAACAGCGATGACCAAAGCGGCCCTAAAGAGCGCGGGCGACCAGCGGGATCCCTCGACCGCGCGACGCGGTCCCTCGCCGCGTTCACATTTGAAGCCAACAAGCGGCTGATTGCGAGGCTGCGAGAACCGCGCCTCAGCCCAAAGCCGTCCACAGAGCGGGAGCCATACGCCTGCCAGCACGCCATGCTGCACGCCCTCGACCGCCTCGTCAAGGGTAGCTTGGACACTCGCAAGTCCAACGCCGCCATGGCCCTCAGTGCAGAGGGCGGCTCACCATCGTGGCAACTCGTGTACGACAAGTGCGAAGGCCTCGTGGCCCTCATTTCCGGCCAGGCGGCAATGGGCGGCAAGATACTTTTCCTGCTGGGCCAACTGCGCCAGGCGCTCGACATCGCGGCCGCCACTGCGCACCAGGATCCGGGATTCCTCATTCAGATCTGGCGGACATGCATGTGCTTGCTCGACGTGCGATTCCCTGGCCGGACGAGGACCAACCGGTTCATCTTCCTGAGGGTATTCCTCCATTGGCTGAGAAGCTCGTTTTTGGCGAGGCTCAGGAACCCGAAAGACGACCTGGTGGTCCTCGTCGAGTGTCTCATTCGAGTGCTTAATTTCGAGGAGCCGTTCCACTTTATGGCAACCCTCGGCATGGGCTGCGGGAAGACGATGGACATGGTGGGTGGCATGGTCGGCCACAGCCACGCCGTGATACTCACCATGGGGTCCTCCTGCACCCGGTACTGGAAGCGAGAGTTCGCCGTAGATCGGGGCCGTTTCGAAAGACATTACAAGCCCCTTGTGGATCAGATCATCCACGCCCAGCAGTCAACTCACGGCAACATCGCCGCCCTATATGCCTACACGCTGGCTCAAGTGGACAGCAAGCCCGAGGCAACTACCAGCTACGCCGCTGGCTTGCGGATCCTCGCACTGGGCGCGTGTCGAGAAGCGGTGGAGGGCAGGGCGCTGAGATACGACCAGGCCGCCCGAGCGTTGGCATTCTCGAGCGAGCAGCTCGTGGTCTGCCAGCTGGATCCAGTGATAGGCAAGGCGGACAAGCTCGACCGAGACAGATTTGACAGCGCGCTCCAAGGCGTGTCCGAGGCGATCGAGGTGCTCCGCCAGGGGGATCTCGACTGCGTTGTGAGCGCGGCCCATCTCTCCAAGCGGCTGTCCATCTGGTACAAGTCGTACTACCCGGGCAAGAAGATTCAGAGCAAGAGTCACCGGCTCAAAGGCCGACAGGTCACCGACGAGCGAGATCGGACGGCCGCGATCCTGGCCCAGATCGCCGAGCCGCCCGTCGAATTTCCCGAGTTCCGCGACCCCAAAAACAAACCAAACACGCGGTGGCGTCGGAAAAAAGAGGCAAATCACCATTTCGTATTGTCGAAAACCGCAGCGGAGACTGGGATCCGACATGTGAAACCCGTTCGTCGCAGTGGCTTGCCTCCTGGCAAAGAGCAAAAGAAGAAGAAGGCTGAGGCTCCAATTCAAACCGAGATGGAGCAAGTCCCTTGGATCCGCCGGAGTTGTTGGCACTGTACCGAGACGTTCCCGTCGCGCAATGCTTTATTCCAGCATATCGATCATGGCTGTCCTCATCGACATCCGTGGTCCATGGACGGCTGAGGTCGGGGGGAGATCACTTCGACAACAAGGGGCTCCGCTTTCTTTTTGAACTAGGAGTACGAATGGCATACACCGAATGGATAGGGTTAATGTCTAATACAACCAAGTTAATCCCGTTTCCAACCTCCTCCCCGCTCTACGCCCTCCCCCTCCCCCCACCACCCCCATCCACAACTCCCTAGACCTCCCGCCCTCCCTCTCCACCAACTCCCCCGGCCTCCACACCTCCACCACCTGCCCCCTCTCCATCATCACCACCCGATCAAACTCCATCACCACCCCCAACCGATTACTAACCATCACCACCGTCCACGCCGCAAACTCCTCCCCAATCACCCGCTGCATCTGCTCATCCGTCTCCCGGTCTACGCTCGAGCTCACCTCGTCCAGCAACAACACCCCGCCATCCCTCCCCTCTGTACCCGGTAGGAGTGGCATGACTCTCTTCCGAGACTCTCAAATCGTGGACTTCCAACTCGAGGCTGTGCAAGGTCGCAGTGATCTGGTACTGCAGAGATAGATCCACCGGAGATGCAGAAGACTGCAAGGAAAGGCCCTCAAGTGTGACTTACATTCCAACCTGCTATCGAGCTTGTCAACAGCACAGTTCGGCCTCGGACAGGAACGTGACAGCTGGGCTCACTGGCCATGATCCCCTACCTCAGGTGGGATTTTTGGTTCGGCATTGGTCCCACGAAGGGCATGATCAACAGCCTGATGTCGCTCAACTTTCTGTTGGGAATGTGTTCTTCATGAGGCTACCACCCGTCCTTGTCGCCCGTCGTTTGGCAGGAGGCTGCTCGGCAGGTTGGCGCACGTCCGGATATTGTTTCTCGGCACTGTCGGCGGCCGTGCTCGGAGCTTCACCGCCGACCAGGCTGCTCTCCGACCCGTCTCTCTTTCTCTTCCGCTGTGGTGGACTTGGCAACCCGCCCGGGGGCAACTGACGAGTCATAGACGGGCGGTATTTTGGCATTCCTGCGAGTCCTGCCGTTTGCTCTGCAGTCTCAAGAGCCACGAGCCGTACTGGGTTGATCTGGTTGCTCGGAGCGGATTTGGGGGATAGACGGGGTGTGGGCGGTTGTTGCGTACAATGCCGTCGAAAGAGTTAATCAGACAGTCGAACGCCATAGCCCTGGAGAGATGGGGAAGTGCAGCGCTACGAGCATGTCGTTTGTTGTTCTTTGTGTGGGAATTTCTGTCCTCTAATTGACTCCAGGGATTTTGCGTTGAGGGGCAAGGAAAGAGGAGGGCTGGCAGGACAGAGAAACCAAGCACGGGTTGCGCCGCGAGGGAGCAGCGTGATTGGATCAAGTTGGTAGGCTGCATTAATTAGTGTGGAGCTAACCAATCCATGCATTGGGCATCCATTGGGGCTGGGGCGGCTGTCGCTGTGTCTCCAGCGGGGAGGGTCGCGGTGCTTCGCCCGAAGTCTTACTTTGAATCCAGTCAAGATCAAGGTGTGGGAAGTAGAAATGTAAGCAGAAGAAACGAGAAAATGCTGTAAAAGTTACAGGTACTTGAGCCATCTCTGAATGTGACCAAATTGAATCTAAATACCCCACGATACCTGGCTGGCCTCTACCAAGCCAGGAGTGAAGTGCTGACAGCCTGACAGCCACCTGCTGGGCCGCATTTCCTTGTGCCTGGATCTGCCAACTGGATAAACAACTGTTTCCTACCTAGGTACCTACCAGGTAACTAAGCTAGAGAAGAGCGGAGCAGCCCGTAGTCAGGTACCTACCAACCTTAGCTAGGTATCTAGACGTGAGAGGCGTGGTCCATGTCCGGCAGAACCAGCGCACAATGTTTCGTCTGAGAGCTTTTTATCTACCACTCCCTAAAACGGATGCCTGCATACGCTCCGTGCCATGCACTGTCACGATACGATTCCGCCTTGCCGTCTGGCCAACTCCCTCACATGCGCCTCTGGCCCTCTGCTATGCGGTGCCACCACACAATCGTCTTCCGCAGCCTAGCCTAGGGACTTTGGTAACGAGGTGGCTGCCTATCTGCGCTCCATCCAGTAGTGTTTCCGAACTCTCAACAGTCCCCGCTCCCTTTTTCTTTTTTGTTTTTTAAACGGCTCATCCTTCCAGAGGTGTCCCAGACTTGCAAGAGTCCGCTTACCCGTTCCTCAACAACCGTCACGTTGGATTTGAGTGATGGAACCTACGCCAGAAATTCGCCGAACCGGCCTCACTCTTCTGCATCATGCAGTAGGTGGCACCAGTCAGTTGCCGGCAGCCAAGTGAGCAACAGAGCTATCGAGGTCCTACGTTATGTTGGGATCAGAATTAACCTGATTCACAGTATCGTCTTCGTCCATGGGCTCTGGGGTCATCCGTTAAGGTCGTGGGAGGCAACAACCCACGTAAGAAGAGCCGTCGACACAAGCAGTCCTCAGGAGGAAAACGACCGAAGGAGCTCCTCTGTATTCAAGCCGAAGTCGTGGGGTCGGAGTAAATCCGGCCCTGTCTCTCCTGAGAAAACGACGCCCGACGGGGACTCCCTCCAGCGCAAAGTGTCTAGATCTTTTGTCCCGACCATCTTCACGGTGAAGCCGGGCAGGTCACGCCCGGTAGAGCCCAATAGAGTTTGCTGGCCTCGAGACCTACTGCCGCTCGATATCCCGACTGCCAACATCTAGACGTACGGTTACGACGCCGATGTTGTTGGGACACTGTCGAAAATTAACACCAGCGGTCTAACCTTGACGCAGGTGGGCCAGAATATGATGATGGACTTCAACCGTAATTTAGTTACTGAGGTGAGAGGACATGTTCCCCACTTTCTCAGCTCCTCCCTAAGGTAGCCTTGGCTAATATAGTACTCTGGCGACATACAGACTCCTATCATAATTTGTGCTCACAGCTTAGGAGGCATTCTTGTCAAAGAGGTACCTAATGACAATGGCTCGTCTTCTCACACTAAAACTCACGCTCAATATCTCTAGATGCTATGGCAGTCCAAGACCGCCATCCACCAGAATACACACAAGGTGCACTCTCTGACAAAGTGTGTCGTCTTCTTCGGCACGCCGCATCGTGGCAGCCGGCAAGCCAACTGGGGCGAGATCGCCACCAAACTGGCGAAGATCATACATCATGACACCAAGCACACCATCGTCAAGTCACTCGGGCTGAACAGCGAGATTCTGGATCGTATCCAGAGCGACTTCGAGAAGATGTTGGCCCAGGGTGACTTTGCTGCTCATGTTTTCCAAGAAGGGAAAGCGCCACCTCTATTTGAGCGAATGGGCAAAGTATGTGAACCAGAGCACTCTTATGGCCCATTGCTTACACTGCTATGTTAGGTAGTTGAAGACTACTCGTCTAAACTTCAGGGTTACCCAGACGTTAGATGGGAGGTTATTGACAGTGATCACCGCCGCATGATCCAGTTCGCAGAGAAGGACGATCCCGGATATCGCCAAGTCTGTGGTGCTTTGAAGGACTACATGTCTCGACTCAGCGAGGCTCACGACGTCGAACGGAAATGTATGCATGGCCCAGCTTTTATCCCGCCGCTTGCAGCAGCTAACAGTTTGGACGTAAAGCAACCGCCTCGGCCTATTCGGCATTGCATCGTCCGTCGGAAATTATATTCAGTGTCCCGTATCCCAGGAATAGGGACTTTGTCACCCGGGGCGAAATCATCAGCAAGATCAACAAACTGTTTTCGGGGCCATCTCCCTCGTCCTTTGTTGTGGTTCATGGTCTGGGAGGCATTGGGTAAGTAAAACTTCACAGAACCGAGATACTGACTAGCCATTGACTTGATAGAATATCCTAGCAAAACTCAACTTGCTCTTGAAATAGCCTACCAAGCTCGAAATATCAAGTCTCTGCTATGGATTCAGGCCAGCTCTGCGGAGCATCTTGACAAGAGCTTCCGAGATGCGCTTGATCGCCTTGACATCAAGCCCTCACCCGACATCGATCCATTCAAAGTGGTGGAGGACTGGTTGAGAAAGCCCCAAAACGGTCCTTGGCTCATGATTGTCGACAATGTCGATGACCTTGATGTCATTTTCTCCAGGTCCACGCAAGAGAGCCCGTCCAAAGACAAGCTTCAGCTGCTGTCATGCATCCCTCACGTGCCCCATGGTTCCGTTCTCTTCACCACAAGGTGGAAACACGTCGCCAATAACATCACGACGAGAGACCACATTTGTCTCTCCGAGATGAATGAAGAACATGGTGTTTGTTTGATTAAGTCTCGCCTCGGCGAAGCTTACGAACACTCCACGGACACCAAAGCGTTCCTCGAAGAGCTGGGATATATTCCACTAGCCATCATGCACGCCGCAGCCTTCATGAGTGAGAACGGCGTTGGCGTCTCCGAGTATCTGGAGACATACCGGAAAAGCGAAGCCGACAAATCATCCATGCTCCAACCGGCGATGAACTCGATGGGTGTCCGCGACTCGAATGAAGCTTACTCGACCGACGAGCATCCTGTTCTCAAGCCTGGCTCATTTCTTTCAACCACATCAAAGCCGCCCGAAAGTCTGACCCGTTGGCCACCGACCTGCTTTCTGTGATAAGCTTTCTGGATTGCCAGGATATTCCCAGATAACTATTCGATGACTTCAGACCTGGAACTATTCCCGCCAAATACCTCGAGGCCTTTGGGACTCTAAAGTCGTTTTCCATGGTCAGTCAAGCGGGGAGCTCCAGACCTCGACTCAAGATGCACCGTATCATTCAGTTGGCCGTTCGAAGGTGGCTAGAGCAAAACGATCTGAGAGGCAAATACGCTCAAGAAGCGCTGGAATTGGTCTCGAAGAAGTTTCCAAAAGGCACATTCGACAATTGGTCGACTTGCAACGACCTCATGGTTCACGCAGAATCTGTCCTTCAAATGACAGCCACATCGCCGGCAGTGGCCAACCTGGCTCGGCTGAATCTGCTACGGAACGTCGCTTACTTTCACAGCCTTAGCGGGCAATATGGCTCTGCTGAAGCGAGATGAACCGAGGTTGCCGATATTCTGGCTGGTCGCCTGGTCGAGGACAACAACTCCACAATACTACACTTGCATGCCCGCGATGGCGCCGCACTCGCGATGCTGAATCAAGCCAAACTCGACAAAGCTGATGAAGCCCTTGGAAAGATCATGAGATCCAAAGAGACATTGCCCGGGGTAGAGAGGGAGGAAATTCTTCGAACTTCCCATCTGCGGGCTTTGCTCGTTGGAAAGCGCGGCGACCACTTTGAGGCCGAGAAGCAACATCGGAGCATCTTTGAAACTAGAAAGGAGTTACTGGGTTTGAAACATGCCGAAACACTCGAAAGTGGAGGCAGGTTGGCCTTTGAACTTTGGGAGCTTGGCCGTTATGAAGAAGCCGAATCCATCGCGACCACGATGCTCGCCAATTCCAACGTAACCCTTGGAGAGACGCACCCGGACACCCTCCAGATTGCCGACACTCTCGGGTTTATCTTGGAATGTAGCGGGAAGCTTTTTGATGCTGAAGAGCTCAAGTTCACGACACTTGAGATACGTAAGGGCATGTACGGCCCCAACCACCCAGACACAGCCAACAGCGAGCACCATGTCGCGTGGATACTCCACCAACTCGGCCGCTACAGAGAGGCCGAGCCACACTACAACCAGGCGCTCGACTGCAAACAGCTCCTCCTCGGCGAAGACCACCCCTCCACCCTCACCACAAAATGCAACCTCGTCGTCTTCCACTGCGACAACGGCGACTATGCATCCGCGGAGTCCCACGCCCACAAGATCGTATCCGACTTCCGCCGCACCGAAGGCGACGACCACCCCCAGACACTAGACGCTATCGGTGATCTAGCTGTCGTCTTCCGCCACTGCGGCAAGCTCGCCGAAGCAGCCGCGGCGGCCCGGACATCGATCGAAGGCCGGGATCGCGTCATCGGCAGGGGCCATGCGTGGACGCTTCCTGTCATGTGCCACTTGGGATACGTGACCACGCTACAGGGCGACCTGAAGGCGGGCGAGCAGGCGATCCGCGAGGCGGTCGCGGCCATAGAGGACAAGCTCGGAGAGGAGCACGGTCAGTTCCAGACGGGCCTGCTCCAGCTGAGCAAGAACTTGGTGTTGCAGGGCGGGGAGGCCGAGTTGCGAGAGGCCGAAGAGGTGGCGAGGCGCGCGCTGAAGGGACGGGAGAAGAGCCTCGGCGAGAGGCACCCGTATACGGCCAAGGCGGCGTGGCAGGTGGCAAAGGTGATGAGGGAGCGAGGGGAAAAGGGGAAGGAAGAGGAGATGCTGACACTTCATGAACTTGCAACGCTAGTGATGAGCGAGATGCTGGGGCCGGAACACCCGGATGTGGTGGCGTGTGGGAGGGAGTTGGTTGCGGTACAAGAGAAGATAGGGAGGGGTTCAGAGTCAAAGAACCTCGTGGACAGCGAGGGTTTTGAAACTTGGGAGGGGTTCTCGTTTGTTAAGTAAAACCTAACTCGGCGTATCAAGTGTTTTCTGGCAGGGTCGCCACGTCATTAGATGGGTATCTACCTACTTCTTCCACTTATCCTCACCTCGTTGATGAGGCGATGGAGTTCTCTAAGATGCGGCGGGCTTAATTACGCCGTCGTGCTTCGCCGTATCCTCGGCCTCACCAATCCTCTCAAACTTGGCCTTTACATTGGCGCCCTGTCGCGAGGCAGCTAGGACAGCTGCCGCGTCGATCCCAGGCTCTTCAAAAACAAACCTTTCCGGCAAATCAAAGAACCCCCTTTCCTTGGAGTAGTAGTAAACCGACTTACTACAGCCCATAAACACAACCGCCATGCAGCCATCCACAGCACCCCCCATGGGGCCGGATCCGGGAGTCCCGACATCCTGCAGGTCTCTGGCATACTCGAGCAACGCCATCTCGGCTGCGAGCATTGGAGGCATCCCACCGGCGGTACCTTCCGGTAAGGGCAGGCCGTTGAGCGCCCTGGCGATGCCGCCCGAGTCCAGCGCGGGCGGCGCGGCGAACAGGGCGAGGCAAGCGATACCGCCCTGTTTCCTGAAACCGACTCGCTCGTTGCTGGCGTCGATTTTCGCGACATGCCACAGCATCAGATCGGTCTTGAGAATCGTCCCTGCCGTCGTGTACTTGCTAGCGGCGTACCCGAGGTCCC
>FTCU01000551.1_pt1 | contig 13237 bp, 17 predicted proteins | sample 1639521 | NCBI WGS metagenome assembly FTCU01 (sample SAMEA3914864, study PRJEB12502) | metagenome | biome: forest; material: soil | place: USA | collected 2012-03-12 | depth 0.3 m
CTTTCCGAGTACTTTGAGATATTCTATTTGTTTGTATTCTAGATGGTCACTGGACTGTCATAAGAGAAATCTTAGATTGAGGACCAGGGCCCTGTCAAAAGTGTCGCGCTAACAAGTATTCAGTCATTGAACTGTACGGAGTACGGAGTACACACACCACAACCAACTGCCGGCAGACAGGGCTTCCCCGCGTTTCGCCCCTTTTAACCTCCCCTCCTCCTCCTCCTCCTCACATCCCAACCCCGACATTCACACGCAAGACACTTTTTTCTCTTCAAGTGACCATTCTATTCACCACCAAGCTGATGTACAAGCCAATCTGCTCTACCTGTACTCTACACAGACAAGAAAAACGCCGAGGAAAAGCGACGTATTACAGTGGCCACCACCTCCCGCGCGCTGAAAGCAAAGCGCAAGACGGCCCAGAGTCCACTGAGGGCGCGTTGCCGATCAAAAACCCTCACTGTCCGCCGACCAACATCTATTACCCTCCCCATTCTTTCACGTCGTGCGATGTCTCAAACACAAACGACGCACCCAAGTCCCATCCTCCCAAACACAACCAGCCGACACGCTTAGCGCCGCCAGATCTACGCATTCACCGGCTTGAACACCCAGGTCTCGGTGTTCGGGGCGAAGGGCACGCCCAGCTCAAACAGCTTGACGACGACGGCCGAGAAGTCCTTGAAGAAGAGGTCGTTGTCGGCGGCGTACTTGTCGACCCACTCCTTGAACTTCTTGTCGTGGACGAGCGCCATGTCGGCGGGCAGCATCATGAGGGTCTTGGTCTTCTTGTCCTCGTACTGTTTTGTTTCCGTCATTAGCGATTTTGCTTTCCAACAAGTGTGTCAAAGAGATTTGCTCACCTGCTTGGGCCCGTCCCACTTCTTGAACTGCCACTTCTCCTCCACCAGCAGGCGGTAGTAGTCGTTGGTCAGGACGGTCGGCGAGAAGGTCCAGGGCCCGGAGTAGCCGGAGCGGTCCGTGTGGCAGCGGCCGAGGGCGTGAGCGCCGGCCAGCGCGACGATCTCCTGGTCGTTGAAGCCCATGCGGTAGAAGATGTTGCGCAGGTGGTCGTGCGCCTGCGACGCGTCGGGCAGGCGGCCGTCGGGCGTGCAGCCCGCGACGTCGCGGTCCTGGCGGCCGGCGCGGTACGGCACCGCGGGGCCCAGCATCTCCTGCACGGCGCAGACGCCGCCGAGGATCCAGAGGTCAGAGTAGGTGATCCAGGGGAACTTTTCTGTTTAAGTTGTCAGCTACTTCTTCCTTCCTCTTTCCTATGTTTCCTTGACCGCACTCACCCTTCACAGGCTGGAGAAAGTCGCGCGCAGCCTTCAGGCCGGCGTTGGCGCCGTGGTCGCTCTCGGGGGCGAAGCGCATGGTGGCGCCGTTGCTGCCGCCGGTGCCCGTCTCCTGGTCGAAGGTGCCGCTGGCGTGCCAGGCGAGGCGGAGCAGCACGGGGCCGTAGCTGCCGTCGTCATAGTCGTCCTTCTCCTCCAGGCGGTTCGCGATCTCGTTGTACACGGCCTGGTAGTCGTCGAACTTGGGGGTGAAGACCTTGGGCGTGGCGGGGCCCTTGTTGTTCAGGAAGAACCAGCCAGCACCGCCAACGGCCGCGGCACCGGCCGCCCAGAGCAAGGCGGACGAGCCCTGCTTGGCGGCGGGCTCCGACGAGTAGTAGCGGCGGCCGCCCTGGCGGAAAGCGACACGGGGAGCCGCGGCGAAAGCGGGCCGGGCCGAGGTGCGCAGAGCGCGAGTGAAAGTGCGAGTCGCGGTCGCCATCTGTTGGGTTTGCGGAACGCGAGGTCAGAACCAACCGGTCGGGCGTTTGCAGTGTGGGTGGGGGAGAGCTCGGATGAAGCTTGGCTGAGCTCGGGTCGCCGATAACGTCGATGAAGCGAGGGAGCAGCACGATGCTGGGTCAGGAAGGATGCTTACCTTGTTCTCGGTGTTCCAAAGGAATGTCTGACGGAGAGAGAGAAAAAAGAGCAAGAAGAAAAAAAGACTGAACAAGAGTCACCTCCTCGAGCTTGGCGTGATAACAGGAGGGAAATGCGTAATCAGGAGGATAGCCGGCGGGACGGAACGCAACTTCGGCTTATGACCAACGGCGCGGTGGAATCAGGTCGAAAAAAAAGTTATGGGAGGGCGATGAGTGGTCGGTCCATGGCGGGATGAACCCACCTGCGGGTCGTCCCACTGTGCAGTTACAGTGTGCGATCCGGGGACCCCCGTCGTACTCGAAACTTCGTCCCGTCATCTCAATTGCATCCGCGCTGGTTTATCTCGTGGCTTGCGGGGACAGCCGCGACATCAACGGGTGGATCCCGGAGAAGGTCGAGAAACGATAACGGAGCCGAGCGTTCCCCGAGCAGCTCCGAGCTGATAGGTCCGGTTGGTTGATGCCGAATTTGAGCCTCAGCCGTCCCTTGCAGCGTGGAGCCGAGTTTAGCATTGGAAGTGCCCTGATAGGCTGTGCTGTCAGTTCAAACTCTCGGCAACGATCCACGTGTGAGTGAAAGAAAAAGCTCCGAGAAAGTCAAGAGTCAGAGAGGCCAGAACCCCGAGTCAATTCACACCCTGTGGCGCACTCAAGACTTCTTCCTAGAAGTTTACTGTCATGTGGCGTAGCAGCTTTGCAACTTGCCTCCGCGACAAGTGGCCAACAACCCTCTGTTTGTCAGCAACAACATTACTCGGAACCTTGACGGCCACCTTACGCCAGCATGGCCTGACACGGAACTGGCGGGGCCGGCGCGGCACGCCTCCGATCAACGTTGGTTGGCTCCACCACGTGGGGCCCACCTCGGAACGACGCCGATGCACGGCACGCCTCTTGACTCGTCGGCGCCATGAGTGAGTAATCGCCCTGCAGCAGACATACACAGATCACATTACCGTATTCGTACTGTGTCGAGGCCGACAACGGAAGCGTCAAGCCAGCAGCATGGCGAACGGCAACTTCAGACAAGCAACGCGGAGAGGATGTCCAGGGTGTGAGCCAGAGTCGAACCAAACGATATTGCTACAGTAATCCATACAAAGACTTCGCGATACCTAGTTCAAAAAATATTCAGACCCAGTAGGACTGAACTCATGGTTGCTGAGCCCACTCGAACGCACAGCGCCTCATCCGCTTCTCAAGAAGCCTCTTCTCAAGCTTCCTCCACTATTCGAAATCAGCTGTTCCCTGGGCATTGGGATCCGGATCTCTATGCAGCTGATAGTACTTGAGGAAGTGCCGCTCGGCGCTGGGCCGGGTCGCCTCGTCCAGCTCCGGCACCCCAGAAGCGTCCTTGGCCTGCTTTGCCTTGGTGATGGAAGAGACCGACTGGGGGCTGTACTTCTGGTTAGCATCGTGAACTCTCTGCGATGTGTGCTTGATAGACAAAAAACGTACCCAAAGAGCTCGCGGTCGACGAGCAAAAACTCCTTCATCGCCTGCTTGCCGCCGCGCAGCTGCAGATAGTTCAGGTACACCTGACCAACCTCCTGCTTGATACTCGGCGAAAGGCGGCTCTTCGTGCGCATCTCCACAACGACGTTTTTGACCCGCTCGCCGTGCTCCGCCTCGAGTTCCGCGTTGGTCGGCTGCTCCAACTCAAACTCGAGCCACTTCAGCCAGAACCAGTGACTATCGGCATACCACTGCGCGTTGTTGACAAAGGCCGCCCGGGCTTCGTCCACGGAGCCCTTGACCTTCCACAGCAAGTACGCCCACTCCGTGACCAGCGCGGCCTTGGTGAAGATGTCCACGGTTGGCGAGTCGATCTGCGCCTTGTACACCTCGATGGCGGCATCGAGACCGCTCTGGCGCCGCTGCAGGTTGGCCCACGAAACGATCGCCTCGACACAGTCCGGCAGGACCATGAGGACGGCCGCGTGTATGTCTCGCGCAACGTCGACCCGGCCTGACATCTCCTCGAAGTAAGCGAGCTGGAGCCGAATGCCCGGCCGGCTGATGGGAACGAAGAGCGTGGCCGCGCGCAGGTAGATGTTCCGGACCTCCTCGTCCTTGCCTTCCTGCGCCGACATCCACCGAGCGTACCGAAACCAGATCTCGTCGTACAGTGCGCACGTAACCAAACACCTCTCGTACAGAAAGACGATGCGCTGGTAGTCGCCCTCGGCCTCCTCAAAGTCCAAGTACTTGCGCCAGTTGACCAGCTGGTTATGCTCAAGCGCTGTGACGTGGAAGTATGGACGCTTGATCTCGGCCTCGTACGTCCACCGCTTGTTGGTCTCGCCCTGGGTGTTCTGGAAGATCTCGTAGAAGGCGGCGTCGATCTTGGCCCGGATGTCCCGCTCCACCTCGAGCTCGGGCTTTTGCAGGCCGAACTGCGCGGCTTCCGCCTCCACCTCGGCGCGGTACCGAGCCTGCACGTCGGCCGGGATGAGCTCCGGAAGTGGCCGGGTGTGGGCCATCTGCCGGAAGCGCTCAAAATATCGCGCATACTGGTGCATCGGGATGTGGATGACGCGGTTGAGAATGGCAAAGATCTTGTCCTGCGCCTCCTGCCGGGTTTCGTATTCGAGGTACTTATCCCAGAACGGGTGGGAGAGGAAATCGAGGCCGATGTGAGAGGCCGCGCGCTCAAAAAGCCTAGCATACGAGTCAGCAAATAGCCAAGGGCGGCGGGAGGGGAGTAGAGCGGATTGGGAAGGGTGTGTAAATACAAGAGGGGACTTGGGTGCATGCGACGCGATCTATCCAACGAGGCCAAACTACGTCTCCAGGGCACGTGCGAACGGGAAAATGAGCAGGAGGCCACAGAACACGACATGTGATCTTCCGAGCACAGCAGAGCCTGGTTAGATATTGTGAGAGGACAATCCCAGCAGAGAGGGAGGCAGCTGCCGTTGGTATCTCTCACCAGGTCCCATATCGTTGCATGTTCGACGGACTGATCTTTGCGCTTCGTCGGGCGGCAAGGGCCAGCCTCGCAGGCTTGCTGCGGGTGAGGAGGTTATGGGGCAGGGAAGAAAATGGTCCGCCTTATACTTACTCTCTCACAAGGTGGGGAGTGTGAGTGGTCTCCATCTTGAAGGAACAGTACTCGGTCCACAGATCGACCGAGTTGGTGATGCTGGCGCAGCCTCGTTCGTAGATCTAGTGGGCGCGTCAGCCCTGGTTTCTTCGGCCGGCACGAAAAGGAATCCGGCATACCATTTCGGCCGACTCTGGGCCGGAGATGTTGAACTCGAGGTCGGCGTACTTCTTCCAGTAGCCGAAGAGCAGCGGGAACTTAAGGAGGAAACGGTCGTACGAGTCACGGAGAGTCGCCAATGCCTGCGGGCTGGAGTTGCGATTGAGACCGCCTTCGAGGCCCTCGCAGGCGCGGATCAATTTCTCCCAGTTCTCAAAGTTGTCCGAGTCGGCTTCCTGGACGCGCGATGCACGGTCAGCACGGGAGTAAGCATCTCCAGGAATGTCGCATCAACCTACGACGTCGACGTTGAGGTGCTTGATCTCGGCATTTTCCTCGTCGGTGCCTCCGTAGTTAGCGAAGTCACCCATGATTGCGAGTGCCGGGCGGATGAAGCTAGGAGCAAGGCTGCTGTCGGCCTGGTCGGGGGTTGGTTCGGCGTCTGCGGAAATGGCCGAATCGACAGCAGCAGCGGTGGCGCGAAGTTTATCGGTATCGCCTTGTGTCGATACAGAAAAACAGAGTCGGGCCTTCCAAGATGGCAGTCCTCGAGTTCGGCAATGCGCGGCAGGGGAAGAGCTTGGGGAGGTGTCGGGAGGCTGGAGGTGAACTGCGAGGTTGGAAGCAGAAAAGGCTGGCTGCGCGGTTGGAGAGCGATTGACCCACTTCTTTGCGCTGCTGGCTGCGAGGCGCGCCAAATTCCCAGCGACAGGACGCACGTTCCAAGTTCCGGCGCAGATTGGGCCGGAGCGAGTGGAGAATCTTACGTAACCACGCAGCCATTTAACCAAACTTTTTTCGACGTTCGCAGTTTGGTTCTTCTTTTTTTCTCCAGGCTGATGATGATGACAATCAAACATGATAGGAAGAGGATGACTTTTCCGTTTTACGGAGAGCATGATCTCACCATTGATAAAATCTGAAGCCAATGCCAGCTCCGTGGCCGACCATATCTTTTTCTCCCTATATAGTTGCTACAGATTCGCGCCTTCGCTGGGGCACGCGGGGTCCTGCGAGGGGGTTCGCACAACCACATGTATCTGGGAAGGGATGACAAGGCTGCTGTGGTTTGACACAAGAAGGTGAACAAACACACGTAAAAGCAACGCAGAGTTTGGTTTCGAGCTGTCACCCTTAAAGGAAGGCAGTTTTCCCACAGAGGTTTGCGTGTACCATTCCAGATCCTGGACACAAAGGGCTTTCTCTTCAAGCTTGTGAAACAAGGGCCCTCTCATCGTAGTATATTTGAGCTTAGAGGTGCCCGTTGACACCATAACTCGCGACCCTAAATCCTTGGGCAAGGCCGCAAGAGTGATTTTGTTTGGAAGCTCAAAGAGGGCCAGACTTGACCTTGCCGGGGCACCCCCGCCGAGTCAGCACCAAGCGCTGCACAGGGCTGACAAGGGGAGGTGCTGTGGCCAACGTCAACGTCAACACTGAGGGGCCAACCCGGCAGGCACGTCAGGCTGCCAACCAAACCCTCCCTGGTCTTTCAAGCCACTGCTGCTGCCCCTCGGCTTCGTTCCAACCCGAACCTTGAGGTCGAGCTCGAGTTGCACGTCCAAGCCGACCATCACCAACCACCCGCCGTCTGGCAGACTCGCACAACCTCGCACCAATTGGCCAAACCTCGTCTGCCTTGGAAACCGCCATGACCGCTGCGCCCGACACTGCGCCCGACCTCGCGAGCTGTTTCCACCACCACCGCATCGCTGCCCCTCTTTGAGACCCCGATCTCGACACGCGACATGGATTCCGGCTATTTCCCCCCGCCCCCGACGGCCGCCGTGTGGCCCGGCCAGCCGCCGTCCCCCGAGATGTCCAGCCAGATCCTCATCCGCGAATATCCCCACCGAGCCATTGCAATTGCGTCCAACTCGCACGCCCTGATCCTGCGGCACAGCACGACCACGAGCGAAGCTATCGCCAACGGATACCTTACACCTGTGTCGTCTGGCCGCCCGCGTTCGGCTGCCTCCGACAATGCCGCCTTCAAGTGCATGGTCGAGTTCACTCCCACCTCCGACAGGTTGCTTTCCGATTACCGCCCCCTCACCCCGCGGCCCATCTACGGCACCCTCGGGCTGATATCCATTGGGCGGGATGTGTTTCTCTGTGTTATCACCCAGGCCTCGCGGGTTGCGACCGTCCGGCCGGGCGAGACGGTGGAAAAGATCGAGGCCGTCCAGTTCTTCTGCCTCAACTCGGCTGAGTACGATGACGTCGTGGCCCTCGACCCCTACGATGCCGAGCAGGACGCCGCATCTGTCTACGGACAGGGCCTGGGCCGGAGAGATGTGCCGGTAGAACATCCTTGCCAGGAGCTACAGAAACTACTCGGCAACGGAACCTTTTATTATAGTACCGACTTCGATGTCACGAACCGCATGCAGGACAGGTAAGGAGCCCCGGGCATTCCCGTGGACGAAGCGCTGACACCACACAGGCCGGCCGATGCTGCGGAATTCGATATAGATAACTTTGACGAATCTTTTTTGTGGAATTCATACATGATCCGCCCACTCGTCCTGTTTCGGTCTCGGCTGCAAAAGCAAGAGCGGAATGCCCTGGATGCCTCGAGGATACTAACCTCTGCGATCCGCGGCTTCTGCAAGAGTTGGGCCATACCACAGGGTTCAGCACCGCTGAGCTCTGCCAAAACCGGTCTGCCCTCTTATCTGACCGTCATATCACGGCTGTCGTGCAAGAGAGCCGGGACCAGGTTTAATTCGAGAGGCATCGACGACGACGGCAACGTGGCTAACTTCGTGGAAACGGAGACGGCATATTGGAGCCCTTCAGGGGTCGTCTTTTCGTACGCTCAGGTACGAGGCTCAGTGCCTGTCTTTTGGGAGCAGGCCGCTGGACTCCTGCCGGCCCAACAAAAGATTACCATTACTCGGTCTGCCGACGGAACGCAACCGGCGTTTGACAAACACTTTTCGCAACTGGAACAAGCATATGGAGCCATTAACATTGTCAACCTCCTCAGCGCCTCAAAACCAGGCGAGTTCGAGCTCACCACTCTCTACCGCCAAGGGGTCCAAAACTGCCCCCTCAGTAGGCCAGAAGGGAAGCAGTCTAGGGACCACGCGCTGCTGAGGGAGACCGAGTATGACTTTCACGCCGAGACCAAGGGCCCTCAGGGGTACCAGGCGGCCAACGAAATTCGCCGGTACATTGAGAACTCGGCCGACGGGTTTGCCTACTACCTCGCCCAAGAGTCTGAGGATGGAGGCCCGCGGAACGGCGGTATGAACGGCCATAAGAAGCGCCGCTATGTTGTGGTGCTGCAGCAAGAGGGAGTCTTCAGGACCAACTGCCTTGACTGTCTAGACAGAACGAACCTGATTCAGACAATCATCTCCCAAATGGCTGTTGAAGCGTTCCTCGGTCATAGAGGAGAGAGGGCGCTTTCCGAGTTCTGGCACCGGCATGATAACCTCTGGGCTGACAACGGCGACTCGCTGTCCAAGATCTATGCGGGCACCGGTGCCCTAAAGTCCTCATTCACCCGCACCGGCAAGATGTCGTTTGCCGGAGCCATCGCCGACGTGCGAAAGTCGGCCACCCGGCTGTACTACAACAATTTCGCCGACAAGGCGCGGCAAAACACAATAGACACCCTGCTTGGGAGGCTGGTCGGCCAAGCACCCGTGGTTCTCTTCGACCCGATCAGCGATTATGTGGCCGGCGAGCTGCAGCGGCGGAGCAGGGAGTTCTCGACAGACGAGAAAATTCACATGTGCGTGTCAGCCCCCAGGTTTCACCAGCGCAAGCGCTGACCGTTTCAACAGCTTCGTGGGAACATTCAATCTCAACGGTAGAACCGATGGCATCACCGACGATCTGTCTCCCTGGCTCTGGCCCCCTGAACTGGGGTCGATCCAGCCAGAGATCATCGCCATCGGGTTCCAAGAGATAGTCGAGCTCAACCCTCAGCAGATCATGAACAGCGACCCCACGAGAAAGCAACTGTGGGAGCAGGCCATCAAGCGGGCCCTGGACCGGCACTACAACAGGGAGGAGGACGAAAAGTACGTCCTCCTGCGGAGTGGGCAGCTTGTCGGCGCTGCGTTGTGCATCTTTGTGAAGGCCTCGGTGCTCCGCCACATCAAGAACGTTGAAGGGAGTGTCAAGAAGACCGGCATGTCAGGCATGGCTGGCAACAAGGGGGCGGTCGCCATCCGGCTCGACTACGCCAACACCCCCATTTGCTTTGTGACGGCACACTTGGCAGCGGGATTCGCCAACTACGAGGAAAGAAACAGAGACTACACCACTATTGATCAAGGGCTCTGGTTTCAGAGGAATAGAGGGATTGCTGACCATGGTAAGAAGCTTCTGATGCACGAAGCAGACACTCAAAAGCTGACGCTCATCCACAGATTCTGTCATTTGGTTTGGCGACTTCAACTACCGGATTGGGCTCGGCCTGGAAGCTGCGAAGGACTCAGTGAGGAAGCGCGATCTTGAGCGGCTGTTTGAGAACGACCAGTTAAATCTGCAGATGGTGGCCGGGCTTGCATTTCGTTTCTACTCCGAGGCGCGTATCATGTTCATGCCAACGTACAAGTTCGATGTCGGCACCGACGAATACGACAGCTCGTAAGTGGGCCCTCCGGATCACAAGGCGGGACGTACTGACAGCAAGTCTAGTGAAAAAGCGCGTATTCCGGCGTGGACGGATCGAATCCTGCGAAAGGGATCCAATCTACGCCAGCTAGCCTACAACTCGGCACCGCTGCGGTTTTCTGATCACCGGCCGGTCTACGCAATTTTTGAGTGTACCGTCAACATTGTGAATGAGAAGCTGCGGGACAAGATTAGCAGGGAGGTTTACGAGCGGCGGAAAGCCGAGGTTGGGGGAGATACGGCGAATCTGGGTGGGAACGAGTCGGACGACGAGGACCTCATAGGTTACGACGCCATCGAGCCCGGCCTGCCGCCGGCAAGCTCCGACCGGCAGAAGTGGTGGCTGGACAACGGCAAGATGGCAAAGTCGTCGATCCGGCCCCCCAAGCCCGATAACGCGACGTCGCAGACCATCCTCAACCCGAAACGGCCAACCAACCCCCATGTGCCAACCGATGAGCCGGATTGGGTCAGCGTGCCCAGGTCAGAATCCCGTCTGTCCTCGTTCTCCAGCATGTCGACCTCGCCATACGAACATGTCAACCACTCGATGCTGCTCTCGTCTTCGGCGTCGACGTCGGTACCTCGAAAGCTGCCGCCGCCGTTCGACCCGTCGGCTCTGCCCGCCAAGATCGGGAGGCTGCAGCTCAGCGACGACAAGCACATCTCACAGTCGCCTCCTCCGCCTCCGCCCAGGCGACAGACCGGCGCGATCCCCGAGCCGCCGCCATCCAACGCCCCCACCCCATCGACGCAACAGAAACGAAAGCCGGTCAACAAACCAACCCCCGCTCCTCCCGTCGGACCCAAACCCACCGCATCCCAAGACCAACCGCCAAAACCAAAGCCCGCGCCGCCAGTAGCCAAAAAACCAGCACACCTCACCGCCCCAGTCTCACCGGCAAGCAGCTTCGCCTCCTCAGACGCAACCGTCCTCGGCAGCGGCTCCGACGGACCCCCCTTCCCCGACATCCCGCGGCGCTCCACCTCCAGCCTCAACTCGTCCCGCTCCCACCTCACCGAGACCCTGGCGTCCCTGCCGAGACGAAGCATGGACACGGCATCCGCACCGCCACAACAGCCGCCACAACCCCCGCGGCGCACCAACACGGGCAGCGGCAGCAACGCCGTCGCCACGCAAACCCGGCTGCCGCCGGCGGGCGGGGTGCCCCTGGTGGGAATGGAGCGCAAGCCGCAGCTGCCGGCTCGGAAACCGGCTGTGGCGGTGCCGGTTCTGTCGTCGTTGTCGGCGACGGCGGTGCAGAAGCAGACGGCGCCGGCGCCGCCGGCTCCTAGGAGGACGCAGGCGGTGGATTTGTTGGGTGATGATGGGGGGATGGAGATGGGGTCGTGGGAGGCGCTGAGGCCTTCTTCTTAGAAAGGGGGAAAGCGAGGTGATGGTTGAAGGGTTTGGAGAAATATCTTGAAATATTTCCGTTTTATTTTTGGTTTTGGGGGTTCGTGGTTAGAACGGGGCGTGATATCAAAAGCGAGGGGTGGAGGACGCGGGGGGGCCAAAACAGGCGTTATGGTATATGATATGATATGGTGCATGGTTGCGGCACTCGGTTTTTGGATAGGCTGAGGCGAGCGAAGCAGGAGTGAAGCGGATGAGACTAGGAAAGGTGGCTGCATCAACAGGCAGGCCAATGCATCAATCCAATAGTTGATTGTGGTTGCATCGTGGGAGCCCCTGCGTTGGTCTGGACTTTTGGGGGTTCATCATGCTCCTCGTTTGTTTGTGAAGGCTTTACGGTGTAGGTGTGTGCTATGACCAAAAGGGAAACATTTGACTCAGTTTTGAGTTGTTCAGGGGGATTGGCTGCCGGGTCTGTCATCCTGCAGTCCTTCGTCTTGTGGAGAGTTGATGTGAGGGGCTCTGGGCACCAAACCGATCAACACGGCGCGTTTTTGTTTGCAACTTGGAAGAGCGAGCGCTAGCGAACTTTAGCAACCGAAGTGAGCGAAGCCAACCACCGGGGCAAACAGGCCGGCGAGAAAACAAGCGAGCCATTACGTCATAACACGAGCCGAAGGCTGGAGAACACACCCCGTGGGAATTCTGTTTGCAGAGAGCCCGTAATTTGCTGTGAACAGAATAGAAATTAAGAAAAGACTCGCAGACAAGCGGAATCAAGGGACTGAGAAGCAGGGACTGATAGACAGGCACAGCGAACACTCGTCGCTGCAACGTCGACTGGAGCTATTCCGTTTGTCGCCAACGGTGCTTCCGAGTTTTGTTTGATTTTCCTCGCCACCGGCGCGCCGTGTGCGGTCTGGCAGCGCCTGCAGGCCTGGCGTGTCTGCAGCATCCGACGGCGCGCCAGGGCCCCACTGGCGGGCGCTGCACAAATGCACATGCCTGCAGCGGCGGCAGCGATTGCAGCGATTGCAGGCGTGCAGCGACCCGAGTGCCGCAAGCCAGAGGCACAAGCCGTGCGCTAGTCCGCTCGCGGCCTGGCTCGAGCCCCAAGGCCCCCCTCGAGCCCCCCTCGAGCCCCCCAACTGGGTCACCAGGGCCGTCGGGTCCACCAGGCCCCCACCAGGCCTCCCGGGGCAGACCAGGACGGCACCCGCCAAGTGCCAGGGTGCCTGCCGAGAACCGGGGCGTAGGGGGAAGAACGCCCCCCAAAAGAGCCAAAACCCAGCGGCGCCAACGCCACGGCGCCGTGGTCTGTGGTGTGCGGTTTGGTCGAGCCCGTGCTCGTGTGCGCAGCCATCTACTGTATCTCCATGTCGTTGACTGGTATTATTTTTCACCCCCAAACCTAGACCCGAACACTGTCTGCCGCAACCCGAAAAGACGAATCTCGAAATCCCGGGTCCCTAATCCAATCCAAACCCGGCCGCCGCCGCTTCGCGCTCTCCACCTCTCCAGATTTCCCCGTCCCTCGCTCTCGTATCTCTCTCTACCTTGGTCTCTGCCCGGACCAGGCTGCTGCTGCTTCGACGCCCGTTCGGTGGTTGCTGCCGAGTTCAGTAACAGTCCTACACTATTATTCAGGTCCGGGGGGCATGGCTGCTGCCGACAAACGCTATCTGGACACCAACGCTGCACCTGTCGTTTTCCGGTGACACGACGCAGGTTTCACGAAGTGGAACAGAGCACACAAACACACGCCGCAGTTGCTGGCCTGCTGGCCCTGCCAGTGCGACCTGTCCCCTGCCTCTGCCCTGCTTCTGTCCGTCCCGTCTGAATCGTCGACTGGCCGGCCGGGCTGTTGCTGCTGTCGGACAGGAGGACTCGAGACGCAGTCGTGGTGCAGCCGTGGTGCATGAGGTGCAGGAGGTGCATAATTAAGGTGCATCTCCCGGTGCGCCCCAGGCCCAGGTTCGTCGCTTCAAGCCTTTTCCCCTTTCGATCGCTAGCCTCGATCTTGCCGGTTGACATGTCCAAGCGCAGGCATCTCCAGCAGAGACACACCGACCTGTCCACTCCGCGGGGGCTTGACGTC
>FTCU01000020.1_pt1 | contig 13235 bp, 14 predicted proteins | sample 1639521 | NCBI WGS metagenome assembly FTCU01 (sample SAMEA3914864, study PRJEB12502) | metagenome | biome: forest; material: soil | place: USA | collected 2012-03-12 | depth 0.3 m
GGAGGTGAGTCAGCTCGCGGTGGCAAGTAACCCCTGACTGACGGAGTGGCACCGAGCAGAGCAATCCTCCAAGCCGACGAAACCCGACGGTATGGATGGCGAGTCGAAAGGGAGACCAAAAGCTCAAGCACGGGGACGGGAACGAGCGGGCGGGTGGATGGATGGAATAAATAGACAGGAGGCAGGAGAGCGGGTCGGCCTGCTTGTGGGGGGCGGCGGGTTGGGAGGATGGGCGGGTAATGATGTAGTTATTGTCACGCCCGGGTCGGGAACTGGAACGAGCCTTTTTATCAAGGAGCGGGAGTTCCCTTGTTGCTGACGGCCTGGGTCCCGAAGTTAGCGTTGGATGGGATGCGGGCGGGCAAGGGTGGGCAAGGATGGGCAAGGGTGGACACAAGCAGTGGGGCTGAAAGGTAAAATAACCCAGGGGGCTGCATGAAAGCCAGGCAGAGCCACGCACCCACGCAGCCGCCAGGGAGACCCCCCGGGAGTGGGACGACGGATCGAGCGCTGCAGCAGCGAATCAAGCCGCTTCCCAGCGACCCAACCGCGCAGAGTGAGCAGTTTCGATCGGCCCCCCGGTGGGTTCCCAAGAAGCCGCCGGCTGACGGTCGACAGGGGAGCGGAACATGGATGGAAGCGGGAAGGAGACGGAAACGGGCGTAATGCGCAGTCCTAGCTGCATGGTGCTGGGTCTGGTGTGGGAGGGCGTGCGTGTATCCGCCGAGGGCGGCGGGAGAGGGGGGGGGATGATGCATGTCGCAGAGTCGGCAGGGCAGGCGTGGGAGAATGAAAAAAAAAAATGGGTGCACCCGGCCAGACTCCCAGAGCTCCCAAGAAACCCGACCTTGGCTTGGCTTTGGGGCGGATTCGACCGAATGACCAAAATGGAAAGGGATGCAGAAAACCCCCGAGCACTCGCCTGCCCGCCGAACAAAACAGACCAGAACAGGACAGACTTCTTTCCTGGCTGGCTGGTCCACTGGGCAGCTCGACAGGCAACGGCGGTGCGATTGATGAGTGAGGCCGCAGTTTGGAGTTCACGTACCGTCTAGGTTCCAGGTTGCAAGGGGGCACCGGCGCGGTGGTTTCTGTGTCGTCTATAGCACGGAGGTCCTGTACTCGGAAGCGCGAAACCGTGGCCAGATTTCGAATTTCCTGTCTGGGCAATGGCCCGAGGACGGCCCTTGGGACTTGGAGCGGGTGCTGGCGCGGGAGCGGGAGCGTGACGAGTCGCCGAGGTGAGAGCGAGGTGAGTGAGTGACCAAGAGTGCAGAATTCCTGCCAACTTCGCTGGTGAGTGATTGTCGTGAAGCAGCACTGGGAAGCGGGAAGAGAGAACAAAAGACGTCTCACAGGCAGCAGTCTCGAGGCAGAGGGAATTCGGGTTGGCCCGACGGTCGAGCGGGCAGCAGATGGGGAGACGAAGAGATGACGGCACAGTCAGCTGCCGGGTCTGACTGAGGGCACTGTATGTAAATAAAGAGGAGGGTATTCGGATGGCGCTGCCGGCTTCTGTCTGCTCAGTCATGTGCTGCGTGCTCTGGCGGAGCAGCGAGAGGCAGGGCAGCAGCAAGAAAACCCGAGAGGAAAGGCAGGATGGAATGGAGCACGCACACGGACGACGACGGACTGGATGGCTTATGATCGATCGGTGTTCCCGTTCCGCAGCAGTCGTTGGGTCACAGGCTCAGCGGCGCATGCACACCACAGCGACGGCACCCCGGACGCTGGATTTCCTGGGCCAGTGGGCGGCGCGCAGACGGGGGATTGGCAAACGGCTGGCAGCGAGGCAAGCCAGGCACAGCAACCCAGCGGATCGAGCAACGAGAGCACAGGTTTCACGGGACCCCCCGCCTTCGGTCGGCCGTCGCTGGCTGCGTGGCTTGCGGCTTGCGGCTTGCTTTTGCTTGGGCTCTCGCTCGCTGTTCCCATGCCGCGCCCGGCCTCTGCCCTGCCATGCTGCCATGCCATGCCATGCCGTGGATGATGGCAGGGGTGGGGTCGGTGGATGGAAGCGACGGAACTGCCTGGCTTGGACCAGGCGCGGGCCGCAGTCCCTGTTCAGGCGACTCCCATGCCTTGGCCGGGGTCTGCGCTGGTGCGCGTTGCCGTCTGGTCACTGGGTCGCTGGTCACGTCGGCCGGGTCGGACGGGTAAATTACCCCATAACGTTTCCATAACGTTACTTGTACCAGCCAGGTACGTCGCATGACGTGCACTCAGCAGGTCCGGATACCTCCCGTCTCTCTGTATTCTGTATTCTGCACCTTGCAAATGCAGCGATGCCGTCGTCGATTCGTCGTCGGCATCTAAGAATGCGTCACGGCCGCCTTCTCGACAAGCCCTGGCCCGGTTGCTCAAGACCGCCCAGGAACGGACTCGGCGTCCTTGCACCGACCGAGCACGGTTCCATTGTGTCGAGGAGAAGAGCGCGACCTGGGGGGTGTGGTATTTTATTCACGCCACGAAAGCGGCTGTAACGCCCGGCCGCAGCTGGGGCCGCAGCGCAACGGGCCTGAGCCGCTGCCCTGGACGGACGTTTGACGCTGACGGCGGACGCTGATGCTGACATGATTTGCCAATCCCGACCCAATGCCCGTCAAACAACGCAACGGAACTGCCGGTATTCTGTACTGCAAAACGTCTGCCCAAAACATGCAGAATACCTGGGGAAAGCACGGTGCAGGCTGTGCTGTGCGCTTTCTCCTGCGCCGGCTTCTCGGGATGGACGACAGTGTCGGCAACATACACTACATTAGCAGGCGTTTCGCCAGCCCCAGAGACCCGGCCTGTTTCTGCGTTGGGGGCCGAAATGTGCGCGCTCGGTGACGGAGGAGTGACATCAGGCTTGCTGTCCCTTGTCCATCACACAGTCGAGCCGCCGCCTACTACAGTAGAGCAAACTTGAAGCCAGGCGGCTTCGAACTAAGCAGCTGCCGAACGGAATCCGTCTCGATCCGAAAGATGACACCCCAGACCTCGGTGGGTTTCGGTTCCACAGGCCGCGCAACATGCTTGGCTTCGGCCCGGTGCGGTGATCGGAATGCCCGACCTGTGATGAGGCGTCTGCCCGTGCTCGCTTCGGGCGTTGCCCGCAGGTTTCAGCCCCCCGCCGTGCCCCGCTGGATTGGGTTCTCGAACAGTTACTGTGTAATCGTGTCCCCAGACGGGGAGTTTCGGTGTGACGGCGGACGACTGGAGACATGCATGGCAGACCTGCAGAGCGCCGGTGACGGCATCGCGCGCTGCCTTGCCCCCCTTCTCCCTCGTAATCATACGATACGATTCCCTGCGAGGGCCCAGGAACTCCCCGAGAGGGGCCTTACTAAGGTACTACTGTAGGTATGTGCTCTTTAAGCGACCTTTTACGACGTAATCCAAACATGGTTTCTCTGGGAAGATAACGTAGGTAGAGAGTACCTAGGTAGGGAGTGGTCGAGGCGACTGGATTTTCATGATCCTGCGACCGACTGGGCCTTGAGCATGGAGCGGCAATGAGTCCAGAACAACCCGCCGACGGTGGGCATCAACAGCCCGAAGGACTGGCTTGACTAGCCTGTCCCAAGCGTGACACGCTCGCTCGCGGGCGCTTGCGTTATGACTTGCATATGACGCTCAACGCCGTGCGTCGGACGAGACCAGTCTGCTGCGTTTGATCTTGTCTCTACCGGCAGCGACGTGGCCAGCCCAGTCGGGGCATTGGTGCGTCGGGCAATGTAGTGCAAGCAAACGGGGGTGGTCGTACAAGGGGGTGGCACATGTACATACGAGGGGCCCGTCACCTCCTTGTTGGAATCGGACGACTTGAGAAAGGGAGCTTGAAGTGGGTTGGAGATAAAATAAGAATAATAAAAAAGCAAAGGGAAAAAAAAAGAAGAACAAGAAAGACAAGCAAAGAAAAGAAAAGGAGAGGTACTATGTACAGCATCGGAGAAAAGCCACAGTCGCACAGGCTCGACAGGCAAACATCATATCATGCCTAACGTTTCTCGGTTGGGTGGGATTTGGGTCGGCTTGCATCCACAGCTGCCGCCTCTCGCACAGCCGAATCGATCTTTCGACGGCGACACATCGGACAGAAACCAATACGGGACGCGGCAGCATCGAGCAACCCAAACTCCCGTCCCCGTCCCGCCCGTTTGTGTGTCTGTGTCTGTGTCTGTGTCTGTGTCACTGCGTCGGCTGACCTTGCTGCACACCATCGAACGACGAGCAGTGCTCCGACGTTGAGCAACCCCGCCTTCACACACAGGGTGCCAATCGTTGTGGTATTACTATTATGGACCAGCACCAATATGCACCGGTGTTCCTATGGACATGACCTGGCCCCGAACAGAGCCCGGGCCGAGAGAACCCGAGGGAGCCTCTTCTCGTGACAGCCAGGCAGTGTCCCTCTCCATCCCGCTCTGCCATGGAGAGCACGTAGATCCCTAGGCAAGACCACCAACACATTGTGAGGTTGTCTCGTGCTGTGATTTGTATCAGCACCAGGCCCGGACGGGGGCCCTCCGCTCATTCCGCGCGGATGCACGGGAGCCAAGATTGTGGGAAGAGGGAGGTCAGGTACCGACCGAACCGAAGCGGTACGTACAACGCACATCCATACCTGGTACCGACCTGGAAGGGCCCATTATATATTGGGCAGATCCCGATCTGGCCAGGTGCTCGATGCTGAGATGCACCCCAGCACAAGCCCCAAATTGCCACCGCTACCACAGTACCTCCGCCAGCAGATGAGCTGCCATCATGTCACGCATGCAGCAACACGAGGACGGCCGAGCCCGAATGGTTCCGAGGCCGCCGGGCGGAGGTCTTTGGAGAAGCTTGGGACATTAAACCGCCAACATCAGCTGGAGGAACAGGGTTGCGCAGCCGGGTACCCATTGCCTGTCCCGGACGGCCGGGAAACCAGAATTTGGGAGGGACGGGGTGGAATTCAAGGCACGGAATAACGTTACAGGACTGGACAGCCGGGAGAGGGGCGTTTGCCATTTTCGCCGTCAGTCTCAGCTCTCATGGTGTCCTCGTGAGCAGCGAGCAGCGGGTCGCTGCAGACCGCCCGTGGCTGATCTGGCAGTCGGTTGGAGGATGGGAATTGGTGGTGCCCAGACAAGCCGACGAGCCAGAGCAGTCCGTTTGCATTTTTGCAATCCCCACCAGCGAGCAGGCAGCCAGGCAGCCAGGCAGGCCCCAAATCCCCAATCACATCGCCCGGTGATAATTCACATTTTGCTCTCGAGCCACAGCTCCAAGAGAGCGGCTGTCACCTACACTACGGTATCGCATGCCATGGCGTTTGCCTCCCTTCGCTCCATTCGGCAGCGTGCAGCGGACACGCGATCGAGCCAATGGGCGACGCTGTCACTCCGGAGGGGGGTGCGAAGCAACTCGTCGGGTCGGCGTTGACAAACAGAGGCGACGACCTTGCAGCAGGCGATCGACACACCAAGGCATGGCAAACAACCGAGATGTAAAACCGCAGATGCACTGCGCTGCCCTCGCCAGCTGAAGGTCCGAGTGGTGGGGTTGGCCCGTCCCCGTGCCCCCGGCAAGCTGCAGCCCACACCACGCAGGCTCACAGCCACAGCCCGCCGCCGCCGCCGCCGTCGCCCCGTCGCGTCACACACGAGGAGCCCAGCCCAATCCGCCGCCCATCCAGCAGAATATGACCTACCATATTTGCCGTGCATATCTCGCGACCGCACGGCATGCCTGCCCCGCACGCACGCATGGCGACACCGCCGAATTCCACCCTCTGCGGTCTGGGTGGGCCGAGGGGAACGGACCGACAGCAAGACAGCAACACGAGAGCGTCACTGGCCAACGGGCCCATCCCCGGGCAGATAAAACATCCTACATGGAGTAATGGTTTCTTGGTGAAGCACCCGCACACGAAACGGAGCCGTTCTCCGCCGCCAAGAAAACCCTCAGCGTGTGGAGCCGTGGATCGGATGGATCGATGGGAGCGACGGCGGCATGGATTCGCGTGCCGCCCGCGCTCTTTAGGCTCATCCCGCCGCCCTTCCTTCTGGGTCCGGCCTCCCATTGGCCCGTTTGATCTGCATCCTTGCACCCTTTCGACTGTTCCCGCATGGCGAGTCCGCTGCGGCACATGCCACCCGTCGTGGTCATTGGCTGGACGGTTTCTGCATCGCATTGCCTCCCTGGGCCTCGCTTCGTTGGTCTCCCGGCTCCTCCTTACTGCGGAACACGGGGACAACAAACACGGCGGGCAAGGCGGAAAATCTTGTTTCAAGACAAGCCGGTCGGGGGGTTTGTTGTCGTCTCGGCGACGATGCTCCATCTCCCTGCATGCACCGCGACGAGCCCGTCCGTGGAACATACCTGAATGGCTGCTTCTTCCCGACTCTCTGCAATGCCGGAGGCCACCGGGGAACGAGCGCACATCCTTGAGCACAAGCCTGCACTAGCCAAACAGGGTGGCGCAACACAACCCGGGGGTGTCTCGAGACAGCAAAACCAACCCAGCAGAAGCTTGTCGGTGTGATTGGGGCGTCCATTGCACAGTATCCTGTACACACTAGCTGCCTTGTTGCAGCGGCCCCTGGATGTGCCAACGCTGCGCTTGGAGAGAGCAAAGCAAGGCAAATTCCTGTCGACTTGGGCACACACACTTCTGCCGACCTGCTTCAACCGAAGCGGCGCCGGCGTCCCGGCCTCCTGGTACTGGCTGAGGAAGGGGGTCTAGCACAGAACGAACCGGGAGCAGCCGCACCCATCCGCCCCTCGGCGCCAGAAAGACACGTCTGACCACAGCAGTCATCTTTTGGACGAAGCCAGGTGAAAGTGAGACAGACAACCCGTGTCTTGGGCGTTTCGTGCCGCTTGCGTCGCCTATCTGAAGGCTGCTTTCCCCCGGTTGCTCGTCTGATGTGTTGTCTGCTCTGTAACTTTCGGAAATGGCGTTGGTCTTATCCGTTGAACGTGCTGGACAGAACCCCTGAAATCAGCACAGAGCCATTTCGGCAAGCCAGGTTAGCACGGCCTGGCTGATCCTTTCCGCCACCCGGTTCTTGAGCGCAATCACCAATTTGCAAAGCCGGAACCAAACCGGGACTCACACAGGTCGCCGGAATGTTCGATGATGAGCTTTTAGCTTTAGATGACATGCGTAAACAGAACAGCACTAGCTGGACGGCTGGCACTGCATGGTCCAATGTCGTCAAAGCCCCAGGATAGGATCATTGAGATGGACGCTGCTCGGGAGCAGAGCAAGTGGCTTGAAATTACCAGACAATACGGTACAGTTCAATACGCGGGCCCAGAACCGTCGGCACGGTGGAAAGTCCCGCGCTGTTCCTTTGTCCTGGGTCGTTTTAACGTCAACTAGCCTCCGTCCGGAGGCTGAGCGAAACGGTCCCCACCGCAGCAAGCTGGAGGAGATGTGTTGGCTGGCGTGCCGAGTTTGACCAAGACTTCAACGCTGGTGAGAGGATAGGTAGCTCCAACAACAACAGAGTGAAAGCCACGCTCGTTCCTGGTAGCCGGACGTTGGTCGCTGTCGATGGCCCCAGCTCTCGATTCAATGCGCCGGGCACTATCCGTACTGTAGCATGCCCCCTACTCCCTAATGCAGTCGAGTCGCTGCCGTCGAGGATGTCACCCGCACACCCTAAGCCGCCCCAACGACGTGGGTTGGGAGCTGGAGGGACAGCAAAGCGCCAGAGCGCGCTCGCTCGCTTGTCTCGTTGTTGGTCCCCTCGCTCGTTTGCCGAAGGACCGGGTTGCCGTTCCTGAAGAGCTAGGCGCAGACGAGACAAAGCGCTCACTGCGTCGAGGGATGCTCCTGGTGAGTGATTTGCATCCCAACAAACAAACCATTGGCGCCTGCCACAATATGATGGCGCGCGCTCCCCCTGTCCTTGGACACGGCAGATGCTGATGATCAGTTGACCCCCCATGCTACACTCGGCGCTTCCACGCCCCAAGCGTGTAGTTGGCCGGAGCATTCGTCTGGGCATCTGTACATTTATTGTTGGGTGCGAAAGGGAAAATCGATCTGTCACAATGGCCTCGTGGCCAAGGCGAAGGCAAGAAATACGCCGACACAAGAGGGCCGAGTCCATTATCAAACCGGGCCCCGGGCCACCAACGGCCTGGGAACGGGGTTTCACCGGCGGCTCGAGTGAGGCTTTCTCGTACTCCGTACGCCGCTGTGACATGACCGGGCGCAGTCGGCCCAGGCCGGAGAAGCAGGTTGTCGTGTTGCACCGAGGTGCGTGCGGTGCCAAATTGCCAATCTGCCAATCTCAGATGGCTGTTGGATCCTTCCAGGCTCTCTCCAGGCTCCCAACACGAGCTGCCAATTGCCATTTTCCCCTCGCAGCCGCGGTGGCGGGCGGCTTGCTTTGTTGGCTGGTCTGGCGGGCCGGCTCACGTTGGGCTGGAAAAGAATCGGTGCTTGTGGGCTGTGGAACGCAGCGGCAACGGACGGCACCTGTTTGAAATAATGTCGGCCACGAGACGCGGCCGGCCTGCACCAGCGGGCGCGCCGTCCTCAATCGGCTGCGGCAAAAGGACTACCAGACGGAAATCGGCTCACGATGCCCCACGGCCATCCAACAGGCGAGTCGGCGACGCAGTCCGGGCAACTAAAACAATCGTCGGCCGCGGGCGGGCTGAGGTGGTTTGTTGGCTTCAGAAGCGCCAAAGGGCGGTCAGACAGCGGACTCCCATGGCCCCCAACCCCCAACACGCGCGTTGGCAGCGCCATTTCCAGCATCCCGGGTCGCTGTCACAGAAGTGCCTTCTCTGAGTGGCCGTCCCTGCGCGCCCCCCCGCCCATCCCGGCAGCCAGCAGCAAATCAACGCTGGTCTTGGCCTCACGTGACCTGGGCGGGCTGCACTCCACATCTTCCCTCCCGCGCGCCAGTTCCCGAAGGGATGGGTTCTCGTGTTTGGCGGGGTTGGAGGTCTGGAATGGGGTCTGGTGGCCAGCCGAGATCCCAGCATCCCAGCATCCCAGCCTCCCCCCCAGCAAGGTCCTTGATTTCTTCACGGCTGCGTGTCCGGCTGCGTGTCCGGCTGCTCCATCCACCCACCCCGTGCCACGGCTGGCCATCGAGAACGGAGCTGGCTCCGCCCAGTGCGAGACCCTGGAGCTGCTACTCACGGCGAGAGGCTCAATGCTTGATCACGATGCCATGCTGCACTAGCTGTAAGAGAAAAAAAGGGGGGGGAGAAAACCCGACAAAAGTTCCCGCACCAAGACCATCCCAATCAGCCCCGAGCTGCCCGGTCTTGGGAGACGACGCGCAACAAAATGGGCCAGAGCTCGGCCCTGGCTCCTTGTCGCAGCTTGTTCCTGCCCGGCTGATTGGGCCCCCAACCTGGCGCGCTTTCCCGCTCTTGGCCGGCGTGGCGACGGGGGCAGGGACGGAACGACCACAGCAACCCTGTCGCGCCACGTTGCAATGGGGGGGCCATGAAGCTTACCGTACGATTCCCGTGCTGACAATGTTGTACCTGTATTGTGTATTCTGTACAGAATACAAAATACCTTCCCGTTCCGCATTTCCCGACACCATCACCCGCTGTGACGGGAGGTTCCACGGGTTTGCCTCCGCAGGCCGTGTCACGGTTGCGTCAGCGTCGTCGGCTGACACCGACACACGCAGCGCAGTCATCAAAAAAGCGAGATTTGCTGTTTTCGTCCCATGCACTTCTGTGCGATTGTACGAAATAGGGCAGAGCAGGTCTCTGCCACCGCCATCAACCATCACCCCGTCACCCGACGGCCAACGAGATCCTCTCGGGAGTTTTTGCTGCTGCTGGCCAAGCGGTCTCGTCTCGGCTGGCCTCGACTGCAAACGCGCACCTGCAAAGGCAAGCGCAGCATCCCGGCTAAAGGATTAGCTCTCCGTTCCCCGGGACGCATGCCATCAAATCATTGCGGCAAGTCCCAGCTTTACCTTCCGACATCGCAGGTGAAGAGGGTTTACCGAGCCCACGGAGCTGAGCCGAGGGAGGGGTGAATTACCTACTAAGTATCTGTCCAAGAATCCGGACATCCAGTCAAGCCAGTCCCCCTCGCCCGGCTGAGAAGCAACAGATTCTGGTCACCAACCCGCGGAGCCTGCATGTCCGTGGATCGCCCGAGCGGAGAGAAGGGAGAGCAATCAATCAACACGGCTCGGCCCAGCATTTCGCACACGGAGTATTGGCATGGGCCCTTGGTGCGCGTGCCATCCTGCAGGGTTTGGCTTCCGCTTCGGTTCGCGTCGCCGTCCGTCTCGCCGGCAGGATAGACCCGCAGGCAATGCCACGCGGAGCTCGTGTTGAACCGAGCTTCTGTCCAAGTGCTCTCTCACTACTGTAGTATGGCATAAACATCAGGGCTGATGTTGACAGTTGGCACGAGATCTGGTGGGCAGCCTCTGGACACGCTCGGTCGATCTGCGTCCAGGCCGACCCGATCTCGCGGATGGAAATGTGCATCTGCCTTGCTGTCCTTGATCGAGACTTGGGCCGAGTGAAGCTGGTGATGCACTACAAAGGCAGCTATATGCGATGGTGTTGTCGCGGCATAGCCTAATTTGGGCCGGTTTCAGTCATCCATCAGATCTGACCAAGTCAACGGCACGGCCTGGTCGATGGGCCGCCGCGCCCCCAAACGGTAACCCGGCCAAAACAGCGGTGAGACTGCCCGCCGGCGCTCTCCGTCCGCACTGTCTCTCACCTCCACCCCCTGGTTCAGCATGGTAGGTAACGTCTCATGGACGCGGACACGGCATTCTGGCTTCATCGCTTTTATTTTTGTTTTTTTCTCTTACCGCGACCGACCGCATACGTGGTCGGGTTGCCACAGCATTGCAGACATGCCATGTATTCTGTACGTTCCAGTCAGAGCAGCCTGTATCACGGTACCCGGGACCTTGCCACGGGCCGATCCAACGGTTCAAGGATTCCAGTTTCATGGGACGTGGCGCCTCGTCTCTGACGGCCCAACGGACAGGCCCCTCTTCCTCCAAATGGCCCGTTGGAAGCCGCCCAAAGGGTCGGCTGGGGTCGCACCGCGCTGGCTGTGTTTCAAGCCAATATGGACAGCGCAGCCGTGTATTACCCAGCGCGGTGCTGTGACACCCTGAAGCGTACCGAGATGTCCCGCCGCCATACCGTGTGGGATCTGACAGCTCTCCCGAAGCGGGTACGGACGGGAGACCATGTCTTGTGAGACCCCACGGGCGCACATCATCAAGCCTCCCCCGCCAAAAGAGGACGTCAGACCACAGGGCGATACGACCCAGGCGACAAGGCATGTTCCCGGAGCAGCGCGCCAGGCTCAGCAGCGTTATACGAATGGTGCACAGATACAATAACTAGTGTACACGGCAGCCGAGGGCGAACCTGGTCCACTCCCTCACGATCACAAGGACGGGACGGGGAAAGGGGGTTGGGAGCGAGGGAGGGAGGGATGGGGGCTCGCACCTCGCCGTGCCGCCCGCAGTCCACCCTGTTTCGGCTTTCCGTGCCCGCATCTCATCCTGCCCATCCCCACTCTCAATCCGCCGGGCCAGCAATGTGCATGCAGGCCTCTTGCCATTCTGCCCGTCTTGCAGCAGCGCAGCAGCATGCCGCAGGCCAGGATGAGGGATTTGCTTGGATCGGTCCGTTCGGCAACCAGAGGAGATACAGTTACATCCCCTCTGGCTCCCCGCCCCTAGACAAACGCAAGATGCAGCAAGGCTGCGTCACACAAATTCTTGCGCGTGGCGTGGCGTGCGAGATGCTGGGAGATCGGCATCTCGACGCCCACCGTTATTTACGCGACAGTGTGATACACAGTATGTGCAGAATACACGTGTGTATGTGCGGTGAGGTATTCTGCACCTCTCCAGGCTGTCCCAGAAAAGTGCCGCCTGCCTGGTGTTCTGTATTTCGTTCGAAAATACCAAATACATGACGTTACGGTACAGAGACACCCACAACCTGGAAGGGCTCGGGAACGGTACGTACCTTCCTCCCCAGGCACCGGTACGGGCTAGCCTCAGCCACCCCGGGGGCGTGTTCGGGGCGCGCTCCCCCTGTGACTGGGACAAACTGCGGTCCGAAGCGGGGTTGTGCATTTTGCTTCCATGGGGATCGTCGGTGCGATCTCTCGTACCCGTTTGTCAGACCCCAAGACGCGCTAAAATCCGCTAGTCGGGATTTGGCGTCCCACCTGGCCGGGGCGGCGGCGGCGTTTGCCTATCGGGGTTAAGTGCGGGAAATGGCGAAATGCACTCGAAAACGCCCAGCCAGAAGAAACGCGGCCGCGTGAAGCACTGCCGGCCGCGATCAGCTCATGTTTCCAAACCAGAATCCTCCGAACACAGACCAGCAAAAGAAAGCAACCAAGCACTCCTCCTTGACCCGACGATAAGCTGCAGGGGCAGGAAAAAGAGACAAAGAGGCCCGCCCCAAGGCTTCCATTTCTTTCATCATCGTCGCCACATTGCGCTCCCGAGTCTCGGACTTCTGGGTACGTTTGTTTCCTTTGGTTGCATTGTCCCCCATTTGCAATCTCACTCGTCCCGCTCCCGTCCCGTCCTGGCCCGGGCCAACCAAGCGTGCTCCTCTATCTGTCTGGACCTTTTGTTTTAGTCTGTGGATAACGCTAGATTAATGGGCGTAATTTTCAATTTGGAACCTTGACCGTCGTGATTTTGTCTTGGTTCGTGTGGGCTGGGCGGAGGGTGGAGCAGGCGTGGTGTGATCTCTTTTGGCAGAGAAACAACGAGACCTCTGGTATCTCGAAGCAGACGATCCAAACCACTGGCTTCTACCACGGCCGTCATGGACACTTTTCGCAGAGTTTGGGGCTGTGTGACTCTTCTCTTTGCGTGTGTCTCACGGCGCCTTTTCGCAAACATTGACCTTCCACGTCACCCCAGCCAAAAGTGGCCGAGATGTTTCCGCAAGGCTGATTTGTATTTAAATGGCAGAGGAAACCATTGCAGAAATCCAATACTTGTGATAAATCATTCTCGAGAACCCAACGATCTTCTAAACGCCGTAACTACACCAAGTTGTTGCCCCCTGGACACCATCCTAACCTGCCCCCTGACTTGCCAACATGTCTGCGCATCACCATCACCACCATGCTGCTGGGGCTTCAAGCTCGGAGCAGAACAAGGAATATTTCAAGTGAGAACGCCCATTTAAACACTCCAGAGGAACTGGATGGTCAACTCTGTCAGGCCGGTCAAGCACCCGCTATCCCATTCACTACC
>FTCU01002485.1_pt1 | contig 13221 bp, 24 predicted proteins | sample 1639521 | NCBI WGS metagenome assembly FTCU01 (sample SAMEA3914864, study PRJEB12502) | metagenome | biome: forest; material: soil | place: USA | collected 2012-03-12 | depth 0.3 m
ACCCTGCGTGTTTTCCTGCCAAACTCGCCCGCAACGAAGATCCCTGCCACACTAAACTTTGGGGGAAGCAACACAATCCTTGTCCAGACCCCTGTCAATAGGGAATAAGTCGATCAGGTTCTCTAAAATAGAGAGACAATGAGTGAATCGAGAGGTGCAATTATGCGTGCTGTTGTGAACTGTATTGAAAGACTGTAGCGTCATTTAGCAACCCTTCCGACAAAATAGTAATCTCGGTTTAGCACTGGCGAGACTGGTCGCAAAGACAAGAGGAGGTCGAAGGATTCATAGGTTACCCCGAACCAACCCCATACATGCAGCCTTCGTAACGATCACTCGCCTTCGGCGAGCTCACACTCGATGATGCTCTCGACGCCGTTCCGCACCGTGTAGATTTTGATAATACGTAGCCCCGCCTGTTTCTCCAGCAGGTCGCGCCATCCGGCCTCGGTGCGCTCGCACGAGCTCAGCAGCATCATCATCATCATGTCAAGCGCCGTCGCCTCCCACTGGGCATTGCGCAGCGGGATTACGTTTTCGTTGATCAGCAGCCGCGAGTAGCCCGGCGTCATGGCTTCTTTCACGCGTGCCAGGATCTCGACGCACTTGGTGTCGGACCAGTCGTGCAGCGTCGAGTGCATGTAATAACCGCCCAGTCCGCTGCCGCCACCGCGTGGGGGACGGTGTACGTCGTGAGGTCCTCCATCGACCGGAATGCCAGGCTCGATCGCGGCAAGTAGGCGTGCAGCGTGACGTGTGGCCGCCACTCCACGCCAAAGATGGTGATGATGCGCTTGATCCAGCCCGCCTCCCACGGACTGACCACCACCATTGTCCGCACCGTCCCGCCGTCTGCGCTGCTGGTGACAACCCACCGCACGTCCCGCTGGTAGGGGTCCAAGACGTAGCCCGGCCCCGCGTCCTCCTCGACGGTGCGCGCAAAGTCGCGCGTGACGAGCAAGTCGCTTGGGAACGAGGAGAGACAGGGTCTGAACAAGGAGGCTGCGCTGGTGTTGGACAGCGCGGCGAAGGAGCGGAGGAAGGCGGGGCTATCCGGGGGTATGCGGCCGGTGAGGACGAAGGAGCGCACGTCCGGATGTAGGCTGTGTTTGAGGGCCTGCCGCGGCGGCGGCCGGGAGAGGCGGCGCTCTTCTTCAATTTCGGGCGCGAGTTCGCGTTCTTGCTCTTCTTGGAGAGTGGACAAGGGCGCAGTACGGGTGGAATCCCTGAAGGCGAGAAGCTTTTTCTTGATGGCGGCCAGTTGGGACTGGTGGTGGGTAGCGCATGGGAGGCTTGTCCTCGTTACCACCGGGGCTGTGCTGACGCAGGAGGACGTGGAAGAGTCCCCACGGTCCGCAAATGGTTCGCCTCGGATGCGGCTCAAGCTCCGTCCAAGATCCATGACGTCCCCTGATTGGGCCAAATGCTCGGTGAGCGCTGTCAGTCTTGTGGGACGAGGCAATCAGTCCCAGCCCGCGCCGACGCATGAGTGGTGGGAGACGCAAGCCTGGCCCACACCGTTTACTCCTGTGTTGCATGGCTTCGTCTCAATCCGGCGGACTGCATGAGGTGCGCTTGGTGAGGAGGCCAAGAGGGAACCAAAGGTGTAGCGGCTCTCGCGCCGATTCTCTATAACTGGCTCAGATGGCAGATTTCGAATGACCACTTCTAGGTCCCTTTCCACAAACCAGCCAGGCCAGACGGGAAGACTGCGGCCGTCAACGTCAACCCCATCAACCCCGTCAAGACGACACACCGCTACCGAACGAATGCCGCCGAGGCCGTGTTGTTTGCATCAACATCCCATGTTAGCTTCCTCAAAACCCAGGTTTTGGTGTCGGGTATCCGAGACGGCCGAAATCGCCATCTGCTCCCTCTGTAGCGTGGTGACCTGGGTCTACACCGTCCAGAACGAACTGCCGCCGGGGCACGGAGGTGTCAGTTTCCCGCAACCCAAGTCGAGTTGTAGGCGATCTTCCAGCTGACTAGCGGTTAAGCAGGCACCTGAGCACCACGGCGGCGATGAGCCCGGCAGCGACTTCAGCTTCCGCCCGTCTCCCGGCCTCATGCTCTTCTCATGTGTCGTGTTCGGTTGCTGTGTATCGTCGTTTACACACCGGAGACAGAGCCAGGATCCGTTCCAGTTTGTCATCTACTTTCTTCTCCTCGGAGGTGCTGCCGTCGTCGGGTACAGGCTCCGAGCCCATGCCCACCTGATCCTCCTAGGGTATCTCCCCTGGGCCACGTGCGCAGCCATGGCCATCAGTATCTCGGGGCACTGTGTGTACCGACGGCTGATGCCCGATTTCGGCGCTGTCCAGGGAGATGAGGAGAAGGCTTAGCTTAGGGCTTGAATGTTTCTCGGGCACGTTCGTCTTATGTATCCTGGACTTCTGTATTGTGTGCATATACAGAATAGACATACAAAACGGCAACGCCAATGTTACCGGATGCGTTGAGGTGGGATGAGACTTGGGGCTGGAGGGTTTGGTTGCCAATGTTGAGAGAATGGCATGGTGGCCTGTTGTCTCGCGCCGTGACCCGAGAAATTGGGATGTGTTTGGGGTGCGGTCAGGCTCCTACGCATCAGTCTGCTCTTCTTTTGGGGTCTGAAAATTCAGGTGATGGTTGGATTCCCAGACAGACAAATTTCTAGGCTAATTTGTTTTGTATTCTCTCTCGACTGCGCTTAGCCTCTGATATCCCGTTCGGCGAATTCCACCCTGCCCCGGCGGCGGGATGCGAACAGGGCCAGCAGGGCGCTAAAGCGCGAGGAGATCTTCTGTGACTCGTCGGCGGCGGCCTGCTCGCCACGATAGACCACCGTCTTATAGAGCCGCTCGAGTTTCTGGAGCTTCGAACAGGTGGCAGCGGCGAAGCCGCCCAGGAAACGCACCAGCCGAGACAGGCCACCTAGGTCCCGAACCATGGCGCCCCAGACACAGTTCCCTGTAACGAGACGCCAACCTCCTAGGAATTTGTCAGCCGTTTATAATTACAGAGTACCATCAGAGCCAAATTCGTCGACTGATGATCGCTTATCGCCGACCCCGGTCAGTGCCTAAGCGCTCCACCCATCCCCCACGGCCAGTTGCTCAGCGTGTGCCTCCCAACAGTCACCTGCCAAACGAAAACGTGCGATGGATCCAAGTATCGAATCTCAACCCCAGTCGAAATGACTCGAACTCTTTTGCCAATACCCAATCCATAGACATCCTTTCTCGGTCCCATGCGGCGGCGGGGGAGGGCCGGGCCGACAATAGGGGGTGGCGCGGACGAGGCGGTGGTGCTACTGCTCGACCAGGAGGCGGTGAACTGGGACATGTTGCGCGAGCAGGGTGCCGACGGGGATGGCTGCGGCGGAAGTGGCTGGTACAATACCGTACCCGTGGCCTCGCGCGGCTCGGAGGGCAACCCATAACGGTGTAATTCTCCAGCTTGTGGCCTCAGGGCTGGCGCATGGGCAGGGCGAGCCGATCTGCCGGCGTGGGCCCGGTACGCTATCCCGGAAATAGCAAGGGCAAGCAGCCGACGAGACCCGCAACTCGGATGAGAGTGATTGGGAGAGCCCACATATTGTGAACCAAAGGGATCTACTACCTATGGTGTATACCTATCCGGTCCAGATCCCACATATATATGCCACCCACGGAAAGCGCCTTGGCGGGTCTGGCCAAGCGGAATCTGTGCCAAGAGCATGGGAACAGCAGATAAACTGACCGATGCGCTTGACGCGCCCTGCAGGCCAGGGGATGATTGTGCGAAACAAGGTGACGATCTACGCAATAAAATTCGGGATTTCTGCAGAACACCTGCCATCGTCGTGCAGCTTCAAGCAAGGGGGTCTCCTGGTCCCGACCCTTGTCGCCTCAAGGGAGACGGCGGGCCCCGTGGGTGGGTTCCCGGCCTTGCGAGTCGGGCCACTGGGCCACCATCGGGCACTGCGACCTCTCCGCCGTTGATCTTGGGTGGGTTCCAAGAACCGTCTTGTACATATCCGCCAGGGCTCCCTTCTTCACGCACTCCCTCCTCTCCACATGGGCAGACCTGTCAACCCGGACGGACGTGTGATCCCCTCTTTCTTATTCATTTAGCTGTCGTCGGTTCTTGTTTCTTTTCGCTCTCGAGCCTTTGAAATCCATTTCCTGCCCTTCATTTACATCCACTCCCAACCCAACCTCGTCCTCAGACCTCATCACCGTCCTTCCCCGACTCTTCCATGCGACCATAGCGAAGAGACAGTCTTAGACGCCAAGAAGTGGGCGTCAGCGTGAGAGACTGAGAGAGAAGGCAACCCCCCTCGGACGAGTCCATGTACAACAACAGCCCTCCTCGAGACTTATAACCTGCCGGCTTGTTGCTTGATCCTTCGATCACAACTGCCATACATTCCTTACCAGCGGAACCGAACCTCCACCATCTTTAGGCCACTGCCGACGCACACGACGCTACCGACAGCCTGTATACTAAGCCCGATATATACCCACTTAATACCTAAGCGACAACGGAGAGGGACAACGAAGAGTGAAACCACATCCCGGTGACAAGAAGTCTTGACTTGGTTGGTACCACCCGGAGAACTGGTTCAAGGTGGGGGGACTGCATGGCTGACAGCGACAAGCGCAGCAGCACCGATATGGAAACCATGATGGCTCCGCAGCCGAACGGCCCGGCCTTCTACTTCTACAGCCCGGACCCGAACCCCGAGAGCCGGCAACATGGCCGCTTCATTCCCCAGCAGCATCCCGGGCTGGCGCAGATGAGCATGCTCCCGATCGTGCCCCCACTGCCCTCAACTCCCATCTTCTCGCGGCCCGGCTCCTCGTCCTCGCAACCGCCCCTGCTGCCCAAGGGCTACAGCTGCGTGCCGATCCTGCCGTCGACGATGACCCCTCTGGCTTCCCCTATGCCCATTGCGCACAAGCCGACGATCGTGCTGGACACGGAGCTGTGCGAGGCCGAGGGGCTCTACTCCCCATCGACCCCGCCGCTCTCGTCGTCGGGCAGCGTCATCAGCAGCCCCGGGAGCTGTGACATGCTGCAGACGCCGCTGAACCCCATGTTCTCGGGGCTCGACGGCAGGGAAGTGTACGCTATGGACGGCGAGCTTGAGCGCTTCCCCAGCCTGGACTGGTCCGCATGCGCATCGCCCCCACTTACGCCTGGTAAGCCATCCTCCTCCTTCGTGACTTGCTTTATTCTTTTTCTTTCTTCCCTTTTTGTGAGGAATTGGTTCATGAACTTTGTTGCTTGTTGTTGAAGATGTCGTGTCGTGTGGTTCGTGGCTGCCATGCAGCAAGCGAGAAATAATTGGTTGGTCCCTGCTTTGCATCGCTGCCAAACTTTTTGAAGGAACTCCAGACGCTGACGGGTTTTGACTTGCAACAGTGTACCTGCCCTCGCAAACACAGGCAACCAAAGTCGCTCCGCTCAGTACGCAGGCTTGCGATCTCCTCTCTCCCGCATCCTCGTGCCCCTCTCTTTCACCCTCTCCCTCCCCGTACGCGCGATCCATTTCGTCAGACGATTTCTGCGACCCCAGAGATCTGACCGTCGGCACCGTCAATTCGACTCTTGCGCCGGAATTCTCACAAGTGCCCACTTTCTGCGCGGGCGAGGACGAAGACCAAAAATTTGTGCTCAGGGGCGCCACCCCTGTCTTCTCGCCCGACTCGTCTTTCGAGTTCCATTCGCAGCTCTGCAGCAACCTGCCCTCGTTCGACGCTCTCTCCGACCTCGACTCCGAGGACGATTTTGTCAACGGCCTTGTCAATCTGGACGACTGCTCCGTGGTGCAGATCAGCAGGTCTCGTGCGAACTCGGACGCATTGTCGCTCAGCGCCTCCAGCTACCTCTGCGGCGACGAGGAAGACCTCGAGGCCGGCGATTCGTTTGGTGCCGACAGCCTTCTCAGCCCAGCCAATTCTTGCGAAGACGGCGACTCGCACCGGCACAAGCGCCAAAGAAACTCGGACGAAATCAGCACGCTCACCATGAGCACCGCCACCGACTCTCAATCGCGCAGCACCCACAGCCAGTCCCCGCCGGCCAACCAGGAGAGCACGAGCAGCAACGCCACCGAGACCAAGAACGGATCCGAGTCGAACTCGGGCTCCGAGAACGCCAGGTCCTCTTCCCTCCCGCCTCCCACCAGCCGCCGCGGACGCAAGCAGTCGTTGACCGAGGATCCCTCCAAGACCTTCATCTGCGAGATCTGCAACCGCCGCTTCCGCCGCCAGGAGCACCTCAAGCGCCACTGCCGGTCGCTCCATACGCAGGAGAAGCCGTTTGAGTGCGGCGACTGCGGCAAGAAGTTCTCGCGTTCCGACAACCTGGCGCAGCACGCACGCACCCACGGCGCTGGTGCCATCGTCATGAACCTCATCGACGACCCGGAGGCCGTGGCCGCAGCGGCGGCCATGCCTGGTGGCTACCCGCACCCGGCGCTGATGGGCGCCGCGGGCTTGATGGGCGGGGACAAGTACCACGGTCTCGGCAAGGTTCTCTTCCAGGTTGCTGCTGAGATCCCCGGCAGCGCCAGCGAGGTGTCTTCGGACGAGAGCAGCGACCATGGCAAGAAGAAGCGCAAGAGGTCCGAGTAAAGCCAAGCACGCTTCATCCTATTGCGGTGGGATCAAAACATTCGCTTCTCCGCACACTCTACAGCATACATGGGGGTCGCTCCATTGAGACGCCGGCACGACCAAGGAATTGGTTCTTCAGATTTTGCACAACGGCGCAACTGCCTAAGGCTGTGGGGGGGATCACATCAGAGCAAAGCGAGCAAAAGGTGTATTTTCTGTTTTGGCGTTTGTGTGTGTATATTCATCCGCCCGTCCCAAATGTACCACCACCAGTTTCGACCCCATCAAAAGAGTCTTACGAGGCTTGGGTACTGGTCGACGGCGGGGGGATGGGAGGAGGGACGCCGGGCCTCTTTTTTCAACCCTGACAGCTTTTCTCACCGCACACGGGTTTCTCGTCGCGGCCTCTTTTCGGTTCTTTAAGTTCGTTGTAATTGTATTCCGTACAGCACACGACGGAGCGGCAGCATCGGTTGCCAGGCTGCATGCAGCGCGAGGCAACCAGCGCGGGTCCCCTAATCCTGTCTCATACCTGGTCCCTGCGGCGGCTTGACATGGCGAAACCACTCCCCGGTCTCACCCCTCCGGATGGGCTTGCCAGCGCCCAAGCACCCGCAAAACCCGCGTGTGAACCGGCCATCAGCAGGGAGCAACACGTAATTAAAAACTCTGGCATACAATCCCATGCGCACGCCGGTGCATCGCACCCTCGGGCTCCTGCACCGCCGCCCGTCCGACCGCCTTGCCCGAGCCCCACTCCGCCCCACCCACAGCCCCCACTGACCGGCAACCGCACCCGTCCAGCGGGCCGACGCATCACAACCGTTCGCAGCAGCAGAACCACGCGCAGAACTATCCACTCTTTTGATACTAGTCCGACTTCATCTATGATCAAAGCGCTCATTTCGCTCCATCGAGACCAGACGCTGGGCCGGAGGAGGACCCCATTAAGCATCATCAACTCGAGCTTTCACGGAAGACCATTGGCCTCCACAAGAAACCTCGCTGCCGGATGCTGTGAGAATTTGATCGCCGGGAGACCCTGGCCATGACTTTCCTTGGCCCGCCGCCACCGGCGTCGGGTCCCCTGCCCCGCCTGTGTGGAGCATACACTCCACTCCGCCGATGCGGCCCGGCCCGGTCCGCAATCCCCACTCGGCAACCACATCAGTCTGGCCGATCACATCATAAAGATCGAGGCACTCCTCCAAAACTGGAAGCACGTCGTCAGCAGTGCACATTTCATGCAGCGGGAAGAAACCGCGCCATTGTGAGTTGTGCTCCCAGCTGCCCGCCTAACGCCCACTGAGTTGGCAGCCACATTTCCCATCAAACTCTTCGCCGAGTTGCTTATCGAGAGACTCCCGTGCGCAATCGTGACTATGCCCCTCGATCCTCGCTGACCAGTACATCTCGTCCGCCCACGAAACGGCCCAGGGTTTATAACAAATAGGATGGATCCAAATCAGTGGGAAGCGACGGGTGACCCGAAGAATCGCATAGCCCATCCGCCAGAACGTATGGTATACAGCACTTCTGGTACCTCCCTCCACGAGTATGGCAAAGTTGTCCAGGTACCGACGGCCTTCCGGTAGCTCTTCTCTCTCTCCCCCGCTAATCATAGTCAACGAAATCACGGCGGATATTCGGAGCATCAGCAGTGCCGGATCATCCCCCGAGCGCATGCCCTGGATGAGCCACTGCTCGGAGGGAGTATTCTGAAGGACATGGACCTCCGGATGAACATTACCGTACCCATCGTTTCCAAGACACCCAGTGAAGGCCTGCTCCAGAGCACAGAGCCCCAAAAACAGCACGCTCTCTTCGTCTAGTAAATGCTCAGACGAGTATATCTGCCTATTGTATATAGAGGTCAGATGAGAACATTTAGTCGTGATAAAGCGTAATCCTCACATAAAGTCGGAAAACAACTTCCGTCCTTCCTGACGAAGACATGACCTCCTCCGAAGAAGATCCCATAGTTTAGCCGCGCGGGGATCGAGGCTCGGTGGCGCGTTTAGGGCAATATGGTGAAGGGGGGCGGAAGTGTCCTTGGTATCCATTTGAGAAAACGAACCATCCGCCGTGACTTGGGGTGTGCTCGAGGATGCGGTATGCGCCTGCAGGCTGGAGGTGGCCGCCGCGTTGGTCGGCTTGTGCGTGCCTCCCAAGACTTGAGTCTGCCGCGAGTCCTGCTGCCTGATGTCCACCGGAGGGTCTGTCGCAAATTATCAGATCTAAAGCTCAAGCGCAAGGGATAGTGCAAGGCATAATGCTCCGATGGCAATATCTGTTTGTAACTCACCTGGCTGACGATGGTCATTAGGGGCCCCGCAACCAGGCGTGGAAATTCCAGGCTCATACCCGTCCCTACTCCAGGTAAGAAAGTGGAGTTAAAATCCGGAGAGCGACAGACCTGTCTCCAAACCGTTCAGTTCGTGAGCCGTCAGTGAGATCCATTTCATAGCGATGCATGATCGAGCGGCGTGGAGAGGGAAAGGAAGGAAGGGAGGTTGCCAAGAGGATTGGGTGGGCGACCTTCTTATACAGCAAACCGGCCAGCTTGATCTTCACGCCGCCCACAAGGATTTAAGGGATGAGGGGTGAAAAGATTGATACAGGGGACTTGATGCTTCCTATGCCAGCATTCCGCAGCAGCCACCACAATCGACGTCCGCCTCTTCTCCTAAGCTATCACGTAGACGATCATGAAACTCCCCCAACACATCTCGGTGACTCCTCCTTTTGAGCATCCTGCTTCCCCAGTAATCCAGATACAGCTCCGACCATTTGCATTGCGGAGGAGCATTCTCGAAAACAGGATGTATGAAACCGAATTCCATCTTATCGGCAACACAGCGAATGGCAAAGCCCATATACCAGTAAGTGGCGTACTGGCCGCAGACGCCTGTCCCAACCGTAATCAACTCGAAGAAGAAATGAAGGTGACCCCATGCAGGAGACACCAGCTCCATATGGCCGTCTTCCAGACCCACGAGTTGTTCAACTGAGATCAGTGCCGACAATATCAACATCGCCGACCTCGAATCCATTTCATCGCCCAAACGCCGAGTAAGCCACTTCTCGAAGTCGTCTCCGAGAAGGTCCTCAATGCCAGGCAGATACCGTCGCCCATGGATCGACGCAACACCGCAAAGAGACAACAATATCTTCTTTTCAGTCTGTGGAGGCTCAGGGGCAGCCACCCAAGGATCCGAAATGACGAGTTCGATGCCCCCCGGACCACGCGGCAGTTCGTTCGGCCCGGAGCTTGGCTGTTCTAGGTTAGCAGACGGTGAGCGGCGCGAGGAGGATGGGGCGCATACTTGAGCGGAGGGCGACGACATGGTCGGCTTGCCACGAGAGGATATGAGATGTGAAGAAAGTAGGGAAGAACGGGAGGGAGGAAGGGTTGGGTGCGTGGGCCACTTATACAGCCAGCTCGGCAGGGGGGTTGGAGCCCACTTGCTTTTCACGGCACGGTGAGGAAGTTCAGGGAGAGGGACAGCTGACGGGCTGTGCTGCCGGAGGCGGCGCGATTTGCGGAAGAGCTGTCTGAGACGGCTTTGGGGTTCCTGCGCAACATCCCGCGACCGAGTGGGTGTGGCCAAGAGAGCAACATAGAATTAAAACTTATACGGGCAATCTGTGAGGATCTATATATCTGTTGGCTAACTTACAGCCAGGACAACACCGCCGTTTCGCGAGAGTCAGTAGTTGACAAATTGACCACTTTGCCATCCCAACCCAGTGCAGGCACTGGAACAGTCAGAAGAGTAACGCTGCTTGCTGCGTTTCCACTCACCTGCGACAGGCCTCGGTGAATCCCAAGGCCGAGGACATGGCTCCAATGCCTGTGGATTCTCAGGATGAACCTCGCGGCTGCGGCAGAAATGCCGCAACGGTAACATCTTGGGGAATCTTCACCCACACCAAACCGATCCGCTGCCAGCAATACCCAGAAGATGTGTCCTGGACGAGGTTGCCCATAGCATCGGCGGTCACGTCGAGAGGGTAGGTGGTGTGGTATTCGGGGTTCTGCCACGGCCTCACTTCCACTCCGTGGTCAGTACGGGGTCTGCGCTGAAGGGTCTGTATCTTATCATCCATCGAGATGCATGATAATACGTTCCCCAGCACTCTCTCGAGCTCACGGATATGAGCAAGCATGGACCTATTCTCGTGTTCGAGTTTCCCGTCATTGCCTCGCTGCTTGGCGATGAGTGTGGTGCGATCTGTGACATAGCAATCGACATTGTCGGCGGCGCAACGCGAGCAGCCTTCGGAGAGTAGATCGCAGCGAAGCTTTCGCACCTACCGCAACGCACTTGTCAGTATCTATCGGTCGCGTGGTGGGATGGCACACAATCAACACGGAGCTGTCGGCCGGTGAAGGCAGGCAGAGAGGCCACACGCACCTTGCATCGATCGCACGCGTGCGGGGCACGTCCCGACTGCAGCTGCCCCCTGACCACTTCCGAGAAGTGCTGGGGCTTGATACGCGCGTGTTTGCGTCGCTTGGGTGGACGAACTCGAGTCGGCGCACCGTTGCCTGAAGAGCCTGTATTTTGCGACATGGTGTGGCTCAACAGCTGCGGGTCGATGTTACTGGTGTTGTCCTCGTCGCCGTGTCTGTTGGTGCGATGACGGCCCTGCGAGCCCACCACCGGTGTATCGATGTCGGGAATCTCTGCAATCTGAGGCATCGGCGGCCTCTGGCCGGCAGGAGCCTCCATAATCGCTCGCTAGAATGCGTCTTAGAGATTGAGTGCACCCGGGTTGTGTGTATAATGGTGAACCGAGCCCGGCTGTTTGCCCCAACAAGTCAAGGAAGTAGAGAAAAATGGGAGAGAGGGAGGGTGCCGAGGGCTGGCGCTTACTGGGGGAGATGGAACTCAAAAACGTCCACGATGGGCCAAAACAGGAGGCGCGTAATCGAAACACAAACAAAATTTGGTTGGAATCCCGCTTTCGGGGAAGGATGAGGCTGAACGAGCGAGGAACGAGCATGGAGGGAAGAAAAACATCTGCAACAGAAAAGGGGGAAGAAAACGGGGGGGGGGCACTTTAAGCCACGTCCGCAGTTTGATTGGCGGCCGCTCGTGACTTTCTTCCGCCACCGATTTCCGCCGCAACCCCCCGGTCCTGGCCTCCAGACACTTGGATAGCACTAGAATACCCTCATATCTTGCGGAGATGATACTTTGCAAAGCGTCAGAGACTGACGTGTTGAGAAAGGATAATGTACAGGTGCAATTCGCTGCCCCGAGAAGCGGCCCCACCCCGCCGCCACGCCGGCCCGATCCGCAATCCCGGGGCAACCGGCGAGCTTTCGGCTATAGAGCACACATCAGAGGTACAGTAATTACAAAGCAAATGGAAGCCATCCTGACCTCCGGGAAGAACCGAGGGGTGGGTTACTTGGCGGTCCGCGCCCTACGGCTCTGAATGCTCCCCGCCGGGATGGTTGCCGCTACCGTCGCGGACGATCTGTGTGACGCCGGCTCTCAATCAGCCCCCGCCAATGTGCTAGCATCGGTTTCTCAATCCCTGCCCAGCCCGCCCTGGATGCAAGCTCTTCTCTTGGCTCATCCCCATTGCTGTCGTCATCCCTCAGGGTAGGTTGAGAACCCGGGCATGACCACAAGAGGCAACCGCACCAGACAAGCACTCCGGGTAGGTTGAGGAAACAAACAACCTGCAAAGTCAGCTTAGATTTAGCAGCCCATTCGATTGGAACTCACAGGAAGGTACAGCTCGAAAGACAATGGCTTCGCCGTCGCGACCCAGCAGCCCACCATCGAGACGGCAGACATTGAACCGAAACAGAACAATCTCGGCTTCAAGTGCGGTACAGATGCATTCCGGAAAAGATACGTGCATGCCCCGATAGACCATAAGCAAAGGACAGTGACCACTGCACACGATATCCACTTGCGGACAGCATCCTCAACGTCAATTTGAATGGGGAGGACAAGACCACCAAGGATGGCGCAGAAAATGGCCAAGTACAAAACAAGCCAGCACTTTTGTATGTGTGGCCAGACACGGGGCAAGTGCATTTGCTAACACGGTTAGATTAAATAGACGACTTAAGCTCTCCCTAACTCACCCAAAGCAGAGTGCCGTAAACCGCAACAGCAGATGTTAAATTCCCAAGGTCCCATGTTTTGACCCAGGGAATGATGAATAAAACGACGATGGCGACAACGACGAGCAGGACGTGAAAGAGCTCGATGATTCCAAAGATGATACCGAAATCTTGGACGATGGCGGGGGGTACGGGTTCGGTTCGGAGCCGTTGTGAAAGGGTCCCAGCGATGCCGGTGATGTGAAAGAGACCCAGAAATACGACGACACAACCGGCGGCTACCCGCAGCCGCTCGGTAAGCTCAGGCGGTTCCTGCATGGGAAAGAGAACGAGGCAACCGACGTGGCTGCAGGGAGGTGCATGTGCACAGATGAGGACGCAGCTCGAGGCTGGCGCCCCAGGCATATATGCACACAGGCCTGAGCTGAGAGCAAGTGCACTGCTCTACCGCGAGCAGCGCGGGATGCTTCCTAGAACGGCCCCCATGGCAGGTGGTGGGCCAGAGAACAGAGGGCGCCTGAATACGTGGGTCTGACAGAACGGGGC
>FTCU01000607.1_pt1 | contig 13220 bp, 12 predicted proteins | sample 1639521 | NCBI WGS metagenome assembly FTCU01 (sample SAMEA3914864, study PRJEB12502) | metagenome | biome: forest; material: soil | place: USA | collected 2012-03-12 | depth 0.3 m
CCGCCAGTACTCGTGGGGCGTTGCCGAGGTCGAGAACGAGGACCACTGCGACTTCAAGAAACTCCGGTCGATCCTGATCCGCACCCACATGCTGGACCTGATCCACACCACCGAGGAGCTGCACTACGAGGCGTACCGCGCGCAGCAGATGGAGACGCGCAAGTTCGGCGAGGCCCGCCCGAGAAAGCTCGACAACCCCAAGTTCAAGGAGGAGGAGGAGGCGCTGCGCAAGCGCTTCACCGAGCAGGTCAAGATCGAGGAGCAGCGCTTCCGCCAATGGGAGCAGAAGCTCATCGCCGAGCGCGACCGCCTCAACAAGGACCTGGAGCAGACGCACGCCCAGATCAAGCAGCTCGAGGGAGAGCTCGAGCAACTGCAGGGCAGCGCCGTCCGCAGCCACGGACGACGCTAGGGAACCACCGTGGCTTCGAGGTATTAGCCTGCTGCCCCGGGCCTCCTTGTCCTGCCGCGCCGAGTTCCTTGGCTCATCGGGGCATGTTCCCGAGGGCTGCGGTAACGGCGCCGAGCACAGCAAGCGGTTGGCACATCCCCTGTGGTTCGGCCGTTTTCCTTATCTCTCTTTTTCCTTATACTCCCCCGTCCAAATTATTCGCTAGCAAAACGGGGAAAAGGCACGCAGATTCTCGGAGGCTAGAGATGTCTTTTTGACCAACTTGGCTGCTTCTACTACGAGGGACTCCCGGTCTTCGTCCTCGACGGACTCCACCTCGCCGATTGTTTTTCAGAGCCCCCTTTTTGTTTCTACTTAGGAATGATGTAATTTAGCCGCCCCTTTCATGATACCAGATAATGAGAAAGGCTGCCTGTTTGATGGAAGCAAACTTCTGGTGGCCCGTGACTTGAACCAAAAGAAGCAAAAGCGTTCAAAATCCTCGAAATCCGCTGACCGTCACCAACCGGCTGCTACCCGGAATATGCGGCGCATTCTCTCTCATACCCCTCACAACTCCTGTTTTCATCTTTCCCCGAGTGAAACCTTGTCTCCCATCTTTCCAGGGAGAGGAATAAGAGAAAGAAACAGCAACCCCACCGACCAGAGCGTTTTGGAAGACCCAGCACCGCGATGCCCTCCGCCTCGACCTCCTGGACCACTGTCCTCGAATTCCTTCAAAACGCCGACAGCCGGGCCGCTACTTGTTTCCGACGAACTCCATGGAATCAGCTCTGCCTCTCCGCTTCAAAGGCAAACCGCGGTCTACAATGTGTTCCTCTCGACCAGGTTACAAGCGGGCTGAACAACGTTGTCCGCCTGCTCGAGTTCTCTGACCAAACTCGCTGGGCAGCCCGGATCCCTATCAAGACCAACGCCAGCCTTGAGACCGAGATGGCAACGATGCAATTCATCAGGGAGCGTTCCGACTTGACTGTTCCCAGAGTCTTTGCGTATGCTCTCGACGAGAACAATCCGGTGGGAGCGGCGTACATCCTGATGGAAGTCCTCCCCGGTATTGTTGCCATGGACGCTCTGGGCGGCTATGAGGTGCATCGGGGCGTGATACCTGTGCAGCACCGGCCGTCTTTCTATCGCTCGGTGGCGGCGTGTCATGTTCGTTCTTAGCTGCTCCCCTCTCTGTTCAACTTTCGAAAGTTACTGAAATCCCCTAGGTCCAGATGACCTCCTTACGACTCTCAAAGATCGGCACAGTCGTCCGAAACCAGAAAGGGGGTTATGAGTCCGGCCCCTTGCCAGGCATCGGCGGTCCGTTCGACACAGCGGCCGCGTTTTTCGAGGCCTGGGCTGACAAGGTCAAGTTCAAGTGGGATGAAGAGACTATCAGGCGTATGATGCAGAGAGGCCCGATCCCAGCCGAGCAGATGATTGCCATCATCGACCAGTTCCCATCCCAGATCAAGGCGATGGCCAGCCGGCTCTCCGCAAGCAACGAAGGGCCGTTCCCCCTCTGCCATGATGACTTCCTCCACAGCAACATCATGGTTGACGAGAGCAGCTTCAACGTCACGGGCATCATCGACTGGGAAGGGGCGTGTACAGTGCCCTGGGAGCTCGTTGCGTTTCCCGAGTTTCTTCAGGCCATGCCTGTCTCGTTCGACCTCCCTAAGAAGTATGACCGGGATGGGCAACCGCTTGACGAAGAACTGAGGGAGACGTGGAGGGAGCGGCGGGAGTATGTTGAGATGGTGAAGTCAGCGGAACGTGGGGATCATCTACTCTCGTCGTGTCTTGGTAGTAAGAGGAGCCAAGCTCTAGCCTACGCGTACGGGGCGTTTACGAGCATTGGGAAGTTGGGCTTCTATGATAGAGTTGTGGAAGAGCTGGAGAGGGAGAGCTAGAAAGGGAGGGATGCCATTATTTCCGCTGGAAGAAGGGTGTATGTGGTGTGTCATGGGTTATTGAAACTATAGGTACCGTCCTTGCATAGGCAGATCGAGATCTATGGCTTCCAACGCGACGTGTCTTGCTCTGCATGAGCAAAGCCTTGTTCAAAAATGGGGCCTGGCATGATCTGGCAAGGTGGAAGTGCTCCTACTCATGATTGGGCGTAAGGAGTGAGAAGCTTGCTCAGCTGGGTTTTGTGGCGGCGAGGCTGAGAGTGCCCAACGAAACATTTTTTTTGGGATGATATGAGTGGTGTCTTCTCTTCTCTTCCATCCCAGGACATCAGCCGCGAACCATCAGCAGCGGCAAGCATCAGACGTTCTTTGCCTGCGTCGAGTCGAACACCAGCCCTCCGCAACGTCGGTTTGAGCCAGACGCCATGTCTGTCAAGAAAACTGGTTTCACCATTCTTCAAAACCCTCCGGACCCAGAGTTGGACATTATCTTTGTCCACGGCCTGCAGGGCCATCCCGAGAGGACTTGGACTTTCCAAGGCGCCAATGTGTCTCCTGAGACCAAAGAGCACCGCAAAAAGAAGCAGACAGTCCCTTTGTGCTGCCCCTTATTTCTGGGAAAGGCCAGAGAGAGTCCGGCAACAACCGATGCCCCCCAAGCCCGAGCCGTGTTCTGGCCCCAGGACCTCCTCGGCCGGAGTGCGAGCTGCGCGAGAGCCCGCATCATAACTTACGGCTATGACTCGGTCATTCTCGGTCTCGGCGAGGGCGGCCCTGCCAATTTCTCCACCATTAGCGAGCATGGCCAGTCGTTGCTGCACGGGGCCGCGAGGGTGCGCCGGGAAGACATGCACCGGCCCTTGATGTTCATCGCGCACTCCTTAGGGGGCCTGGTTGTGAAGGCCGTGAGTTCTGACGTCCATGCCCCTTCAGATCACATTACTCAGGTATTCTGGTAGGACTCTGTATTGACTGATGGCTGCGCCAGGCCCTCAACGATGCTTTCCGAGAGGTACAGCCAGGTACCATGGACCTGCGGGCAGTGCTCGACTCAACCTTTGCCCTGGTTTTCTTCGGCACACCTCATCGGGGGAGCGCCAACTATACCGACTTTGGAAGATATGTGGCGCGGGTGGGATCGCTGCTTACGATGAGCCGCTACAATGACAACATCATCCGCAACTTGGCCCCAAACACCGAGATACTGAACAGACTGCGCCATGACTTTGACCGGACGTACAATTATATGGTAGAGAACAACATATTTGAGTCCAGTACGTTTCAAGAAGGCAAAGGTCTCTCTAGCCTACCCGGCTTCTAGGACAAGGTACACCCCCTTTTTGATTACACTTGAATCTAGATCAACAAGTCTTTTACGGACCAGCCGGTGGAGTATCGACTCACATTTTGGCACAATAGGTGGTCGACGGTGATTCCAGCGAGCTCGGCCACGGTGATCGGCAACAGGTTATCAACAGGGACCATAGGAATATGTGCAAGTTCGCATCTGGAGAGGACCCAGAGTATGAGAAAGTCGAGGGGGAGATCAGCCGCCATATTCTCCGCCTTCAAGAGAGCATGGATGCCAGGCGTGCACGTGAGTCGGCGATTATGGATAGGAGAGAAACCGTGTAGCTGGCAAGTAGGAAGCTAATCTGAGACTCCTTGACCCTTGGGCGCAGGCTTCTTGAAGGATCTGGAAAGGACGGCCCGTTTCGCAGCCTTGCGTCAACCGTATATCGTGCCGAGACATCGAAAGACGATCGAGTGGCTCTGGACTGCGCCCGCCAAACGTGAAGAGGAAGACGGAAGCGCCCAGGTGGATGGCAACTTCAAATCATGGTTGCTGAGCAAGCAACGCGGGGGCATCTTCTGGATAACCGGACGGCCGGGCTCCGGGAAATCAACCACAATGAAGTTCCTGCTCGAGAGTCCAGAAACCGTCCACCTCTTGACTCGGACCGGCGACCCAAATGAGCCCGTCATGCTGGCAACTGGCCAGCGAGGCTGGTGCCTTATCGGACTGTTTATCACGAACCGAGGCGCAGAGCAGCAGCGGCAGTGGGAACCAATGCTCTTTGGGTTGCTGTATCAGCTTCTCCAAGCACGGCCGGCCCTGATACACAGCGTGGTGCCAATGGCTAAGAAGATCCAACGGGCTGGAATGGCAGCAAGTGTCGGTGGCGATGGGCGCCATGATTGGGGAGAAAGCCCCATTCACTACCGCTTCACGCGATCCGACGTCGAGCAGGTTCTACTCCATTGCACGACTCAGACCAACTACACCATCAAGGCCCTCGTCGTGGTTGACGGGTTGGATGAGTTGGAGACGGAAGAGGATGCCCGGCAAGCTGTGTCATTTCTCAAAAATCTAGCCTTCCAGCCGGCAACCTCGCAGCATACCTTCAAGGTGTGTCTTGCCAGCAGATCCGAGAAATTGTTTATGAATCTGCTCAAGGACGGCAAACGGCTCGAGATGCACGAGAACACACAACAAGACATCCGCCTCCACGTTTGGGACCGCCTTCGCCCCAACCCCCGGTTCAGGGGGCAAGATGACACCGAGGTCAAGCGGCGGTTGAAGCCACTGGTGGATTTGATCTGCAAGCACGCACATGGAGTCTTTCTCTGGGCTGCCTCCGTCGCCTCCCTTGTCGATGAGAGTCTTTCGGACGGAGACACAATGCGCCATGTGATAAAGACAGTCGAAGAGCTGCCAACAGAAATGAGCGACCTCTATCGTCATATTCTGGGCCGCATCAAGCCACGGCTCCGGCAGAAGGCCTATTTCATGCTTGAAATTGTCCTGCGAGCTTCCCAGCCCCCGAGCCTGCTTGATCTGTCCCTAGCCGTTGAGGTGGCTGAGAGCAACCTCTCCGGCAAGCCGACCCCCTGGGAGCACAGCCTGCCCGACATCGGCGGCGACGTTTTCGACTTTTCGAGATTGCAGAGCCAGCTCCTGGCAAGCTGCAAGTGCTTGCTAGAGGTTGTGCAGCACCAGTTACTTGACAGTGTCCCCCCCACTCCTGCTAGCTCGGAGTCGGGTTTGGACACCGTCGACTCATATTCTGATTCTGTTGGTTTTTCTCATCATGAGTCGGGACTGAATCTGGAACTGGCTGACTTGGACCCGTCCACGGTCACGGTCGAAAGACCTGTTGGGAGCCGTCATGGAGAATTTGATGACGGCCGGACTTTGGATCCCGCCTTCTACATGGTCCAGCTGCTTCATCGAACGGCCAAAGACTTCCTCCTGTCCGAGCACGCCCTGGACGAGCTCTTTACCTTACCTTGGGCGGAGAGCGGGGGTCCGGAGACCAGCCGCCGCAAGAAACCTCCGGGAAACGGCCACGTCTATATCTTGCAGTTCATTCGGGCCTTTCAAATGCTCCCCGCAAGCGTCCGTGATGAACTGTTTGTCCTGACTCCCCCTAAATTCGAGGTACAATACCACGCGCCGAAGGTGGAGGATACTCTCGATGTGGCAGAGGCGAAGAGATACTTCCCCCTCCTGGACGACATCGACCGGCAGTTCCAGGAGCCGAACTGGGCTATCGTGCGCCCTGAGAGGGGACAGGCGTGGGCGGCGACGTTCCCGGCCTTCGCAGTCTCTGCGGGCATGCTTGGCTATATTTCCTACCTCATTGCCAAGGCGGACGAAGACGTCGATCGGGAACACTTTCTGAACGGGGAACCTGGACATCCCCTTCTTCACTTTGCGGTGAAGGGAAACCAGACCCCCAGTCCGGCCATGGCGGACCTGCTACTCCGCAGCGGTGCCAAAGTCAACTTGAGATTTGAGGGTCGGACGGCTATCCAGAACTTGTCACTCAACAAAAACCTTGATACTACGTACGAGATGTGCTCAGTGCTGCTTCAGCACGGGGCCGACCCCAACAGCTTGTACCACATCAAACGCGAATCTGACTCGGCATGGTTCCCGCTTTTGCATATGGTGGCGTATAATACCGCTGTAGTGGGCGAGAACAGAAACGTGCCACCGTGCACCATCGCCCTGATGCGGCTGCTTGTCCGGAAAGGCGCTGATCCCAAGAAGGCCGACTCCGATGGCACCGCATTGACAGAGGTCTTCTACTACAACGACACGCACCTACCACAGGCCGAGTGGGAGTGGTTGCTAAGGAGCGGTGGTGCGAAGATTAGCATTGAGGTCGTCAACGATGCCTTAAGAAGGAGACTCGACCCAGGGCATGATAATCCTTTTGTAGGTCTTTGTGCCCCAATCCCGCAACCGCCGCGACCACGGCCTCGGGCATTCAACGTCTTGAACAACCGCGCGTTTCGCAGGAGGGAATGGTACGATGATGACGCCGCGAGAGAGGCGGAAAGGCTCCAACCGGGGTGGTTTGCCTGAGTCGCGAGCACGGCGGCGGGTAAGATGGAATTAATGCTCGGTGGTGGGTAAATCCGGTGTGGTGGTGTGGTTGATGGTAGGTTGGAGAAGGACGTCTCTCCCCCTTGGTGCAGTGCTTGTTCAACGGGCGCGCTGTCGATTTATAAGGAACTTCAGTATGGTAAACTCATCACTAAGGAGGGAGGCAATGAAGTTAACCAAGCCTGAAACTCGGTCGATTGGAGACTGGGCTACCTTAGATAGCGAGGATATACGGACATCGTAGGAGAAAAGACAAACCCATTCGCTCAAGGAAACCCTGCCCGCCAAAGCCGTGGCGCTTACACGGCATCCATGGTCGCCCGCGTCGTCAGCTGCTCGTTCTTGTTTCCGAGCTTGGAGATCTGCAAAAACGCATCCACGCCGTACCCCTCCAGACTGTGCAAGGCAAGACTCCCCGCCCAGTACTCGGCGTACACCCTGCTCAGGGGCAGGCCCATGCCCAAGCGCAGGTTGGGCGGCCGGCTCGAGAGCGATGCCAGCGAGCTGTTGGCGTCCTGGCCTATCTCGCCGTCCTCCGCTGCCTTGGCGCGGCTCGCGTGGCTATGCTCCTGCCCGTGCTCCTCCTCTACCCGAAGCTCCTGCATCGTGGCGGCCAGTTTGGGTACCCTGCCCAGGTTGGCGAGGATCTTGCTGCTCGTGGGCCCCTTGCTGAACGACCACAGGTAGGGCAGTTTCTCGCGAGGAATTCCGCCGCCCTGGTCGGATATCCGGATGATGACGTGCTGGTTGCTTTCGCAGATAGTCACCTCGATCGGTGGTGGGGGCTTGTCCGGGTGTGTGGCTCGGTCCTTGCGCCGTTGGTGCTTTTCGGCTACGGCCTGGACTGAGTTGCGCAGCAGCTCGCCGATGATGTACTCTAGGTGGCTGAGAATGTATGGAAAGTTGGCGTCGAGGTGGCCGTCGATACGAATCTCGGGGAGGGCGACTTCTGGGCCGTAGGCGCGCTGGAGAATATCGTGGACGGCGTTGCCGCAGCGGGAGACGACATCTTTGGCGACACACTTGAGAAAAACTTCACCAATGAACTCCGACTCGGAGAGCTTCGCACCGGGTGAGAACCAGGGCGCGTGGAATGTGTCAGTTAGGGCAAGGTGCTGCTCGGCGATCACGCGGCGTGATATGCGCTAAGAAATGGGTGTTAGTGAGAGGGCGGTTGAGATATCAAAGAGTGGGGGCTACCAACAGCACGAAGGATGGTATTCATGAACTTGTCTAGCTCTGCCGAGTCCATGAGACCGTCGCTTTCGAGAATGCCCATTCCCAGTTTGGGAATCACCGTCAGGTGCGCTTTGAGCATGGACCGTATCGTCTTGCAGAAGCGATCATTGTCCTCGAGCGTCTTGATATCCTTCACTTTCCGAAATGTGTCGAAGGCATTGTAATACAGATCGTACACCTCGTTGATGTGTGGGTTCGTGACGACGACGTAGGGCAGCTGTTGCATATCGCGGATCCGGTGGGCGATCCTGGGTGGAAGTCTCGTCAGCCGAACATCCTATATCGTGGTAGAAGGAGGGCGCCTACCTTGTCGGCAGCTCTGTCCGGACATAGTTGGCTGAGCTGATCAGCCTCGACTCGGTCAAGGAGCGGCCAAACACCATAAGCTGGCGCAGACTGATGGGGCGGGCTTCCTTTGCGACCCATCTGACACAATCGAAAGTGAGCACAACAACGACATGGAATTTTCGAGGGTTCGGGGGCAGAGGCTCGTACTCATCCAGGACTGACACAGGACGCCATTTCGGGCTGTGAGCCTGTGAGTACCGCGCCATTGGTCGTTCCCGCGACTGGGCACAGGCTGGCATGCCCGGATGCCCTGCGCCGCCCATCAACCGGGCGGGCACCGTCGCATGGTGCACCGAGAAGCGTGGCATGCCGTCTCTGCCATGCGCGGCGGGCGGGAGCTGCTGGTCGGAGACAGCCTTCGGATAGCGTTTGGGGAGGGGGAGGGGCCGGCAGGCAGGAAGCAGAAGCCCAGCAAGGATAGGTGCTGGAGGTACTGGAGGTGACCTAGGTAGGGGAAATGGGTTGATTTTCCATTGGCAACGGGGGATTGGGGAACGGGAAATGGGAAGTCGGAAATGGGAAAAGGAAGATGGCAGTTATTTCGGGCAGCTATGACTCGGCTAACAGCTATGCGACACTGGCACCTCAGTCATCGCCGATGCCATGGTGCAACAGCTCTCGCGGTGGAGGATGTCTCTGCGGTGCGATATCGCATCCAATGGAGCTCGGATGCTGGGGCGTGGAGGGTGCCGCTACCCCACAGCTGGCTGCAAGCAAGGCGGGTCATGTTGCTTGCCTCGAGCTTGCATGTGGAGCGGGGAATGGCCTGACGGTGCGAGCCGAAGAGGCCAATGGCCGAATCACACTGTGCTGCCCCACTCGCCTGCCTGCTTGCATGCTTGCCTGTGACAACGCGGGTGGCGGTCTTTGTCGACTGCCTGGCCTGTCGAGCCTTGAGATTTCATGCTTTCACGTTAGTAATTTGCAGGAGTCATGGCACACAAACTATCCTGGATTAAGGAACTGGCTCCCAAACAGGCTCGACAGGATACGCCAGAGCAGGTAACGTTCGGTAGTTAGCCTTGCTCGCCCTGCTTCCCGACCTTGCCGTCCCTGGTCTTGATGGCCTGCTGTGTCACTCGACTTTGAGTGCCTGGACGGGAGCTGGGCGTGACCCAAGTCTCTTCACAGAAAGGATGCCGCGAGCACAACTCTGAAAACTACACAGTTGCGTCCATAATACGAGGCTTCAGAAACCTGTCCAGATACCAGTTTCGGAGAATCCTAACCCTAGCCACAGCCTCGATTTCAAGGTGTTTCACTCAAGATGAATTCCCACACCCGCGGTCTCTCTGCAGCCCCCACTGCACGTCATTGGTCACTGGGGCCTTTGTGCTGCGGGACAGGTCGACTTGGGGACAGCCGAACGCGTTCAGGATTCAGCCCACAGAGAGAGGGAGGTTCTGTTGTGTGCTGTGCTGTCCAGTCCTTGCTGACATGGCGCACCTCGAGGAATCCCTTAGAGCCAGTGAAAATGTGTGCCGAAAAGGTCAAAAGCCGAGCCTGCTGCGCCCTCTTGCAACACCACTGAGCAAGGTTGTGCTTGTGAGTGGGTGATTCACCACACGCTGCAGCAGCCCACTAAACCCCAGCATTAGCAGCCCACTGAGTCCAGTTCTTTGACACCACCCAACCTTTTTCAAGTTCCACTGGACTGTTTGCTGCTGGACTGCCCTCCCTCTCGCACCGCAGCCTACAGCTTTATTTTTTTTTCTTGCTCCGGCAACCTGCCCATCTCTCCCGGGCTCACAGACGTCCTTCCCTTGCACGTCGTATTGGCATTCCCTGTTTGCCCCTCTGAAATCCACCCCCGACCGCCCGAAGTGGCCCTGGCCGGCGCCCGCCTTCAGCTGGCACTCTTGCAGGAGCTCTTGACCTGATCCGCCATCGCCGGCGTGTGCCTTCCGACGACGCGGCCCCTCTTCAAGATGGTGAGTTCCTACACAGGCACGCTCGAGTCGACCCACCACCTTTTCAACCCTCCCTTGGCCTGGATTTCCCCTTCTGTCTGCCTCATACACGGCCACCTCGCTGCATCTCCTGCTCATTGACACCCCCCGCCGAATCCTGCCGCGGCCAACGTCCCCTCCACGCACCCCGCCTCCTCCAAATCGCAATCAGCATCATGGCCGACGCGACCCCGCCAACTGCCGCCCTCGCTGACTTGAGCCTCAACCAGGATGACGACCAGAACCTCCAGGCTGCCTCGCCTAATACCCTGATGGTCGATGCGCCGGAGGAACATCTGGTCGAGCCGAATGGCGCCGAAACCGACGACGTCGCCATCATCAACCCCGATGCCATGGACACCGACACCCTACTCGCAACCGACCGTACGTTGCCCCGTTTCCCGCCGCTGTCGGCGGTCCGCCTGCTGACTCGACCCCAGATGAGGCCATGAAAGAGCACGTGCTCCAGCCGCTCGTCGAAGAACCCAGGATTGTCGACGATCAGGTACACACATGGTCGGTAGAGGGCTGGCGAGCGTTGTACAAGAAAGAGCATGGCCCAATCTTCCAGGCTGGTGGTTACCCTTGGTATGCGACGGCCATAATCCCCCCTTTGTTCTCCACGACAAGTCACTGACCCCCTGCGTAGGCGGATCCTCCTGTTCCCGTTCGGCAACAACGTGCTCGACCAGTGCTCCATCTACCTCGAGCACGGCTTTGAAGCCAACAGTGTCCCCGACGACTGGAGCTGCTGCGTGCAGTTCGCCCTCGTGCTGTGGAACAAGAACCACCCCCATATTTTCCACCAACACTCGGCTCACCACCGTTTCACAAAGGAGGAGAGCGACTGGGGATTCACAAGGTTTTTGGAGACTAGGAAGATGTTCAACACGCCGTGGGAAGGTGCGGACCGGCCGCTCATCGAGAACGATTGTGCCAACATCAGCGCATATGTCCGGGTCGTCGAGGACGAGACGGGTGTGCTGTGGCACAACTTCAACAACTATGATTCGAAGAAGGAGACGGGCTACGTCGGTCTCAAGAATCAGGGCGCCACCTGCTACCTGAACTCGCTGCTGCAGTCGTTGTATTTCACAAATGCGTTCCGCAAGGTAACAAGGCTGCTTGTGGTCAACTCAGAGACCGAACCCCAGCTGACATCGCAATCGATAGGCCATTTACCGCATACCCACCGACGAAGACGAAAACATGAACAACAGCGCGTACACGCTGCAGCGGCTGTTCTACCAATTGCAGACGTCCACCGCGGCCGTGGGCACGAACGAGTTGACCAAGTCGTTTGGCTGGGAAACTCGCCACATTTTCGAGCAACAGGACGTGCAAGAGCTGTCCCGGAAACTCATCGACCGCATGGAGAAGAAGATGAAGGGGACCGAATTCGAAAAGGCGTTGCCGCAGATGTTCAGCGGCAAGATCAAGACGTACATCTCGTGCATCAACGTGCCATACGAGTCGAGCCGGATCGAGGACTTCTGGGACGTCCAGCTCAACGTCAGCGGTAACGAGAGCCTGCAGGACAGCTTCCAGGACTACATCCAGGTGGAGAAGCTCGATGGGGAGAACCAGTACTTTGCTGGAGATGAGCACAAGCTGCAGGACGCCAACAAGGGCGTCATTTTCCAGAGCTTTCCCGACGTCTTGCATCTCCAGCTGAAACGGTTCGAGTACGACATCCAGCGCGACGCCATGATGAAGATCAACGACCGGCACGAGTTTCCCGAGGAGTTTGACGCGGGGTTGTACCTGGACAAGGACGCCGACAAGTCGGAATCCTGGGAATATCAGCTGCACGGTGTCCTCGTGCACAGCGGTGATCTTAATGCCGGTCACTACTACGCCTTTCTGAAGCCGGACAAGGAGGGGTGGTGGTACAAGTATGACGACGACAAGGTCACCAAGGCCACGAAGCGTGAAGTCCTGGAGGAGAACTTTGGCGGCCCGTTCAAGCTGCCTAACGGTCAGGTGCGACCCCTGAGTAACAAGAAGGGACCCCTGATGAGGCCGAACAGCGCCTACATGCTGGTGTACATCCGCAAGTCCAGGCTCGACAAGATTCTCTGCCCGGTCACGGAAGAAGACACACCCGAGCATCTCCGTAAGTTGGCCGCCGTCGCACGCCAGGCAAGACTCCCCAATTGCTGACAGTGAAATCAAGACCGACGATTCGAGGAAGAGTACACCGCTCGGGAAGCCCGGCGCAAGGAGAAGGAAGAGCAACATCTTTACCTTGGCGTCAAGGCCATCACAGAGGCAACATTCCAGCAACACGGGAGTACCGACCTCGCCAACTTCGAGGCGACGCCAGATCAAGATCCGTCATCGCCCAGGCACTACCGTCTTCTTCGCACAGCTACCATGCAGGAGCTGCTTGAGGAAATCGCGGCGGATATTGGACAGGATCCGAAACGGGTTCGACTTTGGCTCATGGTCAATCGCCAGAACAAAACAATTCGTCCGGATCAGCCGGTCATGGACCTCCGCCCAACAGTCGAGGAAGCATACACTAGAGCTGCGGCACACCGCGACCAAGCGCTCCGTGTATGGGTTGAAGTCGCCGAGGAAGTGAACGCCGAGGGCGCCGCGGTTTGGCCGACATACCCTGGGCTGCCGAATGGGGTGGTCGTGAAGAACGACCTCATCCTGCTCTTCCTCAAATGGTTCGACGCCGAGGGCCAAGTCCTGAGAGGTCTTGGCCATGTCTACATCAGCAAGGAGAAGAAAGTGGAGGATCTTATTCCGATCATCTTGAAGAAGATGGGCTGGGAGAAGTTGTCGGGCGATGAACGGATCCAGCTCTGGGAGGTAAGTCAGATCTTCTTGATTGACCGGCTCGGCCTGAGTAGTTTTCTGACCTTCTCCTAGGAAATCAAGCCTAATATGATTGAGGGCCTGAAAGGAAAACAATCGCTCAAAGCGGCAGAGCTCCAGGATGGAGACATTATTTGTTTCCAGCG
>FTCU01003317.1_pt1 | contig 13220 bp, 20 predicted proteins | sample 1639521 | NCBI WGS metagenome assembly FTCU01 (sample SAMEA3914864, study PRJEB12502) | metagenome | biome: forest; material: soil | place: USA | collected 2012-03-12 | depth 0.3 m
TCGTCGTCATCGCCTTCGGCGGCATCATTGCCGGCTACGCCACCTATGGCCGCAACCGGGCCGCCAACCGCCGCCAACACCGGAGAGCATCAAGCATCTGGTGCCCCAAGGCCAACGAACGACCGACATTATATCCCTCTGCTTCTCATCCGACAACAACCACCTCGCGGCCTCGCACAAGGGTGGAAAGATCTCTATCTGGTCCGTCAAGCTCGCCAGCTGCCCCGGAACGTTGCAGGTTCCGGACGGGAAGGGCGTCGATCTGATAGCCTTTACGAAGGAAAATGCTACGACTTCTAGTGGCACTATCGCACTTAGGTGTCGCTTCTTGACAAACGCCGGCGTCATGACATGGACGGGCAATGTGGTGGATCCGGAGTCGGCAGCAGGCGCCGGCACACTCAGTGTTAAATGGGAGTGCCGCCGCGAAGGCTATGGCGTCGATGTTTCCGGGAGTTGGATCACCAAGGGTGCTGAGAAGGTCTTGCTGTTGCCGTCGGAAAATCGCCCTGGTTGCGTGACTGTGGTGCCACGCTGGACGGACGGTACGCCAACCGTCGCCGCCATCGTCCTTGGCTGCCGCTCCGGGCGCGTGCTTTCACTTTGCTTTCGAGAGAGGGCTGCAGCGTGAGAAAAGAGCTAGATTCCAATGCGATCCTGTCGATCAATGCTCGTGCCAACTACCTACTTGCCCTGCATAACACTCTATGAAAAGTACCTAGAAATGAACCAAGAAACGAACGACCCATCCTGACTGAACCCCCATCCACCCGCCATCGATCATCGCCCGTCACTCACCCCTACCTTCCCCGCAACCCCCGACCCCAAGCTCAAAGATTCTTTCCATAAGTCTCCAGACGAGCCTGGTACATTCTCAGGGCCTCAATGACCCTGTCCAGCAAGTCTTCCTTCTCATCCAGCTGGGCCTCATACGACTGTTTCTGCTCTTTGAGCTCTTCCACATGCTTGTCATAATTCTCCTTGACCTGAGCCGTCAGCGTCGCCACGTCGTGCTTGGCAGAGGCCAGCTCGCCCTCCAGCCTCTTCCGCGTCACCTCGGCCTCGCCCTTCATGGTGGCCAGCTCCACCCGCAGCGTCTTGCCGGTCGCCTCGGCGGCCTCGGCGCGGGCCCGTATGCCGTCCAGCTCGCTGACGAACTGGCTCTTGGTGCTCTTGAAGTTGGTCTCGGCGCCGTCCAGCCCCAGGCCCAGCTGCTTCAGCTCGTGGAGGACCTGGTGGTCGCGGTCCGACTTGCCGCGGCCGCGGCCGGCCGCCGCGGCATGGTCCTTTTCCTTGCGCTGGTGCGCCGCCAGCTTGGACCGCTCCACCTCCAGGTCCCGCTCGGCGCGCTGCTTGGCCTCCTTCTCGCTGGCCGCCGCCTGCGCGAGGCTGTCCAGGTGGCTGTTCAGGCCGGGGATGCCCGAGAGGAGGTCGTCGACCTCCTTGGCCTTGCTCGCCGAGTTGAGCGTGATGGTGCCTTTGTTGCTGCCCTTCCTGGGGCCGGGGCTGGGACTGGCGCTGGGGATGGCGGGCTGGGGAGTTCCCGGCGCCGTGCGCGTCACGGTTGTTGTGGTGGTGCTCGACATGGTTGCCGATATTGGTGTAGTCTGGAAGCCCTAATTGAAGGTGGGAATCTCTGGTCAGCTTTGTGTGCGCGGAGGAGAAGAAGAGCAGTCGGTTGTTTTCGTACCATGTTTGCAGAGAACGGTAAGTGATTGATAAGTTTGTGTAAAAGGTTTGGCAGGGAGGGCAAGTAGGTTTCTTGTGTGGCCACAGGCCAAGTCTTCTGAGGATCGCTGGTGCCGGAAAAAGGGACAAGAGACGAGGGAAGACAGGAAAATAGGGGTTTATAAGAACCAGGTCGTCACAAACATGCCCAATCCCTTCCCCTATTCTCCCTCCTTTTTCCGCCTAATCTTTCCATCAACCTTGGACTGCCCGACAAAGCACTCCAAGCCTCCTGCCAGCTGGTGCGTGTTTTGTCAGCCACAGTGATCGTCATAGATGTCGCTGGATAACGAGTTGCGCCCAACCATTTGCGCCTAATCTTTCTGCGCCTCGGAGAATTGGCGCCCCCTGATTCGGCGGGGTTGGCCATGGGACTCAACTTGCACGTAACCCAGCCCAATGCGGCTCATTCGCATTTGTTCCCAACGGCAATCGTCGTCGGGCAGCATCGGAATCGTAGCAATTCCATGTCGTGCGGCTTCACTTTTTTTTTTTGTCCACGTCTCATGCCCAGTTGTTGTCTTCAATCGAGGTCAGCCCCACCCTCTAGGCAATTGGAGCAAGTTGATAAGCCCGCTGCCTTGTCGAGCGCTGCGAGCTGTGGCAGGCAACTCGGATGCCTTATTTAGGCAGTTAGGCACTAGGTACCTACTAGTTACCTGAGGTAAGTATCTTGTGACTCGCAGGGTCACACAGCCTTGCTTGCTGTGGCCATGACGATGACGTGGACGACAACGCGGTTACCATGGTGGTGGTTAGGAACGCGTGGGGGGAGACTGGCTTGCCCGTGCCCGATGATGGATGGCCCGGACTCGAGACTTGGGTAGATGGGTACTGGAAAGTGCGCGACAGTAGATACTACCTAGGCAGGGAGGTAATCAAGATGCTGGTCGGTCATCCCGTCGAGAGTGCCTCCTTCAGCACCCAGCCGTACCCTAGCTTCGTCAGGATTTTCTCCAGTTTCTCCATCTGCCTTCGGAGCCGGTCTCCCTCCTTCTCCCAATCCAGATACCTTCTCTTTGCGTCGAAGAACACGCCTCTTTCCTCCCGAAGTGTCTCTTCCTTCTCTGCCACATCCCGTTCCCTCCGCCTCACATCGGTCGCCTCCTTCTCCAGCTGTTCCTCCCTCATTTTCAAGTCGGCTTCCTTGTTCGCCAAATTGACCTCACTCTCCTTCAACCTTTCTTCCTGCCCCTGCAATGAACGTTTCCGCTCCTTGACGGCCTCCTCCTGCTTCTGCAAGTTACGCCTCCAATTCTGCAACTCGTCCTCTTTCGCCAGAACAGTTTTGCTAAAGCCTTTCAAGACGTCATCGACGGTCGCTCCATCGGTTCCACGCGGCCGGCCCCGTGTGTGGGGTTGTCTGCCTGTCCCAGAGCCTGCGGTGGGCGAGCTTGACGCGTTGGCGCTTGCAATGCCGGAGATATCGGGAAGAGGTGCAACTGAGCTGCTAGATGATATGGCGTTAGGTACCTAATGATCTGTTCCTGTTCTTGTCCCATAATTTCCGGTAGTCTCACCTGATCGTATCTCCGCTGGCTGCGTCGTTCATCACAGTGAAATTTGTTCCCCTTTCTCGGCGTCGATTTGACATTATCTCGGCAGCAACCCGGGTGGTTGGAACTGAGGGAACGCAAACAGCTCACAGCCTTCCAGGCACGGTGGTCAACCATGAGAGAAGAGTAGGAATAAGTGGTTGGCCAATAAGGGCGGCGCTCGGCTTTGTATCTACGTAGGCCACCAGCATGAATCTGCAATCATTCAAGTTTTGATAGTATGTTTGCTTGAGATCGATCAGGCGGAGACCCCAGACCAGATGGAGTAGACCCCGCGCTGGGTCGCCGACGACCAGCTGAATATTACGGATACAGCTGAGGGACGTGGGCACACGCGATTCGGCCGTTGTTGGCTGAGGTGGGGACGATCGGCGAACGTGGCTGGGGACGGACGTGGGGGAGACCAACGGGGAAACCAACGACAACTAGTGCAGCCAGCTCGGCCAAAATGGGATGGGGAAGCAACTTCCATCTCAGCTTGGTCATGATCGTGGGCTTTGACACCGAGAAGTCAAGAGCTCGCTTGGAATTGACATAATCAATCCTCTAGTTACGGCCAACAACGCGGAATGCTCGCAACGACGAGCCTCGAGACGCTCCATGAGGGGGTTCGTCCTCGCCTTGAGTATGTTAGTTCGTTTCCCGTGCGTCCATGGCGCACGACTGGACCCCTATCGCTCACCAATCACTGAACTGGCAGCATTGTGATGGTTCACGGCTTTAGCGGCCATCTCGTTGGCACTTGGACAGACGAAGCCAGCGACAAGTGCTGGGCGAGAGACCACGTCCCCAACGAGATGAAACCGCACATCAGGGTTCTCACGTTTCGGTACTACGAATCTCGCTCACGTCCTTACCAACGCGAGAGCCTCTCGGGGTATGCACAAGACCTCCTCGGCCATCTGCTCAAGGACCCTCAGCGACGCGTGGACAAGTTTCGTTCTGTGGTCTGGGTTGCGCACAGCGCCGGGGGCATCGTGGTCAAACAGGTATGCCGAGAGACTTCCCTTACCTGCAGTAGTTTGGAGTGCTCAAAGCTTTTCCTCCTTCCAGGCCCTCATAATAGCATCGCGCTCTCGACCCCTTCAGAACATTTTCTACTCTACTCACGGTGTGGTACGTTGCCTGGCTCTCCCCTCATTACATCCACCATCAGTCCGTCCCGCAGCTCATTTCGACACCAGATCTTTTTTGCCACTCCCCATCACAGTGGCGGGTCCTGGGACAGAGTCGTCGCCGAAATCTTTGACCAAACCCCGTGTTTCCAATTCTACAAGGTCACGTCAACCTCGTCACGTACACGCCAGCTCCTGGACGACAGCGCGGAAGACACCACGGGACTGGACAGCATCTCCAACGAGTTTGCCTTGCTATCCAACGATGTGATGGGGTTTTTCCTTGTTAGCTTTGAAGAAGAGCGGCCCATGGTCAGTCGTCACTCCTCTCCTTGGTGGATGGATGGATGGATATTCGAACAAGCACTGAATCCTCCCCAGGTTGAGGGTCGTGACCCGCACAACTTGAAGATCAGAACAAAGAGGACGCTATTTCGAGGCCATTTCAACATTTGCAAGCCCGCCAAGGGAGATCCGGATCTTGCGCATGTTTGGGACGTGATCGAACAAATGGGCAGCCAGCCGCCCGCATCCAGACGTAAGCGAGTCGAACGTAGTCTCTGACTGATTCCTTGTTCTCCGTTAATTCGAGACAGCTTTCGACGACTTGGACTTGAAAGCACTTGACGGGCTTGGTATTGCCAAGATGCAGGCATACCCCCAGCCATCGTTCAAGCCGACGCCGGGGACCTGCCGGTGGATCGAGGCTCGGTCATACCTCGAGGACTGGCTCGGCAAGCCGCCGCGCGCCGAGAGGGTTTGGGTTTACGGGAAGCTCGGCTCCGGAAAGACGTACCTGGCGAGGCATGTCGTAGAGCTCGTCCGGGCTTCGTTGGACCGGGTCGTGGCCTTTTGCTCCCTCGACGACATGGCGGCTGGCTACAAGACCCCACGATCGGTGCTGGTTTGGCTGATGTACGAGATTCTCAGCGCCCGCCGGGAACTGATTTCCAGGTGCCTCACCGACATCTACGAGCGAGAGAAGGATTCTCTCGGGGACAGCGTCTGCGATTGGCCCTTTTACAATGTGAGTCAGCTGTGGAAGAGGCTGATAAAAGCCCTTGGCCCATCCTCTTCTCACGGCATTCTCATCGTGGTGGACGGGATCGACCAGTGCCTCGGCGGTGAAGACGCGTTGAGTAGGCTCAGGGAATTCTTTGGCTGCCTCACCGAGCGTCACAATACACTCCCCGTGTTGGTCTTCTCTCGTCCTAGTAGCGACCTGGCTGAGATACAACGGCAGCGAAGGTTTGAGGGGCACCCAATTGCGGAGGAAGACACCAAAGACGACATCTCGAGCACCACGAGAGAAGGCGCCCGCTGGATTGTCATGCTAAACCGGTATGACGGGCACATGGAACAACGGATCGTCGAGGCCGTCGAACAGAAAGCCAAAGGCATGTACCTCTGGGCCAGCATGGTTCTGGAGGAGATCAAGAGGCAGCCCCTCTCGCCGGACCAGCTGGGCGAGTTTCTGAATAACCTGCCCCCAACCATCATCGAGCTGTACGACCTCATCCTCGGACGAGCCACATCCGCCTCCGGTAACGGGGCTGTCTCCAACAGCTTTACGAGGCACGTGCTCTTCTGGATTGCATACCAGCTCCACGGCATGAGCGAGGAGGAGATGTGGACCGGAGTGTCCTTGATCGAGGCTGCAGGGCTTCCGTGGCGCGATCCCGCTCGCCGGATCACCGAAGCCGATGTCAAGGTCATGTCCCGCACGATCAACCTCGAGCGGGACATCTCCCGCAGCTGCGGCGCGCTCGTCACCTTTACTGAGGAGTGCACCTTTGTCCCCTCTCATCCCACGGTCCAGCAGTTCTTAGTGACGCCGACCCAGACCCTCCAGCAGACCTACCCGCAGCTCAAACACCATCAGAATTACTATTGCGGAGCACTGAACCCGGACGATACCATCGGCCAGTTGTGCACAAACTACCTCCTCTTGAGCTACTTTGGTGGTTTGAGAGACAACGACCGGTCTCGGGAGGTCTGGACCACCAGGGTAGAGGAACGAGTCCTGGAACACCCATTCAGCCACTACACGGCGCGCAACTGGCTCAAGCACGCCCAGCTCTCGAACCACCAGATCGACGTCGAGGCACGAGACGGGCCCGGGCTTCCGGAGGGCTCAGACAAGCAGCGGCTGCTGGCGCCGGAGCCCCCCGAGTCGGACGACGGGAGGTGCTCGCGGAGCTGGATGGAAATCTGGTGGTACTACGAGAAACCGGGCCTGGACTTCCCCGCTCACCCCCCGTCGCGCGAAACTTTTACTTCCGGCCCGAGTCTGCCACCCCGGCCTCAGTGGGTTGAGCCGTCTGCGGAGAGTGGTGGCACGAGCCCGGCCGCACCCCGACCCGGGGTACTTGGACCGGACGAGAGGCTATCCTCGTCGTACCGGGAGCCACATCACTCACCAGCTCCTCAGCCTCAGCCTCATCCTCATTCTCATCCTCGTCCTCATCCTCATCCTCGTCCTCATCCTCATCCTCATCCTGGTCCACCCCGACGTCGCCGTTGCCGTTTCTGTCGGTGGCTGGGTGATATGATCAGGTGTTGTATTGGGTGTTGTACTTGGTGTTTTACTCAGTGTTGTAATGGTTGTGCTCAGAGTTGTTGAGCTCTCGGATTTTATGCGAGGCTCAGACGGGGGAAAGTCAAATCAGATCAAGTAAATATCTTGTCTTAATACTAAAAAATACTACTCTCAAAGCGTGTGGAGCTATCTTGTGCGCCCAGTAGTCTAGCCCGGGCGAGCGAGCCGGCTACATTTCCCTCGAGGACAATTCACTTATTGCCATGGCCTGCTTGGCCTGCATCACTGCGACAAACGCATCCATGGAAAGGGGGTAGTTCAGCTGGATGCTGTGGCTCGAGGCCCTGTTCCCCTCGATCCGGACCGAAGTAACCTTCTCCCAGCCGTCGAATGTGCCAATGTTGGAGTTCAGTTGCAGAGCGTGCAGAGAGGCTTCGTTATTTTGGATGATTCTGCACGTCTCGGCCCTGTTGGGACCCCTGACGAGATCTTGCGAGGAGAGAAACGCGATGTCGTCCTCGGCCAACGCGACCGTTCCGTCCCCTAATTCATCAGAAGAGATCCGTTAGGAGGGAGGAAAGAAAGGCGTGACATGGGCAGGCACAGATAGGACCTCACCGTTCTTGGGGCGGCCCTCCAGCAGTCGTGAAATCCTAAGACTCTGCGCAGGGCCGAGTTTGGCCTGGAGCCGTCCATTCACTGCCTCCACGGCCGCGACGCTAACAAGCACCGCCTGGTCAACACCCCGAATAAGCCCGACGTTGGCCAATTGGATGTGCATGCTCAAGTCGTGCTTGGTACTTTCAAGGTCTCGCAAGATGCGCTCGAGAGCCTCCTGGTTTTCCTGGCCCGAGGTGAGCTGGCTCACAAAGCCACGGAAGCGGCCTCGTTTGACGGCCATCTTGTCCAGGTGGGCTTGCAGATTTCTGCCGACGTGGACGAGCCTGAGCACAACATCCCGAACGTTGGGCGTCTGCAGAGCCTCCTCAGCCTCGACTAGCTGGATCATCGTCTGAGTTCTCGACAGCTCGGCGCAGTGCTTCTCGACCAGGTTGGCCATTCCCCTTTCCCGCTCAACCGCAGTCCGCACGCGCGTGCAGAGCTTGATGCACTGCTCCAGTGCCGCGCTGGCTGCTGCCGCCGTAGCGAATACCTCTGCCTATCATGACTTGTTAGCGCAAAGCCAAGTAATTTGTGACGAGATGACGTACCATGGTCGACGGTAAGGGGCGCTAGGGAGAGCTGAGGTCGGAAACAAGGCGCCAGGTGATGATGTTGGATGAACCGGGAAATCACCACTTAGATCGCAAAACGTTGCCAAAAGATACCGAGAAGCTCGGTGATTCGTCTGATAGAGAACAGAAAAACAGGTTGTCCAGTTTGTTGCCGGTGACTCAGGAGTTCGGTCGTCACCGAAGGGGGGATTGTGTTGGCATTCGATCTGCCTCGCGCGTAGCCACGTAGCAGAGCACTGCCTCTTGGTCCAAGTTGGGCCGATGTTCTGCCCAGCCCAAGCATACTTCGGGCCTCATTGGGCTGTCGAGGTACCAGGTACGTACAAGAGGTTTGTTCATTCGTGGCCCGTGGCGCAGCCAAGACGCCTTGTAACACAATTGGGCCCAAAAAGGGGCATCCACCTTTTGGCCCCAACACCACCAATCCTCTGCGAAGTCGGGCCTAGGCGACACTATGCTATTGTGGGGGTGCTGAACACAACCAAGTGCAGAGTCATCGTGATGTGCTGCCTTGAAGCTTGGGCTGCAATCACAACACCATCTTCTTGCAAACCTCCCTGTCTTGGGCGTCGGGCTTGATAGACTTGGGACAACGCATCTTTTGGGATCGTAGAGTCCAAGGTGAGAAAAGCAGAGAATGTAAGTACTAGGTCGTGTGAGGGTTCTGTCAGACGCACTTATACACGCCAACAATCCGTGTCCTGTCTTCGAGATTGGGAAAGGGGAATGTGACGCTCAAACCCTTCGGCCTCTGAGAATTATTCCTCGCACAGCACCGTGTCTTTTCAACATCACACCACCAAAACATGGCCTGGTTCGGCGGCAAAAAGCGTAGCCCGCCTACAAACCACCATATCAATGCCCCTCCCAGCCCGGGACCGAGGCCAGCGGCACCAAAGCCCCTTCCTCGCGAGAAACCACTCGTGTCCTCCTTGCCCACCAATGACACCCCACCTCCTTACCCTTCCCCGGCTCCAACTCCAACCAACAAGGGATCTCTTGTCCCTTCCAGCCCAGCCGAAGCAGCCACAGCATCTCTGGACCTGGCCATCGCGCAAATCAAGGAGCACCCAGCCCTCCGCGACACGCCCTCAGCCCTCGACGCGCACGAGACCCTCTCCTCGGTCCGCGACCTGCTCCAAAAAGTGCGGTACCAACAATCCCTGCAAACACCCAACGTGCTCACGGCGCTCGCCACGCTCAGCGGCGCCCTCGACGCCCTTGTCGCGTGCACCGCACCACCACCAGCACCAACAACAACAACAACAACAACAACAACAACAACAACAACAAAAAATCCCGCCTCCTCCGCCCTCGCGCAGCTCGGCAACGTCGTCAGCGAGCTCGAACACGCAGCCAAGAACCTGCAGCAGCAGTTCCCCGGGCACTTTTTCGTGGTCAAAAAGAACAGGGCTGTCAAGGCGTTCCAGGCCAATGCTGCGTTGGGGTTGATGGTGTCGGAGGAACGGGTTGTGACGGAGGCGCATGGGAATGAGGCTGAGGGGGCGCTGCAGATCAATGCGCCTGTGTTTGGGGACACGGCGTTTTTGGCGCAGATTGCGGTTGCGTTTGGGGGGAGGTGATGGAAGAAAGGATTGGTTGGGTGTATTGCTGCTGTTCTCTCGTCTTGGGAAGCTTGTCTCGTTTTTGGATTTGTTTTATTATTACATGACAACTCAAGCTATGCGTGCCTTTTGCCTAATATTCTGAGAGAATTTTGCCCTGTGTTAGACCTCTGGATCTCATGACACCGCGGCTCCTCACGCCTCCTGAGGCACAGCGTACAGGTGCTTCAGATTGCCCGTCCTGTCAGTGGCACCAAACTTCCTGGCATCGGTATTCGCCCACCAAAGCACGCCCCGTACCAGGATCTTGACGGGAGTCGGAGCCGGGGGCCAACTCTGCCATCTGCCACCCTCGTACTGGCTGTCGATGTTGCTAAAGGCCCAAACCAGCCCCTCCAGGCCCATTTCTTTCTATTCTTCGTGTCAGCTGAAAGTGCTGACGGGATGTACGGTTGCATAGGTCGCTTCGCGGTAATCTTACCATGACCTTGTCTGCTTCCTCGGCAAACAGTTTGGGCAACTCGGCCAGCTTGTCGGCGTACTGGCGGAGACCCAGGATAGTGGGAATCTCGTCGCCCAGGTGCTTCACCAGCGCAGGGGCAAAGCCGTCGATCATCTCGACCAACCGACTGCCTTCGTACTTCTCCTGGTCGGCGGCAACGGCGTCGATATAGGCCTTGAAAGTCTCGAGGCCGTCATGGAAGGTCTTGTGCTGCTCAATGTTGGCGTCCATCAAGCCGTCGACCCCAGTCAGCCTCTGGATGGCCGGGAAGAACATGGCCTCTTCGCCGGCGTGGTGGCTGTGGATCAGGTTGTGCCAGTGGGCCATGTACCTGCCAAACGGCTTTTCGTCGGCTGGGCTGATATGTGGCGCCTGGAGGTAGATGGAGTTGAGCCCGCGGATGATGATGTTGTGGACGAGGGCCATTTCTGAAGCCATCTCGTCGAACATATCCGAGGTGGCTGAGTCTTGGGCAAGAAAGATTGGAGTGGGGATTAGGGAAAACGGATGGTCTGCGTAAACGGGCGCCATATTGGGAGAAGAAGTCTCAGCCAAGGCTTCAAGGTGTTGTTGGTGGAGGACCTGGGTGGTTTGGCTGTAGGAACATGAACTATGTGGTATCTGCTTGTGCTCACTTTCCAACGGCCGAGACGTCACTTTGATGTCTTGGGGCCCAGAGAAACAGGGGGAATCGAAAACAGCATGTGTTCCCGCCTTCGACTGCCACTCGATTCCCAAAGCAACAACGAATGGCTGCGCAAGCGGGCTCAATCCCGGCTTGTTAATAAGCAACGCGGGAATGCTCTCTGCCGATGCTTCGTAATGCTCAGGAGATGTTTGGAGATGTTTGGCTGGCAGTGCCCAACCAGTTGAGCCCATCACGCCCGTCAGCGCTAGACTTGGCTTGCTGAGTAACCCCAGCGGCGGTCCGTGATAAGATGCAGCTACAAAATGGCTGATTGGTAAGAACCCCTGGACTTTGTCCAGGCACCAATAGGTGAGAAATTAGGCCAGGTAGGCAGGCCCCTGACAGAACGACGCCCCGCTTGTGCGGCTTCAAATCTTGGACACGTCGAGCTCCCGAGATGCTCTCGCCACCACCCACTACCCACCGCACATCATGTGCTTGTTGAGCTATAGAACGTGTCAAGTGTTGCCCAGGCCCTAGCGTAGCGCGGAACATGTCATACAAAAAAGCCGAGTAAGTGAAACAAACCTCTACTTCTTCGTTTAGAACTGTATACAGCACCTCCATGTCTAACCCGATCTTGCGTTGAAGCTTCACTCCAGTTAATTTCCAACACCGTACTCTTGGAATGCCGTGTCCCAATGCGGTGGCCAAGAACGACGTGGCAGCCCTGCGTTAGCAGTGAAGGGGTCACGAAACGCTTCAATGGACAGTGCAGCGTGCCTAGGTGGCTAAAAGACGTGTCAATTGCGTTGGCAAAGCCAAATACACATTGCATTTACAGTGCCTGCGGCTGGGTACAGAGGTACCTACCTAGGTATATAATGAGCCTGTCTTCCCACGTAAGTATAATGGAATAATTATGGCTTAGACCCACCAGTAGCAACGGCACATCGTCTTCGACAGACATCAGCCCTCCAAAAGCTCCATCTACGTACCTATCCCTACGGACATCAACCCGTGGCCGAGGTCGGACACAGAGAAAAAAATGGACGAGGAAGAAAGGAGGCGGGAGCGGGAGAGGGAGAGGGAGAAGGAGCGAGAGAGAGAGCGGGAGCGAGAGAAGGAGGGGGAGGAAGCGCGGGAGAGGGAGAGAGAGTGGCAGAGACAGAGAGAACGAGAGAGACAGAGAGAGCAAGAAAGGGAGCGAGAGAAGGAGAGGGAGGAAAGGGAAAGGAAGAGGCAAAGGCTTTTCGGGGAAGGGGCCTAAGACGACACGTCCAAAATTCTTCCTCTAGAATTCTAGATAGGAGAAAGATGAACCAAGGGCATTCATGGCGAGGCCGGGCTTGGATCGACTTGCCTGACTTACGCCAGACTTAATAGTGCCCGCACGCGTTAGAGATTAGCCTGTTAGTACAGGTAAGGTAGGCACTATTGATATCAGCTTGTGTTTTACATCTTCTTGGTATAAGCATGCTATTCACAAGTCGCGATGCGAGAACCCCTTTTTGGGGATGACCCCAAAAATTAGTCAATAGAAAGTCGGCATGCCATAAGTTGGTTGGGTCGCTCATGATGTATCAATTCTTCAGCTAGCATAAGAAATTGTCACTGTCGTGAACACGGCCAGACCCCGGAGGAGGCTCGACAGGCTTCCCTGCCAATCTGCCTTGCACCATGTCCCGATGAGGCTCTTTCCGCTGTGACCCAGACGGAGGCATGGCTTGCCAAGAGGCTACGGCAGTGTGGCTTGACGGCGCGTTCAGCTTGGACGCACCAAGGGTCCAGGCCTGGACAACTCCGAGGGCTGAGCCAAGGTTCCCAACGAGGCAAATCGGAATGGTGCCTTGGCGCATGGGATGCAACCCCTCTTCTGCAGCGGTCGATGGTCGCGTCGATAGCGTCATGTCACGTTTCAGCTCAGCCTTGGTGGCGCTGGCGAGAAGACGGTCTCGCTTTGGATGGGAAATTGCGGCGCATTTCCTCCGGGCTTCACAATATTTAAGGTTAATTGAACCCTGTTGTCATATTTGGGATCCACCATCACAACATCCCCAACCTCATCGTCGCCTGTCAGAGCACAATGGCCACCCTGGCCGACTACCCCCGGCCTGCGCACCCGGAACGCGAGGGCATCACGCGGTACGAAGACAACCCGCGGAATCGGCTCTCGAACCTCGACTGGGAACTGGAGCGGACGCTCAAGGAGGCGAACAAGTTCCTCTTTGAGTGGCGCGCCCAGCGCAACAAGAAGCTGAGCCTCGGCGACAAGCTGTTCCGGGGGTCCAAGTGGAAGAAGCTGCACGTCGATGAGGGCGAGATCCTGGGGGCGCTGGGCACGCCGTTCAA
>FTCU01003052.1_pt1 | contig 13175 bp, 8 predicted proteins | sample 1639521 | NCBI WGS metagenome assembly FTCU01 (sample SAMEA3914864, study PRJEB12502) | metagenome | biome: forest; material: soil | place: USA | collected 2012-03-12 | depth 0.3 m
AAGATCTGGCGATTTTAGCTGTGGTGTATTTCAGGGTTATGTATAAGTTTCTGAGCCCACCGCTCGCTTATACCCACCGCTCGCTTATCATGTACGTTAGATGTTTAGGCTGAAACCTCAGTCTACTATTACTGAGATGGCAGTGGCCAAGTACCTAGTAAGGTCCAAGCAGCCGATAGACCGATGAGATCTTCCCCCCGGATGCAGAGGACAGTGTGTTATCGGCTCCGGAACCCCTGGACTGGGTCTGTAGCCGGCATTCAACCAACATCGAGCCCACTAACGGATTTTTCTCGAGGGCACAGGGACACGGAGAGATTAGGAATGCAACATCGAAATTCACTGGGACATGTTATCAGATAACCAGAAGTGATGCTTGGATCTGAGAGCTTGTTTTGAACTACATCCTAGGAGGCTCGCGATCATCGGCATAGAGGAGCTTGTCCTGCACCTCGGTCTGCCCTAACCACCATCAGAGGGTTGGGAAATATTTTCTGAACACGAGCTTGGCCTTGGGGCCTCCAAGCTGTGTGCTGGCATGTTGTGATGTGGAGAAGAAAACTGGCCCGTCCAACGGACCATCTCGCACATGACGCGCCATCCACGATCTTGATCGATCGCGGGCCATGCACCAACGCAAGCTTTGTCCTCTACCGGTCTAGATGTGGCTTCCTCAAACCGGCACCGGTAGGCAACGCCCCTCATTTTGCATGTCATCCATAGGCTCCTCCCACCGGCTCGTCCTTAAGCCACACGGAAAGCTGACGTGATTCTCGCCACCAGGATGCAGTTCGTATCAACGATGATGGTCCACGTAGCAATTTGGCCCCATCCGACCCTCCCCGGCCATGCGGCTACGCGTGGAGCCCAGCCGCTCCCTCTACGGTACGTGGTTACATCAACCCTTGGGGACATTTCAAACTAACAGCTAGGACAGAGTATGTACTTGCCTGGCTGGATGACTCAAAGTGAAGGGGACGCGCAAGAAGATGCAGCGGTGTGGAGGCCAGGCGGTAGCGGACTCCTGACAGATGTGGTTGATTGGGTTTGGGAAGAGCAGCAACCTATTATACGTGTTCTCAGGAGACGGGTGGGACCAACTTCTTCACCGCCCAAATAGAGATTGGAATTGGCTTCTCAAGGACCAACCGCGGGCATTAACTCGGCTGCGGCTGGTTCCGCTGACATGGCGAACAACATCCAAGCCGCCTATGAGGTTCAAGCCTGAGATTCAATAACCGACTGGCCGTCTTCCGAATTCAGAATGCTGCATTTCGTGGCAGACACCCGCGTCTGAACAGATCTGCATCCTGGAACAGGCCAGCAGGCGGGCACGCCCGTACATAGTAGGAACACTGACTCGAGTGGAGCGATCCCGCATGAGCGCCGAAAGAGAGGATTCGAGACTGTTCCAGCAAGACCGGGGGGGGGCAAGGCCCGGCCCGCTGTGAGTCTGTCCCCGGATGGGCTGCCAAGCCCGGGCTAGGCCGCCCCTGTGTGGCCGACGGGTCCCGGGGACTGGACGAGTGGCTGCACCAAACCAAGGCCAAACAACAAAGAAACATGGTTGGCTTGAGTTTGCTGAACTCGGGATTCTCAGGAGGTTTGGCGGCTTTGGGCAGCAACTGCAGAGGCGAGAGAGTGACCGATCAGAGTCTTTACGGGCCGAGGCGGTGTTGTCCAACCGCTGTCTCTGAGTGACTGTACATAATGCGGTTGACAAAAGACAACATCTGCTTCGCTGTCGGCGGGCCCGGGCAGGGCAGGGTGCTGTTCTGAGCTGTCTCCGTCACTCGGCAGGTCGCCTGTCTCAGCGCGCGCCCCCCGTGTCGTCGTCTCAGATTCAGCCTGGGGCTGACGGGCAGCGGCATGGCGCCCAGCATACTACCTACACGGTAAATGGGACGGTGAGATGGAGAATGCGAGTGACGGGCAGGAATCTTTGGCCCGGGTGAGGTGAGGGATCGCCCTGCCGTGGCTGTCTGGCTTCTCGGGGCGTGTGCCCGTGCATGTTCTGCGGAACCCAGCTGCCTGCTGCGGACTGGAGGCTTTTGGGAAAACTGGAAGCCCGGAAGCACACAGTCACAGAAGCTGGACACTGCGAATCGAGCGGCACCACGTCGGGTGTGTTGTGTTGTCGTGGCCCGACGATGCCCAACGGCGGGGTGTTGTCCCTTTTGGGAGCCGGGACAGGACCGCTGATTGGCGGCCCCACTCTTTCCCGCGCTTTCCCGCCCGCCCCTCAATCCACTTTCGCACTGAGCCGCTGATGTTTTGACGTCAATCAACTATTTTGGGTCGCGACTGGCCCACGAGCCATCACCAGTCAACGTTCAGGCAGGCACCGGCTGGCTGGACGTTCTCACCACGGCGGCTCGATGGGGAGAGAATCCTGCCTGTTACAGCCTCGATTGCAGCCTCGATTGCCGCCCCCTGCACAGGAGACTGCCGAATTTCGATTCGATGCTGCAGGTTTTTGCTCACCGTCAGGCACCCTGACCCTCATGCCCGGGCATGTTTGGTGAAATAGCGATGGGTGGCAAGCAAGCAGACGCACACGGTTGGCAACCTGGAAGCAATGCCTCGCTTGCGTTGGAGCGGTGCAGAGTCTTTTTGCCCAGCGAATAAGTGTAGTCATGTCGCGGCGTGCGATTTGCTGCGTTTCTTCTCCAGCGCATCGTTCAGGCCCATCGGGTCCCGGCTTGGGTCAGTCCCGCTTGGCTGCTCCCCCTACTCTCTGCCCAACCCGATTCGACGTCCATGCCCAATGCCAGCCCTCCGATTTTCCCTCAAACCACTCCTCTGCTGGCCGGATCCAGCAGTCTGCGAGGCTGACTAGCCACTTCCAGGTGACTCACGCTATTCATGCCGTCGTTGCAGGCCGCCCAAGGTCGGTGAGGTTGCACCCGAAGAGCAAAGAGAGACATCCAATCTGTGTCTGCTGCAAAGACCCCACTGGGCCAACTGCCCGCCCCCCGTCACGGGTCCACGGTCTCTGCCATCAAAACCACGCCCTCTCCTGCATGCCCCTAACCTGCTTTGTCCTCGCTCCTCTCCCGAACTACATCACACACTCTCGTCCGTCCGTCTTGTGCGCCACAAACACAATTCTCTGTCCAGAAGATCGAGAATTCCCGCAATGCCCAGCTGCAACACGACTCTCCGACCACATCACAACCACGACCCAGTAGCGACCTGAGCGTCCCGAACAAAGAGACAAGAGTCTACGGTGCAGCCCAGACGGCATCTGGAACCCACAAACAACACAACACCAACACACGAGTCCTCGGCCAGGCAATGGAGAGGGAACGACAATATCTCCGCCCGAGGGTAGGGGGCGCTGCGACCCCGGGCGCCGAGGGCCGGTCCACCGCGGGACGCCCCGCCGAATGGCCCGAGTGGGAGCCGGAGCGGAAGCAGGAGCAAGATGGCCAGCGGCAGCAGCCCGCCAAATCGATTCTGCGGAAGCCAGCCCGCCCTGCAACACGCCCGCGCCGGAACTCGGACACCTCTGTCACGTCATCCAACCTGCCCGCCGTGGGGAGCGACTCCGAGTTGGGATCCTCCTCGACCGCCCCGCCCTCTGCTTCAACGGGGGCCCTGCCTCGGAAGGTTCTCAAGGCCAAGTTCCCGGGGATTCCTGCAGAGCGCCAGGCCGTCGTCAGCCTGAGGCCGTCGAGGGTACCTTCCGCCAACATCCCGTCCGGTTACCACGTCCCTCCAGTCCGCACTATCCTGGCCCCCCAGTATGTGCCCGACAATAGACTCCTGGAACGCCATGACCACCGCGACTCGTATGAGCGCCATGACCGCCACTACCATGACAGGGACCCCGAGACCGCGTCCGTCTCGGAGTCCTCGGACCTGTCTTCCACCACACAAGCAACCACCATCATCTCGTCGCCCTCGGATTCCTGTGCCAGCGACATGACGCCCACCGAGACCAACACCAGGTCGACACCCTCGGTCCGCTTTACCCCCAGCGTCATTGGCACCGAGAGCGTCGTCAGTTCCGCCCCTCCTGCCCGCAAGATCAAGTCGCGGCCGGGCACCAAGTGTCGGGTGGCCTCCTCCGACGCGGACCGGACCATGGTCAAGAGTGGGAGCCGGACGATCCAGCAGGTCAAAATCCTCCCGCTCACTTCCGAGACGCCCGAGTTCAGGTACACACGCGAGCTTGAGCGGTACCAGCAGGAGATGGAGCGCAGCTTGATGCACAAGATTGAGCAGCTTGAAGCCGAGCGGGAAACCCTGCGCGAGAGCGAGGCCAAGCTGAAGAGGGAGCTCGACGACAGCTCATCGCGCCTCGCTGTCGTTGGCAAGGAGAAGGCTGTCGTCGAACAGGAACGTGACGCTGAGCGCTGCCGCCGGGAGGAGGCCCTAGTCATGCTGGAGGAGCAAAAGGCCATCTTTGACGAATTCCGCAGTAATTTTGATCTGCAACAGGGCATGCTCGACGAGGTCGAGAAGGACCGGGATGCAGAGCGAGCCAGTAAGGTGGAGCTGCAAGTCAAGCTCGACGCCACCAGACAGGTCCTCGAGGAATACAGGTCCACCATGGGCCTTCAAACGATCATGATCGAGGAGGCTGAAAAAGAGCGTGACACCATCAAGGAGTCCAAGGACAAGGTCGGGGAGCAGCTCGTCGAGTTGCAAAAAGATTTCAAAAAGCACCAAGACGACCGCAAGGAACACGAAAACCTCCTGGCTCACCAGATTGCCGCCCTCGAAACCACCAGGGACGCCCTACAGGGCCAGCGCGACAGCAAGGAAGGTGAAATTGCCGATATGGTCGCTGCCCGCGAGCAGCTGGAGACGGAGATTGGCACCTTGAAGGCCCGGATAATCTCGCTGGGCGACGACCTGAAGGCTGCTGAGGAGGAGCAACAAAAGATTAGAGATGCTGCAGGAGAGGAGAAGGTGGCCCTGCGGAAGGAGCTGGAGGAGGAACATGCGGCAGCAAAGAGCCGAGTCGTCGAGCTTGAGCGGGAGAATGAGGAGCTCGAGAACGCAAATGCCGCAGTCAAGCAGGAGAAGACTGAGGCCCAGGCCATGCTTGAAGCGGCCATGGGAGACATCGCCAAACTCAACTCCCAGGTCGAGGATCTGACAGCATCCTCATCAGAGCTCAACACCAAGATAACCACCCTCGATGAGGAACTCTCGACGGCCAGGGCCGAGACAGCAGACATGAAAGCCCAAATCGAGGACCTCAAATCCGACAAGACCGACCTGCAGAAGACAATCGAGAACCTCGGCGTTGAGACAGCCGCGATGCAGGCGCAGCTTTACAGCCTCAACACCGAGCTAGTCGGCGCGAAGGAGGCTAACGTGTCACTCGCAACCCAGAAGCTCAACTTGGCCGGCGATATGTCCGGCTTCAGGGACGCCCTCGACGCAGCCAAGGCCGAGATTGCCAAGCTCAATGGGGAGAAAGCCGCAGCCCAAGCCGAAGCAGACAAGGTTGCCGGTCTGGAGATCTCTAAGGCTGAGCTCACTGCCAAGCTCGCTGAGCTGGAGACCCGGAGCCTCGAGCTCCAAGGGAAGATGACTGAGCTCCAGGGCGAAGCAGACAAGATCCCTGGCCTTTCTGGCGAAAAGGCGGCCGCCGAGAGCAAGATTGCCGACCTTGAAGGCAAGGTTGCTGAACTTGCCGCCAAACTTGTCGCCGTCCAAGCCGAAGCAGGGAAACTCCCCTCCCTCGAGGCAGCTAAATCCGAACTCGAGGGCGAGGTTTTATCACTACAAGACCGAGTGGCAGGCCTCCAAGCCGAACTCTCAAAGGACCCAGACGCAGCCGCCGCAGCGCTCCGGGCTGAACTCGCGGCCAAAGACGAGGAAATTGCGCGCCGTATCGACGAGATCAGCACCCTTGCTGAGAGCAACACCGCCCTCTCATCCCAGCTAGGCGCAACTAAACAGCAGTTAGGGACCGTACAGCAGTCCTTCGACAGTGCGACCCAGTCGTACAACGCTGCCGCCGCCCAGGTCACCGAACTCCAGCAACGTGTCGGGCAGCTCGCGTCAGCATCCCGGCGCGCCAGCCGGTCCCGCACCTCGTCCCCCCAGAAGAAGGACCGCGACAGCAGCAGCAGCAGCGGTGGGGGCAAGAAGGACAAGCTTGTGGTCGTGCGGAACCCCGGCGACCGGGGCGGCGCATTGTCAGTCATGCTCCAGATCGCTGCTGCTATTTGACCAATCCCTCTTTCGCCCCCTCCTGATATTTTGCCTGCAATACCAAAAGCCCCTTAGGTTTGATGCGCGACGGGACTAACGGGGCTTTGTGGGACTCCAATAGGCAACTTGTCAGGCGGTGCACCCTCAGAAAGCCACGGGCCGGCACTGGTACCGGCAGCACGGCGTCAAGCGCTGCGGCGAGCCCGCGCTCGTCGATTGACTCGGTTGCGTCTTATCCTTGATTACCGACGGCTTACGGCCCGATCCGACTGGTTGCGCCCCCGACGAAGAGGGATCTTGTGCTTCGTCGGGTTGGCTCATTGCTTTTGCTCTTCTCCTTTTTCCTTTCCTGCATCCTATTATTGTTTGGTTTATGGCCCCATTACTTCATTCTCCTCTCGTCACCTCCTTCTCAAAGCACACCCTCAACAACCCTCTCCCTTTTCCTCCGGATTGTTTGTGTCAAACTTTGGTGGCATCAGCCTACACAAAAGCTTTCCACTTTTTGTGTGTCTAGTCTCGTTGCTGGAGGTTTTCGGGACGGATGCTACAAGGCATTTCTTATTTCTTATGTCATGGATGAATTGGATCACTTGGGTTATGATTGGTGACGGAATGCCCTCATGTACACACATATCATATCATGTAACGACCCTGTTTGACGAGCTTTCTTTACTTTTTCTGTTTAGACTTGCTTTCGGCGCGCAGCCTCATCCGTGGTAGGCAGCGGAAGATGGACGACTCATGGCACGGCGGGAGCAACAGAAAATGTGCGAGGGTGGGCTTGTAGATTCATGTACAGTTAGAAGTCGAGGTCAAAAGGTGTGCGAGATATCTGGAAAATAGCTCTGGCGACTTGTAATGTGGGTGGTCTATGTAGAATGAAAGAGGGTTGGATAATATCATGGCGTTTGTTGGTGTGTTTCATCCTCTAATTCCTCTGCCTCGCAATTTTGTTTGGGAGATGGTTTGCTCGAGGTCTGTGGCTTGCTTCCTCACATCTGCGGTTTGTGGGGGTGGGGGGATCCTGAACCGGTTTGCTTCCTAGTGGTCATGATGGAAACTGTAGGGAGGTTTCTCGGCCATGAGTGGCCGACGACAAGACACCTTCTCTCAGTCACCCAACCAATAGCTGGGTGCTGAGGTGTCAGGGGGGGGGGACAGTATCACAACATGAACAAGCCACCTTAAACCCCATGTCTCTTAGTGCATTTACCTGATCCGGGACAACCCTGAAAGCACGTGGCCTCTATTCTCTCATGACCTGGGCAAGTGTGAGGGGGGGCAAATGAGTGGCGAGAGACGTCAACACGGCATTCTGTAATGTTTGTCCGAGCTCTGAGAGCGGAGATGAGGGCGCGTCATGTTTTGGAGCCCCGCGCCAGGAGGAAATTCCAACAGGCAGATCCCCCTCGCTTTCATCGATAGCTGTGCGGCCTAGCAACGTGGCGAGAGAGGGATGACATGCGACGACCGAGCGCCCGCCACGTCCTCCTCGGACATGGGTTGGAGTTTGAAGCAACGGCGGTGTAGCAACACGCCATCTTGGGAGGGATGCGTGCATGGACTTCGGTGTGCCAAGCCTTTGCGGTTCTCGAGAGAATCCGTGCCGTATCGTCACGAGGCAAATGACGGGAATGAGACGAGAAGGGGTGTGTTGCGCAACGGGTAGGGTATCCCTCCCGTACGTCCGTAACTACATGGTACAGTACCTAGATTTTAGCATGAGAACGGTTATCTGCTTTTCGGCGAGCCGCTTAGGTTCCCGGGCCGACTGGTGGCGCCAATGGTGGGTTTGCAGCGGTCAGGTCATTCTTCATGATGGCATGTTGGGGAGTTACATTGTGCTCGGCTGGGACTTCGCTCTGAGTTGAAGTCAGAGAGTCGCACCGTGTGGTACGGTCGGCAGAACAGCTGGTATCCTGGTTGGATATGTTTTAATTAGCCCGAGTTCGTCCATTGTACGCCCCTTTTCAAACCTCCCAGGTGGTTGAGGAGGAATGGTCCGAGCGATGGTCACCAGTCGGACGCCTTGACTCGGGTTTAACAAGTTGTACAATGTACAGGGCCTGGGCTGCCTGAATGTCTCGGGCCATACCGTGACCTGGTTCGTGGACCGGTTTCCGGATCCGCCTCGGGGTCTGGCTTCCTTGGGCACTTAAGAAGCAGCTTTTGCGTTCCACGCTGAGCTGGAAACCAACTTTCCCTCCCCGGTTGTTCGGTTCCAAGTCGAGCCCGAAGACCCGTGCTCGCGCCCCCTCGTGGCGGTCTGCAAGGTTTAGAAGAGCACTAATGCGGGCCTTTGTTTTCTGGGCCATGATGGCGAACCCAAGAGCCAAGCAAGCAGGGATTACATTCCTGAGGCGGAATTTGAGGTGGCTCCGACATCGGGACCAGGAGACAGGAGATGCTCACGGAGAGTTTGATTCGGCCTTTGGGGACTTGGGCAGGCCCCGAAAGCCCTCGAGAGATTAGGACCACTTCGCGCAGTTCCTTCTGTCGCATTTACAACGGATAGAGGCCGTACCACACATGACTCAGCTACTAGAAACCTGTTCTCATGGATTTAATGCATAGTATTAGAAGGAGGTGCCGAAGGCCGCAAGGGTGAGGGAAACAAGCCTCACAAGCCATATCCGGCTAGCGTTTCTGTGAAGTGAGACAAATTCGAGCAAAGAGAAAAGGGTCAAGCACTTGGAGCTCCAATGTCGCAAGATATTCGGAGAAACTGCAGCAGTGATGGATGGGATATTGGGGGGGCAACAGTTTATTCTGCGACCGATATTGACTCAACAGGAGACTGGGATGAAGCCCCCTCGAGCCCCCCTATCCGTTTATGAAACGCAAACGCCCCGGTGTCCGCCTGGTATCACACCAAACAAGGAAAATCATGACTGGAAATCACCCCAAGCTTTCCCGTATCCTCCGAGACGCGGAATTACAAATCTAAGACGAGTGGGCTCACTGTTTCCCTTCCCAAAAGAGATCGACCTGCTTGGCATCCAGCCATTTCTCCATCTCGCCGTACATGCGGTCCCACAACTGGCCGCTGGCAGTCGGCAGGTCGACGTCGATCTCGTAGCCGAGACGGGCCTGAGCAGCGCCGAGGTACTTGTAGCCCGTGGGAATCTTCTCCAGCTCCTCCTTGGCAAACCGAGGGGCGGTGAAACCGTCGACGGGTACGACCTTGTCCTTTTCGTAGAACAGCTTGACGTATTTGGCCTTCCACTGCCCGGTGGTGGGGTTCTTCTCGCAGAAGAAGATGAAGCGGCAGTCGCAGTCGACGTCAAACTCGGCCGTCTCGGCGTCGGGAGTGGCGCCCTTGGTGCCCGTGGCAGGGGAAAACTTGAAACGGTGGGTGATGGTAGCCTTCATCTTGCCGATGGCCCTGTTGTTGCGGCGGTTCAGCTCCACCAGCGTGCCACACTCGCGGTGCATGATGAAAACACCCATCTCCTTGCCGGCCTTGGAGATGGCAATGAAGTCGTCGACAGGGCGGGGGCCGCTCCAAGCTGATCAGGTCTCAATACAACGGCCAGGCAACGGGTGAGGGCTAGCACTGACTGGTCCAGACAGTCGCGTCTTCGGTGAAGAGGTCTCGGTAGTTCTGCCACTCAGAGGCGTCACGGTAGACGGGCCAGCCCTTGCAGAGTTCGGAAACGGCCAGACGGTCGAGGAGTTCCTCATGACCGCCGTTGATGTGCGAGTAGCACTTGGTGTGCGGGTCAGTGGGAGACGTCATGGCGGACCGGGACTAATGTGACTGCTGCAAAACCGAGGAAGACGTGGAGGAGAGATGCACAGAGCTGGTCAAGATGCCGGTTTGTTGGTGAGCGGGCGCGGAAGGAGTGGCCAGGAGGAAGGGCGAGTTTTGTGGGCAACGAGGAAGGGGCTGGGTTATGTGCCAAAGCTCCGCCCTACCCAGGAGGTGGTCTCACCGGTAATGACACGGTCATCATCACATCTGAGGCGGAAACCCGCCGGCGACCGCTGCTCGGATTTGGAATAGGCGGCCCGTTCTGGGGACAGGGACTCAGTCAGGGAGGTTGGATGAGCTGCAAGGCCCACGTGGATAACGCTAGAGGGCTTGGGTCTTGATCCTCGAATTCTCCGACGGCGGGTCGGCGAGCCGCGTGGTGGCGCATGTGCCACGAGATCGGAGATGCAGCCTTTCATCTCGTGGGGGAAGAAACGCGGAAGTGCCGGTGCTAGGGTGTTTGCTCTAGGTAATTGTGTACTACACCCGGGTACACAGTATCATGGATGTACTTGACTTGGCACGAGGAGGCCCAGAGATGGCGATCTCTGCGTGTATTCTGCATGACAAGTTGTCTTCTTCTTGGGCTGGCCGGTCTTCGGCAGCCAGCCGTGATGTTATTGGACTGTCACAAGCGACGGGCAGCTGCACGATGCCAGGGCCAGGGCCGTGTAATCAGTATGTAGGCACGCCCCTGGTCAACAAGCGCGAACCACTGCCCGGACGGGGGAGCTGAGCGCGCGGTCTTGCCGCATTGACTCATGTGCCTTTGACTAGGGTACAGACAACGCCCCGGTGTCTGGCGCTGATCAATCTTCGAGATGATTTTCTCTCTCACCGCCGAGGTCGGGAATGTCAGTGTTGACGCCGGATTGCTAGGGACAATCCTAGCCACGATCCAAGACAGCCAAGCAGAGGTCGGCTGATCGTTAGGTAACCCCACGGAGGATGCTGGAATGCTTGTGGCCTGTGGCCTGTGGTCTGCGGGCACCGATGTTCTAACCCAGGAGATTTCAACGCTGGCCTCTTGTTGAGGACCTTTGAGGTAATGGAGCGGGGGGGGGGGGGGGGCAGCGAGAGCGCACAAGGGGGTCTGCCCGGGTCCAAATCCAGGGGTCTGGTGATTAGTGCTGCGCTCCAAGAGCGCGATGTTCCAGGGAGCATTCTGGAACCTGCTTTTCCGTTTCCAGAACGATCAGTCATCGTGTGCCACGCGCTCAGCCGAGTCAGCCCAGTCAACTCAGCCGTGTCTCCGGGCCTCCCTCCCTCAGGGATGCATGTGGGGGTTCCCGGGTTAGGGCTCAAAGTCTGATTTGCCAACCATTTCTCCCCGCTTCCAGCGACCGCCACGCCGCCCAGCCGCCCCGCCGCCCAGCCGCCCCGCGCATCGCGTCTTTTTTTCTTGAAGACGGGCCATTTCCCACAGCACAAGACTGCCAGCGTCTGCCCAACGCGCAGCATACAAATACCCAAATACCTAGTATTCCACGACAGGGCAGACTGTTGGCTGATTGGCCACATTACACAGGACGAGCCGACCTTCCGAATTGCCTGCCCCGTCCTGCACGATCCAACCGAACAATACCTTACCACAGCACCAGTAACTCCGCTCTCGGCATCTTCGCATCCTCGGCGCGCACCATGTCCGACCCTCTGAACCACGTCGCGTCGCACGGCGAATTCGACGCCCTCCTGTCAACCACTCGATACGTCATCGTCGATTTCTATGCCGACTGGTGCGGGCCGTGCAAGATGATTGCGCCCCATTTCCTCAAGATGGCGTCGACCTACTCGGTTCCCGGTTTCCTCGCCTTTGCCAAAGTCGATGTCGACAAGGTCGGATCCGTCGCGAAAAAGTACGGCGTCACCGCTATGCCCACATTCATGTTCTTCAAGGAGGGGAAACAGGTGGCCGTCAATGGGAATGTCACAATACAGGGCGCGAACCTGCCGATTTTGATGCAGGCGGCCGAGAAGATGGGCAGACTCGCCAAGGAGAAGGCCGCTGCCGCCGCCGCCGAGGGCGCGTGAGGCTGAGAGTCTCTGGGCTGAGGAAGGGGGCGAAGCCGATGTTTATTCCGGCGGGATGACCGCACATTCGCGACGGAGTCGGGCACGGGTCAGGGAGGGGCGGGACCAAATGACTCCCGCTGCGCGATACCATGGGAGATGCCCTCATTCAAGGTTGTTGTGGCTGGCAACCGCACGCCCGAATCCATGATGGCCGTGACGATAAGTTGGCAATACACCTCCATCAACCTCGCAGTCGTGCATTCGCCAAGCTGTATGTTGTCTCGTCGTCCAGCAATTGCTATTTCGAGCCAAGGCATCCCTGGTACTTGCTGGCTATCCTGGGGTCCCTGGATCGACGGCGAGGCGAGAAGTGATGTCATCTTGCGACATGACCGGCTGCGCATCATACTCTCAACCCGCCAGCTTCACCCTTTATGGATTCAATCCCAGGCGCTGTGCATTTACGATTCGACAACAAACAAGACCCGAACACTCGACATTAGAATGGCCGAACGCTCCCCAAGACGACCCGAGCTGGAGTCACGGCGCCCGAACCGAACGGTTGCCGACACCGCGACCCAGACAGAGGAGGAACAGATGCCGGAGCAGCGCAACACCAGCCTCACAAGAACCCAAGGCGTCGGCGGGCCGCTTGTGCAGCGAGTGCCTGCCGAGGCCCAGGTCCTGCGACGATCCGACCAAGCCTTGGCGCCGGCACACCACGGCCATGATCACGGAGGTGCCCCTTCGGTTAGGGTTGATATGGACCTCGATCTCGACATCAACCTCCAAGCCAAGATAAAGGGGGAGATTGAGCTGACCATTCTGTAAGCCTGGCAGACCACCCTGCGTTTCTTGTCAGAGGGACGCCTGGAAGCTGATCTCAACCTGTCCAGTGACTCAGAGCAGGCCAGCCGACAAGGGCAATCGAGGCAACAGTAATCGCTTCGGAGCTTGTCGTCAAGGCGCTGCGCGACGGCAACACTCCATAATGACCTTTGGGCCGCTGACCCAACTGCACCGACGCGCACGGCAGGCAGCTCGTTTACAGAAAATAATCGAGACACACTACGGTCTTGCCCTGTGCGTGGGTGTCGGACACGAAGCGAGTCCATCCCCATCACCTTTTCCTAAGAGGCGGATGTTTTTTTGTAGGATCGCACGTCGGGGGGGGGGGGGGAAGCGAAGGGGGAAGCCCAAATGGGGGGGGGGGTTGTTTTGGTCCCCT
>FTCU01001283.1_pt1 | contig 13173 bp, 14 predicted proteins | sample 1639521 | NCBI WGS metagenome assembly FTCU01 (sample SAMEA3914864, study PRJEB12502) | metagenome | biome: forest; material: soil | place: USA | collected 2012-03-12 | depth 0.3 m
GACAGGGCCTTAATGGCTGCCTATGCCATCCCCTGGGGGCGCATCGGAGGGTCCTCTGCCACGCATGCTTCTTCTCCTTCAGGAACCTGAAGCTTCGCTTCGGTTCGAGGGCGCTACTGGACACATACTGTGTACAGTGAGGAACGAAGGAGAGGGAACGCTTCTAACGAACATGTCCACGTAAGACAGTCACCCGAAGAACATGCGTGCATTTCGATGGAAACACCCACTGACTTTGGACTTGGGGGCAGTCTCGATTTCGACGGCCTGGGCTTTCGGGCCCCAGTCGACCCTCTCCCCGCCACTCCGCTGCGGCCATCGGCCGCCTCCCCTCTCCCCGCGATGAGACTGCCCGGCGCCGGCGCCTCCACCTCCCGCCCGCTTTCTCCCGCTCCGCCACCTAGCCGCGGCCGCCGCTGCCGTTACTGCCGTTACTGCCGCCGCCGACACCGCCCTCCATGTTGCTGTCGCCGCGACTGCCAATCGCTCGCCCGCTGTCATGTCTGCCGCGGCCACCGCCTACGCCTCCCTCGCCGAGGCTGCCCAGTCCGCTGCCGCCGCCTTCGATGCCGACCGCGTCCCGTCCGCCCGGCCTCCCTCCCAACCCCAGCCAGGCAAGTTATTGTCTTGTTCTTCTTTTCATTCCTTGTTCTTCTTTTCTTTTCTTCTTTTCTTTTCTTCACTGCAACAACTAACATGAGACGTTTGTTAAAATCAGTTCTTGAGAGACTGGGCGGCTTCCAAATCTCCCTCAACAGGGAGATGGAGTATTTCGTCGCCCTTGCGATGGCTTGCGCCACCGCCTCTTTGGTAGCAGTGGCCGTGTTGATGAAGAAATAGCTGGTTTTCCTTTTTACATATAAAGAAAAGACATCGCCGAGCCGCAATTTCGAGCCGCAATAGAAACACACATCACCTTCGTTCCAGGGATCATCAGAGTTCCTTGTGCCTCCCAGCCACAACCTCCTCGGCCTTCTTCCACGCGGCATCCGCCCCAATCTTGACCTGGTCTACCGCCCACTCCCAACCGCTAGCCACTCCGCCCCAGGCCTTCCCGGACTCGGCCTTGGCTGTGTCGGTGGCCTTGGCGGCAGCCGCTCCAACGGTGTCGCCCTGGATCTCGGCGCGGTGCTTGCGGACCAGCGCGCGCAGCTGGTTCAGCTTGGTGCCGTGGGGGACTGCCACAGCAGGCGTTTGTCAGCAGCCTGCTCGTCATGCTCAAGAAGTCGGTAGATACGCACCGGGAATGCCGTTCTTGTCGCAGAACTCTTTGAGCTGGGACTCGCCCCACGAGTCGATCAGCTTGTCGGTGACGGCCGTGTACGCGTCCTGCGCCTTCTTCTTGGAGGCCTCGGCTTCGGCTTGCATGCGCAGGTAGGCGAGGCGCGAGTTGCGCCGCACCGAGGCGATGAGTTTGTCGCGCTGGGAGCGGGTGTGCGTTAGCGATAAATGGGTTTAGGGAGGGCGGGTTGGGGCATAATTACGGTGGTGGGTTGGGGCACGGGGAAGCCGTGCGTGTCGAGCCATTCCTTGAGATCGGATTCTGGACAATTACGGGTCGTTAAGCTCTGGTTTTGTCATCGAAGAATGGCAGCAGTGGTACTCACCACTCCAGCTCTCGTACAGCCAGTTGCCGGGATAGGCCGCGGCTTCTCCGGCCTTCTTGGCAGCGGCCTCGTAGTTCTCGCGGGCCTTCTTCAGGAGGGTGTCGCGCTTGCGGGGCTGGGGAACGGGGATGCCGTGGTGGTCGCAGAAGGCCTTGAGCTGGCTCTCGGTCCAGGTGTCGAGGATCCAGTCCTTGATGTTGATCCAGCCCTGCTGCGCCTTGTCGTCTGTCTCGTACCAGGCGCTCTTGACTTGGGAGATGAGAGAGTCCCGGGTCTCCTCGGCCGACCCCTTGGCCTCGTAGCCTTTGCCCTTCAGATAGTTGGTGAGCTTCTCGGTGTCCCACGACTGGTAGGGCTCGACAACGTTGGCCTCCCAGTTGCTTTGCACGAGCTTCTCGAGATCCCTGCGGTCGGCCGCCTTCGGATAGGGGACGCCATGGTCAGAGAGCCACCGCTCCAGCTCGGTCTCATGCCACTTGTTGTAGGCTGTGAGGTGACGTCAGCACATTTTGCTCCGTGGAGGGGGCGCGCGTCCTGAAATCCATTACCGGCGTTTGAGAACCAGGAGCTGGCAACGGCGTTGGCCACGAGAGCCAGAGGAAGGAGGGTTTTGGTGATCCTCATGGTCAAGGGTTTCTCGTGCTTCTTGGGGTTGTTTGGTTATGTGTTGGCGATGTTTAGGGTGGTATCTGGCTTTGGTTTGAGCGGCCAGCTTTCAAGGTCTGGAATTTACTCGGAAATTGGGTAGACAGCTTTGTGAGTTGGGTAAAGCCAACAGATCTAAAATTTATTGTTTTTGTGTTCTGTGTGGCGGGCGGTGGACGTCACCGTTGGTTGTCCCGTAGCGGGGCAAACAGCTCTTGGCTTTTCTTTCAAGAATCAAACCATGGCACAGCCCTTTCGAAGAAATCTACGGGCACATGTGGTCGTTCCCCGGCGTGCAACATGTTGGGAGAGCTCAAGGAGAGCTTTGGCTGGTGGAAGTGACGTCATGCATGTCGGCTGGACATGGAAGAAGCTGCCAAATCCCCCAAACGTACACGCGTACCTGAAGGTCTTGTCTTTCGATTGGCTGTAATTTGGCTCGACGCCGCGGACATACATCATTTTTTGCCCCTCCTTGTTTGCATGGCATCACCGAAGGAGGAGGAAGATCAGAAAGAATGCCCAAGGGGTGACATCATCGAAACAAGGGTTAGGGTTGATCAGCACTTACACGCCGCAAAGATCCAGGATCTTACGCAGACAGCGAGATGAGAGCTGGTGCATGTGAAAGACGATCTGCGGGGCCTTTCTTGTGGTTGCACATGGTCAGTTCGCGTCGTGAAGATATCTTGAGAAACATGGCAGCCAACTCTCCACCATGAGCCCCCTCAGCTGCGCCGGAAGCGCTTCAAGATTTGGCAGCTTGATAAAGACGAATTGAGGGTCGAATCGAAGGTCAATCTGAGAATCCGCCTTGGACTGCTCTTCCTTCATTTGTTCAACTCTTTCCATCTCATTGTCGAGCAAAAGAAAAAAAAGAAAACAAAAACGATCTTCTCGCAGATTGTCTGTTTGCTGGTCCTATACAACTTGCCATTGAACTTAGCAAACAGCTTAGCAAACTCGATAAAGGTGCCCTCGGAAATAAGTGACTCAAACTTGCCTCTTGAGCTATTGACTTCACTCTGGATCTCACTGAACAGTTTCACTGAACAGTTTCACGGCCCAGACAAAGACTTGCCCTTCGCTCTAAACAGGCCACGGAAAAGCTCGTGGAGATACGAAGTGGTCGGGCCCATCATCAAAACCTAAGGCCCGGTGGTCGTTGATATGCGTCGTGGCGATGAGACCTTTCTCCTTATTAGCCTAGTTGTGATCCTTCCGGCTCCCACAGAGCCAGGAGAGAACCGCCCGATGGGAGCGGGACAGGCAGTGTTGTCGAGGCTCCGCATCGCCAGGCCGCCTGTTCCTCGCCTTTGCTCTTTTTTGGGAAAGAATTTCTTTTTCTTTTCTACTTCCATGTTTCGTGAATAAGATGGAGTGTTGGGTGTTGGATGAAAGGTGCGGACAGCGAGGAGGGCGGCGGCTGCAGTGGGTTTGTGTCACCCACAACTCGCCCAGCTCATCTAGCTTGCGCAATCAACGGAGAACGGTGAGCTACCTTCGCTCACTCGCCCCGCTCACAGCGGCCCGGGCCTCGCTATCATTGCGGGAATCACAGCGGTGTCGAAATCGGGCTGCTGCCAAGACCGTGGTGACCAACATTGCAGTCGAGTTGTGGCGGAGTGAACCTGCGCCCGGCCCTTTTCGGCCGTGGTGTGAGAGACAAACCCCTGGTCCCCGCGTCGTATTCGTGAAAGTGACAGAGTGGTAACAAGGCATTCTGGTCGCGGACAGACCAAGCTCAAAGAGGGCAGGGCTGAATCTGGGGCACTGGGAATCAAAGCGGAGTGGTTGAGGAACGAGAGGTCGTCGCAACCATCGGCGGCCTCCTTGAACCAACATCGAATCGAGGGTGTCGGCAACGCTATTGCTAGATCCCGAATTGGGTCGGCGGAGGGCAGGATTGTGTCCATTGGTCTCTTAGTCTGACGTAACCACGCCGGCTCAATGTCGAAGTGGCATGCCGCACGGCGCGTAGGGCGCTGGAACGCGATGGCCCCTGGGGTCTAAATGCAGAGAACAGGAGACAAAATACAGGACAGCCTCAGTCGCCAGTTTTGGCCTGCCTCAGGTGAGGGTCGAGCCGGAACTCTCACATCTGCGCCGCCGGGGGCAAGACGGGGGTTGCCGGCGAGTGTCAAGACTCTCGACGCGCCTCCATCTTGCTGTGCCCTCTTGCAAGCGTGTCGCTGCCCCCTCCGGCAGTGGGAGCCGGGTGGCACTGCAACCACGGGCGCAGGTCAGCTTCCCACGGGGAGGTCGGGACCGACGGTTTGGTTCTTGGAGCTATAGAGCTCTCGAACCGTGCATGGCAACGCCAAATGGTGGAGGGCCCAGTCAGACGCCTTCCCGGCTCCCGGCCTCACCGGATGCAGGGCGGCGGTGGTTTGTGTAACTCGTGTGGCCCGTCAGCGTCGACGCCGTCGAGCCGCATCCTGCTTCCGGAGGGCGAATCAGAATGCGCGCCCATGGGCCTGCGGGGTGGTGCAACTGAAACTTGTTTCAATCTCCCCGATTTTGGTCTTTTTTTTTCAGCTTCGTCTCAACATTGTGGTAATTTAAGCTTGATGCATGCTTAAGTCAGCAGGGATTTTGATTTGGTCCGGGGAAAGGGAGTTGCACTCCCAGGCGTTGCATGCAGCGTGGCTCAACTCTTCGGTGGGGGCTGTCGGGGACTTGATTTTCGGGCGCGGCTTGCGCAAGCGCCCGCTAACGAAGAGGTTAAACGGGATCGAGGTTGCACGCCATCTTGATTTGGTCACATGCAAGCAGGCGGGCCAGATTCGGAGGAGAGCCAAGACGCCAAAGTGACTGTTGGTTGTGTTGTTGACAGTTGCGGGTGGAGAACTGGAGCCAAAAAGCAGACCGGGCGTGGGATTTGGCAGCATTCTGGGCTGTGCTGCCTGGGGCCGTCCAAATCGGCATCAATAATTCACCGGCGATAGCGGCCTAACCGGGGAGTCAACCAGGCAGACAACGGTTTATCCGGGGAGAAATTCCGACCTCGAGTGGGGCCCTGGCCTGCCCTGATGGCACTCTCCCAGTTGCGGTCCACTGCCCAACAAACCGTTCTTTCCGGCCACTCTCGGGGTTCTTCGCGTGCGTCTTGGGGCATCATTGCGCCTCCTTCTCCTCCTCCCGTGGCCGCCGCAGACGCCATGGCGGCCGGTGCAAGCATCCCTCGATTTCCAGGCGCATGTGGCGTGCCGCCATTGCGCCTCTGTCATCAAGCTCCTTGCATATCTTCCCCCGGCACCCCACGGGACCGACCGCCGGGCTGCGTTCCGATGCTTCCCAGGTGCAAACCCCCCTCACGAACCATCTCGTTAGCTTCCGCTGCCAGCTGCTTGCAGCAGTGGCCCGTCCTCACCAAGGTGTGGAGACGCGCTGCCTGCCTGGAGATTCTGGAGATTGAGGACCCGCCATCGGCCAACGGCTCCCGGCAACGCGAGCGCGAGCTGCAGCTTCCCTTTTCGGCCTGCAAGTGCAGCCTGGACCACAGCGAATGCCGCTCTCCCTGCTTTCGCGTCTTTTTTGTTTCTTTTTCCTTTTTCTACTCCCCGTCGTCGTCATGCTGCCTTGCGCGTCCCCTCGCGGGTACTGCGTCCTGAAGCCATTTTTGCGGGTAGGCTGCCTGGGCTGGCTGCAAGGAACTTGTGCAACACCAATGGCGTCGACGTCTCAACACAGCGTTTTTCGGGGCTGGTTCCACATCTGGCTCGGGCACCTCGCTCGGCGCCTAGCCAGGCATTCCCAGAAGTCTGCGATTGCAAGGGCCACGGGCCAGGCAAGAAGAGAGAAGCGGGGGTTGGTGCCATCGGGGATGAGGCTCCCCGGCAGGCTAACGTCGAGTCATTGTTCGACTTTTTGCTTTGGATCCCAATTTGGACATGGGCATTGGCACATTTCGGTGCGTGCCATGTCCTTGTGGCCCCCAGCTGCCTAGCCTCCCACGCCGTGAAGACAAGGCAGCCAACCCCCCCTACCCTATACCACTTGGTGCTGTGGCCGTGCCCTTCTCCTTCCCGTCTCTCTCGTCTCATAAGCCACGATGGGATATAAGTCCATCATGACCCCCCAATCCGCCCCGTCATCTGCCCTACAGCATCACGCCTCGACATCTGACTTCAGCCTCACTTGACATTCCTCCCCATCTTCAACTCTTGTCCCTCAGTATTCAGAGCCACGCTCCGAACGAACCCATCACAGGCTTCGGTCTCCGTCACGCCGTCCAAACCTCCCCGTCCATCATCCACGTTCGCCATCACTCCAGCATGGACGGGTACTACCTGTACAACCAGTCCGCCCAGCAGGCTGCTGTGGCGCCCGAGTTCAGGCCGTCCAGGGCCGAGGACTGGGAGCCGTATCGCCAGACCATCGCACACATGTACAACACCCTGAACATGAAGCTAAAGGACGTCATGGCCCAGATGCTGGTGATGTACAACTTCAGGGCAACGTGAGTATCCCCAACCGTGTGCACCCCTGTTTCCGCTGCAGCTTTCGCTAACTGGGTCGACAGGGAGAAGCAATACAAGACGCAGCTCAAAAAGTGGAACCTCGACACCAAGTACATCAAGGCGTCCGAGTACATGCTCATGATCAAGACGATGCGCGAGCGGGCAGCCCAGAATCCACCGAAAGAGACGCGCTTCGTCTTGCGAGGGCGAGTGGTGGATCCCAAAGACATTGCCCGCTTCGAGAAGCGGGCCCAAAAAAAGGGCACCATCAAGGATGGGGTTCCCATCCAATGTGACGGTACGTCCTTTGAACTCGGTGTCTTTTCTGATGGCGGCGCCCAGTTACTAACGGTCTTGCCTGCAGAGCCCGTTGATGATCTGGTGTATGGCACACCAGCTCCGGAGGAAGCAGCGTACAACGCCGCGGCATACGCAGCAGCCTACGCCGAAGCCTACGACTCTTATGATTGTATGCATCACTCCAGCTACCTCCCATCTCAGCGAGACAACTGACTGACTTCTTCCGTGCCTCTCAGACGACGTCGCCACTCCTGGCTATTCGTACGTCTATTGACTTTCACGCAACCAAGGGAACCTCCGCTAATCCGGGGCCGATTCTCCTTCTCCTCAGCACCGAACCCGACGAGCTGCCAGCGGAACAAGCGGACCCTGATGGACTCTCGGGCATGACCAACTAGCATTTTGGATTTCAGCATGTACAACATTCACGACCGGTAACTGGCGCGACACGGCGATTATTATGGTAGGGATGGGTGGGATTTAAACGGGATATTAGACATTTCCTAGCTCCCTTTTTTCCTCATGTTTTCCGTTTCCTCTTTCTCTTTCCCTTTTGTCGAGTCCTTGGATGATTTCCATAGAGCATACTTCCAATATACCCCTGATCCGTTTCCTTCGACTGTTGTCTCACCACCATTGTCTTTGACCCCGGTTTTTGGATATTTTTGTTGGCCGCACTTGTTGTTGCTCTCAAGGATTGTTTCCCCGATTTCCGCCGGCTGCCTAACGGCAAAAGGTGGTGGACTCGCGTTGCATCAATACCCACCCAACTGCCCTGGTATCCATCCGGACCGATCATAGGGACGAGGTGACTCAACCCCGCGCGGGACTCGAATCCTATCGCCTGACTCAACTCAAGGAGCTTGCAAGACTTTGGACGTCGTCAACGCTGTGCCGCTGGGATCACTAGGATTTGCAGCGGCACAGAACCTTGTTGGAATTCCACGCACCAGCCACTGAGAGGGTTACACAGGGCAGGAGGTGCCATCCTGTCAGAGCCAAGCCCACCCAGAGGCGTCTTGTTTCGTCCCGGTGTGCCCGGCCCAATCCACTCGGCCCCGTTTCGATGCGGCGCTTTCCGTGTCGACGTCTGACTGACCGGTTTCGACATCTTGGCAGGACCGGATGGTCCTCAACGACTCGTCGCCGGTGACTGTCAGCGAGGGGGCCAACGATACGTTCCTTCATATCCAACCATTCTATTCCCGTCGTTACATTGTATGACCCGCGTGGCTGGTTGAAGGGACGAAGCGACGCACGCATGACCTCGACCTGAGGGGGTGCCTTACCAAGGCCGAAATCATAACACCTTTACAGCCCCCAATTCTTTCGGCTGTAACAAAAGTTGTCAGGTTGCACCCCGACTCCGCCGCGTCAGACGAGGCTCAAAGCCTCAAACCCTTCGTTGTGCCACCTTCCTCCCTCGCCCGCCAACATTCGCCCATATTTTGGGTCGAGTTCCCTGGGATGACAGATGACAGGCCCCGCCCCCAGACTGACGATGCCCCTCAATCAGAGAAAAAAAAAGGGGGTAAGCTTTTGGCGATGGAACCGCCCAGCCATGATTGCATCCCCTTTCCAGAAGATATCCACTTCGAGCTGGACTTGGGGGTTACCGCGTCCAATGACGTGCCGTGCCGGCCACGACAAATTTCTCGTGTCCGTCCGCCAACAGACAGCACAGCCACAACCTGCCGTCCATAGCGCGCAACGGCCTGTCGTCGTCACGCATTGTCGATTAGACCCCCAAAACCGCATGCACCCGGCCCGATTGGAGACCATACGAGCTCTGCTGGCCGTCACGGGTACCTATCCCCTCACTTTGACGGGGGCCGTGTCTCTGAGGCAGCCAAGTTTTTTTTTTGGGTTGTGCCTGGTTCCTGCATCGGGTAGTATTGAGTGTTGAACCCTGCAGGAGCTGAACTTCGCGGAGTAGTATTCCCTGACGGCACTCGGATGTAATGAATCGCGTACTATCGCGACCAACAAACCTTCGTGTTCGCGGCGTACGTCATTGATCACCCCCTGAAATCCCAGGACCGCTTGAGGCGCAGGGATGAGCGGTCCGGACCGAAGAGATGCTGGATGTGACTTGGTGACGTTGCCGGGAAGGGGGAAGAATCCTGCGGATAGGCACGTCGAGGAAGAAAGGGAGACTCAAAGACGTTGACTGAGACCGGGGAGACGATCCATCCCAGCGCTCCCACGTGTGCGAACTAAGTGCCGACCCAAAGACTCACCGGCGGTGCTCAATCATGTCCATACCCCATGCGTAGTTGACCCGACATCTTGGGCCGTCCCTCGTCATAGATGGCAACGAGGAACAAGGTTACAAGAGCGAAGTCCGCCGGGCTCCCGATAGTTAATCTTCAAGTCACCGATGGAAGCAGAAAATCTTAGTCAAGATAGCTTACGAGTGGACCAAGGGCGTCAAGAGTCTCAGGCGGGAAGATACCGTCCCACTTGAGCTGCAGACCCAAACAAAGTTGAAACATCCCGTCATAACTATCAGATGAGCAATTTCATGTCCTTGTGTCGATTCCCATCGTAGATTGTTGTATTTGTTGTAGTGGCGACAGGGGAAGTTCAATAGGCAACAGAACTGTATGGCCCTGACTTGGATCGATCAATAACCATGAAAAATAATACGACTTGACCCCGGCAAATGTTGTCTCAATGACTGGAGTCAGGAAAGCCTCATCAGGTTAACCGTTGCTTATCGTTGTACCCGACAGGCAATGTTTCACGAAGGGCAGGACTTCCATTCAGCCGTATGTGGACAAGAGCTGTTGAATGATCGGGTGATGCGAGCGTCGAGAAGACGGTCCTTTTTATCGACAGACATCGAACACACAAATGTTGGGGAAGGGAGGGTTAGTGGCAATCAGTTGGTTGTCATGCCGCAACCGTGGAAATCGGACTAGATGAACTTCCCGAGAAGCAACAAGGCGTGGCCACAGTCAACAAACAGACAAGCACGAAGACGGAGAGAACCAAAGGCGGCAGGAAATGAACCCGAAACCAATGACCAGCGCTGATGCCCCATGATATTACACAAACGGCCCGCTCTATCAGCCTAGCATACCGGATTCTATGGACCACGCTGATCGTTCCGTTGTCATACTCGCTGATGACTCGACGGACATCACGATGCTTAAGCGTAGAAGTTGACCGTCTAATCAGGGAGTCAGTCATCATCACCGCACCAGGGCTGCATCGAGAGGGTCTACTCACATCCTTCTTCTTGGCCTGTACTTCAGCAATTGCGTCGACGTAGTGCTCGTGGCCGATCTTATTCTTGCCCATACGCAGGGCAATCATGCCGGCCTCGACGCACACGGCCTTCAGCATGGCACCGCCGAACTCGTCGGTGCTGCGTGCCAGCTCGCCCCAGTTGACGGCAGGATCGACTTTCATCTTACGAGAGTGGATCTTAAGAATCTGCGCGCGAGCCTCCTCGTTGGGAAGCGGAAATTCGATCTTGCGGTCAAGACGGCCGGATCTCAGCAGGGCGGGATCCAGCACGTCAACTCGGTTCGTGGCAGCGATGACCTTGATGCGGTCGTCCGAAGCAAAGCCGTCCAGTTGGTTGAGGAGCTCCAGCATGGTACGCTGCACTTCACGGTCGCCGCTCTTCTCGCTGTCGAACCGCTTGGTGCCGACGGCATCCAACTCGTCGATGAAGATAATTGCCGGGGCCTTCTCCTTGGCGAGGGCGAAGCAGTCGCGAACGAGCTTGGCGCCGTCTCCGATGAACATTTGCACAAGCTGTGGCCCGGCAAGCTTGAGGAAGGTGGCGTCGGTTTGAGCAGCGCAAGCCCTGGCAAGCAGTGTCTTGCCTGTGCCGGGCGGGCCATACATCAGCGCGCCTATGGGTCAGGTTTGTCAGCCTCATCATGTCGATAGCAACAAGCTCGGAGGGGCCGCGTACCCTTGGGCGCCTTGATGCCAATCTTTTTAAACCGCTCCGCCTCCTTCATGGGCCATACGATGGCCTCGATGAGCTCGTCGATCTGCTTGTCCAGACCGCCGACGTCCGTGTACTTCTCGGTCGGCTTCTCGTCAACCTCCATGGCCTTGACTCTGCTGTCGTACTCGGCGGGCAGAGTGTCAAGGACGAGGTACGAATCCTTATTTACGCCGATGAGGTCACCGGGTGTGAGTTTGTTGGGGTCGACGAGACCGATGAGGGGCAGGAAGATGGTTTGCCTCGTCGAAGTCTTGATGACGGCCGACTTGCCGACGCGGGTAGCATCTAGATCGATGTTGGCGCCTTCTTCGGAGGATTCGGCAGTCGGGTCTAGATCGAGGAGCTCGACGACGTTGCCGACCAGGTATGGAAGTTGGCTGCGGTGTCCCATGAGTGTCAGCAAGCGAACGGCAATGGCAGCGGTCTGCAAGCGGGGGCAGCATACCGGTTGTTGGCGATCTTCTCCATGTTCTCCTTGATCTTCTCGGCCATGGTGGCCTTTTCATGTGATAACCGCTGAAACTCGCTCTTCATGATCCTAGCATCGTTCTCGAGCAGGCGGCGGCGGGTCTTGATGTCGTCGGTGCTCAGGCTGAGAATCTCGGGGTCCAGCACATCGTCCTCCTCCGGCTCCGCATCCTTCATCTCGGCGTCGCCGTCCCCATCGCCCTTGTTTCCCTTTCCATCTCCTTGTTGGTCCTTCTTGTCCTGCTTGTCGTCGCGCTCCTGGCGGTCGAGGTCGTCGAGCTCCTCGAGCGTTGACATGGCGAACGGCGGTTGGTGGCGGTCGGTTTATGGGCACGAGCGGTGATGGTTTCGGAGGCGGGGAAAGGCGGAAATTAGCCGACGAGATATCGATAGTGCCTGTTTCGTTGCGGTGGGAGTGGCTTGGGCCCACGAGGTGTTTGGCGATGGGTGATGCAGTTGGGTGTTTTGGAGTTTGGGCGGAGAGGCTGTGGAGGGACGGAGCTCAATCGAATCGGATCGGCTGAGAGCTGGGCGTTGCTGCAGGCAAAAGCGCGACGTAACCAGGCACCGGACCCACCACGCACGCCAACCAACCAGCGCAGGCTTGGCGGCGTTTGCTGACCAGATGAACAGTGCGAATTCGCAGTCGTTTGCTGTCAACATGAGCTCGGGCTGCTGATGCTTTGCGCCTTAGAGCTAAAAGCGACAAGGCACGCAGAAACACTAACTTGCAGAGTACAGCCGGGGATTCCTTGAGGATGATATCATGTGTTGAGCAAGCGCATTTGTACAACTCCAGATGTCCAACTCTTGTCCTGCGGCGCATGCATGGCTTCCAGAGAACTCACCTCAGACCTCCCTCCTCCGCCCCTTGACTAGGACAAAATTGAAGAGCTGCCACCGAAGAATAAACCAAAAAAACCGGCCGCGACCCAAGAAGAAAAATATACACATTACGTCGGGCATATATAAGCGCCACCATGTTCAGACAACGCCACTCTAACACGCCAGTCCCGACAAACAAACAACCCCCTGCCTTGATGAAGAAGCACTACTCGTCGTCCAGAATCCTGCTGGCTATACGCCCAACAATGGGCACCTCGTACCTGCAGCAATCAGCGTCAGCATGAGCCCAGAGGCTAAGATGAGGGGCAACGACTAACCGGTCCAACGTGTCCGCGTCCCGATACGCATTCAACACCAGCCAGGCTATCAACACCAAGTCTCCGAGAAAGATGACCCAGCTCAGGAAGCTGGACCACGAAAAGACCAAATGCAGCACAAACAGCGCCGTAAACAGCAGACTCGACTGCCACGCATGGAACCTGCAGACACGGGTCAACCAACATCCCTTCCCCACCTCGGCGCAAAAGCACGACGACATACCTGACATAATCGCTCTTCCTCTCCAAGATCAACAACAATATCGCCCCGAGCGGCGGCACCGCCGCGTACGCCAAGCACGCCTCATAGTCCAGCCTTAGCCCCAGACTCGTCTCAAACTCCGACACCAGCCCCTCCCTGGCGCCGAGCGCGCTCAGGTACTCGCCCATGCCACCACCACCACCACCACTTCCATGACGGTTCCCTACCCAACCCCTCCCCTCTTCTACCGCCGCCGCAGACGCCGACGTGACGTGCGCCGCGAGCGGGCTCTGGTACCGGCCGGCGGCGGCGACGCCTTCGCCGGACCAGGCGCGCTGGGGCTGCGGGTGCTGCA
>FTCU01000795.1_pt1 | contig 13140 bp, 16 predicted proteins | sample 1639521 | NCBI WGS metagenome assembly FTCU01 (sample SAMEA3914864, study PRJEB12502) | metagenome | biome: forest; material: soil | place: USA | collected 2012-03-12 | depth 0.3 m
AGGAGGCTGTAGAAGCATCTGATTCAGCTGTTTCTAATGTAATTGTAGTTGGTTGATAGTCTTGTTGTATTGCAATTCAAGATCGTTGTTGTAGAGTAGTAGAGAGTGTCCCGCTCGCTTGTATATCCCGCTCGCTTATCATGTACGTTACCCAGAACAGTTAATATTACTGCTTCCAATAACGTTAAACACTGAAAAAGCCAGAACACGACTAAAACCAGCACCAACACCTTTACTAGCACCGAGGAAAGACTACCCACCTAGGCAGTTCTCTAACTCTCCACCAGAGTACTTTATTCTCCTCGACACAGCCTCCTGCAATATGCGCCTTTTTGCTCTCGCTGCCCTCGCCTCGCTGGCTTCTCACACAGCGGCCGATTACATACAGTATACCTATTACTGCGTTGGGGCTTCTTGCAAGGGTGAATACCAATGGTATTCAGCTTACGGCAATTTCTCCGTCGATGCCTCACCCGGCTGCCGCAAGCCCGATACTATCCCGGGGATGAGCGACTTATGCCTGGATTGGACACTCCAGAGGGGCCATTTCTTCTTCAACGGTCACCCTACATGGAAGCGTTGCCTGAAAAAGGGCCCGGTCACCGTAGGCGACTGCCCCAACCCCCGCGTGAGCTGCAATACTCATAAATGGGAGGAGGTTTTTTGTGACTGGTGATTGTAATCGGCAACCAATCCGGCCGCGGACACCCGAGAGTGGCGGGCCCAGGGTAGACGAGATGATCTCCGAGCTGTCCGCCGAGAGTTTGGCGGAAATACATGCAATAGAGGGGAGAGAGAAGAGAAAATCAATATCAGAGACGGACTCATGTTTGCGTCCGTTGTTCTACGTTTGTAGTCGGCATCTCTTGTTCGACTTGCCACTCTATTAGGTTTCGCTCCTGAACGTGCCTCTCCACCATCTTCGCTGTCCTTGTCGGCTGCCCATCACCGCAGCCCCTTTTCCTGCCACTCAAATCCGCATTATTTTCCCCAGTACTTTACCGAAGGTATACAATAGTCCAAAACTCCAGACTCGCCATCTACTGTCTCTCCTGGTCCCTTCAAGCCCTCGGATCCCACTGATCATCCACCTGATCCATCAACCCCAACTTCTTCACCACCTCCGCCCCCAGCACGCTGTCCAACGGCACCAACTTGAAGCTCGACGCCGCGCTCGTTCCCTTCCCACCCGGCAACTCATTCGCATCATCATGCACAACCACCAGCCCCTTCGGAAACCTCTCCCCTAACCCTGTCCCAACCGCGGTAATCCCATCCGTGTTAGTAACCGCATCCACCTCGCCCCCCTCACCGGCAACGATCGTAAACGTCATGACAAACTCATGCGGCGCCTTGCGTCGGTACACATTATACGCACTGACGCCCTGGTTCGAAACCAGGATGAACCCCTCGTCCTTGGTCTTGCCGTACACCAGCGTGACGCCCTCGACGTCGGCGCGCAGGTGGCCATCACCAACCGTCGCAATCGCGACGCCCGTCGGCTTAACCTTGGTGTCGACGGGGGGTTCGGCGTCGTACCGCCACAGCGCGTGCGGCTCTTCGCCGATGAATACCCACCCGTTTTGCTCGTCAGAGACGCACCCTTCGACTTGGCCCCCGGAGCCGGCGAAGAAGGAGCGGACTAGGGTGGTGGTGAGGGTGCCGATGGGTGTGGACGTGAGTTCGTACTGGAGATACTCGGAGGTTTTTGAGTTGACGAAGAGGTATTGTTTGTGGGTCGTGGAGGAGCGATAGGTGCAGGAGCCGTAGACTTTGTATTTGGGGGGTGTGGGCTGGCTGCCCCCAGGAATGGTGGCGAGGGTGCCATTGGTGGTTATTTCGAAGAGGCTGCGTGGAGGTGAGGAGTGTCAGGGGTGGTACTGGGTGCTAAAAGGGAAGAGAGCTTACCAAAGGGTGTTGTCCCCGCGGCACGCGGCAAAAGCAAGGTCAACTTTTCGGTCACCGGCTTGGAAGTTGTAGATGACGTCTACATTGTTCGGCTCGGTAGCGGGAATGGTTTGGAGTAGGTTGCCGGACAGGTCAAAGACGCCCAAGCCGGCACCCTGCTCTGACTTGGTAGTCGTAATGATGCGAGACTCGCTCCGGTCACTCGGCGCAATCCAGATGGCCGGGTCGTCTCCGTCGCCGCCGTTGGCGTCCGTCTCCGCCACTGGCTGGACGAGAACAAAGGAGCAATGCAAGCCGCCCCAACCGTCGTTGCACTTGCACTCATTCGGGCCCACGCATTGGCCATTACCAGAGCAGTTGTCCTCGCACGTGCTAGTCTGGCAGGTTTTGCCCGCAAAGCCGGCGAAGCACGAACATTCAATAGCTTTTCCGTTCTTGGTGCAGTACCCATTGCCGGAGCAAGCGCTGCAGATGGGCGAGGATTTGCGGCAGCCAAGGGCAGGGTTATATTTGGTGTTGACCTTTAGACCTAGGCTTTGGATGGCGCCATCAAGGGAGCTGACACCGAAACCGAGGACGTCTTCGGCCTCGATGGCGTATGTGAGCGTGCCGTTGGGGTACTTGGAGGTGGCGCCTTGGTAGACATTGAGGCCCTGGATTTCGATATCGTCGTGACCAACGAGCTTGAGGTTGCCAAGCAAGGTGAAAGGTGGCGCATAGATGGCGACGGTGTCCGTCATGGCCACAAAGAGGTAGTCGAGTTTGGCGGTGCCAGAGACGTAGACTGCTACGCCGGTGATGTCGTCCTCTACCTCGCCAATCTTGCTGATAACAGGGGCCGCGGTGGACTCGACCAGGTTGAAGACGTAAACGTCCTTGTCGTCATCGGCCGAGACAAACATCTTGCCAAGCGAAGGTGAAGTGGCACAACCGGACGCCTCGACCGGGAGCGGAAAGCTTTGGATCTGTGCTTTAGGTTAGCAGGAGGGAAGGGTAGTTGGCCTTGTTGACCGAGAACTGACCTCGACGAATGTGGAATCATCATAACCCTTCCCATGATCGTTTTTGCGAACAAGAAACACTTTGGCCGCATCTTTGCCAAAGAGATAGACGTAATCACCCCCACTAGGGCTTTTCCACGTGCAAAGGGCTGACCAGTCTCCCAAAACCGTGGTCCGCGCCGACGTTACCTCCCTGAAGTCCGGCAGTTCCCACCCGCGAAGAATGGAGTCCGGTTGGGCAATGCTCACGGCGAGACCCGTCGCCTTGTTTTTGTCGTCCTGGCCGTGGATCGCAGTTACGAGCTTGGTTCTCCGTCCCGGGGTCTCGGCGTGGACCTGAGCCAGAGGGGACCCGGAGTCGAGGTTCCAGGCAAGCCAGCCGCCAGTAGCGGCACCGCCGTCATTGCCGAGGAGGAGCGGAGTCTTGCCGTAGTAGACAGAGGTCCAGTCGGACTCAATCTCAGAGGTCAACGCCGAGACGGGGATTTCGATATCAGCGGCAGAAGATTGGAATACCACGCTCGAGGCCAGCAGTGCCGCCCCGGTTAGGCGCCTCGAGAGTCCCATGGTTGCGCAGCAAATGCTAACGTTGTGATTGAACTCGAATGAACCAAATGCACCCGCCCATGGCAATATCTGGCAACTCCTTTGGCAGCCATGAGCTGGGCATTCGGCCATTTATCGGTCCCCAAGCTGGAGCCTGTCAGGACTTGGCGTTCCAACCTCATCTCACGAGTCCACGATCAGGCCAGCCGGTCCGGAGCTCAACACACGACGCTTGCATGCGATCCTGCTCCTCGTCGTCGCCAAGGGTAAGTAGAAGAGGATTAATGGATACAGGTTTCCTAGGAGGTTCACCGAGATGCCCGCGCCCAGCCTGCTGCCCAGACTATGCTGGAACTGCGTGCTGGCAACCGCTCCGTCAATTGGTTGGCGTTTGTGTCGAGGATCAGGCGCAAGGTGCGGGAGTGCCACTGCAATTGGAGCGGAACTCTGCGCCGTCCAGGGGAGTTGAGCACGTGGGGAGCCAACCCTGGTGGGTTCTACAGGGGTATTTTCCGGCATCCTCTCGGCATCGATCCTTCATCCCAAGAAGGTCGTATTGGAACCTTACAGCTGAGCAGCTAGGATGACTCCGTCTCCTGAGTCCTAGAGACCGTGACCGGGACTTGCTGTGTATTGCGACGCCAGACCGCCCACAACTTCCTACATCTGTCCCTTGCAGGATCGAACCATTCTATAGCACCCTCGATGCTCGCTTCACTCAGGACGGGCATTATTTTCTGGTCTTGCCGCCATCTCCCGCTCGTCGACCAAGGTATGAGAGAAAAGGGGTATGACAAAGCTCGTGAAAGATATAAACTGCAGAAGCATAAATTGCAACGTTTAATATCGCTTAAACGGAAGTAACTTTGCATGGCAACATGATTCACGATTCACAGATACAGTGCGTCTGGTACCATCACGTCTATTATACAAATTGCCCAAAGTAACACCCCCCCTTCTCCCGGAGAGAAAGGAAGAGAGGCAGTAAAAACGTCCCGCTCAGTTGATAGTCACGGGCGGGCAGCTCTTGCCGCTTTGAAAGCAGAAATATCCACCACTACTGCCGCAGCATCTGGCATACGCCTGGGCGGTAGTGAGGGTCATCGAGGTGCAGAGCTGTTTTCCACCAGTCTTAGCTCGGTCTCTTTCTCTTCGTCGCTGGGCAGGGATGAAGCCAAGAACAAGATCACGTACCGTGTCCTCGTTGCCAAGGAGACCGCCGACTGATGCGCAGCAAGGAGCCGTGTCTGGGTCCGTGCCTTCGCCGTCGTTGTCGACTTGGCAGCCGCAGGAGTAGACGCATTCCTGACGGGTGGAAAGGAGAGCGGGCTTTTTGTCGGGGCTGGGAGCCGCCGTGGACATGGTGGCGAGTGTGAGCAAAAGGGCAATGATAGCCTTCATGATGGCGATGAGTTTGTTTGTGTTGTGGTATTTGTGCGGTGGCGGCTATAGGTATGGACGGTGGTTCCTGAAGTCAAAGAAGAGAAGAAACGCATTCACTTACTTTATATATAAATGGGAGGTGGGCTGGGAGATAAAAAGGGCCGATAATGGCTGAACTCGTTCTTGGATAGGATGCGAATGGTTATGCGGACGAATGCAATGCAGTTGTCCGCCTTGAGACTCGAAGGGTTTTCACCGGGCAGTGTATTTCTTATGGTTCAGCTGATCTCCTGTGCCTGTAAATACTACGGTCTCCAAGACTCCCTGGTCGCAACATCTGAGGTGAAATGACAACAATTGGCGGCCTCGGACTTGGTGGTTGCTGATCTTAAGCCGAGCACCGCACCCCCCTGGACATCATGCGCCTGTCGCCGAACTAGCCGGGCGAATGGGTGGTAAGAACCTTCCCTCCAAGAACCCTGTCATCAGACACTTGAACTGCCAAGGTCTTTCCAGCTAGCAAAGACTCAACATCTTGCTTGCGCGACGTAACTCTCTCTCGTCTTCCCTAACGCGTTGGAACGAAGCGAACCCAACCCAATGCCACCCGGAACGTTCTTGCAAAGCCCTATTACAGTTTCCTTCAGACCCTAGTCCTTGCCCGCTTTCTGCTCGAGAAGGCGACGCCAAGTTGGAACTCAAGCCTCAACAATGCCGCTCACATGAGTACGGCCAGACACTCGCTGCGGGCAACCCGGGCTCTGCACAGCCGCGCTTGTAGCGTGCTCCCATGATAAACCGCTCAGCCCGCTCGTTCAGCTGTTTCTCGTTCGAGACGATCCAGGGCCAATTCCACGATACTTCGCCATTCTCCCCGTCCCAGCTGGCCCATCGCCACGGCCACGCCATCTCGGCGTAAAATCTCGCCAACCCAGGCCCGTCTTCTCGGCTAGCGCCCAAGCGCTCCAGGGGCTCTAGGATACGCCAGTATCCCGCCAGCACCGCGTCCCCCTCGGCTTGCGTCAGCTTCCGGAACTCCTCCTCATGCCCCCACCCAGCGCTCGCCGGCAGGGCCAGGCGAAGCGTCAAGCCAGGCAGGTTGAGCTGGTCACGCATCCAGTCGACGGTCTCGGCCCACTCTCGCAATGCTGCATGCGGCGCCTGTGGCCAATCCGCGCGGGGGAAGGGCGCCCAGACAAGCTCGAGGAAGCGCAGGTACGGCAGGCAGTGCGGCGGTACGACGGCGCGCAGGAACTCGCTGGCTGCGAATGTCGCGTGCGCATAGGTCCCGGCGGGCCACCATTCCATGGGGCTGTCGGGCCACGACGAGTCGAGCACCACGAAGCGATTTACGGTGTAGAAGGCCACGCAGGCATCGTGGTAGAGCGTGTGACAAATCAGGAAGAGTGGCGTCGGGGCCTCCCAGCAACGGCAGGTGGAGGAGCTGGTGGCGTGGATACGGCGGCAGAAGCAGCCGATGTTGGGTTCGGGCCATTCTGGCACTGAGCACTGGATGAAGCGGCAGCCATGGTGGTATTCGGGAGGGCAGTCGCCACGGCCCTCGAGGGGCATGCAAGGAATCACCGAGATCCAGTATTTGCGTTTCCCACGGCTCCAGTAGACCTCTTTCCACGGAGTGATGAAATCGGTGTACTCGAGGATGCGCAGCCTGAGCTCGGGAGGAAGGAGGAGGAGCCGAGAACGCGCGTTTGCTACTGGAGCGGGCAAGTCCACGGGGCTTGCGCTTGGAGAGCCCATCCCGCGGGCCCGCAAAACCGCTTCGTGTGCGAGTGCCTCAAGCTGCATGTGACGCACTCCGCAGAGCCGGATGTGACAGTCTCTAAGGCGGGGCAAAAGGCGGAGGCTCGCGAGGAGGAGACGGGCAATCTCAACACCATCGTCGTCCGGCTGCACGTCGCACACGACAGCCAGATCGAGCGTGCCTGGGAATATGTGCGGAGCGAGCGAAGCCACAGTGGCGTGCCATTCTTTCAACAGTGTTTCCACCGCCGACCCATCTGGTTGAGCAAGTGGCAGGTTGTGAAGCTGCCTATGCCGCTCGTTGCTGCATCCCGAAATACGCCGCGGGCCCTCTATCCGGCGTGAGCGGGTAATGCAGCAGTCACCATAGCCCTCATGGCCGTCCTTTTGGTCGTGGCACGAAACCTGATTGAGCACGATCCTGAGCGTGGCCAGATGAGCCAACGCCGGGGGGGTGAGGGCGCGCAAGGAGGCCAGTGATCGCCGCGGCTGGTAGCGGATGGTGAAGAGGTTGGCGGAGTATAGGAGAGCAACTGCCTCGGCATGGATGACACGGCAGGACCCAAGCAAGCCTGGGGGGCAGGTTGGATATCCGGTCTCACTCCGTGTGCGGCCGTTGCCGCCGTCCAGATTGTAGCACTCTGGCGCGACGAGTCCGTAGGCCCTGTAGCCGGGGCCCACCCCGGCATACCGGTAGATACGCCGCCGGATGGCGGCGGAAAGGCGCAGAATGCCGGGAAGACGCGTATCGTCGGCTGGTGTCGCCATGGATGCTGATGGCCAGAGTCGCATGTAAGGTCGAGGACGGTTGGGTTTAACTTTCTTTTTGACAGTGCCTGATGCCCCAGCCAGCAACCAATCAACTTCCGCCTGCTCCAGGCAGCAACAGCAGCGGCAACACCAACAGACAAGACCGTGGGTTGACGAATCGGAAGGAGCCGAAGTGCAAATAAACAAACTTGTCTCTTACCGTCCCTCGTACATTCTTTAAGCATCTATTCTGTCCTGCAGCATGAAGGTGGTGTTCGGAGGATGACTGTGTAAAGTAGGTACTTGTAGCCCAACGCACAATGTCACGGGCCGCCACCACCTGTTCACTTGCATTCGCGATTCCTTGTGAAGTCTGGTTGTTGTCTACGAGCATTCGGCCGGTCCTCCCTTTGGCTTTTGATACCAAGAGCCAGACATCCGAATAGCCGACCGAGCTTGGGTGTCAAGGTCAAGGCCCAATTGCAGGGGGGCAACGTGTGGAGGTGTCTGCAGTGGTTGTGAAACACTAGCCGTCTGGGCTGGAACACAACGCGTCAGCGATGCCGATTTCTACAATCTCCATGATTCATTCCCAGCTTCCTCCCGTACCTACGCGCATTCTTGCTCACTTCAATTTCTAAAGTTTTCCGCCTTTCTTCAACTGACCACTTCCTTCTGCGCAGCCATGCCGCGAGGTCTCCCCTCGCCAAGATATCACCAGCTTTATGTTCATACAAATGGCGAAGATGACAAGGAGTACAACGCAAAACACGACCAAGCGGAGTCTCTTCATGGAATGGTCGACGAGGAAAGAGTTTGGGGTGATATGACAGTCCACGATCGCGAAATGGCGGACAGGCGGTTGTCTCGAAGCCAACGGGTTTGGTCGGCGTTGACGTCGATACGGTCCCTCTTAGACACAGTTCTGTTGCTAGTAATACTAGGGCTGGTGCTGGATCGCGGATCGCAGAAGCAGTCCTGGTTCGATGTTGGAGGTGACATTACGGGGTTCGCCCCCAAGAGTAAGTCTCATCGCCGACATTCTCTGCAAAGACTGTTGCTGACTTTGAGCAGTGTCACAGCAGATCAAGTCGTTTGTTCCGGATCCCACGTTTATCCCCACCAATGGATCCGAGTTCTTCACCGAAACAGTTCAATCAAAATGGCTGAGCATCGTTCCACGTATGTCTCTATTTCTTCACATCAGCGAGAAGGAAGGCTGATCGATGAATCCTAAATTCAGAAGGGTTGGGCTATGTACGAATCAACAACACAAAAGACTACAATAACCTCCCCACGCCACTCGAGTCCTATCCCGATTCAACATTCACAACCTCCATGACTCACCAGCTCCACTGCCTTCACGCTGTTGTCGAGGTGGTAGCAGCTTACACTTCGGGTGAGCTCGAGAGGGTGCCCGAGGAAGGTGGGTGGCATCTTGGCCACTGCTTCGAGTACTTGCGACAGAGCATCATGTGTTGTGGGGATGTGGCCTTGGAGGGGCAGCATACCACCTTTCCTGTGGGGTTCACCGGGAGCGATGGGTGGGATGCGAAGCATGTGTGCAGGGACTATAAGCAGGTCTTGACACATTTGGAGAAGAACAGGGTCGATGACGCGAGCTGGATATGACATGGCTACCTCGAGACGTAACCAGACTTCCCAAGTAGTGCTAAAGCTAAACAATTTTTCCATATTCCGAGTGTTCGTTTTATCTATGATTTTGCCAGTCAAGCGAGTCGGCGATATAGCAGTTGAGGGACCCTCTGTGGGGCGTGTTGTTGAGCGAATGCCGCGCAGAGGAAACCCTGCGATGGCTAACGGTGGGCCGTATGCAAGATTTTGGGTTTGCGAAAGGCGGCATCGGTAGACTGGACTTTCCGTTAGTATTCTGCCAATGTAATGAGAGGAGCAATACCATGGCGTTGAACTATGTGGTCCAGCGTGACTCAAAGTTGTGTCCGGTCCTTTTATTCTTCATGACACATTGACGTTTATCTATGTTTCAAATATGAGCCACCTAGGCACGGTATGTACTCTGAAGAGCTGGGCATAGAACCGGATCGATCCGTTGCACACCAGCACTTCATCCCGTATTACACTGCTCTCAACCACGGCGTCGGTTGCTTTTCAGGCTGCCTTCCTTTTGGCGTCTAGTACAGCAAGACGCTGGACTCCCCCCTCTTGGTTTTGGTGCCCGTGCAGTTCCCAAATCCAGATTGGCATCCGTTCTTCAGATCACAATGATCGACAGTGGATCCGCAGTACCCCCTATTAACATCCAACCACCCCCCGTTAGCACGCGACTCTCTCACCAAGGTCACCTCTCCAGGATAAGAGCAGTAGCACATACGCAACGGAGCAACAGCTCACAACCGTAGCATTCCCGGGACACCGATACCCATTCTTGCCCACGCCCGTGGTCCCGCACGTGCCGTCGACCGAGATGGACACGCCGGGCTTGGGCGCGTAGCACGCGCTCGACGAGTTGGAGTACCGCGTCTGGCAGGCCGCCGTTGTAAGGCAGAAGATTTCGGTCGAGCCGCAGTAGCCGTACTGCGAGCAGCAGGGAGCGGCGGACGGGCACGTGTAGCCCGAGTTGGCGGCGCCGCAGCTGTTGTCGGGTGAGACAGCGCGCGAGGTGAGGGAGGTGAGGAGCGGGGTGGCGAGAACGCCGAGGGGGAGGAGGAGAGTTGTGAATTGGAGAAGCATTGTGTGGTTCTTTTGTTGGTGAATGTTGTCGACTGATGAACCCGGATCCCGTTGATAACCCTCGTTTCAAGGTCAAAATCATGAATCGAAGATCCATGCACCTCCCTTTATATTTTTTTCTTTTCCACATTCACCATGAATCGGATGTCCCGGCACGGCTCGGAGAACTGCCGGGGGCTAGCGAGTTCAATATACGCGGTAGCTGCGATTGACAGCGTCGAGAATTGATGAAATCTATCTTGTCCCAAACAAATGAGCAGAGTCTATATTTACCCGCGTCTGCACGGTAGGACGTGTTTCTTCCACCTTGGCTACGATCGGTCCGCGGATCGTCCCCTTGCAGCTGCAGAGATTACCACCTGCAGTGTGCTGGGGCAACCTTCTCCGCAGCATAAGAGTCTAGGATATAGGTTTTACACGCCACCGTCGGTGCATATTAGCCGCAGAGCGGGCCAGGGGTAGAATGCAGAACCTATATCAACAGCAGGGCAGGATCGGTGAACGTGGAACTGCAATAATTGAAGATGACGAGTTCCTGGATATTGCAGGTATGAAGTCCGAGGTTGGTGCCCCTCAATCGTTGAGAGAGAAATTCTTCCATGTTGAGTTCAAGGGCGTCCTTCTATTTGTGCCGCACAATCCTACCAGCTCACACCTACGTTGGCAACACAAGCTTGCTGTCCTCGCTGGTAAGCTCACAGCTCCAGGCATCGCTTCCACCCGCTATGGAGTTCAAGAACGCAAAGTCATCTAGGATTCTAGAGTCAGGGAGCCCCAGACGTCCCGGATCGATAAGACCAACCTTTTTCAAAGACTGGGATAAGATACACGAACAAAGCAATCTGATTGGGCGTGTCAAGCCGCCACGGCAGAAAGAGTCGGCATTGGAGATGATGCCGGCGCGGTTTCCGATTTTGAGTTTGACTCGGATGGCTGTTGTTATTTTCGCGTGCTCTCCTTTTCCGGGACAAACTGTGTACGAGGTGCATTGCTGTAACTATGCGAGCCGGATTCTTTCTGCCTCAACCGCCCCGCTCCCTAGGTTCAACTCTCCGTCCATCACGCCGTGTACGTAACCTTCCCCCAGAAGCTCCCACGCCTCTCCTGTGATGTTGTCAGGGACCTGGGTCGAGGGAGCTCGGGGGTTCGCCAGGCTCGAATTCGCCCCTGGCTGACCACTTTTCCTGACAATATAAGGACAATGACTCCCGCTGGGAACAATAACCGTATCGCCTTTGGCCGCCTGTCCAGGGCACAACCCAATGTAGCCTTTGGAAGATAGAAACGGCCTACTAGACCACAGTGACATGAGCGTATTGCGGTACGAATAGTACCAAGCCCCCAATCCCTCCCCGGGCAGAGTGGAGGTGATGATAGTCTCCATCTTTGCAAAGGACGCCTCGGCAGCTTGTGTAGTCCCAGCGCGAACAGGCTGTTGCAGGTCGTTGACGATTCTGTCGGCGACGAGTATCCGCCACCGGGCCGCTCTCTTTTCGGCAGGACTGTAAAGTTGGCTGATGGATAGGAAGCGGTCAAGCTCGAGGATACGGAGACTGGCCGACGCCCAACTGAAGTCTTCAGAAAGATCAGCGGTCCACTCCGAGCCGACCTCCTGGAGGGTGTCGACGATAAAACCTTCAAGACACAACACGCTCATTTCCTCGTCTCCCTCCTCGGTGTAGACTCGTGCGGTGGTGCCCTTTCCTGCATGGAAGAGTTGTGTGGCGCCCCCATCACTCGTATAGCCCAGCCAAGGTGGCCGTTGCTGTTGTGTCCAGTTGGTGGCCCACGAAGGCAGCGCCGTGCTGCGATGGCGACAGAGACTAAGGAAGTCTAGGTCTCCTCGGGCGTAAAAGTGCCGCGCAAGACGCGTGCACAAAAGGTTCCAAGATATCCCGGGAACCAGTAGCCCGTCCAAAATCTCTCCATCGCTCGCTAGACCCCGCAGCGCCCTGATCTTGTCTTCGGGATCCCGGCACAGCAAAGGATCCTCTGAGTCTGCAACATACAGACTTATCAGCAACCCCTTCAAGCTCCGCTGCAAATCCCCTTGCAAGTACTTTTTTCTTATCCCTAGCGTTTGGGCAGCCCGAGCACTAAACGGCCGCGGAACCATCCCCATCCTCCAGACGAACCGCTTGAGCCGCAGTGACCTCAGAAAAGAAATCTCCGAGTCCCCAATCGCCTTTCCCTCCCTCAAAATCCACAACGCCAAGAACAACAGCGCTGCCCAAAGCCGTTCCCAAACAATCCTCCTGTCCCCGCAGGCAAAAGTCAAGCTCCCCTCCCCCTCCGGCGCAAGGCAAATTTCCTGAATAATCCACGCCCTCGCAAACCACGGCCGCGCAAACAAATCCAGCGCCGCATTCCCATCCAACCCAGGCCCCCTCCCAAACAATCCGCCCCCCCTCTCACGATCCATGATCCCCTCCAACCGCCTCCTCAGCCGCGCCTTCTCCTCCCGCCGCTCGCACCCGTCAAAAGCAGGCCAGGCGCGCAGGTCCGACTCGCGGAAGATCATCGCGCCGGCCGCCAGCACGTCGCCGCCGATGCGCTCCATCTGCGGGATCACGCGGTCTGTCGCGGCGTCGCCGGGCCCGAGGAAGACGACCACGCGCTCCGCGCCGCGGTAGACGTCTGCCATGCGGGCGATCTGGGCGAGCTTTTCGGTCTCGTCTGACTGGTTGATGCAGATTGCGTCGGCCCAGAGGGGGCGGGATTCAAGTTCGTTGGTGGCGAGGTGGAGGAGGGCGGCGTGGAGGTTGCGGGTTATGAGGTGGGGGTGGTCGTTAATGAGGATGGGGAGGGGGTTGGATTCGGAGCCCCAAACGTAGGAGAGGGCGATGTACGGAGCAGTTGGAGGTCCGGTGGAATGGAGGGTGGTTGTTTGGAGACTGAACTGGAGCGGGAGGTTTGGGTTGGTTGAGGAGGGTATGAGGGACAGGAGGCGGATTTCGTCAGGGGCAAGCCTGGTCGTGTATTGGAAGGACGTTGATTCGGCCATTTCGGTGGCAATAGACAGCTAGGAAGGGTGATGGAGGAGGGTCAGGCATGGAAGCGCAATTCCGAGAACGCCGAC
>FTCU01001125.1_pt1 | contig 13136 bp, 10 predicted proteins | sample 1639521 | NCBI WGS metagenome assembly FTCU01 (sample SAMEA3914864, study PRJEB12502) | metagenome | biome: forest; material: soil | place: USA | collected 2012-03-12 | depth 0.3 m
AAAAAAAAAAAAAAAAAAAAAAAAAAAAAAAAAACCGAGGCATAGAGCGAGATGGCCCCTGAAACCGGCATGCCAAGTCATTAGCCAGAAGACCTATGCCATGTTGGAAGCAAGACACAGTACATGAAACAAGCAACTCGCGCAGAGCGTTAATGGAAGTGAGGATGTCTGGCGGGGCAGTTGGCGTTCAACTTGACGCTTGTCTTGAAACTACCACCCAATCAGAACAGGTTTGTGCAATGTTACCCCTCTTTCACCAGGTTCGGCTGTTTCAAGCCTCGCTTGCTGCTGCATCCCTACTCCCGTTCCAAAGCCACCTAGAGGTACATCCTATCTCTCAGACTCTGTCTCTCTCAGGCTTTCTGCCTCTCTGTGTTTCTGCCCTTGGGCCCTCGCTCTCTCACTTCCCAGCTTTCTTTTTTTTTTTCTCTCACTCGGCCAATGGAACCCAACCGCAACCTGCACGACCCGTGGTCGAGATCTTCAGCAATCTCATCACCCCCGGCGTCCGCTACTCGGCCGAAGCCTACGACCTTGCCAACCGCCGCTGGTACCGCCTGGACGTCACCGAGCCCGATGTCCCGCCTGACGACTGGCTTACGACGACCGTCGCAGACCACGTCAAAGCCTACCACGCCGCTCATGACGCCACGCTGGGATGGACCACCATCACCATGCTGAGCCACGACGGGCCCGCGACCTTCTCCACCAGCCCTGACGAGGACGTCTCCCGCCCCATCAAAAAGTTTCTCACCTACGGCGCCGAATCCACGGATCGGTTGCCGACCACCCCGGTCGCAGAGCTCCAGAATCTCGTTTACATCAGCCGGTCCGCCGACCGTTGTGTTTGGCGCGGTCAGGACTGTGTGTTCAAGTGGATTGAGTTTGATGTGGACATCCGGCCTATTACTCAGGAAATCCGGACGCGGGAGGCGCTGCGGGATGCCATCCTCGCGTCTTCTCCCGAGATTACCGACCTGGACAACGAAATGGCGCGGCAGTTCTGTGTTGTGCCCATCTTGGCGGTGGTTATTGCCGATCGCGCGCCGTGGAAGGAGGGGAGTGTTGCCGGGGTGCTGACGCCGTTTTGTGGGCAGGATTTGGAGATGGTGGTAAGGGATGGGGAAGAGTTGCCATTGGGGACGGGGCAGTTGGCGGAGGTGGTGAAGGGGTTCAAGAGGTTGCGGGAGTGTGGAGTGGAGCATGGGGATATCAAGTACTGGAATACGGTGCTGCTGAAGGAGAGGCTGTTGCTGATTGATCTTGGGTCGGTTGCGCCGGGGTATGATGGGGATGCGAAGGCGCTGGGGACGTTGTTGCTGTGGTGCGTGGAGAATGCGAGAGGGTTGAGGGAGGACGCCGGGACGAAGGCGAGCGTGGTTGCTGCGGCGGCTGCGTTGCTGGCCGAGGAGGACTTTGATGCCACGTTGGCTTGTTTGTCCGGTGAATGATACTTGATTGGATGTCACATGTGCAGCGTGCTCGACTTCAGGACAGTTCCGGCCATCGTCCACGTGCGACGTCATACTAACACATCCCAATCATTGCCACTCTCATGAAGATGCCTGTTTGCAAAACCGTAATGATGTTCAGAATAAAAACACAAAAACACGCCCACTCACAATCTAAAATCATACAACGCAACCTCATCACTCGGCCGACGTTTCAGCGCCTCCACGTCCTCATCACCCTTCGCCGGAGCGCCGCCCTTACCTGCAAAGGAAGAAGGGGGGGCGTTGGGCGTCCTCCGCGCCTGATACTGCGAGCCCGCTTCCCTCGCGCCGGACTGGTGTCCTGCCCCCATGAAGATCTTGATCTTGCGGAACAGCGGCGTTAGGGTCGCGAGCGAGGAGGCGGTCAGTCCGAGGCCGATTTCGATTGTCGACCAGGCGGCCATGGGCTCGAAGTCGTAGAAGTATTCGGGGTTGTCGGGGATGCTATAGGCGTAGGGGATGCGGATGACGGAGGCGATAGAGGCGCTAGGAGTCGTCAGTCCCTGACTTGCTCAGGTCAGAAATAGAAGGGGAGAGTCCACTACGTACATAGACCCGAGCGCGATAACAGCACAGACTGAGATCTTCTTGCGCATCTCCATCTTCGTCTTCCACACTAACCTCGCGGGCAGGAGCGGTAGGATCCAATCGGCCAAGACATTCAGAAACACGGCTACATAGCTTGGGATAATGCCGGCGAGGTTGCTATTGCATTTGCCGGCGGGCGGGACCGGGGCGAAGGCTGTCCACTGGTACTCGACAGGGCTGCAGGCGAAGATGGCGAGAAAGATGAAAAAGAGGTTGTAGACGGTGACGATGCCTATCATCGCCCAGAGCGTGATGCGCTGCCAACGCTCGTGCGAGCAGATGCGGAGCAGGAACAAGCCGACGACCACTTTGAGGAGGGCCGAGATAACGATGTAGAGGTACGTGCCAATCCACCGCCACATCATGGCCTTGGGCCGGTCCAGGGGCGGCAGGTCGACAATGTCTTTGCCGACGCCGTAATGCACAGCTAGCAGGGCGAAGGTAGTGTAGGCAACATAAAGGACCTTGGGATTCACAGCAAGAATGTTAGTTGGCCGCGCGGTGCCAAGGGTACTTGGACTTTTCAGCAACGGAAATCATACCAACGTGACCATAGCCAGCCAGTCTTCGACGTAAAAGTGTTTGAGTATCACAGCCATAGAGTAAAAGCGGAGGGCAGTAGACACGACGCAGAGAATGAGGCAGACGATGAGCACAGCCCGCAGGTCCGGCCCGCGGTCGTCGGCCATGTTCGCACCCGGTACACGCTGACGGTGTCGATGTCCAAGAAGGGTGCAAGATGCTTGGCGGGGGCGAGGCGTACAGCTATTTAATTCAGGTACCGGCACCGGACGACGCAGGACAGGCAGCCTCATAGCCGTTTCAGAATCCGCTGACACTTCCAGTTTCCATTCGAGAACAATAGTTCACACACTAATCCCGTCCCTAGCCTCCTTGCGTCGCAACTGAGACGCACAAGTGTGTGGAGGGGAGGGGAATGCGGAGAAGCTGGTTCCACATCACCCCCCGGTCGTGAATGTGATCGACCAGGGACATACGTACAAGTACCTAACTATTGCCGGCTCAGCACCTTTCCCGGCAAGTTGGTCCGATGGGTTTCTCTTTGCACCATTGGCGCTGTATTAGGTAGTTTTCGTTTTTTGTCTTGTTGTCGAGCCGGCGACCCTCCTCTTTCCTGCGAAGTGCCCGAAGAAGCGGCAACCACCGGGCGTCCTACCCAGCAGAAGAAAGGCGTGATGGATAATGGACGATGATGGTGGGGAGCGCTGGTGGCTGGGAAAGCGGCAACACCCCCCAAATGGCGATGGTCCGGAGCAGGCGTCCGCACTAGCCACCGCACTAGCCACCGCTCCGGCTCACGTGGACAGTGGCCTGGCGAAAAGGCGCTCCAGAAGGCGCTCCAGAAGGCGCTCCAGAAGGCGCTCGAAGCTGGCTCCTCGGCTGTATTGTGGATCTCCCGTCCCTGTCCTATTGAATCACAGGAAAATGCGGCTTCTTGTTCCGTAGCGCGACGACACTAATAGACTTATGGCTTTAGGCGTCTGTCACATGCAGTCTCATATGCCCTCGCGCTTGGGCTTTCGTTGGCGCTTGTCAGATGTCAACACGCTACGGAGTAGGTACCCAGTCTGTACTGCAGGGGGCGCCAAATCAGGCGTGGTCCCGGAAGCGCGGGGAGGTTCCACAGCGAGGTGTTGTGAAGAGGGAGACGTTTGACTGCTGTCGAGATTCGTCTAACATTACATGTTCAGGGTCTCCTGCCTCTATTCCTGCTGCCACCAGAACTCCCAGGCACACAAGGACGCCGCCGTCGCCAGGTCAACACCACGCTTCGCATGCCAAAACACGGACCTCGGGCATAGCGTTGGGAGAATAACGACACTGAGGAAAAGGGTCAGCCGGCATGTTGCGAGATGCAAAGTACTCGTCCACCTTCAATTGCCACTGCTCGGCAACGAAGCGGAAGACGTCGCCGACATGATCGAGGTCCCAGCCGCTGTCACCCTCGCGCACATCGGTGAATCTGCAGCCATTGCCGTAAAACTGGTGCCGGCCTTCCGTCGCCGGCACAATATCTGGGCGCCGCCGGATGCGGTAATCCACAAACCACAGTGTTTTCGCCCTGAGAAGCTGGTCGCTGGCTGCTCTGATCGCGAAGTTCATTGTTCTTTGGCTGAGCTGCTCGTCGGGCTCCGGTGTCGTCCGAGACCATCGGGGATCGTAGTCGATGCCGATCTGGTCAACCAAAAAATTCCCAACCGGATCGGAGAGACGGGAGCCAAAGGTTTCCCCGGCGATTGGGGGCGAGGCACCCAGCGGGCGGAGGAGGAAAAGATCGGTCTTTGGATGCGTCAAACAGCGAAGTCGCTCGCCGTTGGACGCCCTGAATGGTGTAATCGCTGGTCGATCATCCGGGGGCCTCCAGAAACCCCCAGCAGTCCGCTTGATATCCCGTTCGGTCAGCTTGAACCGGCGCTGAATGAGTTCCCTCGATTCCGTGCAAGTCGTCCACAGCCCGCTGTCGACCGGGTATGCCGAGCCGCTGGCTCGGGTCCACGAGAACCGGCTAGTATTAGCGAAGGCAATGTGGGGATTGGTGGGAACAGCCTGCCATGTCTGCGGCGACTGTTCGTTGTCGGTGTCGCTGTCGGAGAGGGTGAAGCAGTGAGCGCCAGGCTGGTCGGGACGGATGGCGTGAGCCCAGATCATGTCTCTGAGCTCCTTCGGCAGTCTTGGGAAGGGATGGAACGTCTTCGTCTCCATCGCTGGTTCGAGGTCGCAGGGGATCCGCAGAGATGCAAACTACAGGTAGATGTCAAAAGTTTTGCCCCGCGATCGACATGCAAGTACTGTCTCCCTCTCTCTGTCACTCTCTTTCTCCCTCGTACACAAAGACAAAAAGACAAAATAAAAAGAAGAAAGAAGAGAGGAAAGGGAAAAGAGAGAGAGAGAGAAAAGAGAGGGGAAAAGGCAAAAGAAAAATAGAGTGGATGACGAGAGAGCTGGTCTGCTTAGAACCCAATGCCAGCGGACGGGACAAAACTTTTGAGAGGTGGGTGTAAGAGTCAAAATGTCAGTCGCGGAGATGCAAAGAGTCAAATGTCAGTCGCAGAGATGCAGGAGGGAAAAAGGCATAAATAAGACGTTGAGATGGCGGGGAAGGTCTGTGGTTCAACCGAGCGTGTCCCCGCCTCGGAGGCCGGCTCCGCCATGGCTTCCAAGTCGCAAGTCAGCCAAGGCAAGTCCGGTCTGGCAAACCTGCCAAGACTCCGCCAAGCTCACTCATTTTGCTTCTTTGACCCCTTGGCTCAGTCCATGGTCTGGAAAGGTGACAGAGTCTTGGACCTCTACGACAAGTGAGCACCGCGCACGGTCAGAGCCAGCATGGAGACGTACGCAGCAACCCAGGGCAACCTGGCTCAGTGGCGGCTATTTTACATTGAAGCCATCATCGGGTCACGATGCTGCATTGACTTCGGGGGCATGTCAACTGAGTGAGGTAGATGCGCATGTGTCGCAAGCGCCTTTTGCATGACGTCAGGCATAGTTGGCAACTTCCCATGTTCCGAGGTCGGAAGGAGCGTTCCTTGGGCTCTTTGCCAACGAACTCCGGTTCATCGATCCCGGGAGTGGCATCCTTGCCCTGGTCCTCTTGAGTCAAAAAAGTACCACCTCGGCAATGATGCAGCAGCGCTGATCGCACGTCTGAAAGCCTTCCCCACGATCTGGACACGCTTCTGTCCTCTCCAGTCACTTAAATATGCCGTTCTATCAAACGAAAGCTCCTCCTGTAAGATCTCTCGCCGGATTCAACGTTCTGCCTACATCGTGTGGTGCCGATGCTAACCTAGCCTCAGCGCGGTCCCCGGGCGATGGTATGTCACTCTCCTTTGAGACGCCACGCGCCCTCTGGCCGGTAATTGCCGCCGAATTGTATGAAGCAGCAGCGCGGCGGCAACTTCTCGGCCCCGGCCCCGGCCCCGACCCCGAAGCGCAAGGCCAAAAACGACGTGAGTGGCCTCCGTTTGCACCTTCATCACAACAGGATTTGGCATGGAACGCTAACGCTCCCGGTCCAAATTTACAGGGAACCAAAGAAGTCAGTTCCGAGCCCCGGCTCCCAACACCCATTGACATTTAGCTGACGTTGCGTTGCTGTTGTCAGTTTTACGCGGAGAAGCTGCGGGTAAGGTTGCTTGGCAGTTCTTCTTGTTGTGCGGGTCTATTGCTCGCCATCTTGCAGCAAGCAGTCACGCGCGTGGTCGTGAGTACCTGACCATTCCCATCGACGGAGGCCCTGGACTGACCACAGGACGACAGGAGTTTGAACTGAAGGCCAAGGTAAGGAGTCACACATAATACCAGCGTCCTGTTTACGTGGCTGACTGGAAGGGCATCTAGCACTTTCTTGAGCTTGCCGAGGTATCTCCAATCCCCTCAACTCTGTGTGGGTGCCAGGCGCGCTGACGTTAGTGCAGAAAGAGAAGGAGGCCATGCGGGTGAGATTTGCCATGCAGAGGATATCTGACTGGTGATGTACTGACCTCAAGCTCTGAGGATTAGAAGTGGCGGCAAAAGAAACTGGTAAGTCTTCTTGTTCATCCGGCGTTGCCTCGCACTGACATTTGCAACAGGCAGCGATCTCGGAGGAGGTAAGATTCTCCCAAACCCGACGCCCGAGCTGACTCTGATGAACTGCGAACTCATGTGTTCACTGTGGATAGAAAATATTTCAGCAGAGATGTCAGGAGATCATGGTGAGTGAGACCCCTGCCTTCCCACTTTCATGTCTTGTTTTCCCAGTTAATTATATGTTGTCCTGGTTTAGAACGAAATCGAGAACAGGGCCCGGGCCAAGGCCAAGATCAAGGCTGAGCCTGTCACGGAAGCCGACTCATGACCGAGGCCAACTCCGTGGCCGACGCCGATTTCTTCACCGAAGCTGAGCTGGCTGCTCGTGTCAGGTAAGTTGCTGATTTCCAAGTACATTTCTCTTCTCAGAAAATTGCTAATGCTTGTCAGTGGCCATTAAAAAATACATGAACTTTCAAAACCCCGCCTTGGTTATGGCAGGCACCTACCAAGGGCAGAGGACTCGGAGGCAGAGCCCTTCCAGCTTTACTCGGGCACTGCCGGGCCCCTTCCGACAACTCCTGTCCACGATCAATGCCTGCTTCCGGACATCGCACTTGTCTGGGGTAGCGACTGGGGACATGCTGCGAGGAGGTGGCGGGAGACGGCAGGTGTGCCTTCCTGGACGGCAACAACCCGCCTGATGCTGTTCAGCTTTCGGCCAATTTGGGGTCCCGCCCCCTCTCGCCAAACTTGCAACAAATCCTGTGCATCAAATGCCAGAACCCAAAAGGCTGAGTCAAGAATCTTGAGCTGACCAAATCTGATGGCTGACCCTTTGCAAACAAGATTCCGTCCGTTCTGCCGACTCGACCCAACCGCCGCAGCCAGGTTCTCAATGTCATCACCGACATTGAGACCGTCAAGGAGTCCGGCGCCCCCAGCAAGGACAACTCCACCTCCACGACCGCTTTCCTCGACCAAGCGGACGATCCCTCTGCCAACTTCACGGCCGCTCTCTCCGACTAAGCGAACGATCCATCTGCCAATATCGGACAGGTCATGATCCGGGATCACTAGAGAGGGGATGCTTTGGCTGAAACCTCGTCTGGTTAGCCTCAGGGCGAAACCGCCAGTACCGGGGCAACCCGTCCTGCCGTGCCAGATTCAAGATCACTGGAGAGGGGATGCTTCGGCTGAAACCTCGTCTAGCTAGCCTCAGGGCGAGACCGCCAGTACCGGGGCAACTCATGCTGCCGTGCCAGATTTGGAATGGGGGCGGGTATCTGCCCTTGTGGCGGTGCCCGGCTTGACGGCTGCAGCCAATTCTGCAGTGACCACTACTTGGCGGCTTCACCACCCCAAGGCTGTGGAGTCAAGCGGGCGACGAAGTCGGACTCCGGGACCTCCACGTGGTGTCGCCTGGGAACCTGGCCTCACGGTCAGAGCCAGCACGGAGACGCTCTTGCAATGCAGGGTCATCAATCCACATCAGCTCCAGTTTCTTTCCTTGTGGCACTCCTCCCGACCGCACCTTTTGGTGGATGCACCCGGGAACGAGGCGCCTGACGCCAGCTCTTCCAACGAACGAAAGCTCCTACTGTAAGACCTCTCGCCGCATTCAACGTCCTGCCCTCACCATGTGGTGCCAATGCTAACCTAGCATCCGCGAGCTCCCAGAAAGATGGTAATTATGTCACTCTCCTTTGAGACGCCATGTGCCCTAACTGGCTGCCCCTGGTTGGATAAGGCTCCCGTCTCTTTTCCCGTCTCTTTTCCCATCTCTTTTCCCGTCTCTTTTCCTGTCTCTTTTCCTGTCTCTTTTCCTCTCTCTTTTGTTACCTCTCTTCCTGTCTCTCTTCCTGTCTGTTTTCGAACTGCTGATCTATTTCGTGACAGAGAGAGAACGAAGAGTCAACTCGCCATCCAACCCAACCCCGAAATCCCGGCATCAATGTATAAAGCGCCGCGGCGGCAACTTCCCAGCCTCGAACCCCACGGCACCGCGGTCGTCCGGGCCCAGGGCCGAGGACCATGTACTGAGCTCAAGCTCTGGGGTCGCCGTTTTTGGCACATTCTCTCCAATCTGTGAGTGGCATCGTTCCCCCGGACTTCCTTAACAGGATACCTGGTGTTGACCGCGATACTAATAACCGCGGTGTTTCAGCCAATCTTTCCTTGTATGCTTGTCTCTGGTCCTGGTGCAACCGGATGCGTGCTAAACAGGGTGATTCTTCCTTGGTAGGACATAATGGTATGCTGAAGATTTTGCCTCTTGAGTTAGCTTACTGTTGCTAATAATCAACTTTAAAGGCGCCCCAAGCTCCCCGCGGCGTTATACCGGTAAGTCCCCACACCGAATTGCCCGCTTCTTCTCCTAACCAAGTATAAGACCGGCCCGCGCAGAATGGTATGTCACTGTATACACCGTTATATACGCCGTTTAGACGACCTAGTCTCACTTTTTACGGCAGCCATATCGCGCCCACCGTGCCGCCAACGGCGGCGTTAAAGTAGGAAGACTTCCCAAGAAGCTGATAGCTAGGAATGTGTCTTGCTGACGGAATTGTTCCTAGCGCCCACAACAAGACAGTGACCCCCCGCCGCCTGCCCCTTTGGCCAAGAGGGCCAAAGACGACGTAAGTACCAAGCTAAGCTCGTTCCTTGGACTAAACTTGTGCTTATTCTTCTGGCTTAAATTAGGGGACGAAAGAAGTTAGTGCCAAATACCGATTTTCCCTCGTATTGATGTTTGGCTGATCTTGGTGTTGTATAAGTTCTACGCAAAGCAGAAGCTGGAGGCATATACAAACCGCTATTGTGTCATTCTCGATTTAATATCAATAAAGGTCGCTTGCAACGCACGGGCCTGCCTGGCTGGGGTGAGAGTCTGTGAGAGGCGTTCCCAGGTGCTGATCGGATGGGCTAGAAGGGTTTGAGAGCGTGGGCCAAAGATTGGGGTCTTCAAAAGCAGGGAACAAGGGGATTATCCCGTGTGCCAACAGGAGGGCCACGGTTGTGGTGGCGGGGTGTGGACGGGGTGGTGAAGTGATTTGGGGTGATGTTTCAGATCAAGGCACGACAGGCCGACAAGCTGAGGGCAACGACTGGTTTGTGGCCAGCACGCTGAGCCGCAAAGGACGGAGATAAACCAAAAATAAAGACAAAATGAGAAGGTCAACGCGTTGAACTTCACCGCCTTTGCGAAACATGATGGCGGATGTGTCGAGGTGTCGATGTTTGCAGACAGGTTGCTCGCCTGGCGGAGAAGCACGTCGGCGGCCTTGGGCGTGTCTAAAAATGGAAAAAATAATTAGTAGCAGGAGAGGAAAACATGGAAAAGAGAAAGGAAAGAAAGGGGAAAAGATCTAGGAAAAGAACAGGGAAAAGAACAGGGAAAAGAACAGGGAAAAGAAGAGGGAACAGAACAGGGAAGAGAAGAGGGAGCAGAACAGGGAAGAGAACAGGGAAGAGAAGAGGGAAGAGAAGAGATAAAAAAAAAGCGAAAAGAGGAGGGAAACTAAGAGGGAAAAGATGAGGGATAAGAAGAGGGGAAAGGAGAGGGAAAAGGAGAGGAGAAAGAAGAGATAAACAGACCAGACAAATCCCTCTTTGCTTTTGAGAGGTAACAGTAGGTACGGTACTTCTCTGATCAATTAACTCTAGTACTTGTTGTTGATACAAGGAGATGCATTTACAACTAGATGATGGTAAAGTGTTTCCGCGAATACGACGAGATTGTCTCTTCAACGCTACTCTCAAATCTCCTGTCCGCGTCACCACTGCCACCTCTCCGGCAGCACCTGGCTAAAGTCAAACCTCCCGTCGGCCCCCTTGACCACGGTGCCCCTCTCGGTGACAATGGCGTCGATCAGCGCGTGCGGCGTGACGTCGAAGGCGGGGTTCCACACGCCGATCCGCTGGTCGGCAATGGCCACCCTGGCCGTGCGGCTCGTGTCGACGGTGCCGTCGGCGTTGACCACGGCGCCGCTGATCTGGGTCAGCTCCTCGGCCTTGCGCTCCTCGATCTTGATGCCCGCGCCCGTCTCGGTCTCGAGGTCGATGCTCGTCGTCGGCGCGGCCACGACAAACTTGACGCCGTGGTGGCGCGCCAGCACGGCCAGCTGGTACGTGCCGATCTTGTTGGCCGTGTCGCCGTTGCGCACCACACGGTCGGCGCCCACGATGACGGCGCCGATGTTCATGCGCTCGCGGTGCAGGTGGAACAGCGCTGCTGCCATGCTGTCGGTGATGAGCGTCGCCGGGATGCCTTCGAAGACTAGCTCGAACGACGTCAGCCGGCTGCCCTGGTTGTAGGGCCGCGTCTCGGTGCAGTAGGCGTGCTTGAGCAGCCCTTCGGAATGCAGGGTGCGGATGATGCCCAGGGCGGTGCCGTGGCCCGACGTGGCGAGGGAGCCCGTGTTGCAGTGCGTGAGGACCGAGAGAGGGCGATCGGGACTCGCGTCGTACTGCTGCTGCAGCCAGGCGGCGCCGAAGGACCCGATCGACTTGTTGTTGTCCAGGTCCTTGGCGAGGATGGTCTCGGCGGCCTCAATGTACGAGCTCAGGATGGCCTCCTTGGCCTCGGGGTGGGCGAGACCCTCCAGCTTGGCGGCGCGGGCGGCCAGCTTGAGAAGCGAAATGGCGTTGGAGAGGTCGACGGCGGTGGGGCGGCTCTCCTTGAGAAAGTCCAGGCGGCCCTCGATGTAGGCGATGGTCTCCTCGGGGGTGGTGGCGGCTGGGACGGGATCAGGTTGTTGTCCTGGTTCAGGGGTCCAAGGAGGACTTACTGCACTTTCCGTGGTGAAGCTCAACGGCGTGAGCCAGGGCGGCCACGATGGCGATGGCCGGGGCCCCTGAGAGGTGTTAGAGCGAGATTGGACAGAAATACTCGGGAAAGCTGCGTAACTCACCCCGCACCCTCATAGAGCGGATGCAGTCAAAGGCCTCCTCGGCTGTCGACACCTCATCGTAGTGGTGCTCGTGGGGCAGCCGGAGCTGGTCAAGCACTAACAACTTGCCCCGCGAGTACTTGATCGCCTGGAGAGTCGCCATGTTCGCGGAGAAATAAAAAAACTAAATGCAGAGGGAATCCGGTAACAAAAACAAAAAAGGCAAGAAAATCCGATGATGATTTCTGGCCAACCCAAAACCCTTGGATTTATTTTGCAAGGAAATAAACGGCTGGTTTCGAGCTGCTGGTGAAAATGTCGCTGGCAGTCGCAAAAAGACCCCGCCACGCCACTGAGAAAACCGTTGGTGGGGTTGCGGCCAGTCAGGGTCCTCAGGCACGGCACGCTCAACGCACGACATCGATGAGGAGCGCGCTAGTCCTAATTGGAGTTAAGGTGAGGAGGGCCGGGTGCAGGGGTGTCGGAACTCACCGAGAGCATGGGCATGCATGCACCTTTGGGGATTGTGGATTGGGAATTGTGGGGAACTCCCGTCGCCAATTCGAGGTGCTCGAGTGCCGCCGCATCGCATCGCATCTCGGATTAGACACGACACGGCGGACCTCGTCCAAGGCGCAGACAGACAGCACAAACAGCACGGGGCCATGCCATAGACCCTGCCCGACCCTGCCTGCGCGCTGTCCAGCATGGAACAGCCGTTTTCGTCGTCCAAAGTGACAGGTGCAGCCTAACAGCCCCTTTCTGCCTGCTTGCAGCTGCATCAACTGACACACCCTCCAGTCGAGTACTTCGATCCCTACGATGTCTACAAGCTCCTCGCCCCCGGCCTGATTCCCCGACTCCCGCTGCGCGACCTCAACTGGCAGTCGCACGCCGGTCCGCTCCGGTCCATCAGCACCCTCCACGCCGAGCTCGTTCCCACTGGCGTCGACTACTCGGCCATCTTCACGCCCCTCGCGTCGCCCGCGCCAAAGACCCCCCTCTCTGCCGACATTACCGGCGGCCCGAGCCGCGACGATGGCTTCCAGACCGCCGCCATTGGCGGGAGGGCCGGCTCCGGGGAGCAACAGGCAGACGCGACCGGCAATCCCCTCCGCCCGCCAGCAGCAGCAGGCGCCGGCAAGGAGCGCCGGCACCAGATCCCCGGCCTGCGCAGGACCCCGTACCTCAAAGTCCTCCTGGTGAGGTGCGACGACAACGACACGTACAAGTCGACCACGAGAGCCGAAATACGCGAGTGGATCAAGACCAACACGGCCGGGTCGCAGGGCAAGACGAGCAGCACCTCGGAAAACCACGACGCCTTCGAGTGGCTGATCGTCCATGTCGTGCTCCCCAACTCCACCGCCTCCACCCAGCCCCGCGTCTCGGGCAAGGCGCCAGACTCGAGCTCCGACAGCAAGACGGCGTCCCGATGGCGCGGCGGATCGAGCACCCTGCTGGAGAAGCTGCGCTCCGACTTCAATGGCTCCGCGAAGGGCGCCCTCGATCGCGTGCGGCAGATCCGCATCGGCATCAACGACGTGCCGTATAATATGCTGCCACGCGTTGTCCCGGCCGTGCCCACCGGCTACCACGAGACTGAGCAGGACACCGAGAACGCCTGGTC
>FTCU01000599.1_pt1 | contig 13086 bp, 21 predicted proteins | sample 1639521 | NCBI WGS metagenome assembly FTCU01 (sample SAMEA3914864, study PRJEB12502) | metagenome | biome: forest; material: soil | place: USA | collected 2012-03-12 | depth 0.3 m
ACCGAGGAGTGGTGGGAGGTGGAGGAGATTTGCGGAAAAAACAGGCTGGATGACGGCAGCTGGAAACTGCTTGTAAGGTGGAAGGGTGGAGAGGAGACATGGGAGCCTTATGAGAACATGACAGAGACGGAGGCGCTTGGCGAGTATGAGCGTCTTCATGGACCGGTTACTGTAGATACTGTCTGAGAGTTTGCCTTGGCTGCGTAATAATTACATCCTGTGCTGGCCTGTCATTTGCTCCTTTTATAAGGCGTGAGCCTCATTACTCGCTCATCTCGGAGGATCATGTCTTGTTTTATTCCGCTTCGTCGCGGCCTTTACATCGGATAAACTGTACGGCTCAATAATAAACGGTCGATGGATTCGGATCCGCTGTCTTTATTTTATATAACTAGGCGCCGTTATAAATAAACGTTTTAACGGCTGTCGTAAGTCGAACTGATTGCTGTCGTTGATCGTCAATCAGTTCGACCCGGTGTAGGGCTTTTGTAAGTCCTCCTATAGGAGGGCTGTCAAGCAGTTCGAGTGGAACTGATTATGGCATACCAGACAGGGCTGTCAAGCAGTTCGAGTGGAACTATTGTGGCATACCAGACAGGAGGATCCTTAGCTATCACCTATGTACCTCGCGGTCGACGCGCTTAACGAGTGTGCGTAAGGGCGGTTAGACCTCATCCGTTTCATTTCGAATTCTCTCACAATCTCTCAAAATGTCAAATGGCTGATTTCTAGCCGTCCGGAAGTTGACCTTCTCCTCTACCACCCCCAACGCCCTCGTCATCGCGACCCTCGGCGCGCGCGGCGCCGCCCTCGACCCCGCCTTCCCCGTCCCCGCTAACACCCTCGTCGCCGACTACCTCCCCTACGACGCGCTGCTCCCCTACGCGGACGTGTTCGTCTCGAATGCCGGCTACGGCGGCTTCATGCAGGGCGTGATGAACGGCGTGCCGATGGTGCTGGCGGGCACGCTGGCCGACAAGGCCGAGGTGGCGGCGCGCGCCGAGTGGGCGGGCGTGGCGGTCAATTTGATGGCGCAGAGGCCGGAGGAGGGCAAGATTTTGGAGGCGGTGCAAAGGGTGCTGGGGGATGGGGGGTTTAAGAGGAGGGCGGTGGTGTTGAGGGAGGATAATGAGGCGATGGGGTCGCTGGGGAGGGTTGAGGGGATTGTGGAGGAGCTGGTGGAGGGTCGGTGAGGGTTGGGAGAGTGGACTTGGGGTGTGGGGGTTGGGAGTTTGGGAGTGGGTTTGTGGGATAATGATAGACTTTGGATTTGAACGCTTCTCTTAGAAATGAGATATAGAGCAGCGCTGCTCTACTCATCGACAACAAGAGGAAAGAGAGGATGCAGACGCGGTGATCACCCATGCACGAGGAGGGAAAGCTTGGAATTGATCACAATTTGATAGCCGGCTATCATTTTGTTCTCCAAAGTTTTATCTGACGTGTCCGAGGACAATGTACCGCGCAGCGCCCGCTCAGTGGTACATTCAGACTTGCCCCATTGTTTGACCCCCTTCTCCTTCAATTCTCTCCAGACTCGCGTACAAACTGCTCGCCCAACCCCCCACATCATCTACGTGGCCACCGGGGGCGCACACGTCGTCGTGGTGGTCAGGGTGTTGACGTCGGCATGGAGCATGAGCGCCACCCTGGACCCGCCAGAGCAAGTTGGGTACTGGATGAGGGGCGACGTCCAGAGAGACAGGTTGTCGAGGGGGCCCGAGTCGTAGGTGCACTCGGTGCACGTGGTGACGGGCAAACACTCGAGGTCAACGTGGGCGCCGGCGAGGACGTAGGGCGGCTTGAGCTGGTAGGCGACCGTCACACGGCCCTGGGCGTCGGCTTTGGCGGACCAGGAGCCCACAGAGATGGCCTGGGTGATGTCGTTGCCGCCGGCCCCAACGTAGAGCGGCCCGCCGATGCCCCGGCCGCTCCGCAGCTCGGCGAGCGTGGGCGTCTCGTACCAGCCCCAGCGGTTGCAGCCTTCGCCGGGCTGGGTGTCGACGGTAAACGACTTCTGCACGCCCTTGACGGGGTTCTGGTAGCCGAAAGCGGTCCCACACGTGCAGGTGTGTGGGCAGGGGCCCACGTTACACTTTGTGCAGCGGTATGTGACCTCAGTCTGTGGGGGACCGCCGAAATACATCTTGCAGCTGCCATCGGGGGCTCGTGACCTGCAGGGAGGGTTCAGGCGGAACTCGACCGGATCCCCGCCGCTGTCAGGCGCAGCCGCTCCCGCAAATTCGAGCAATTGGAGCCGAAAGGCCAAGGCGTCACGGTCACCGTTGGGGCACATGCCCTCCAGAAGGACGACCGTGCTGGTGGTATCCGGGACTCCGAGGATGGTGCTGAATGGGAGCTTGCAAACAAAGGTACCCCCACTGCCTGGGTCGCAAGAAATCGTGCCCGCGGTGCTTGTGCCCGTCAACTTGTTCCAGACAAGTCCTACAGACACGATGGTGTAGTCCGAAAAGGGAGCAAAGGTGAACTGCAGGTCCGTCCCGACGAAGGTGAGGCAGACCGTTGAGGTGGCCACGGGGTCGTTTGGGTCGCCGATGGAGAGAGGAAGGCACTGCTCCGACCAGTAGTTCTCGAGCAGAAGTTGGAAGGTGTTTTGGTCGGGCATGGGGACGCCGGCAAGACTGCAGTCGTTGAGGCAGAGATCGTAGTCCCACCGTTTGAGGAGGAGGCTGCTGGCAGCGGCGAGGCTGCCTCCGGCGAGGAATGTAGCGATGTGAACGGGCTTCATTGCCGCAACGTGTTGGCTTGGTTGTCTCTGGGCGAGAAAGATCGTTGATGAGGTTTGGGGTTGGATGCCGAAGGTGATGGGATGATGAGACCAGAAAGATCGTCTGCCGCTGAGCTTGAGAAAGCCCAAGACTTTACAGGAACGAGCCCCCACCCGCCTCTTCATAGGCAGGTCGGTAAGTGTATTGGGCTTTAGGAAGTTTGCTCACCCCGGGCCAAGGGCGTGGTCTAGACCAAGCCATTCTTAGAGTGTCTGTTGACACGTCCGGCAGAGCCCACACCGCACAAGCCTCAAAACGTAATAGCTAACATCCCACCGCCGCTGAGAGGCTTTGAGGGCGCTTCGTGTTCAATATCCGTGGCGACGCCGCCAACTGCCATCTGTGAAAGAATGGGCGTGAAAACTCCGTGTTTGGGGCCATTGGCTTGCTCCACGAGCTCAGCTCTCGAACCACCTTCGTTGTTTCCTCCTGCTCCTGCAGTTCACTTGCTAACGAGGCGAGGTGCCCTGCGGCACGGAGAGGCAAATGCAACGAAGGCCACCACGGCCGAAGCCACAGGTTCGTGTCTCGGCGAACACACGCGAACCGGAACCTTTTGCCCTTCCCGCCACGCCACATCGCCACGCTGACAGCTCCTCAACAATTGCGCATCAGTCTCGCTCTTGAAGCAGCCATGACTGCATGGCCGGCGGGTTTTAGCACATCGGATGTCGGTTCCGAATCGGATTCACGACAAAGCGCAGAATCCACCGACGACCCTCTCTCTTAATCCCCGTGTTGAAGCCGCTTCCGGCAAATTGAAGTGACTAGCAAGGCCTGGCAGCGTCTGGGCTCAGCTTTCCAGAGTGAAACCAGAGTGGGACGCTTGATGGAAGGCGAGAGTGAAAGTACTGTGAAGTTGCTTCTTGAAAACGCCGCTGCGGAGGCACACGAGGAGCGCTGCCTGCAGGAAAATGCAACTGCAGCTGGTCGTTTCGGGAATCGATGTGGCGCCGCTGAAAACGCCACTGCGGAGGCACTCGAGGAGGACTGCCAGCAAGAAAATGTACTTCGGCTAGTCGTTTCGGGAATCAATGTGGCGCTGTCGCGGTGTCCGGGGCTTGCAGACGGCACCTGAGCGGCTGGGTCGCTGCTGGGGACCTGCTCAGCACGCGGAAGGCTAAGAGGTCGGGATAAGAGACTTTTGATCTGTAGTCTCCAAAAAGAGCAGCCAATGCGAGGGATTCGCTGGTCACCAACCCAACAACTGTTCTAGCCCTCAAAAGCTTATGTTTTGGGAGAAGAGGGGTCAAAAAATAGGGGGCTTCGGGACCCAAAAACGGGCACCTCTTTTCCTCTGTTAGTGCTATCCGTTTTGAGAAAACGGTCAAGCTGGCTGTGCCGCAGAACCGTTCAGGCTGAGCGAGCATTGCTATCGCGACAACCCCGCCCTCAGCAGCAGGGGATTGACGAGCTGAGAACGCCCTGCGAGTCGCTGCTGTTGGTCGCCGTCAACATGTCGGCGTTGGGCAAGGCCACACAGGCCGCCGTCGCCGCCGAAGTCAATCCCGGGACGATCAGGGTTGAAAAGCGTTCCAAAAGACGAGCTCTAGAAAAGACTTTCTACAAGAGCAAAGCATCCGAGGTTGGCTACCTTCAAATGCGAAGTCGCCGGGAATGTGCGGAGGAGCCCTAGATTCGTAGTTGGGTCGGTGACGACCAGCTGAGTGCGACTTTCCGGCCCCCGCCCATTGTAACGGCTCGGGCGACCCACTGGTCGCAAACGCAGGGAACCGAAACGACAGACCGTTGCACCAAAGGCGCAGCACAAGTTGACTGGCCATCAATCAACTTGCCAGTTCCCACCTCAATCTCCACTTGCTGGGCTGCGCCTTGCAAGTGCATCTCCACCTGCGGCACTTGAGACTGTGGCGCACCCCAGCTGCTGGTAGCCAGACAACTCTGCTGACTAATTTGAGTTGTGGCACAATTGAAGTGGCTGGGTGGCTGTCACCAGAGCCGGCATACCACATGGGAGAGGGCCATGTCACCATGACGAGTACAACGGTCTATGAAGAAGAAACAAGAACCTTTCCTCCGATGTAGCACTAAGTATAAATCGAACTTGGCCCCTAAGACCCCTAGAAGGGGCAAAGATAGAAGAAAAAAAAATGAGCAAGTATGGTAGGAGATGCTCCCATATACACACTATAGCATGTCTCTCCCCCTTGATAAATCTAACTTCAGAGCATGTGAAACTCTGCCCTGGTAAATGAAGACGCTGCCCAACACAAATCCTAATGAGTCCTGATAGTCTGGGTGGAGGTAGAGGAGCTCTTCGCCATTGTCGGTAACCCAAGACCTTGTGGCAAAGATGTGATGCGAACATCGGCAGTCGGAGTAAGGCAACCGTAAGATTCCACGATCGGTAACGAGATGTTTACTACAAGAGGAAAAGGAGAGAAACCATAGAACGGTATCTATTGGAAGCACGCGCCGCTCGGCCCCCGTCGCCGCATCCCATACACGGACGGTGTTGTCGCCAGAGCCTGACACGATGAGCTGGCCGTCCGGCGAGAACGCGACAGCGTTGCACATTCTCTAGCTCATCGCCATTTCAAAATTGTCACCTTTGCGGGCGATTCCTTGAGCAGGCTCTGCTCCCAGGACCAGCTCATGCTTCTTAACTCAATTGACCGGCTCCGTTTGCAAGGCATCAACAACTACATCTCCCTCCCGCAAATCATCGTCTGTGGTGACTGGTCGTCTGGCAAGAGTTCCGTCCTGGAAGCAATCTCGGGTGTCTCTTTTCCGGTCAACAGCAACCTGTGCACTCGCTTCCCAACCGAGTTGGTTTTGCGCAGAACCCCGGACATCAGCGCCGGCGTTTCCATTGTCCCTCATGATTCCCGCGCCGAAGCTGAGCGGGATGATCTTCTGGCTTTCCGCGAGGAGCTGGACAGTTTCGACAGTCTTCCCTAGTCCTATATTTACTACTTAGTAACTAAGACTAAATCCTATGTTTAAGTTCCATTCTAAATAAACTCTGGTACATCTTCCAACGAAGATATAACACTACCAGCGTTTTGTATCTCCTCGATAGCACGATCCAACTCAGCCATCTTGTCCTGCAAATTAATTACCACTGCATCATCCTCAGCATCATCCATCCCGGCCGACTCCTCTTCTCCCCAGCCTTCTCTACCTAGCCTGTCGTCTTTGGTGTCGAGTTCGTTGCCCTCAGCCTTTAGCCGGCGATGGCGAGTCTCGGTTCTAATCCCGATCCCAATGTCCACCGTCTTCCGCTCCTCGCCCTCCCCGATAGCCACGGAGAATCTGCCACCGGATGCCCAAACTACGGACCATGGCGCTCTGGAGTGGAGGGAAGAGGAACGCGTGTGCGTTCCTCTACTAGACCGGCCCGGAGGACGCCCAAATCACCTGGCGGAGCGCGTGGGACATGGACTTCAGCCCTCGAGTGGTGGCCGTGTGGAAACGCGTGGCATTTGAGGGCTACTCGAGGCACCCGCTCAGGGTCAAGCGGGAGCAGGTTCATTGCGATGCTATGAGGTCCCATGGGGATGCGATCCATCCCTTGGACTTGCCGTGTTGGGTGGTTGCCCCTGAATCGTTGTGGCAAATACGAAAGGAAGAAAGCTAGGTACCTCTACCTTGGCGTCTGTTCGGCTATCGTATTTGCGCCTGAGCAGAGCGTCGTCCGAAGGACGTTCCGGAATCAATTTCCCATCTGGCTTGCTCTATCCCCGATAGTTGATTGAGATCGGGATGCCTACACGGCAACGCTCGAAGGGCATCGCAACTCGGTCAACTCAGTCGCGTTCTCACACGACGCAAAGACGCTCGCATCGGCGTCGTCCGATAACACTATCAAGCTCTGGGACGCGGCGACGGGCGCCTGCACGGCAACGCTCGAAACCGGCAGGATTGTTAACCGCCTCACCTTTGACATAACCGGCTCCTCTCTTCACACAGACGTCGGCACTTTCACAGTGACAGAAAAAGCAGAGCGTGTCCATCTCTTGAAACACATCCTCCGGTTGATCATCGATCCCAAGACCCAGCCCCTGAGTATGCAGGAGCTTGAAGGAGTAGCAGCTCCATTCCTGCAACGGCTGACATGAGACCATGGCGCTCACGGTCGCATGCCTGAACCACCGGTACCGCGACAAGAGTGCGTACTTTGCACGTCTTAACACACCGGACATGGACACAGCGACGTTCCTAGCCCTAGACGTCGACGGGTGTTCCTGTTTTACCGACACGTCACAATGTTTGGTCGGAGCAGAGCGATGGAGAGGACGGGCTGACCAATAGGAAAGTCGTCGGCGCCGAGAGTAAGACCCTACCACGGGACTAATCAGTTAGTCCGGCGGTGGGTCTGCACCGTGCACCGCCAACCCTATTGGCTGACGATGAGCCACACGGAACTTACCGCAGAGCCGCATTATTAAGGCAAAGCTGGCAATGCGGCTCTGCGGTAGGTTCCGTATGACTCATTGTCAGCGGCCGTGTCTGATTCGTTTGCCAACTACGGTGGGGTCTTTGACTGGGCAGTGCAGACCCACTGCGGGACTAGCTGATTAGTCCCTGGGGTAGGGTCTTCGGCTTGGCGCTAACGTCTTTTCTGTTAGCCAGCCCGTTCTGTCCATGCTCCTGCTCTCCATCGCTCGCCTTGCCCCAAGTAGCACACGAATCTGAGCACCCCTGTGCAAGTGCAAAATTTTGAGCACCCGCACGATTAGTTTGTCTGTGTGGCGGCTGCAAGGTCGAAGTCGTGGAAGGATATGTCATCATCGCCAAGGACCTTCATGCCTCCAACAAAAGACCCCATGTTGTGTGGGCTAGCTGGTCCGAGCACTCCAGGCAGCCCCGGTTCTAGGCTGCAAAACGCCTAGCTGAGCCTTGCCCACGCCTGCTCATCCCTTGCTCAACCCCGCTGGCTGGGGTGGTCAGGCTTATCTCCCTATTGGTCAGTCGGCGCAGGAGCCAAAGAAGGCCATGGGGCCCTGCAAATGTCCTTGGAACAGGGATTCCTGACCCGGTGTTTTACTCCGAGTTGGGCCCGCGGCTGGGGGGATGTCGCATCGAAAGAACCATGGTTGGATGGAAGTCAGCACTAGCGGATTCCATTCCTGCACGCTCGCAGCCATCCATTCCCCACACGCCGCTCCATCTCGAGATCTTCTTCCCAGGGCACATAACCAAGACCCCTTCCATTCTCATCGCCATGGCCCGCACTCGAGCCCAAACAGCGGCCCAGAAGGCGCTCCCATCGCGGGCGTCAAACAATCAAGGTATTTACTATTCGCAGCGCTAACGGACACCTTCCGCTGACATTTGGATGTCACACACAACTTTGAGTATAACTAGGGCAGAGCAGCTTTTCGGTACATTCTGACCCGCTTGGACAGCCCCCTGGAACTGACCCTCTGGCCACAGGCGAGTGCAAGCCCAAGGAATACCCGTCATGGGAATACCTGATTAAACGCCCCAAGCAGCTGACCTACTAAGCGGCCAAGGCGATTTTTGGATGGAGAGATGGAGGAAGGCACGCGAAGGCGAGAAAGTCACCGGGCGGGGAGGACAATGATGGAGGGATGACGCCGCGGCTACAGCGATACGACGAATGATACGACGGAGAGAGGATGGCTTGCCAGTACTACAAGATAGCTCAATGTGCTGAGGCACCGGGTCGTCTGTTTCTCCTACTATCCAACGTGTCTCATGTGTCACTCCATAGTTGCGGAGTAATTCCTTCCCTAGCAGTATGTTTTGGTGGTGGGTTGTGCCGATCAGCGCCTGGCCCCGTCCGTGGCTGACAGAGACCATTTTGTCCCCGGATGCGAACTAAGGAGCCATGACTAAGGGAGGAGAAGCAGCTAAACACCACACCACTGTGCATATGAGATTCCGCATCGTGTCCAGAACTGGCAGATGCATTTCTTTGTCATTGCTGACTGATTATCGCAAGCAAGGGGCCCCCGCGACCAGGGACCAACGGGCTGCATATTCCCCGCAGCGGTGCAAGCCCCCGACATTGTCAGGTAGCCCTGCTCGTGTGCCTCCGCAGTGGCGTTTTCGACGGTGTCACATCGATTCCCGAAACGAGCAGCCGGAGTTGCATTTTCCTGCAGGCAGCCCTCCTCGTGTGCCTCCGCAGTGGCGTTTTCAAGAATCAGCTTCACATTACTTTCACTCTCGCTTTCCATCAAGCGTTCCACTCTGGTTCCACCCTGGAGCTGAGCCCAGACGCTGTCAAGTCTTATTAGTCACTTCAATTTACCAGCTTCAACACTCAGGAGACTCAGGAGTCAGGGCCCGCATTGCTCCATAATTATGTATTAATATTCTCAACGTCTCTTCCGTCGGCGACATGATCTCTGCCGACAGCAGTTACTGCCGTTAGACGCACACCCGATCTGTACCACCAGACCAAACAGCGTAAAAAGGCTTGTCGTCCGATCCTGCTACGGGCTGCAGTTTGATCATCACCAACAATGGGGATTACGGAGAGAGGATCGTCGGTGGATTCTGCGCTTTGTCGTCGGATCCGGCGGAATGGACCCGATTCAGGACCGACATCCGATGTGCTAGAATCCGCCGGCCGCGCAGTCATGGCTGCTTCGAGAGCGGGACTGATGCGCAAGCGGGCATAGTTATCATTTGTTGAGGAGCTGTCGGCGGGGCGATGTGGCGTGGCGGGAAGGGCAAAAATTTCCGGCTCGCGTGTGTTAGCCGAGACAAGAATCTGTGGCTTCGGCCGTGGCGGCATTGCATTTGCATCTCCGTGCCGCAGGGCATCTCACCTCGTTAGCGAGTGGACTGCAGGAGCAGGAGGAAAGAGCGAAGGGTGGTTCTATAACCCATCGTGGAATTCGCCTACTGGGACGAAGCACCTTGTTCACTTCAGGGGTCTACGTCGGGGTGTGTGCTTGTGACACCCACAAGTTCCAAGCGAAGAATGATTTCGCGAGGTGCTGTGCCCTCCCCTCGTTGGCTGACCTTGTTACGGTGTGGAGGCTGCGGTCTCTTGCCCTTTCCTGAGAACCCCAGGTGCAGAAAATCACAGGGGTGCAGCGCCCTCATGCGCCTGGTCGGCCTTTCGCTGCGGCTGTTTCCGGAAAGCTCGAGCACAACGCTTCGCCTCGGAGGGGAAAAGGTATGCTAGGATGATCCTTGGCTCGGCCTGACTTCTATCCTATTCGAGGCACATGACCGAGGATCTCTGCAGCATCTCCTGTCCCAAAACGTGGGATTGCAAATGTATCGTCCACCGTGTGACATGCGAGACTAGAACCCCTACAAAGGCCCAGGCCCGCCCTCGGGCGACCCACTGCCAAAGTTAGGATGGGGTTGTGGTAGGGCTGAGTCTTGGTTGAAGCCGAGATACGCTGGCGACAGAATGAAATCTCCGGAAAAAAAAAGAGCACGGGCCGGGAACAGAGGCTCGGTGATGCTCTGGCAGCAAGGGTTGGGGATCTGCACCAGCACCAATGGGACGTAGAGAACCTCGGACCTCTTTCCATCTCTGTCCTTCTTTCCGTTCAGCTCGCGTCGTACCGGAGATTTAGGAATAGAGACGGAGAGCGGGGTCAGCGAATGGGGAGCGGACGCGGGAAACCATCCGAGTGCGTGCAAGGGCGCCGTCTGCAGCTCGTTGCTGACATGGAGGGTGGCAGAAGAGAGAGCTGTGTGGGCGGCAAGGATGGCTGAGGGGGGCAGAGACGCCCAAACCCCATCCCGGGACTCTGCCTTCGGATGATGCATGACGTCCCGGAGGGGTTCCCGGAACCACGCTCGAGCTGTTTTTCCGGTGCCGGGGCCAGCCTTCAGGACGTTGGCCCTTACATTGTTTTGTGCCTGGTGCGGCGCCTCCCTTTGAGCCTGGCTCCTGCTGCCCGATTCCACCACCAGCCTGTCCATCAACGCATGGAGGGCTTCTCACAACTGCATTTTTACACGCCGGCTTGCCTCGCTCGAGCCGCCCGCCCTAATCAGCGCCTCACCATGGATCCGCGAGACCAGGCGTTTATGACCATACACAGTAGGTCGAACCAGGCCGAGCTCACGGCCGCGGGCTAACTAGTGTATCCTCCAGACCTCACCCCTGAAGCCAACATCCTCTTTGCCTCCGACTCGCTTCTCGATATCTTGGGCTACCAGCCCCACGAGGTCAGGGGAAAGCCGGTGTTCGAATATTTCCACCCCGACGAGGTGCCGTTTGCGCACTCCATCCACAGCAGAAGCGTCCTGCTCGACAAGGCCGCCGTCCTCCACTATGCTCGCATCCTCTCTAGGACTGGCCAGTGGATGAGCTGCGAATGCTGCTTCACCGTCGTCCACAGCGTGCTGGTGGCCTCTACGAGGATCTACTTCAAGGGTGAAAGGAGCGAGCGTATGATCCCAGCCCCTACTTGAGTCCAGTTCTCGTTCTCGCACTGACATGCACGTCCAGGGAGGGCAAGGGATGCACCGCAGATTCGGCGGATATTCTCCAGCTCGCCGCGGGACCCACGGTACTATATGCTCGAGCACTTGTCTCCCAAGTTCGAGACGCCGCCCGTGGAGCAGGAGCTACGAACTGCGCTCATCCTCAACCGCTTCACCAGGAACCTGACCATCATGTATGCGACCGACGCCGTCGCCCAGATTCTTGGGGTGCGGCCGGACGAGCTGCTCGAGAAGCCCTTTTACGAGTGCATCCAGCCGAATTGTCTCGACGAGGCAGAGAGGTGTCTGGAGAGCGCCAAGGCGAACGAGTCGATTGCGTACCTGCGCTTCTGGTACAAGGACCCACGGGTCGACCCCAATGATCCTGTAAACGACGACGACGACGAGGAGGAGGAGGAGGAGGAGGCGGAGGAGGAGGTTGAAATGGAGGACGAAGGCGAAGACAGGAACAGCCCCGAAGACAGTGAAATGGACTTCAAAGACCCCGCAGTGAAGGATAATTCTATGAATATTGACGAAGAGTCAGATCCCAGGCTCTGCGGAGCGGACGAGGGTGGCGGGGACAAGGAAGGAGGTCCCTCGGACAGTATCCGTGCATCAAGGCCACGGAGACCCTGTCCCCAAACCCCTCAGACATTCGAGCTCGAGGCTGTCGTCTCGTGCACCTCGGACGGGCTCGTCGTGGTGCTCCGGAGAGCCCGGCCCCCGATTCCCGACCTACAAGCCCCGGTGATGCCGGCCGCGCTCAACTTTGAGAACGGCCTCTTCGCGGCGCCGTGGGGGCTGCAGCCCATCGAACCCTATATCTCGCCCGAGCTTCTCTCAGCATTCCGACCGCCGCTGTTACCGCAGTACATGCCGTTGCGGGAGTGCGTCAAAGCGGCAGGTGGGCCTCCTCTTGACCGTATGTGATTCATCTCCCCATCATTCGATGTCATCATTCCTCACCACAAGTCACAGAATTAATGCGATCAATACGCGACGTGGCCGTCTTCGCGTGGGCCGTAACGGGCATTAATCCGTCCCTCGCAAACTACAGCCAGGGCCGGCCCAGGATGGGCACCCAACCCATCGACGGCCTCGCCGCCTGGGAATCCAACACCCACCGCACCCGCCACGCCTCCCTCGACGAAAACATGAACAACCCCGTCCCCAGCAGCAGCAGCAGCAGCAGCAGCGTCAACAGCAGTAGCAGTCGACCTGCCGGCTGGCCCCCTGTATCCACATCCACATCCGCGATGCGGCGCCGCTTGCGAACCAGACGTGCGAGCGAGAGCGCACGTAAGGCTGCAAAACCCGACTAGCCGAAGCCTGCCATGGACCCGCACCGTCTGTCCCAGAATCCACGTAGCGCCGCCTCTAGCCCCGGGGTTGAAACACAGCAGTGGTCCAATAGCTGCTGCCTCTCTCAGCACCCGAATCACCGCAGCAGCGGCGATCAGACAAGCGACTCAGAACACCGTCATCCTCCAGTCCAAGAGGACACAGGGGAGCAGAACAAGGAGGGTATTGTCGCGCCGCCACAGGCACAGGAGAGTCGGGCAAGCATACCGAGGTTGTAGGTCGATAAGAGCAATAACGCACCTAAGCTAGCTAATGCTAAGCCATCTATACAGCTGTCCACCAGCCAAGATCAGGCTAACCTTTAGCACAACATCGGTTGTCGTCGACATTGTAGTCCCGATGATAGAGGGGGCTACAGTCCTGTTGAAGACAGCGTCGCAGAGCACAGCCAGGATAACAATGTTGAATGAGCAACTAGTGTAGGAGATGTTCCCCTATACACACTAACGTATCTTATCAGCGAGTCGGACATATCAGTGGGTCGGACACTCTCCACCACAACGCGTCCTCCTTACACTCAACATCGAATTTTTCCACAACC
>FTCU01002061.1_pt1 | contig 13086 bp, 13 predicted proteins | sample 1639521 | NCBI WGS metagenome assembly FTCU01 (sample SAMEA3914864, study PRJEB12502) | metagenome | biome: forest; material: soil | place: USA | collected 2012-03-12 | depth 0.3 m
AGGCAGGCGTCCTTGGCGGCCTGGTTGGCGGCGCAGATGTTGGTCAGCTCGTCGCAGATGCGGTTGGTGATGATGTTGGGGTTGAGGGCCTCCTGCTGGTTGGCGGCGATGACGGGGTCGAGCGACTGGAAGGTGAACTCGGTCGCGGGGCGGTTGCCGAGGCCGCCGACGAACTTGATGGTCGGGACGCAGGTGCCGAAGTCGAGGCCGGCGATGGTGGAGACCTTGGAGTTGTTGGCCGCACCGCCGCCGGCGTTGTTGTTGGCGTTGCCGGCCGCGGCGGTGGCGGTCGGGGCGGCGACGACGACGACGGTGGTCAGGGTGCGCACGGCGCCGCAGCTGACTGTGGCGGCGGCGGTGGCGGCGGCGGTGGTCTTGTTCTTCTTCTTGCCGGCCTTGTTGTTGCCGGCCTTGTTGTTGCCGGTGTTGTTTCCAGCAGCAGCGCCAGCACCGGCGCCGGCAGCAGGGGCCGCGGCGTTGGTGCCGTCAAGGGCCTGGGCGGTGAAGTTGCTGAAGCCGTTGGCAGAAGCAACCTGGGCAACGCTCAGGCCGGTGGCGCTGAAGGGGTTCGCGAGGGACTTGGCCGAGTTGGCGTTCTCGACGTCCGAGCCGGTGACGGCAGGGTCGACAAGGGGGACAATGCCGCGGAGCGCCTCGGTGGCCGGGAGGCTGGCATCGGAGCACAGGCTGGGAATGGTAACCGCAAAGGGGTTGAAGTTCTTCTCAGCAGCGACGAGAGCGGCGGCCGCGGCAATGACGGCGGGGTCGTTGCCCAGGGTAGTGACGATCTTGTCGGCAAGTTGGAGCTGGGTTGTGTTAGCCAGGTTATCAAGAGGTGGAATGTTATTTTGTGCTCACCTTGGCGCAAGCGTTGGCACCGGCGAGCAAGACACCGGGGGAGGCGCCGGCGAGGGTGGCAGCCTCGCCGGGGTTGCCAAAGTTGCCCAGAGCAGAGATGGTGCTCTGGACGCTGCCCTCCTGGCCAAAGCGGGCCTCGGCAAACGCCAGCAGAGCGGCGACGATAGCAAGCTTGGAGTACATGGTGCTGGTGGAAAATGGGTCGTGAGATCACAAAAGCTGAATGTCGAAAATAAGAAGCGAAGACCGGCCTGGCGGTTGTTGTTTAAGAGAATGTGTAAAGCTGAAAGAGCGAAAACGAAACGAAAGTTCACAGAACTGGAAAGACTGTAGAAAGGAACGACAGTGCACAACTTGCTGGATGAGAAGGAGAAGGGATGGTAACCTCGAGTGGCGGGTTGAAGTTATATACATGTCGACGGCAGCGCCACGCAAGGCGTGGGGAATGATGCGCGGGAGACCAGATGACACCGATCCAGGGACAGGCTCATTGAACATGGTCCCTAATGGCGATCATACCGGCGCGTAGCTGGGACAGGGCAGAGGGGCATGGGCCAAGCGAGAAGCATCGCGGTCGAGACCGGGAACGGCAAGGCGTCTCCCATGCTATGAGGGGGATCGCTTATGCCGCAGACCGGGGCTGGGCGAGGCGAGCAGCTCCTGGTGTGGCGGGGAGCTCACCTGAGGCTCCTTGGCTCTGTTGGGATGCCGCAGGTTCGGATGGGTCCCGTCTGATGTCGGCAGCCAGGGGGCGCTCGGGATCTGACACGGGGGTGGTGGTCTGGAAACCCGGCGGTTGGGGTGGGAGACGCCACAGCACTGCTGTCGGAGGAAGCCGAGGACACCGCGCGGTCAACACCCGCAGACACCACTATGTACAGAATAAGATGAGAGCTACCCGAGCCCGCTGGTCGTGGCCTCGGGCGTGGGGTGTCCCGGGCGCTTGCCAGGGTGATGGCCAGGGTGGTGGCCCTGTTCCTGGACGCCATCGACCGAAGGTGGCAGAAGGAGACGGTGAGGAACAGTCGTCGACGCCGTTTCAAGGGGATTCCGTGGGCCGGTGAGATCCGCTCTGGCGGTTGGGTGTTTGAAGGAAGCTGGCCCGTGTTGTCTGCGAGGAGCTAACCCGGACCAGACTCGACAGAGCTGCGCTGGAATGGCATCCAAAACGGCGGAAACAGCAGAGACGGGACAGGGGCCGACGTCTGGTCTGGACTCTGCTGTCGCATCATCCCGCCCTGCCCTTGGCAACGGCCCTGTGCGCGGCCCTGTGGTAATGATCCTCGAAACGGACCCCAAAGAGCCGGATCCGGGAGGGAGTTTGGTCCAGGGGACCCGCGGGATGTGAGGCCCGCCACGACATTGCGACAGTTGCACTTGTTTCTTTTTTTCTGTTGCAGCGTCGAGAATCGAGGAGGGTGATTCCACCAATCCGCTGTTTCCTGGCCGAGTTCCAGGCTCTCGGTTCTGGAAGGCAGCAGGTGGCCCGTGCATGACCCCCCCACAGGCAGCACACGCAGCAGCAGGGTTCAGGCTGCAGCCCTGCACCAAGTCGAGAAGCTCCAACACCCACGATGACTTTTGAGTGAACATCACGATGACTTTTGAGTGAACATCGACTTCCACTCGCATCCATCGCCTTGCACTCGCATCACGTCGTCTTATTCGGACAACACCATCTCGCCATTCCTCCATTCCCTCGATTCCTTCCATTTCCTGCTCTATCGCCCCAATGCTGAACCTTGGTTCTTTGGCTCGGATGACGCTCGCTTCGCCGGCATGTCGCGGATTGCAGCCCCTGCAGCCACTCCCAGTCCCGCGCTTGATCTGATCGGACGCGATCAAACGCCATGCATGGGGTCGTGAGACAGACTCGAGACGCCCCGCTAAAAAGCTTGGCCTGCACCGCACGACACGGCGTTAACTTCTTCATTCGCATCGTTGGTGATGGTGATTGTCAAAATCTTCGGATCATCGAGCCGCAAGCCGAGTCCGCCGTCGCGCCATGCCAGGTTTGTTTCGTCTGCATTCATCTAGGAGCCGATGAGGACATGACCTGGACGTCCACTGCCTTGGACGGCCGTGTTGTCAGCCACTTCTATCTCTCACCGTCTCCCGATACTATTCAATAAATGGATGGTAGTCCCGGCCTCCCCTTGACCTCGACTCAGTCGAGCCTCGGCCAACAAACCCCCAACACCAAGCGGTCGTGAATGAGTTTTAACCCAAACATGTCAAATCCCAACCCAGAGCATCCCGACTCTGGGAGCTCCGCCGATCCCGCTCTGCTTAATTCGTCCCGAAAACCCGTCTCCAGTTTGTTTTGATCAGCGAACCTTGAGTTATCCAGGCATTATTCTCATGGAGATCTGAGCATTCAGCCGGGTGATCTCAGCCCACCGTCTGTTTTGTGTTGACTCCCAACCAAAATACCTATTTAGCACAACAACATAGCCATCAGCCAAATGCGCTGCTGTCAAGTTGTCGGCGCGTCTTCTCGCCAAGTTAGGAGTCCCATTTTGAGGTTCGACAGCCAAGGCATGTGGTGACGCTCCGGGTCGTGCTGCGCAGAGAAATTGCTTGTCAACAATCTTCAACGTGTAGCTGAAGTCTGCTCCTATCCGACGTACCATGTTGAGCTGTACCCGGTCCAAAACCTCGCTCGCCTCCCTCGCCCCAGCACCCACCATACACATATCCGGGCTGAAATACCTCCTCCCATAAGCCTCAAATACCGTCCTTTCCCCTGCCTCCTCCTCCACCCGCCCCCCAAGATCCTTGCCATCAACAATAAGCCAGAATTGCTCCAACCGCTTAAACCTCTCCACAAACATCGCCACACACCGACTACAAAACCCGTCAAAAACCCAATCTTCCCTCCCCCTAACACTCCCCCACCACCCGGCAGGACATCCAGACCCATGCGCCAACGGCGGCCCCCCAACATCACTCCAGCCCGGCACGTACCTCACCGCAAACCGTCTCACAACCCCAAACAACAAGTGACTCCCCTCTGCCTGTCCTATCACATCACGCAACACGTTCCCCTCCCCGCCCGGCCCGCCCAGAAAACAAACTAGATCTACACTCAGGTCTAACACTAATCCCATCCTTGGCGAGGTCTCGCTCCCAAGCACTATCCCGTGCCCTTGTTTCCGGAGAGCTTGTTGCGCGCGACAGACGGCGTGGTAGGCGGCGCGGCAGGCGAGGGAGAGGGAGAGGGTGTTGTGCGCGCCCGAGGTGGGGTGGGGGGTTAGAGAGAGGGGGGCTTCGTCGGGGAGGGGGTAGATTTGTATAGGCTGCTGGGAGGACGGAAAGGAGGGGGGGTTGAGGAGGAAGAAGTGGATTTGGGGGTTGGGCTTCAAGGGGGGGTATCCGGCGGCGGTGAGGAGGATTTGGTCGCGGAGTTCGAAGGGGAGGGAGGGGAAGAGGTGGAAGGTTGGTGGGGGTTTGGTTGGAGTTGGGGTTGGGGAGTGGATAGGGGGGGTAGACATGGTTTTGATGGTGAGGCTGGTGTGGCTTTGGCTGGCCTGTCTTTGTAAGGAGTGGAAAAGGACTGAGAGATGTTCGGCTACTATGCATACCTACCTGGAGAGTAGTTTGCTTTCAAGGTTATGGACCCTCGATCTATGACGAGATCCTTGACAAGGAGCGGGTATGGGATGGGATCCTCAAATCCGATGTCATCTTCTCCTATCCATTAGGGTTAGGGTTCTTTACGGGAGATGGCAACATAGAATGATAGAAATACGGGAGGCACCTAGCGTTTCAGTGTGATCCGTACTTTCATACATTACCTTATTCTTGAACTCAACTTGAACGTGTTTTGTTCTGTTCAGCGTCAAGAGCTGAGATCTTGCTGGAGGTATATCCGATATCGTCACAATACCAGGAACGCGCTGTTGTCTTGTGGGCAAGCACATCCCCATGACCTCCTTCTCCGAACCTCGTCATGACGTTCCATGCTAGTGACTGCAGGTGCCGGGGACCTGATGTGTTTGGCACCGTGCCCGAGCTGGAGAAGGCGGGCGCGATCTGGCAGAGGCGTGTTGAATGCAAATGCGGCAATCTTCAACATCTTCCCTCCGTTCGGCATCTCCCTTCTTTGCTCGCCACCCCTATTATCACCAGCCTTTGCGTTAGCGTCCAGTAGCAAGCTCAACATTGCATTTTTGCCCCGAACTACGGCCACTCGCTCGTAAACTCCGGTCAGTGCCTCCCCTCAAACCCGCAGGCACACTGATCAAAACTAGGTTGCTAACCGATGACAAGGCAAAGACAATCGCGCGACGATGTCGGAAACTATATCGGAACGAAGCGGGCCCGCGGACGACGTCGAAGAGGGCATCCTATTAACGCGCCGACCACCAAGGAGCCACACCGAACCCTCTCTGGACAACGGCGGTAACCTGGATGGCGGAGCCGACAACGGAGGCTTCGACGACATCCCCCTGGAAACGCTCCACCCACGGGAACAACCTCCCGGCTCATCCGCCGATGGCACCCCCAACCCAAGCGTCCCACGCGACGGCAGGATCGTGGACTAGAACCCGAACGACCCCCAAAACCCCTTCAACTGGCCCGCGTGGCGCAAGTGGCTCCAAATCATCCTCGCCAGCCTCCTGACCCTGCTCATCCGCGTCGGCTCCGGCATGGTCGTGCCCTCCATCCCCATGATCATGCGCGACTTCAACGTCTCAGGCCGCCTCCCGCTCGCCGCGCTGACCGTATCAGTCTACGTCCTCGGCCTCGGCGCCGGCCCCCTGATCATGACCCCCCTCAGCAAACTCTACGGCCGCCTCCGCGTCAACCACGCCACCAACATCGCCGTCGTAGGCTTCACCATGCTCTGCAGCTTCGCCCCCTCCCCAGCGCTGCTCCTCCTCAGCCGCGCGGTAGCAGGCATCTTCGCCAGCTGCGCCCTCGCCAACGGCCCCGGGCTAATCACCGACCTGCTCCCCCCGAACCGGCAGCGCAAGATCGCGCAAAACGTCTACCACATCTCCCGCGTCGCGGGCTTCACCGTCGGCCCCGTCGTCGGCGCACACCTGCACCACACCGCGCCGTTCGCGTGGCGCGGCGTCTTCCGCCTGCACGCCTACGCCGTCGCCGCCGTCGCGCTCGCCATGATGGTCTGCTGCCGCGAGACGTACGCGCCGGTGCTGTTCCAGCGGTGGCTAGACCGCGTCAGGGCGCGGGGCGGGAGTGCGCGGAACAGGCCGGGGTTTCATACCCGCCGGTCGGCTGCGGATGTGTTTCTGGATAGTCTGGTCGGGCCGTTTTCGGTGTTTTACTCCAGCCGGGAGTGCAGGGCGTATGCGGTGTTGACGGGCGCGCTGTATGGGCTGCAGTATATCATGTTGACGACGATGGATTTTGTGTTTTTCAACTATTTTGGTGTGGTTTTGCCCAAGGGGTGGTATTACCTGGGTTTTGGGATTGGGTGCCTGTTGGGCTTGCCGCTCGACTGGTTTGCGCCGCCGGAGGAGGACAGCGGACACCATTGGCGCACGTTGGTGCCGCGCCTGGCTGGGGGGACGTTTCTCATCTTTGCGAACCTGCTTATTTATGGGTGGATGGCGGAGAGCCATACCGACCGGATGGCATCGTTTGTGTTTTTCTGTCTCGTCTTTCTGTGAGTCTGTTTCTCGTCTTGACGAACAAGGGCGGCGGACACTGACACTCGTGGACAGTGGCATGGGAAACACGTGGACCATGGGGTTTGTTCGCAGGGTGAGTGACTCCCTACCTTCTCCTTTACAAGTGCCTCGCAGTAAAGACTGACGACTAGCAGGCCCTGCTCGCCGCCCACTGCTACGAGGCGCCCCTTGTGGATGAGGGGCCTGCGGCTCTTGCCATCGCCGTCCTCTTCAAAGGCCTCATGGGCGCGTTGTTTCCAATCTTCGGCCTCCCGATGTACGCCAGGCTTGGGCCGGGATGGGCCAGCACCTTGTTGGCCATCATCATTGCGACAGTGAGTAGTGTTGCCCTCGTGGCCACCATGTAGGAGGAATACAACGGGGTCAGTTGTTTTGTTGTTGCTGTGTTTAGGATCAGCCGGTCTGGGAGTGTATTTCCACAAGGTAGCCTCAGCGCGCATGTAATGTTAATACAGCATGAGCGATAGGCTTGCCGCAGTGTTGATTGCGAGGGAGTCTTCTCCGAGGCCCACCAACCATGTGCAAAGGCGGTGCTGCGTGTGTGGGTTCTGATGGAGCTTCGAGCTGGCCCCTGGCAGCCTCGGCTAAGATCATCCCGAACCAGCGGGCGGGATCGGGAAGACGCGGGGAGTCCACAAATACCAGATCAAAAGGATGGAAAAGCACCAGAATTGCGCGATAAAAAGCATGGAATTGCGGAGAGAGTCCTATACAATCCGGTTCAAGAGGAGAATTGCACCCAAAATCAAGGTCGACCCCGGAACGCCACCCATGAGACCACCCTAAGAAAAACCCGGAGCGCCGGCGCATCTCCGGCCCGCCCCGAGACGATCGACCGGCCCACCGCCTCTCCGAAAATGAAAAGCGCCTGCCAGAGTCGTGCCGGTTTCGTTATCCCTCAACCCTTCTCAGTTGGTGCGAGACCGTGCCTATCGGGTCCGCTCGAACCATCCGCTCGACCCGGCAATGGCGACCGACTGGTCCATCACCCACTCGCCGACGCCGAGGTACTTGTCGACCCATTTCGACATCTCCTTGTTGTCACCAGCTACCTTGTCGGTTTTGAAACTGGGCCTTGACAGCGCCACGGTCAGCTTCGAGGTTTGTCGTTGCTGCGCGTTGCAGGTGTCGTCGCGGATCCGTTGATCGAGGATGGGAGGTGTGTACTCACGTCAGGCCCGTCGAGCGCTTCATGCCTGCCAAGAAGGCGGAGACTGGTCGGAACACTGTCAGCAGCTGCCGGGCTGGATCTGGCGGTGAGGGGATGGGAGGAGGGGGGACGACTCACAGAGCACAGCGTCAAAGGCATAATGGGTCAACCGTCCGAGCTTTGACCACAATCCCAAAGTCAGCAAGTCGAGGAACTGGGAGCGATCTTAGACTCCGAAGCGACGACGAGGCCGAGCAGCGACCAGCGAGCAACTAGCGGTGGGGGAGGAGAGAAGAGAGGGGCAACACCCACGACCATCTTGACCGAGTATCCGCAATATTCGAGATCGAAATCGAGAGACGAGGGGATTCGAAATCCTAGGTTGTTTACGGCGTGGGGGAGCGAGTCGTGGGGAGGAAAAGCTTGGTGGTGTGTCGTGTGTCGAGATCAGACAGCTTCGGCGGGGAACAAACGACGAAAGCGCAACACGCAACAATTGAGGAGGCGGGCAGGCAGCCGATCACAAGGCAGCCAAGATCGACCATTCCGAAAGGGGAGGAAGCCTGGGCGAGCTTGGGCCGCCTCAGCACGTGCGGGGTCACGGGAGGTCGCATTCCGTCAATCGCAGGTCGACCCACATTGACAGGAGATGGGCCCCACCATCCCGCGCGCCAATTGCGGGCCCAGCAACTCGCCAAGTGCCAGGTGGGGCAATCATTGGACGGTGAGGACTTGGACGAGGCTCTTCTCGACGCCCGGCTTCACCGTCTGATCCGGTCTGGGAACACAACGATGGGGTTGGACGGAAGCCTGGACACAGGTGTAAGAGGAGGACACGCAGTGCCGGGCGGAACTGGATATGGCGGGCCGCGCTATGGGGCGCGAAGATCTCCGCCCCATGTACCTGGAATCCGTGTCCCCTGGGTGCACCTGGCAACGTCAAGGAGGGGTACGTGGGGCAAAAGTCAAACGCGCTGGGTGGGATGGGGGGAGCAATTGGAGCTCCCCTCCTTGGAACGTGGGAGTGGGAGCAGTGCTTGTTGAGAGATCTTTTTTTTCTGTTTTTCGCGCAGAGGACTTTATCTGCCCAATCTCGCCGACCTCGATTCCCAGTTCCCTCCTCCTTCATCCCTCCCTTCTCCGCGCGACCACCGATTTGTCGCATCGCAAGAGGTGAGTCTCTGCCTTTCATGTTTCTGTCTTGGGTCTGCGTCTGCTGCCTTGCGGCTGTGGTGAGGATCTGTTTCACAAAACATCCTGCACCACCGCCGCAAGGCAAAAACCAGCCAGCCACTCGTCCGATCTCGTTCGCAAAAGTCCCGGTTCAGCTGCCTGGATGGGATTCTCGGCGGCGGACTTGCCTCAACTCCCCAAATTGTCCCTCTCAACAACTTTCCTCCCAACTTCACATCCGAAAAAGCGCCACCGCTCCGGACATCGGAGATTGCTGACGCGACCTTGCAGGCTTAAATTCCCACATCCTCGCACGATTCCGGAACCTCTGCGACCTTCCGCAAACCAACCTTAATCCAGACACCGGGCAGCCAATCCATCACAATGGCGACCACTGCTCTCGACCACCTGTCGCTCGGCGGCAAGATCGAATGGCTGGCACAGCTCGACACGGCCTACCAGCCGGAGCGCAACCTGCGCCGGACTTCCATCATCTGCACCATCGGCCCCAAGACCAACTCGGTTGAGGCCATTAACAAGCTCCGCGAGGCTGGCCTGAACGTCGTGCGCATGAACTTCTCCCATGGCAGCTACGAGTACCACCGTACGTTTTTACCCCAGTCCGTGTCGATCAGTGAACCCGGCGGACGCTCTGGGTCCGCTCACGGATTTCTTGCTCCACCAAGCATGGCCCGCCCAAGTCGCTTTGGCGGCTCTTGGCGCATGTGTAGGACCGAATCGCTAACACGGGCGTTCCAGAGTCCGTCATCGACAATGCCCGCGCGGCCGAGAAGGCCCAGAAGGGCCGCCAGGTCGCCATTGCGCTGGACACCAAGGGACCGGAGATCCGGACGGGCAACACCACGGGCGATGCCGATATCCCCATCAAGGCCGGCACGGTCCTGAACATCACGACCGACGAGCAATATGCCACGTCCTGCGACATCAACAACATGTGAGTGCGCCTTTGTTGACTTTGCCGATCAACTGTCACTAACCCATCAAAGGTACGTCGACTACAAGAACATCACCAAGGTGATCTCGCCCGGGCGCATCATCTACGTGGACGACGGTATCCTGGCGTTCGATGTGCTCGAGATTGTCGACGAGAAGACGGTCAAGGTCCAGGCGCGCAACAACGGCTACATCTCGTCCCGCAAGGGCGTCAACCTTCCCAACACAGATGTCGATCTCCCTGCTCTCTCGGAGAAGGACAAGAACGACCTCCGGTTTGGTGTCAAGAACGGTGTCGACATGGTCTTTGCTTGTATGTGGCGCTCGATGTGCTGTGGTTTTTGGCGTGCCTGTGGCTAACGTGATCTCACAGCTTTCATCCGCAGGGGCCAGGACATCAAGGACATCCGCGAGGTGCTTGGCGAGGAGGGTCGCCGCATCCAGATCATTGCCAAGATTGAGAACCGCCAGGGCCTCAACAACTTCCCCGAGATTCTGGCCGAGACGGACGGTGTGATGGTTGCCCGTGGCGACCTGGGTATCGAGATCCCCGCCGCCGAGGTGTTTGCGGCGCAGAAGAAGATCATTGCCATGTGCAACATTGCCGGCAAGCCCGTCATCTGCGCGACCCAGATGCTCGAGTCCATGATCAACAACCCCCGCCCTACCAGAGCCGAGATCAGCGATGTTGGCAACGCCGTTACTGACGGCGCTGACTGCGTCATGGTAAGCTACATGGTTCCGACATGTACTCGGCTACGCTGACACGTCGATAGCTTTCTGGCGAGACTGCCAAGGGCAGCTACCCCAACGAGGCCGTGCGCGAGATGAGCGAGGCCTGCCTCAAGGCCGAGAACTCGATCCCCTATGTTAGCCACTTCGAGGAGCTGTGCACTCTGGTCAAGCGGCCCGTCTCGATCGTCGAGTCGTGCGCCATGGCGTCGGTGCGGGCGTCCCTGGACCTCAACGCGTCGGCCATCTTCGTGCTGTCGACGTCGGGCGAGTCGGCGCGCCTCATCTCCAAGTACCGCCCCGTGTGCCCGATCATCATGATCACGCGCAACGCGGCGTCGTCGAGGTACAGCCACCTGTACCGCGGCGTGTACCCGTTCCTCTTCCCCGAGGAGAAGCCCGACTTCACCCAGGTCAACTGGCAGGAGGACGTGGACCGCCGCATCAAGTGGGGTCTCACCAACGCCATCAACCTCGGCATCCTCACCGAGGGCGAGACGGTGGTGGTTGTGCAGGGCTGGAAGGGCGGCATGGGCAACACCAACACGCTGCGGATTGTCAAGGCCGACGTCGACCACCTCGGCATTGGCCAGCTGGAGGCTTGATTTGGGTTGTTCATGAATGGGTTTGGGGGTTTGGGCGACGGCACAGGAGAGGGGCTCAGATAAAGGGCCGGAATAGATCTCTTGGGGGGTATGACATGGAATTAGCATCTTCGTCTTTGCTTGTAGTGCTGCACATGATATCCGTCGATGTCTCGAGAGACTTGGCTAGGAATCAACAGTTGCCGCTCTTTTCACTTCCCCTTGCGGCTTATGTGATACTTCCAGCGAAACCAGTGCGAGATGAGTCCGGTTCACAGCAACTGTTGTATGAAAAAGGCGGTACTCTCAGCAAAGTTGCGTCGGGTGTCTTATCGAGCAGGCCTGCGGTTGAGGATGTCGAGGTGACGAGGAGAGTCGGTCAGGTCTGGGGGTTAGGGGTGATAGCCGCACTGCTGGGATTGGACCCACCATGACGCCCGGTGGGTCACCAGGCTCACCGCAGGGCCGCAGGCGAATCACATCTTGCGCCCGGCACAGCTCCTGCAGCTGCGCACATGGCACCAGCTCGTGGCACTGTCAACTCCAGGCATCATCACTCTTCTCTCGGTCTCTTCTTGTTGGGAATTCGGCTTTGGATTGGAAGAAAAACAGCTTCACCGATGTACGGATTTTAATCTTACGACACCAGTTCACGCCAAGTTCACGCCGGCCTTGTCCTGAGCTTCCAACACAGCATCTTCCGGCTTTCAGTTCCCCGACGAGCACCCAGGGACTCGCACCGCCGTGTGCTGTGTCGTTTGCAACACTCGGCTCAATGACTTGAGGACGCTGGTACACGCCATAATCTGACTGGAATATTTCTCTCTATTTTGGCTTGCCGCAATGGCCTCAAAGTCCTCCTACCTCCCTCGCCTGGGGTTCCGCGACGGCCCGATCCTCCCCTTGCACAGCCGGACGAGCCCGCCCATCCGCAAGAAGCCGAGCGAGTACGACCTGTCCGACCTCTCCCCGCGATCCGACCATGCCGTCCTGGAATCCGAGCCGGCAAGAGACTCGAAATACCCATACTCTGACCGGCGGAGTCCCTCGCCGTCTGTGAGACTCGGCGACAGACCACGCGACCCCGGGCCCGGCCCAAAGCCCCCGCCGAAGCAGCGCATCCTCTTCGCGGGACCACCTCCACCAATCGCAGTCTCACAGGTGCTCTACCGCGACGAAGAAGACAGAGACACACCCGCGCGGCACCTCGAGGCGTCGTCCTTCGCCCGCAACATCAACAGCGTGCTCTTCGACCGCGCTTCCACCTCCCCGACCCGCACCCGCGACCGCCCCTACGACGCCAAACCAGACACAGTCTGGCCCAACCTTCAACGCCGCGAGCGCGCCCTCCAACAAGAACTCCAACACCTCCTCGACGCCCAATCCGCCGGCCTCGCCGCAACCCTCGACCCCTCCGCCCTACCCCCCTCCAGCGCCACCTCAGACGCCGGCTCAACAACCACAACCCCATCAACAACATCCTCCCCGCCCACCCAACACCGCCGACACGTAACCTTCACCCACCCCACCACAACAACAACCGGCACAACCTCCTCAGGCACCCTCGTCCCCGTCCGCCAACCCCGCCCCCCCAAACCCCTCACCCTGCGCGCCGCCCGCGCCCAGCTGGCCCGCACCATCGCCCTGCTCGCCGACCTCAAGGCTGAGGAGGACGCACACCTCACCTCCGCCCTAAGCACCCGCAAACAAGCGCTTGCTCAACTCCGTCGCTGGACGGCGCGACGGGACGGGATACGGAATGAACTAAAGGTTTTGGAAGAGGATGGCGAGGAGCCGCTTGGGAGGGAGCTGCGGGAGTTGGAGCTTGAGAGGAAGGGGGTGGGGGAGGAGATAAGGGTTTTGGAGGAGCGGTTGAGGGGGTTGAAGAAGAGGAGGAAGGGGTTGGATGGACGGATGGAAGAGGTTAGGAGTCGGAGAGAGGCGGGGTTGAGTGGCTATCGCGGGGCGTTGGGGG